>Ga0326597_10012403_pt1 | contig 11236 bp, 3 predicted proteins | sample RVTome_12_FD_203789 | JGI IMG/M metagenome (GOLD analysis project Ga0326597, IMG submission 203789) | Soil microbial communities from uranium-contaminated site in the Upper Colorado River Basin, Wyoming, United States - RVT100D185 | ecosystem: Environmental > Terrestrial > Soil > Contaminated >... | reverse complement strand
CCGGCCGGCGAGCAGCGCGTACTGCTTGGGCCGCCCGGATGCGATGCGGCTGCCGCTGCCGGCGGCGGGAATCAGGGCGCAGAATGACATTAAAGTTCTTGTAATTCAGGACGATATAATTACACGGTTTCCTCCCTGATGCACCGCGATTCGCTTCCCGCGCGCAGGCGCTATACACGGCTCGCCGGCTCCGCCGACGCGCTCGCGCTCGCACGCCTGGCCGCTGCCGAGAAGCCGCTCGCGGTCATCGCCGCCACCGCGCAGGATGCGCAGCGGCTCGTAGAAGAGATCGCCTGGTTCGCTCCGCAGCTCGGCGTATGCCTGCTGCCCGACTGGGAAACGCTGCCTTACGACCAGTTCTCGCCGCACCAGGACCTCGTGTCCGAGCGGCTCGCGACGCTGTACCGCATCCAGCGCGGCGAATTCGACGTCGCGGTGGTACCGGCGCCGACCGCGCTGGTGCGGCTATGCCCGCCGGCGTACATCGCGGCCCACACGTTTTTCCTGCAGCAAGGAAACCGGCTCGACCTCGACAAGCTGAAGAGCCAGCTCGTCACGGCGGGTTATCAGCACGTCACGCAGGTGGTGGCGCCGGGCGAAGTGTGCTTCCGCGGCGGGCTCATCGATCTCTTCCCCATGGGCAGCGCGCTGCCCTACCGGCTCGACCTCGACGACGACCTGATCGACGCGATCAAGACCTTCGACGTCGACAGCCAGCGCACGGTGTACGCGGTGAAGGAAATCCGCCTGCTGCCGGCGCGCGAATTCCCGCTCGACGAAGCGGGGCGCGCGCGCTTTCGCAGCCGGTGGCGCGAGCTCTTCGAAGGCGATCCGTCGAAGAAGCGCCTCTACCGCGACGTGTCCAACGGCGTGCCGGCCGCCGGGATCGAGTACTACCTGCCGCTCTTCTTCGAGTCGACCGCGACGATCTTCGACTATCTGCCGGCCGACGCCACGCTCGCGCTGCACCACGACGTGAGCGCGGCCGTCCAGGAGTTCTGGCGCGACGCGAGCTCGCGCTACAAGATGGCCGGCGGCGACGCGGACCGCCCGCTCCTCGCGCCAGCGCAGCTCTTCGTGCCGGCGGAAGAGTTTTTCGTGCGGGCGAAGGACTTCGCGCGCGTCGACCTCCTTGAAATGGAAAAATTGGGGACAGACCCCATTTCTGAAGTTCCAGAAATGGGGTCTGTCCCCAATTTTTCTGTCCCCATTTCGGAGCCGCTGCCGCCGGTCGCGGTCGACCGCCGTGCCAGCGATCCGCTCGCCGCGCTGAAGCGCTTTCTTGACACGGCCAGTCTGCGCGTCATGGTCGCCGCCGAGTCGCCCGGGCGGCGCGAGACCATGGCGTCGTACTTCGCCGAGTACGGATTGAAACCGGGCGCGTGCGCGACCTTCGAGGAATTTTCCAAATCGGAAAGCAGTTTCCTGCTGTGCGTCTCGCCGCTCGCGCACGGCTTCATCGTGCCGGCCGAGGGCTGGGCGGTGCTCACCGAGGCCGAGCTCTACGCCGGCGTGGTGCGCCGACGCGGCCGCGCCGCCGAGAAGCGCAGCTCCGTCGAGGGGATGCTGCGCGACCTCTCGGAGCTCAAGGTGGGCGACCCGGTGGTGCACGAGCAGCACGGCATCGGCCGCTACCAGGGGCTGATATCGCTCGACCTCGAGGAAGGCCAGAGCGAGTTCCTGCTGCTCGAGTACGAGGGCGGCGACAAGCTCTATGTGCCGGTGTCCCAGCTCGGCGTGATCGGACGCTACAGCGGCGCGCAGCCCGAAGAGGCGCCGCTGCACAAGCTCGGCAGCGGCCAATGGGACAAGGCGAAGGCGCGCGCCGCGAAGCAGGTGCGCGACACCGCGGCGGAGCTGCTCGCGCTCTACGCCAAGCGTGCGTCCCGGCTGGGTCATTCATTTTCAATAAGTCAACATGATCTGGAGGCCTTCGCCGCGGGCTTCGGCTTCGAGGAGACGCCCGACCAGGCGCAGGCGATCGAGTCGGTGGTCACCGACATGGCCTCGGGCAAGCCGATGGACCGGCTGGTGTGCGGCGACGTCGGCTTCGGCAAGACGGAAGTCGCGCTGCGCGCGGCCTTCGTCGCGGTGGCCGACGGCAAGCAGGTGGTGATCCTCTGCCCCACCACGCTCCTTGCCGAGCAGCACTTCCAGACCTTCGGCGACCGCTTTGCCGACTGGCCCATCAGGATCGCCGAGCTGTCGAGGTTCCGCAGCGGCAAAGAGTCGGCGGAGATCCTGAAGAAGCTGGAAAGCGGCGACATCGACATCGTCATCGGCACGCACAAGCTCCTCGGCAAGGAAGTGAAGCTGAAGCGCCTGGGGCTCGTCATCATCGACGAGGAGCACCGTTTCGGCGTGCGCCAGAAAGAGGCGATGAAGCGCCTGCGCGCCGAGGTCGACGTGCTGACCCTCACCGCGACGCCGATCCCGCGCACGCTCGCAATGTCGCTGGAAGGGATCCGCGACTTCTCGGTGATCGCCACGGCGCCGCAGAAGCGCCTGGCGATCAAGACCTTCGTCTCGCCCTGGTCCGAGGGCCTGATCCGCGAGGCGGTGATGCGGGAGCTCAAGCGCGGCGGCCAGGTGTACTTCCTGCACAACGAGGTGGACAGCATCGAGCGCATGCGGGAACGGATCGCGCGGCTGCTTCCCGAGGCGCGCATCGCCGTGGCGCACGGCCAGATGCGCGAGCGCGACCTGGAGCGCGTGATGCGCGACTTCACCGCGCAGCGCTTCAACCTGCTGCTGTGCTCGACCATCATCGAGACCGGGATCGACATCCCGACCGCCAACACCATGGTCATCAACCGCGCCGAGCGCTTCGGGCTCGCCCAGCTCCACCAGCTGCGCGGGCGCGTCGGCCGCTCGCACCACCAGGCGTACGCCTACCTGCTCACCCCTCCGGAAGAAGCATTGAACAAGAATGCTTTGAAGAGGCTCGAAGCCATCCAGATGATGGAGGAGCTCGGCTCGGGCTTCTACCTGGCGATGCACGACCTCGAGATCCGCGGCGCCGGCGAGATCCTCGGCGAGGAGCAGTCGGGCGAGATCCAGGAAGTGGGCTTTTCGCTTTATGCGCGCATGCTCGAGCGCGCGGTCCGAAAGCTGAAGGCAGGCAAGGCGCCCGAGCTGGAAGGAACCGTCGACGTTTCCACGGAAGTGAACCTCCACGTGCCTGCCCTGCTTCCGGCCACCTACTGCAGCGACGTGCACGAGCGGCTCTCCCTGTACAAGCGCCTGGCGGACGCCGGGACGCGCGAGGAGCTCGAAGCGCTGCGCGAGGAGCTCGTCGATCGCTTCGGCGAGCTGCCCGAGGCGGCGCGCGCGCTCCTCGAGTGCCACTTCGTGCGCATCGCCGCGCGGCCGCTCGGCGTGGCGCGCGTCGACGCGACGCACGAGGCGGTGCAGCTGCAGTTCATCAAGAACCCGCCGCTCGACGGCGGCAAGGTGATCGACTTCATCCGCAAGAAGGGCCGCCACGCGCGCCTCGCCGGCCCGGAGAAGCTGCGCGTGGAAGCCAAGCTCCCCGGCTGGCAGGAGCGCGCCGCCGCGGTAAAGGACATCCTCCAGCAGCTCGCTGCATGAGCTGGATGAATCTCGTCGTCCAGGGGCCGGCGCTGGAGCGAAACGAGGGGACGCGGCCGCCTCCATGACGAATGCCGCCGAAGTGGTCCCGCTCGCGCGGCGCGCCTTCCGCTTGAAGAACGCTTCAGCTCATGAATCGATTGCGGCGTGGTGCGCCACCACGCCGGCGAGATAGACCGTGTCGCCGTGCACCACGGTTGGAAATCGTGGTCCGTCCCTGATTAGGGTTGTCCCTGATTAGGGTTCATGCGACCCAGGCGCGGGCGTTGCGGAACATGCGCATCCAGGGCGAATCCTCGACCGAACGGTCCGGCGCCCACGAGAGCTGCACCGTGCGGAATACGCGCTCGGGGTGCGGCATCACGATGGTGAAGCGCCCGTCCGGCGTGGTGAGCCCGGTGATGCCCTGCGGCGAGCCGCTCGGATTGTACGGATAGATCTCGGTGGCCTCGCCGCGGTTGTCGACGTAGCGCATGCAGACCTTCAGGCCGGAGGGGATCCCGCCGCGCCAGGAAGCTCTTCCCTCGCCGTGCGCGGTGACGATCGGCATGCGGCTCGCTTCCATGCCGCGGAAGAAAAGCGAGGGGCTCGGCGTGATCTCGACCATGACCAGGCGCGCCTCGAACTGCTCCGAGCGGTTGCGCACGAAGATCGGCCAGTCGCCCGCGCCGGGGATCAGCGCCTTCAGCGCCGCCATCATCTGGCAGCCGTTGCACGCGCCGAGCGCGAAGCTGTCGGCCCGCGCGAAGAAGCGCTCGAACTCGCTGCGCGCCCGGGGATTGAAGAGGATGGTCTTCGCCCAGCCCTGCCCCGCGCCGAGCACGTCGCCGTAGGAGAAGCCGCCGCCCGCGGCGAAGCCCTTGAAGCCATCGAGCGACACGCGCCCGGCGATGAGGTCGGTCATGTGCACGTCCTGCGCCTCGAACCCGGCGCGGTCGAAGCACGCGGCCATTTCCACATGGCCGTTCACGCCCTGCTCGCGCAGGATGGCGATGCGCGGGCGGGCGCCGGGGGCCACGAAGACGTCTTTCTCCTGGAAATTGACCTTGAAAGAAAGGCCGGGGTCGTTGCGCTCGATGATCCGGTCGTATTCCTCGCGCGCGCATTCCGGGTTGTCGCGCAGCGCCTGCATTCTCCAGCTGGTCTCGCTCCAGGTGCGCTGCAGGTGGTCGCGCTTCGCGTGAAACACGCTGCGGTTGTTGCGCGTGACGCGGATCTCGTCGCGCGAATTGAGCTGTCCGACGATGTGGCTGCACTCGCCCAGGCCCGACTCGCGCAGCACGTCCATCACCCCGCCGCGGTCGGCGGCGCGGATCTGCAGGACGGCGCCGAGCTCCTCGGCGAAGAGCGCCGCGAGCGCGAGGTCCTTCATGCGGCCGGCGAGCTGCTCCTCGGCGTCGCGCTTGAAGGCATCCACCTCGTCCCTCACGCCGTCGAAGGCGATCACGTCCAGATTCAGCGTGACGCCGCAGTGCCCGGCGAACGCCATCTCGCACACGGCGGCGAAAAGCCCGCCGTCCGAGCGGTCGTGGTAGGCGAGAAGCAGCGGGTGCAGCTTCTGGATCGCGGCGAAGAAGCTCTTCAGGAGCGCGGGGTCGTCGACGTCCGGGCAGGCATCGCCCATCTGCGAATAGGTCTGCGCCAGGATCGAGCCGCCGAGCCGGTTGCGGCCGCAACCCAGGTCGACGAGCACGAGCTCGGTGTCGCCGCGGTCGGTGCGCAGCTGCGGCGTGAGCGTGGCGCGCGCGTCCACCGCCGGCGCGAACGCCGAGACGATGAGCGAAAGGGGCGCCACCATTTCCTTGCCCTCCCAGGCGGTGCGCATGGACAGCGAATCCTTGCCGACCGGAATCGAGATGCCGAGCGCGGGACAGAGCTCGAGCGCAACCGCGCGCACCGTGTCGTAGAGCGCCGCGTCCTCCCCCGGATAGCCGGCTGCGGCCATCCAGTTCGCCGACAGCTTTACCTTCGAAATATCACTGATAAAAGCAGAGGCGAGATTCGTCAGCGCCTCGCCCACCGCCATGCGGCCCGAAGCCGGAGCGTCGATCAGCGCGAGCGGCGTGCGCTCGCCCACCGCGAACGCCTCGCCGGCGTAGCCCCGGTAGTCGGCAAGCGTTACGGCGCAGTCGGCCACCGGAACCTGCCACGGCCCGACGAACGGATCGCGCGCGCACAGCCCGCCCACGGTGCGGTCGCCGATCGCCACGAGGAACGTCTTGTTCGCCACCGCCGGATGCCGCAGCACGCGGTTCGCCGCGCCGGCGAGAGTGATCTTTTCCAGCGCGAGCGGCTCGAGCGCCGGCTTCACCCGCTTCACGTCGCGCAGCATCTTCGGCGGCCTGCCGAGGATCAGCGCGAGGTCCACGTCCACGGGGTTCGCCTTCAGCGCCGAGTCGGTGACGAGCAGATGGGCGTCGTCGGTCGCCTCGCCGAGCACCGCGAAGGGGCAGCGCTCCCGCTCGCAGATGGTTTTGAATGAATCCAATGACTTTGGAGATATAGCGAGGACGTATCTCTCCTGCGCCTCGTTGCACCAGATCTCGCGCGGCGACATGCCGCTGTCTTCCGACGGAATGCTGCGCAGCTCGACGCGCGCGCCGCGCCCCGCGGAATGCGCGAGCTCGGGCACGGCGTTCGACAGGCCGCCCGCGCCCACGTCGTGGATCGACAGGATCGGGTTCTCCGCGCCGAGCTGCCAGCAGCGGTCGATCACCTCCTGCGCGCGGCGCTGCATTTCCGCGTTGTCGCGCTGCACCGAGTCGAAATCCAGGTCCTCCACGTTGGCACCGGCGCCCATCGACGAGGCCGCGCCGCCGCCCATGCCGATGAGCAGCGCCGGTCCGCCGAGCTGGATGAGCAGGCTCCCGGGCGCGAGCGGCGCCTTCGCGGCGTGCGCCGCGCGGATGCTTCCCACCCCGCCGGCAAGCATGATGGGCTTGTGGTAGCCGCGGTTTCCAAATTCGAAGCTGCGGAAGTAGCCGCACAGGTTCGGGCGGCCGAACTCGTTGTTGAAGGCCGCGGCGCCGAGCGGCGCCTCGATCATGATGTCGAGCGCCGAGGCGATGCGCGCCGGCTTGCCCGGATCGGACGCTTCCCAGGGATGCGCATGCCCGGGGAGGCGCAGATGCGATACCGAGTAGCCGACGAGTCCCGCTTTCGGCTTGGCGCCGCGCCCGGTCGCGCCCTCGTCGCGGATCTCCCCGCCCGCGCCGGTGGCCGCGCCGGGAAACGGCGAGATGGCGGTCGGGTGGTTGTGCGTCTCGCACTTGATGACGAAATGCGTGAGCTCGCCGTGAAAGCGGTACACGCCCTTTTCGTCCGGGATAAAGCGCTGCGCCTGCCCGCCTTCGATGATCGCCGCGTTGTCGGCGTAGGCGAGCACGGTGCCCTGCGGGCTCGCCGCGTGCGTATGCCGGATCATGGCGAAGAGCGACTGCGGCTGGCGCTCGCCGTCGACGATCCAGTCGGCGTTGAAGATCTTGTGGCGGCAATGCTCCGAGTTCGCCTGCGCGAACATGGTGAGCTCGGCGTCGGTCGGGTCGCGGCCCAGGCCGCGGTAGGCGCGCTCGAGGTACTCGATCTCGTCTTCGCTCAGCGCGAGGCCGAGGCGAAGGTTTGCATCGGCAATCGAACCGACAGGGATTATCTGAAGGCTTCTTGGGGGGACGTGCTCGAAAAGCTTCGCCGCCTCTTCGAACGAGCGCAGCACCGTCTGGGTCATGCGATCGTGCAGCAGCGGCGCGAGCCGCGGGTTGCCGGTGTTCACGTAGTACACCGTGCCGCGCTCGATGCGCCTGATGCCCGCGAGGCCGCAATTGCGCGCGATGTCGGTCGCCTTGGAGGACCACGGCGACACGGTGCCCAGGCGCGGCACCACGAGGAAGATCTCGCCGCCTGCGGAATCGAGCATCGGCGTGCCGTCGTCGAGCAGCCGCTCGAGAAGCCCGCGCCCGGCCGCGGCAAGCGCGCCTTCCGCCTCCACGAAATAGCGGAACTCGGCGCCGACGGAGCGCACGCCGGGATCGACTTTCTGCAGGGCTGCCAGCAGCTTGGCGAGGCGGAACTCCGACAGCGCGCGCGGGCCGCGGAGCTGGAGGACTTGGTGCACTAGTTTCTGACCTGCGGCTCCTTCACGGTCCCGCCGAGAACCAGGGTCTGGCGCAGCGTCTGCGTCGCGGTCTTCACGTCCGCGACGATGCGCCCGGAAAGCGCGCCGTTCTGCGCGATGTCGGCGCTCGCGCCGGCATTGAGCGCGCCCGCGCTGATCTGCACGTCGCGCAGCGCCACCGCGCCGCGGTCATAGACGCCCTGTCCCGTCATCTCGGCGAACTGCGTCCTGCCGCCGGCCTGACGGCCGGAAGTCTGGATCAGGCGCGACAGGTCGAAGCTCCCGAGAACGCCTTTGTGGACGGTGAACTTGCCCTCGACGCGGCTGGCATTGGCCAGCTTCGCCGGGTCGGCGGCACTCATCGAGAACTTGCCCGTGCCCTCGGCGCGGCCTTCCGAGAGCAGCGCCGGCGCGAACACCGCGGCGTTGATATTGCGCACGGTCAGCACGCCGTCGATCTGCCATCCGCCGGTCCAGCGCACGCTGGCGACGCCGCTCAACGCGCCGTCCAGGATCGCGCCGCCCCAGGAAGCGATGTTCATGCCCTGGCGCGTGGCCGTGCCCTTCATGACGAAGCTGTTAAGGGAGATGTCCGGCGCGACGGGCAGCGCAAAGCTGCTCGCGGTGACCTCGAACTCGACCTTGCCGTCGCCCGGCGTGATGTTTCCGATCAGGCTCTCCGGGCCGCGCAGCGTCACGCTGCGCACTGCGCCGTCCCGGCCGATCAGCGCGTCCGCCTCGAGCGCGGGCAGCGCGAGGCCGCCCTCGACCTTGAGGTCCTTCACGATCAGGCGCCCGACGCTGAAGCTCTCGCCTTTCGTCTTGGCGAACAGCGCTTCGCCCAGCGCCTGCTGCGCGAGCGTCGCGCCTTCCAGCTCGATGCGGCTGAAGGCCTTGCGCTCGCCGAACAGCGAGCCGAGCTCGGGGTAGGCGCGCACCGAAGCGATCCTTCCGGTGTCGCCGATCCTTACGCCTTCCAGGTTGAGGCGCACGCCGGTGAAAAGCGAAAGCCGCGCCGACGAGATGCGCACCGGGCGGCCGAGCGCCTCGGACGCGGCGCGCTCGTACGGCTCGGTCTGGATCGGCATGACGTGCACGGCGCCGATGCCGGCGAGAAGCACTACGAACAGCCCTATGGCGAGCGGCTTGCCCCACTTCACCGGCCGGCGCGGCGGCTTGGGCGGCTTGACCGGCGCCGCTGCAGCGCGCTCGCGCTCGTGCGCCTCGCGCTCCCGGGCTTCGCGCTCCCGGGCTTCGCGCTCGCGCTCGCGCTGCGCCTTGCGCGAATCCTCGGCGATCAACGCCTCGTCGCGCCGCACATCGTCCATGTCGAGGTCTTCGTCCGTAACCCCGATGTCGTCCGCCGGCGCGGCGGCCTGCGGCTGCGGCGCCGGCTGCGCCGCCGCCCTCGACTCGCGCGCCTTCTTGCGCTCCTCGGCCTCCCGTGCGCGCGCCTCTTCCGCCTCGCGCACCCGGCGCTCGGCTTCCTCCTGCGCGCGGCGCTGCTCTTCCTCCTTGCGGCGGCGCTCCTCGGCCTGGCGCCGCTCGATCTCGGCCTGTTCCTGCGCGCGGCGCTCGGAGTCCTCGCGCAGCTTGCGCGCCTTCTCGTCCTTCGCCTTGCGCTGCGCCGCGTCCCTCGACCTGCGCTCGTCCTCCTCGCGCTGCGAGAACGAATCGAGGTCGGCCATCAGGTTGTCCAGGCTGCCGGTCGCGGCGGCTTTCGGCGTCACGGCGGCAGGCTCGGGCTCGGGCTCGGGCGCGACCTGCGCCTCTTCGGCTTCCCGGCGCGCCCTTTCCTCCTCTTCCTGCTGCGCCCTGCGGGCGCGTTCCTCTTCCTCTTCCCGAGCCCTGCGCGCGCGTTCCTCTTCCTCTTCCTCTTCCCGAGCCCTGCGCGCGCGCTCCTCTTCTTCTCTCGCCTGGCGGGCGCGTTCCTCCTCTTCCGCGCGCCGCTTACGCTCTTCCTCTTCCCGCGCCCTGCGCTCTTCCTCTTCCCGCGCCCTGCGCTCCGCCTCCTCGCGCGCCCGCCGCGCCTCTTCTTCCCTGCGGCGACGCTCTTCTTCTTCGCGCGCCTTGCGTTCGGCTTCTTCGCGCGCCTTGCGCTCTTCCTCCAGCCGCTGTCGCAGCTCTTCGGCTTCCCTGCGCGCCCGCTCGGCCTCTTCGCGGGCCTTGCGCTCGGCTTCTTCCCGCGCCTTGCGCTCGGCCTCGAGCTTCGCGCGCTCGGCCTCCAGCCTCGCCTTTTCCGCCTCGGCCTTGGCTCTCGCCTCCGCCGCGACTCTCAGAGCCGCATCGCGCGCTGCCTTGGCCTTCGCATCGGTGGCGCTGGTCCTGGCTTTCGCTTCGGCTTCCTCGCGCAGCTTTTTCTCGGCCTCGGCGCGGAACTTCGCCTCCGCTTCGGCGCGCGCCTTTGCCTCCGCCTCGGCGCGCAAGCGGTCGCGCTCGGCCTGGGCGCGCGCTTCGGCCTCCTGGCGCGCCTTGTACAGCGCCGATTCCTGCTCCCGCGCGCGCTGCGCGGCGTCGGCAGGCGCCTTGGGCGGCGCCTTCGGGATCGGCATGATGGTGGTGAAGTCGAGGTCCGCGCCGCCGCCGGGCGAGGCAGGCGCGGCGGCAGCGCGCGAGCCGTGCGGGGACGTGCCGCTCGAGACGGCCCGCACGAAGCCGTCGCGGTCGAGCTGGTTGATCAGCGCCTCGAACGCCGCGTCGAAGGTCCTGCCGACTTTCCGCGCCACCTCGGCGAGCGTGGCGCGGCCGTCGATCGCGGAAAGCACGGCGCGGTCCGCTCGCTTGAGCAGGGTGGTCTTGCCCGAAGCCTCCTGGACTCCCTTCCCGGACTTCGAGTAGATCGCGGTTGGATTCATTGTTTGCGGCTATTTTATAGTGCCGAAACCGCCCCCGCCCGGCGTCTCGATCACGAAGACATCACCCGCGCCCATCTCGGTCTGCTCGAAAGGTCCAAGCGCGGTGTGGCTGCCGCCGGCGCGCAATACATAGTTTCGCCCCGCCGCGCCCGGCTCGCCTCCCGCCAGGCCATGCGGCTGCACCAGGCGATGGCCCGACAGGATCGCCGCGGTCATCGGCTCCAGGAAGCGGATGCGCCGCACCGCGCCATTGCCGCCGCGCCAGCGGCCGCCGCCGCCCGAGCCGTGCCGGATCTCGAAGCTCTCCAGCCGTACCGGAAAGCGCCACTCCAGCACCTCCGGGTCGGTGAGGCGCGAGTTCGTCATGTGGGTCTGCACGACGTCGGCGCCATCGAATCCCGGGCCCGCGCCGGAACCGCCGGCGACCGTCTCATAGTACTGAAAGCGCTCGTTGCCGAAAGTGAAATTGTTCATGGTGCCCTGGGACGCGGCGAGCACCCCGAGGGCGCCGTACAGCGCGTCGGTGATGCACTGCGAAGTTTCCACGTTGCCCGCCACCACGGCCGCCGGATAGCACGGACGCAGCATGCAGCCCTCGGGAATCGACACCGCGAGCGGCTTCAGGCACCCGGCGTTCAGCGGGATGTCGTCGTCCACCAGCGTCCGGAAGACATACAGC
>Ga0326597_10012402_pt1 | contig 11236 bp, 15 predicted proteins | sample RVTome_12_FD_203789 | JGI IMG/M metagenome (GOLD analysis project Ga0326597, IMG submission 203789) | Soil microbial communities from uranium-contaminated site in the Upper Colorado River Basin, Wyoming, United States - RVT100D185 | ecosystem: Environmental > Terrestrial > Soil > Contaminated >... | reverse complement strand
ATCCTCGGCGGTCACCCACAAAGCGGCATCGAAGACCTCATGCCATGGCGCTTCAATCAGCCGTCAAGTCTCGCAGCATAGGGGAAAGGCGTCGCGCTTACTGTTGAATCTCACCCTTCTACCCACTTCGCCACGATCCGCCCCGGCACGCCGTCCACCGCCCGTTCAGCATCCCGCGCCAGATCCAGGCGCTTGCGCAGCTTGACCTGTGGCACCAGCAGGAAGATCGGCACGGTCGCCACGCCGCGTCCGGTTTTAGACTTGGACGCCATCGCGCGCCCTTTCGAATTCAGCCTTCCCTCTGCCACCAGCAGACTTGGCCCTCGACGGCGGTAGATGAACCGCAGCCGCAGGCCGGTGCGGCGCTCCCATTCGCCGGGGGCGATGCGGCCGCCCTTTGTGCTTTTCCCGGCCGCCGGGGTGGGGATCGCCAGCCAGAAGCCGTTCTTTGACCGGATCAGCGGGCCGGTGTCATGCGCGCCGATGATCACCGGGGCGTTGGACCAGACCAATGCCGCCGCGTTCAGGCTGTCGCCCGATTTCGGGTAGCTGGCGAGACGGATGCTGTTGCCGAGCCTCGTGCCCAGCCCCGCACCGGTGATCTGGCCCCGCCAGGCGGATTTAAGCGAAGTGCCAGCCTCGCGCATGGCGGCCGACACCGCCTTTTCACCGGCGGTGATTTCCGCCTGCATCAGGGCGGTGATGTCGGGGCGGATGTCGATCTTCAGTTTCATGATGGGCGCAGGTCCAGCGACCAGATCAGGCGCTCGCGGTCGCGGACCGGCTCCCCCTGGATGGTGAAGCTGTCGCTGCCAATCACGATCAGATCGCCGGAGCGGGGATCGGGCAGGTCGGACAAGCGGACGTCGACCATCATCGTGTCACTGACGAAGCGCGCTGCCCCGAATTCAGTGATGCGATCCGGGGCGCGACGGATGACGCGGATCGGGCGTTCCTCCGAGGTGGTGGCGGAGATCCAGACAGCGGCCGCCGCCATGGACGGGTTGGCGAAGATCCGGTCCATGGCGGCGACGAAGACGGTCATGATGATTTCCGCCGCCGGTCAGTTCGAGGTGTGCAGGCGGATCGCGATGCGCGGCCGCTTGTTCACCGGCAGGATCGAGGCCTCGGTCATCAGGTCGATCCAGCGGCCCTTCTCATCCAGGTGCTGGCGGGCGTAGAGCGGCAGGCCGAGGGTGTTCGCGGCCTCCAGCAGGTTGGCCGGGCCGCCATAAGTGGTGAAGGTGTCCATGGTGCCGAGCGGAAAGGCGATGCCCTCGCTGGCCGGGATCAGCCGTTCGGTGTCCTTGGTGGAGAGGGTGACGGTGCCCGCGTATTCCTCGAAGACGATGCCTGCAAAGGGGAAGTTCCGGCGCATGTCCTGGCGCAGGGGCTGCGCGCCGGTGGCGGCGTAGAACTTGTAGGCTTCCTCGGTCTTGGGGTGCGCGATCAGCTTGTCGAAGAATTCGCGGCTGACGAGGGCGTGGACGTCCGTCATGCTTTCGCCCAGCAGGTTGTCTTCCATCGCCCGCAGCACCTCGCGCACCTTGCCCTGTACGTTGGTGCCCGCGGTGCCGAGCAGGAAGTCGACCGAGATTTGCGCCAGGCCGAATTCGGTGAAGTAGTTGTAGAGTGTGGTGCCCGCGCCATCCTTCACGATGCCGCGCAGGGCGTTCATCTCCATGTATTCGCGGGTCTGGGCGTGCTTGCGGCGCATGAGCTGCAGCTTGCGGTTCATCACATCGACCAGCGGGTCGGCGCCATCGAAGACGCCCAGCGCGGGCTGGCCTTGGATATCGCCGGGCAGGATGACGTCATCATGCGGGATCCACGGCAGGGCGAACGACCGCATCGACCGGCCTTCGCGGGTGCCGACGGTGGCGGGACCACCCAGCGGCACCGAGGGCAGCAGGTTCAGCACACCCTCGTATTGCTCGATGATCACCGACCGCTGGCTGACGCCCTCGAAACGGAAGAGGCCGATCTGGCCAAGGCGGGTGTAGAGGTTGGGCAGGATGTTGATGGCCTGCGTCATCTCGGCCAGCGAATAGCCGCCAGCGTCAAAGGGATTGCGGACAAGGGTCATGGGGTGCTCCGGGGGATGTGGGGATTGGACGTCAGACGCCGTCGCGGGCGATGATGCCGACGGCGGCCAGCTGGCCCAGCTTGGTGATGATTTTCGCGCCGTCATCGACGGTGGCGTCATAGGCGAGGCCCGCGCGCGACACGATCGAGGGGCCGCGCGCCAGCACGATGCCGGTGGCGTCGGCCAGCGTGGCATCGACCGCGTAGAGCAGCACAGCGCTGGCAACCTGCGAGCCGTCGGCCCCGGTCGCGGGCGACAGGGTGTACTTGCCGCTGGCCGTGATCTTCCCCAGCACCGAGCCGACCGGGTAGGGCATTCCGGCAAGCAGGGTGATCACCTCGCGGGTGTAGTTCGGGTTGACCTCATATTTGAGGACATCGCCCATGCTGGGCGGTTCCGTCAGGACGGGCATTGGTCAGTCTCCATGTTTTGGGGGTTGAGCAGGTGGGTGTGGCGCCGAGGATCAGCGCCTGGCGTCGGTCGCGGTTTTCTTGGCAGCGGCCACGATGGGGCTTTCCTTTGCCGCCGCTGCCGGAGCGGTGGCGATGATCCCCGCCGCATCGCTGCGGGCGGCAAGGTCAGCCAGCACCCGGGCGCGCAGGGCTTCGGGCTTCAACCCGCGCGTGACGGCATCGGCCGCCTCGATGGTCACGCCAAGCCGGGCGGCCTGCGCACAAACCTGTGCCACCTCGGCGGCCTCGGCGCGAATGGCGTCGGCGGTCATCGTGGCGGGCACAGCATCGGCCGCCACAGCAGGGGCCTCTGGTGCAACTGCGACCGCGGGCGTTGCGGCAGGAGGGGTGGCAACTGGTGCCGGGTTCGGGTTGTCTGTGGGCATGGCGGTCATCTGTGGACCCTTTCTGCTGGGGGAAGTTGTGCCGCGGGGCGCGGCGGCGAAGGAGCGGAAGGCGGTGACGGGATCGGCCAGTTCGTCGGCCAGACCGGTGGCAATGGCATCTGTCCCGCGGAACACGGCGGCTTCGGTGGCCAGTGCGGCCGTCTGTGTCAGCCGATCCCCGCGACCTGCGGCGACGGTTTCCGCGAAGAGGAAGCGGACCACCTCCAGCTCACGCTGCATCTGGTCGTGCACGGCCTCGGGCAGGGGCTGATACGGATTGGCGTCGATCTTGTGCGTGCCAGCGTGAATCAAGGTGACGGCGATGCCCTTCTGATCCAGCGCACCACTCATGTCGGTGTGGAGCGCCACGACGCCGATGCTGCCGACCGCCCCGGTGCGGGGCAGGATGATCCGGTCGGCCTGGCTGGCGAGGACATATCCGGCCGACAGGGCGTGTTCGGCGACGAATGCGTGGACCGGCTTTTGCGATCGCGCCGCCCGGATGCGGTCGGCCAGATCGAAAGCCCCGGCAACCTCACCCCCAAAGCTGTCGATGTCCAATGCGATGCCGCGAACGCCGGGATCTGCGACGGCCGCCTGAAGCTGGGCAGCAATCCCTTCATACGAGGTCAGACCAGAGGATTGGCCGATCCACGCGCCGCGATGAACCAGCGTTCCAGCGATTTCGATCACCGCGATGCCGTCAATCATGGTGAAGGGTTGGGTGCCATTGCGCTGGTGGCGCTGGGCGAGGTCATTGCCAAACAGCGAAGCCCGGGCAGGCAGGCTGGCGGCAGTCTGGTCAGCGTCATCCACCTCGAGGCCTTGGAAGATAATCTCCTGCCCGGTGATGCGTGGCCCCAGCCCGGACAGGAAGGCCAGCGCCTTGGCCGGGTCGACCATCAGGGGTGTGTTGAAGGCGCGCTGGGCGATTTGGGCGTGGTGCATCATGCGCCCTCCTTGGGGTCGGGTTTTTCATCGCCGGTGTCGTCGGCTTCGTCGTCCTTGGTGCTGTCCTGATCCGCGTCTTTAGCCCCATTTTCGCCCGGCCCCTGCGCAGGCGATCCGGGGCGGCGGAAATCGAGGCCCAGCGCAAATTCTCGTTTGCGCTCGGCAGCGATTTCGCGGTCGACCTGTTCGGCGTCGTATCCCCGCTCCGCCAGCGCTTGCGTGCGGGATTTCAGGCCCGCTTCGATCTGCAGGATCTCGGCCGAGGCGTCCTTCATCGGGTCAATCCAGTCCCATTTGGTCGGAAGCCAGGCGCAAGCCTGATATTGCCGCCGCTGGCTGTCGTAACCCGGCAGGTCCAGCTCGCCCGACAGCACAGCCGTGTCCATCCAGCGCACCCAGACCGCGCGGCACATCTGATAGACCAGCACGCCATGCTGCCAGGCCGAGATGCGACGGCGGAATTCGATCAGAGAAATCCGCGTGTTGGAGAAGTTGCCCTTGGCAGTGTCGCCGGTGAGGTACCCATAGGGCACGCCCAGCGCCGCCGCGATCTGCAGCAAGGTGCGATACTGGAACGGCTCATAGGTGCCGCCGGAGTCTGGTGTCGCGGGTGTCGACACATCCTCGCCCGGATCCAGCCGCACCACCTGACCGGGTTCGACCTCGAGGTCCTCTTCGGTCGGTTCCAGCGGGGTCTCCGGGGCGGGAGACGTGATGAACATCGCGAACATCGCGGCGATCTTCTTCCGCTCCAGCTCGGCGTCGTCGTAAAGGTCGAGGGTGAACAGCTTGACGATGGCGGCCGCAAAGCGCGACACGCCGCGCAGCTGGCCTGCCTCGACCGGGTCCAATACGTGGATCACGTCACCTGCAGGCACGCGCACCGTTTCGCCAGCAAGCCCCGGGTCGGTCAGATCACCCGGGTGGCGGCGCAGGAAGTGATAGGCGACGCGGCGGCCAATGCCGTCGAACTCAATGCCCTGCCGGATCAGTCCTGAACCCGGGACCGTCCGGTTCATGTCTAGCGGCAACATCTCGGCGGGCAGCATCTGCAATTGCAGCGGCACGGTAAGACCGTCTTCCGCGCGACGGGGACGGATGCGAATGAACACCTCGCCTGACAGGAACACTTCGCGCGCCGCTCGGCGTTGCAACCCGTAGAAGTCCGTCAATCCTTCAGCATCGGCATCGTCGGTCCAGGCCAACCACAGCGCCTGCAGCTCTTCCTTCTTGGCGGCATCCGCGATGCTCGACGAAGGTTTGATGCCATCGCCGACGACATTGCTGGCGAAACTCTCCACCGCGTTTGCCGCATAGCCATTGTTCCGGACCAGCCAGCGCGCCCGGGCGGTGATCGTGTCGCCCGAGGCTGCGATCAGCGTGTTCACATGGGCGCGGCTGGCGCGGAAACCCCGAAGCCGCCGGTGGGCTTGCGCCGCGTCAAATCCGCCGATGATGCTGCCAATGCGTTGCCGGAACGCTTCGAACGCCATGGGTCACAGGCCCTTTGAGGCAACGGTGCCCCAGCGCCGACGACGCGGCGTGCCGGTCGTGGCCGTGGCGATCCGGGTTTCCAGATCGCTGATTGCATTCGCCAGTTCCGCGTCTGAACCATAATTGATCGATTTGCCGTCATAGCTGACCGAGCGGACGCCCGCATAACGGGCCTCCTGCAGCGCGGCCAACAGGGCGCGCATCCGTTCCAGATCCATCTCAGTCCCTCATGAAGTTCGGTGTGTAAGCCCGGCGTTTGCGCCTTGGCGTGGTGGGTGTTCCGGCCTTGGGCGCAACCGGTGCGGTGGGTTCAGCGACGGCTGAAGTCTGTTGTGCAGGACGGGTTTCTACCCCGGCCTGCGCCTCCAGCCGCCGCCATGTCGCCTCGTCCCAGCGATCCGCGCCCATGATCCACGCCGCCGCCCGGGCATAGACGCGGGTGTCCAGCGCCTCGTTGCGCTCCCGCATTTTCTGCCATTCGGGGTGGGCATAGCCGCGCTTGTTGCGCACGGTGACCAGCTGTTCGGCTACCAGTTGCTTCAGCCATTCGGTGTCGATCCAGTCTGGCAAGTGCACGGTGCCAGGGGCGTCCAGTGCGCCCAGCGCCCGGTCTTCGTCCGAAGGGCGTTCCAACCGCAGGAAGCGGTAGGTTTCTGTCTTGAACGTCGCAGTGGCCACGGACCACAGCCGCGCGCCCCGGCGCAGACGCTTGCCGCCGATGGTCGCGTCGACAAAGGTCGGGCCCGACACCGGCGTGGCGCGGTTGAAGCCTTCGAGGCCCTTGATCGGGGCGACCTGGTCGAACCCTTGCTTGCGCGCCCAAGCGTAAACCGCCGGGGCTTCATAGCCGGTGTCGACGGCCAGCTTGCCGATCAGCATCACCGCGCCATTGGCGCAGGTCCATGTCCGACCGAGCAAGGCGGTGAGCTTGTCCCAGCAGGCTGGATCGTCGGGGCCGCCAGCAATCACGATGTGATCGACCAGCCAGGACTCCAAGCCCCGACCCCAGGCCCAGACATCGACCTCAATGCGATCCTTTTGCACATCGACGCCAGCCGTCAGGAACAACCCGCCGACGGGGATTTGCACGCCCGCGTAGCTTTCGCGGCGTTCGGCCAGCCGCTGCCATTCAGGCGCATCGCCACTTTCGACCCAAGTTTCGCCCAGCAGGGTGTTGCGCGCGGCGCGCAGCATCTCCTCCGAGCCTTGGGCCGCCAGCCATTCGCGCGCGATCTGCTGCCAGCTTTTCCAGCCCAGCGGCGAATAAAGCGCGGAGAGGTGGAAGCCGATCGAGTGGGGATCGGCAGACACCGCTGTTGCCCGCCACTCCCCGCGTTCCAGCATCTGCGTCTTGTGATGCTCGGCGATCGGCTTCTCGCAGCCCTCGCAGTGATAGGCGGCGGTGTCGGGCCGACCTTTATCCCAGCGAAGGCGTTCAAATTGCAGCCATTGCATATGGCCACAATGCGGACAGGGCACGAAATACCGGCGCTTATCGCTGGCCTCAAACTCCCGTTCGATCCGGCTCAGCCCACGGATTGTGGGCGTTGAGACCATGAACACCTTGCGCCGGTGCGAGAAGGTGGTGGTCCGCGCCTCGGCCAGCGTGACCGGATCACCTTCCTCGTCGGCAGAAGCCGGATAGGCGTCGACCTCGTCGAGGAAGATGTAGCGCGCGGGCATCGACCGCAGGCCGGTGGCGCTGTTGGCACCGGTCAGCACCAGGATGCCGCCGGGGAATTCCTTCGACAGCATCGAGTTGCCCGCGTCGCGGGACCGGGCTGGGTTCACCCGCTCACGAAGGGCAGGACTTTCCGAGATCAGCGGATCAAGCCGCCCGCGAGACGTGCGCTTGGCCAGTTCCAGCGATGGCAACACCGCCAGCATCGGCCCTGGCGCGTGATGGATGACAAAGCCGATCCAGTTGTTGCCAGCCTCGGTCGCGCCGACCTGCGCCGCCTTCATGAAGCTGATGCGCTGGGCCGAGTGGCGTGGCGACAGCGCATCCATGATCTCGCGCAGGTAGGGCGCGCGGGACGTGCGATACCGCCCCGGTTCGGCCGCACCACGCGACGACAGCCAGCGATGTTGATCCGCCCATTCCGACACCGTCAAGTCCGGATCGGGCCGCATGCCCTTGCGCCAACTGCGCAAGATGTCCTCAGCCCCGTCAAACTCGAGGTCGAGATCGGCTGTCAGGTCGTGATCATCTGCTCCTTCATCCAAGCGAGACCCGGAGATCGGCAAGGGCGTCGAGTTGCGCTCTGACATGGGCTTCCAACACCCTCTGCAGGATCGCGGCCTCGATGATCACCGGCACACCGGTTTGTTTTTCCACTCCCAAGGCCACTTCGGCCGCCATCAGCGCCGCCACTCTGTTGGGCCACGTCACCCATGAGTCGCGCTCCTGCCGCGCGAGTCGAAACACCAGGGCTTCGGCCCGGGCGCGATCCACCAGCGTGCCCTTCTTCTTCTGGATCGCCAACTGGCGTTCCTGCGCCTGGTAGACGGTCAGCGCCGTGCGGGCTTTCAGATAGGACGAGCTGTCGGCCGGGCCGCTGAACCCGCTATCGCCGCCGGTGCGACCGGTGCGACCGGTGCTGCGCCGCTGCTGGTCCGGATCGGTCATCTCGGCGCGGCGCACATCGGACGCTGCCGCGTTGATCGACCCGTCGCTGTAAACCACCAAGCGGCTGGCGCGGCGCGCCTTCTGGATCGCCCCGCGCGAGAGGCCGGAATGGGCGGAATACTCGCGTTCGGACATACCTTCCATGATGATTGCGCCAACCTCAATATATTGGAATTAAACGGAAATAATGATCTTATTCCGTTGATTACACTCCCGGTTAGAGGGATTCTCGGATCAGGAAATCACCCCCGGATCGGAGACAAGATCATGGCCACCACCACCATCCGCATCGACATCGACACGCTGCCCGACCATCTTGACCGCTCGCGCCCGAATGTCGTGGCCGAGACCATCGAGACCGCGCTGCGCGAAGACGGGATCAAGGCCGACTGCTCGGACCTGTTCTCGCATCTCAAGATCGACCTGCCGACTGATCAGCTAGCCGCTGCCAGCGCCGTGCTGGTCGAGCTGCAGCTGATCTGAGGCAGCGCCATGAGCACCCGCGCGCAGATTGCCATCCAGATCGGCCCCGAGGAATGGGCGCATGTCTACGTCCATTTCGACGGCAATCCCGTCCACATGCTGCCCGCGCTGGCCCGCTGGAAGCCCGAGGACATCCTCACCGCCCGAGAAATCCGGCAGGTCACGCCCGAGGCGCTGGACTGCTTCAGCCCGCCTCGCGCGCCACGCATCCTGCCGCGTCCAACGCGGGAGTTCTCCCACCTTTATATGTGGATCGGATGCCAGTGGGTGCATGTGGTGCCGCAAGCCGATGCGACCAGAGTGTAATCAGAACGCACTGATATTGCTTGGATTTGCCTACACTAATCGCTCCACTGGAGCGATGCTGATTACACGAAAACGATGCAACTCAGCGAAGGACGACCACGCCATGACCACCCGCCGCGCCACGGACAATGAGACCGCTCCCGCCACCGGTTCGAGGGAGCGGTCGAACAAAGCCCTCGACGCCTTCATGACCACCAAGTTCCAGATCGACGCGATGCTGGAACGCCTGAAGGCCCTGAGCGACGACCATTTCGAGACCCACCCCAGCGAGATCAACTGGGGCGATGTCGGCACCCTGAACCATTACGCCAGCCTGCTGCGCCAGATCACCGACAGCGCGTTCAAGGAGGGCGAACATGTTGCTTGATCCCGCCCAGCGCCACCAGATCGAACAAAATGCCCTCACCGCAGCATGGGAGGCCGAACGTCTCGCCGCCTGCATTGAGGCCATCGCGCTGCTGCGCGAGATCGCCGATCTGGAACGCGACGACGATGGCGATGTGATCATCAGCGCCGATGCCGACGGTCACAACGACCTGATGTCGCGCATCACCGCCTTCCTTGCCACGCACGACCAATAAAGGAACCCGCCATGACCAAGCTGACCGATACCCAGACCATCATTCTCAACGCCGGGGCCCAACGCCCTGACAACATTGCCTTGCCGCTGCCCAAGGGTCTGGCCGGTGCGGCGGCAAAGATGGCCGTCACCAAGATGATCGAGCGCGGCTGGCTGCAGGAAGTCGACGCCAACTTGCGCCGGAATGAGCCGCTCTGGCGCGAAACCGGAGATGGGCATGGGACCACGCTCGTGGTCACTGACGCGGGGCTACTGGCCATCGGGATCGAACCGGTGGTGGTGAAAACGGTTGCCGCGATCCGCGAGCATGCCGCCAAGACTCCCGCTCCCAAACCGACCACCCAGCGTGCCGGAACCAAGCAATCCATGCTGATTGCAATGCTGCAGCGCCCCGAGGGCGCGTCCATCGTAGAGATTGTCGAGACTACTGGATGGATGGGGCATAGCGCACGTGGTGCAATCTCCGGTGTGCTGAAGAAAAAGCTCGCGCTCCCTGTCACGGCAGAAAAGGTCGATGGGCGCGGGACCGTTTACAAGTTGCCAGCTGCATAAGGTGTCACCGAGCGTTCTGCTGGCGTCAGCTTCTCCCTGTCAGCCTGCAACGCGCCGAGAATCCGATTTGCGACCAGACCCACATTGACGACGATCATTGCGCCCTCGCGCGGCGAAATCGTCAGATCCTCCAATTTTGCGTAGCGAACGAACGCGCACCGGTGCTCGTTCTTTTGCGAGATTTCGGCACTCTGGATCAACCACAGGACCCGATCACAATCGCCCGGAAAAAGGGTGCGGGTGCGCAGAAACTCCGACAGATGTCGCGCGACGAGGCCAAATGCGATGGACGGCCCGAAGCCGATCCGGCGCAAGTCCTGCGCTACCGCGACGGCCACGACGTCGCGCCAGCTATACCAGCGGACTTTTCCGGGATCTGGCGTGTGCTCCGGCCGAAAACCGTCGCGGGATATGGCTTGGTGCAGGTCGGCGCGCGGGATTGGAATTGCACGCACCAGATCGTCGTTTCGCCAGCGCGTTTTCATTTCCGTGCTCTTTCCTGATCACCGGGGAGGGGGGCGACTTCGACCCGCAGCGCGACTTCTCCCGTTGCCATCTCCCAGCGCCGCACGGCGACGTCGCAATAGGCAGGATCCAACTCCATCGCGCAGCAGCGCCGCCCGGTGCGTTCGGCGGCGACGATCTGGGTGCCGGAAGGGTTCATAGATCAAGCTGCCGGGATCACTGAACGCCGCCAGCACTGCCTCAACCAGCGCCACCGGAAATACCGCCGGGTGCGATCCGGCGGCACCCAGCCCGCCCTTGTGGCGCATGATCCTGAACACAGAATCCGGGATGCGGTGGCTTTGGATCGCGTTGCCGGTGCCGGTCTTGGCGTGGACGGTGCCGTCGGCCCCGCGCAGCCCACCGCCGCCGAGGGTTTCGCCCGCATGCTTGGACGGCACCGTCTTGTGCGGTTTGCGCGGGGCGCGGTTGAAGTGGAAAATGAACTCGTGCGACGGCGCGAGGCGCCCCTGCCAGTCGCCCGGTAAGCCCGGGCCCTGATCCCACACATACCAGCCAAACCGCCGCCAGCCAGAGGCGCGCATCCATTCGACCCATCCTTCCCAATAGGGCTGCCATTCGCCGCTCCGGTGCACGAGGCCGAGGTTGACCAGCAGCTGCGTGTCAGTGGTGACCGGGGCGGCGGTAAACACGCCCTGCATCAGCGCATCCCAATCGCCGACCTTTTCCTTGGCGGCGCCATAGTCGCGCTGCTGGGCGTAGGGTGGCGAGGTGAACATCAGCGTGGCCTGTTCGCCCTGCATCAGCCTGGCGATGGCCGCCATGTCGGTGGCATCACCGCAGCAGAGGCGA
>Ga0326597_10012401_pt1 | contig 11237 bp, 13 predicted proteins | sample RVTome_12_FD_203789 | JGI IMG/M metagenome (GOLD analysis project Ga0326597, IMG submission 203789) | Soil microbial communities from uranium-contaminated site in the Upper Colorado River Basin, Wyoming, United States - RVT100D185 | ecosystem: Environmental > Terrestrial > Soil > Contaminated >... | reverse complement strand
GCCAGTGATCGTCATCGGCGACTCGCCCTGGCCGTAGAGCTGGTAGAGCTGCGGACCGAACAGCTGCAGCGCCTTTTCGAGGTCGGCGACATACATCGGGCCGCCGCCGTAATAGATCGTTCGGAGATTGGCGAGATCAGCCCCCGGTACCTCGGGCGCGTGGGCGAGCCGGGTCAGCATCGTCGGCGCGGCGAACAGCGACACTCGCGGATGCCGCCCGATCGCCTCGAGGATATCGCCGACATCGAAATGCGGCAGCACGATCTGGTGTGCGCCCTTCAGGATGAACGGCAGCGCATAGAGCCCGGCGCCATGCGACACCGGCGCTGCCAGCACATGGGTGTCGCGCTCGTCGACCCGGTCGATATCGGCGTAATAGCACTGGCTGGCGAAGAGGAGGTTGCGGTGGCTCAGCACCGCGCCCTTCGGCCTTCCGGTGGTGCCCGAGGTGTAGAACAGCCAGGCGCGGTCGGCAGGGGCACCCGGCTCGGGCAGGACCGGCTCGGCGGCGAACAGCGCATCGTACTCCGGGGTGCCGGTCGCGATCACCCGGTTCAGCGTGTCGACCGCGCCGGCGAGCGGCCCGAGCGCCTCGGCGAGGCCCGGCGTGGCGACCAGGAGGCGGGCGCCCGAGTTATCGGCGATGTATTCGACCTCGCGCGGATGCAGCCGGGCATTGGCCGGCACCGCGCACAGCCCCGCCGCCCAGCAGCCGAACAGCAGCTCGAAGAACTCGCCGCAATTTTCGAGGCACAGCAGCACCCGGTCGCCGGGTACGAGCCCCAGCCGCCGCAACCCGCCGGCAAGGCGCGCGACCCGCCCGGCAAACTCGCCGTAATTCCACGAATGGCGCCCGTCGCTGACCGCCGGCCGCTGCGGCAGCCGGCGCGCCACATCGAACATGAGCGCCGCGAGGTTCATCCCCTTGACGGCAGTTGGATAGGCGCCGTGCGTCCTTCGAGACAGCCGCTCCGCGGCTTCCTCAGGATGAGGATTTTTCTTAATTCCATCATAGACTTACCCTCATCCTGAGGAGGCGCGAAGCGCCGTCTCGAAGGACGCGCACCGGAGCGGTTGCAGCGCCGCCTCCACCGCGGTCAGCGCGGCTCGCCGGCGAAGCTGCGCTGGATCTCGGCAACCCGGGCGAGGGCGGCCGGCGACAGTGGCCCCTTGTCGATCGCGCGGGCGGCGTATTCGAGGTGCTCCATCGTCGAATAGCCGACCAGCACGGTTGATACCGCCGGCTGGGCGATGACATAGCGGATCGAGGCTTCGATCAGGCTGTCGGCGTGGCCCTCGCGCACCACCGGCTCGAAGCGGCGGGCGCGCTCGACATCGCGGTGGTAATCGGCGCCCGAGCCGATCGGCGCCGGCGGCGGCGAACCCAATGGGTGGCGCTCCTCGGTGCCGCTGATGGCGCCGCCGGCCAATACCCGGATCACGATAACCCCCATATCGGCCGCCGCCGCATGGCCGAGCAGGTTGCCGTAATCCTGCGCCGGATAGCCGGCGGGCACCGCCGCTCCCGGGCTCGGGTTCAAGAGATTGTAGCTGGCCTGTGCGGTGTCGAAAGCCTTCGCATCGATGACGCGATGCAAGGCCGGGGTCTCGCCGTTGGCGGTGATGCCGAAAAACCTGAACTTGCCCTGCGCGCGCAGCCGCTCGAAGGCCGGCACGACCTCGTCGAGCACGGTCTCGGCGGCAAAATTGGCGCCGTTCGTGGTGTCGACGATGGCGTTGTGGAACTGGTACAGATCAATCTGCTCGCGCTGCAGGCGCTTCAGGCTGGCCTCCAGGGCAGCGGCGATCGCCTGGCCGATCCGACCGCGCTCGGTCGGCGGCAGCCGGACCTTGGTGCCGACATGGCAATCGGGCTTCAACGATTTCAGCACCCGCCCGAGATTGATCTCGGATTGGCCGTCGCCGTACATTTGCGCGGTGTCGAAATAGTTGATGCCGAGTTCGAGGGCCCGCCACACCGCGCGTTCCTGATCCGCCGCTTCGCCCTTGATCATCAGTCCGCCGACCGCGCCGCAGCCGAAGCCGAGCAGCGACAGGTTAAGACCCGTTCTGCCGAATCTGCGCTTTTCCACCATCCGCCTCCGCTGCTCTGCCTGCCGTCGCGCCGGATCAAGCCCCCGCTGGCGGCGCGTGTCAATTATCCGGAGAGCAGGTTTTGTATCCGGTAGCCGGTTTGCCGGACCGGAGATCGCTCGACAACCCTATCGGGGCGGTCCCAAATAGAGGTCCGGTCGCGGAGGCGGGCATGAGCAGTGCGTAATAGGCAACTGACCTAACGGCCGTCTGTGTTTCTCAACGTGATGGCAGGCCCCGTCATGATCACAACCCAAGCAGCCGATCCGGCGCTGATCGAGGATCTCGTCGCCGCCAACCGCATCCTCTACGACCAGGGCGTCGTCGATGGCTTTGGCCACGTCAGCGCGCGTCACGACAAGCGCCCCGACCATTTCCTCCTGGCGCGCAGCATGGCGCCCGGGCTGGTCGCCGCGGCGGACATCATGGAGTTCGACCCTGACGGCGAGGCGGTCGACCCGCAGGGACGCACGCCCTATCTCGAACGCTTCATCCATAGCGAGATCTACCGGCTCCATCCTGCCGTCACGGCGGTCGTCCACAGCCACTCGCCGGCGGTGATCCCGTTCGGCGTTGTCGCCACCCCGCTGCGGCCGATCTACCACATGGGTGGTTTTCTTGGCTCGCATGTGCCGGTGTTCGAGATCCACGACGCTGGCGGCCCCGCCACCGACATGCTGGTGCGCAACCCGGCGCTCGGCGCGGCGCTGGCGCGGACGCTCGGCGATTGCGCGGTCGCACTGTTGCGCGGCCACGGCAACGTGGTGGTCGGGGGATCGATCCGCGAGGTTGTGTTTCGCGCGGTCTACACCGAGGTCAACGCGCGGTTGGCGGCCGACGCGCTGCGGCTCGGGCAGGGCCAGGCGATGTTCCTCAATGACGCGGAGGCTGCGGCGGCCACCGAGACCAACCGGGCGCAGATCGGCCGGGCCTGGGATCTGTGGAAGGCAAAGGCGCTCGGCTCGCCGCCTTGAAACCTGAGCCGGGCGATTCGCGACAATCGGGGTTTTGTCCAGCTGAGAGACGACCATATTTTGTGGTCGTTTTCCAACGAGACCCCAAATAAGGCTACCGCTCGCCCCGGGCCGGCGTAAGATGCGCCAATGCCTCCGCGGCAGGAGGATCCGATCATGCACGCTCTGTTTCGCGGCACCGCGGTCATTCCGGTCCTGACGATCGAGCGGGAGCAGGACGCGGTGCCGCTTGCCGGCGCCCTCGCCGACGGTGGCCTCTTGGTCATCGAGGTCGCGCTGCGCACCCCGGCGGCCACCGCGGCGATCGCCGCCATCGCCCGCCAATTGCCGCAGATCGTGGTTGGCGCTGGAACATTGCAGCGCGCCGCCGATGTCGCCGCCGCGGTACATGCCGGCGCCCGGTTTCTGGTCAGCCCGGGAACCACGCCCGAACTCGCCGCCGCGGCGCTGGCGAGCGACCTGCCCTATCTGCCCGGCATCGCCACACCCTCCGAGATCATGGCGGCGCGCTCGCTCGGTCTTTGCCTGATGAAATTGTTTCCGGCCGAGGCGCTCGGCGGGACCGGCTTTTTGCGGGCGCTGGCGCCGGTATTCCCGGGGGTCGCATTCTGCCCAACCGGCGGCATCGACGAGCGGCAGGCGGCGGATTATCTGGCATTGCCCAACGTTCCGCTGGTCGGCGGCTCATGGATGGCGCCGAAAGACGCGATCGCAGCGGGCGACTGGCCGCGGATCCGCCGCCTGGCCGAACGCGCCGCCGCGATCAGTCGCGCCGACGCGGCTTGACGCGGGTGGTCTTGCCCTACCAGGGGCCGCGCGGATAGCCGGGCGGCATCCCGCGATCGTACCACGACGGCGGGCCATCGAAATCCGGCCCGATAACCGGCGCCCCAGGATAATAATACCGCGGCCGCGTCGGATAGCGTGGCAGCGCGCTTCCGCCGGCGAACTGCAGGCGACGCTCGCGTTCGGCGTGCCTCGAGGGTTTCTGCGCAGCCGCTCGTTTGGCGGTCTCGACCGGCGGGACCGCCGCCGAGCGCACGACCCGCTTCGACGCTTGCGCATCGGCCGGGGACGCCGGCTTTGCCGGGCTCGCCTTTGCTGCCGCTGCCTTTGGCACCCCCGCCGGCTTGGAAGCTGCCGCTGCCTTTGGCACGCCCGCCGGCTTAGCAGCTGCCGCTGCCTTTGGCGGCGTCCGCTTCGGCCTGGGCTTCGCCGGGGTTGCCGCGGTGGGGGCAGTCGCCGCCGGCGGGTCTGGCAAGGGCGGCGGTATGACAGCTGATGCGACCGGCTGGTCGGCGGCACGCGCGACGGCCGACGCGCCCAGCGCCATTGGCAGCACCAATAGCGGCACCGACAGCAGCATGGCGACCGCGAAAAGCCTTGGACGTATGGCCATTCCGACTCCCCCCATTCCCGGACAGCGTCCCTGCCGCGCGCTCACCTATTATTCGAATCGCCCGCGAAAACAATCCCCCTGACGGATAGATTTGGCCTCCCCGGGCGGCTCCCTCAGTAGGTCGCGCGGCCGCCCGAAATGTCGAACACACCCCCCGTGGAGAACGAGCATTCGGCCGACGAGAGCCAGGCCACCAGCGCGGCGATCTCCTCGACCAGCACGAACCGGCCCATCGGGATCTTCGACAGCATGTAGGCGATCTGCGTCTCGTTCATCTGCGCGAAGATGTCGGTCCGGGCGGCGGCCGGGGTGACGCAATTGACCCGGATGCCGGTCTCGGCCAATTCCTTGCCCAGTGATTTGGTGAGGCCGATGACCCCGGCCTTGGCGGCCGAATAGGCGGACGCGTTGGGGTTACCGTCCTTCCCGGCGATCGAGGCGATGTTGACGATCCGCCCGTAATCCTTCCGGCGCATCCCCGGCACGATGGCGCGGCAGCAATTGAAGACGCCGATCAGGTCGATCTCGACGACCCGGCGCCACTCGGCGGCCGGATATTCGTCGAGCGGGAAATTGGGGCCCGAGATGCCGGCATTGTTTATGAGGATGTCCGGCGGCCCCAGCCGCGCCTCGGTGGCGGTGAGGGCATCCTCGATAGCCATCGGGTCGGTCACATCGCAGGCAAGGTCGATTGCGCCGGCAATCTCCCCGGCAGCTTCCCGCGCTGCCGTGCCGTCGACATCCCAGATCGCGACCCGGGCGCCCGACGCGGCGAAACGCTCGGCGATCGCGCGGCCGATGCCGCGTGCCGCGCCGGTGACGATCGCCACCCTGCCGTCGAGATCGATCCGGTTCATTCGTCCCCCTCCCGCGCGAGGCGGCTCTACCACGCCGGCTTTGCCCCCCAGGCCAGAAACCCGTCGTTCTTTAGTCCGGGCTTGCCATAGCCGAGCGGCTCGCCACCGAGGCCAAAGACATGTCCGCCGGCGGCTTCGAGCACGGCCTGGCCGGCGCCGGTGTCCCATTCCATCGTCGTGCCGAAGCGCGGGTAGAAATCCGCCTCGCCCGCGGCGAGCATGCCGAATTTGAGGGCGCTGCCGCATTTCTGGCGCTCGATAACGGCCCGGCCCTCGAAATATTCGGCGAGACGGCGGCTGTTCTCGTGGCTGCGGCTGTGCACGACGACGATCCCGTCCGGCGCCGGGGCGCGCGCCCGGATCGGCTCGAAGGCGCCGCCGTTGCGCCGCCGCATCGCGGTGCCGGGGCCATGCGCGGTGTAGGTTACCCCGGCCGCCGGGCCATGCACCACGCCGAGCACCGGGCGCCCGTCCTCGATAAGCCCGATCAAGACCGCGAATTCGCCATTGCGCGCGACGAATTCCCGGGTCCCGTCGAGTGGGTCGACCAGCCAGAACCGCGACGCCGGCGATGCGAAGCCTGCCTCCGGCACGGTTTCTTCCGAGACGATCGGGATATCCGGAAAAGCCGCCGTCAGCAGCGCGACGATGACCCGCTCGGACGCCAGATCGGCTTCGGTCACCGGCGTCTTGTCGTCCTTGTGCGTGACCTCGAACGGGTCGGCGTAAACCCGCATGGCCGCCTCGCCGCCGGCCAGCGCCGCGCGCAGAGCAATATCGAGCAACGGATCGGTCATGCAGCCCATCCCGATTTGAACCGCTGGATCAGCCCCGTGCGTCCTTCGAGACGGCCGCCTCGTCCTGAGGAGCCGCCGCAGGCGGCGTCTCGAAGGGGCGACCTCCTCAGGATGAGGGATTCTCTTAATTCCATCACATACTTACCTCATCCTGAGGGGTGGGCGCAGCCCGCGTCTCGAAGGACGCTAGGGATCTCCGCAGCGACCGTCACGGATTATGCAGCCGCCGCCGCGTCGCGTAGTGCTCGCCACAATCGCTCGGGAGTAAGCGGCATGTCCAGATGATCGACGCCGAGTTCGCCGACCGCGTCGATGGCGGCGTTGACCAGCGCCGGCGGGGCGCCGATCGCCCCGGCGTCGCCGGCCCCCTTGACCCCGAGCGGGTTGGTCCGGCACGGCACGACATTATACGAAAATTCGAGCGCCGGCAGGTCCTCGGCGCGCGGCAACGCGTAATCGGTCAAGGTGCCGGTGACCAGCTGGCCGCTATCCGCGTCGTAGACGCAGCGTTCGAGCATCCCCTGGCCGATCCCCTGGGCGATCCCGCCATGCACCTGGCCGCGGAGCAGCAGCGGATTGATGACCGTGCCGAAATCGTCGACCACGAGGTAGCGCACGATCTCGATCCGGCCGGTCTCGGGGTCGATCTCAGCTTCGCAGACATGGCAGCCGTTGGGGAAGGTCGGCGCCGGCGGGGTAAAATGCCCGCTCTCGGCAAAGCCCGGCTCCAGCCCCGGCGGCAATTCTGCCGGGTTGAAGGCGGCGCGGGCCACCGCATCGATGCTGACATGTTGGCGGTCAATTCGACCGACAGGCCGAGAAATCGCAATTCGTCGTCGAGCGTCAGGTCGAGCCGGGTCAGGTTGTCGCGCCCCTGGGTGTCGGTCATGAACGAATCCGAGCGGTCGGTGACCCATTTGACCGCATCGGGGGTCACCACCCGGATGCGGTTCTCGGGCACATGGAAGACGTGCTCGGCCAACAGGTTGCGGACGAAATGCGAAATGCGAGCCCTGGGTCGAACTCCACAAGGTGTAGCTGTCTTCGCCCGGATCGTATTCGCCGATCGCGCCGCGCGGCTCCATCGAGTTGACGACGATCCGGTTGTTGACGAGGCGCCGCGGTATCGATCGCCCGGATCCGGGCATGCGCGTGGGGCGAGCGCAGCATCACCGCATGCGCCTCCCGCGGCCGGACGATGTCGTCGAGGTAGCGGCCGCGCCCGGTCAGCAAGCGCCGGTCCTCGACGCGACGAACCGGCTGACCGATGCCGAATTGCGTCATGGCGGCCTCCGCGCCCGGCTGCTGGCTCAAACCCGCCGTGCTGGCCCACCTTAGGATGCAACGGCGCAGGAATCCATGCGCCCGGCCGTCTACCGACCCTGCTCCGGTCCGAGTCGGCGCATTCCTGTTGACTTCCGCGCCGTTCCGATGCACCGATCCCCGCACGATGCCGTGCGCCTGGGAGGAGATCATGCCGTCACCGAAGAAGCTGTCGCATCTCGTGCTGCAGACCAACCGCCGTCAGCAGATGATCGATTGGTACTGCACGGTCCTCGGGGCCGACCTCTTGTACCAAAACCCGCATATCGCGTTCATCAGCTATGACGACGAGCATCACCGGGTGGCGTTTGTCGATCCTGGCCCGCTCGCCGACAAGGCGCCGGCCGAGGGCAAGACGGCGCGCGCCGGGGGCGAAGTTGGCTGCACCACGTCGCCTTCACGATGGGTTCGCTCGACGATCTGGCCGACCAGTACCTCACCCTGAAGGACCAGGGGATCAAGCCGCACCGCTGCGTCAACCACGGGGTCACGACGTCGATGTATTTTTATGACCCCGACCGCAACCAGGTCGAGCTCCTGGTCGACAATTTCGAGACCGCGATCGAAGGCCAGGACTACATGCGCCGGCGCTCGGCCACCGACAAAAACCCGGTTGGCATCGATTTTGACCCGGAAGAAATGGTCAAGAAGATCCAAGGCGGCCTGCGCCTCGAGGAGCTGCAAAGCATCAACGCGTAAGCCCGAGCGGCGTCGTTGCGGAATATCAATGACGCCCGGTCTCGCACCATCGATTCTCGCGGCCGAGACCTGCGCTGGTTAGCGCGCTGAACGTCAGCTGGCCTCTTTGAGGCCGGATGGCGGTTGCGAGGATTTATCGAATGACAGTATCACGCCGCGCGCTGGTGGCGGGCGCGGGTGCTGCCGCGTTGGGGGCGGCGCTCTCGTTGCGCCGTGGCTTCGCCGATGGCGGGATCAAGGAATACCGGCTGACCGCAAAGCCGGCGGTCGTCAACCTGACCGGCGACCAGTACCCCAACACCGCCGTCTGGTCCTATGACGGCTCGGTGCCCGGCCCGGAAATCCGCCTCCGCCAGGGCGACCCGGTCCGGATCGTCGTGGGCAACAATCTCGGCGAAGACACCACGGTCCATTGGCACGGCATCCGCCTGCCCAACCGCATGGACGGCGTGCCGGGCCTGACACAGAAGCCGATCCATTCCGGCGAGAGCTTTGCCTACGAGTTCACCCCGCCCGACGCCGGCACCTTCTGGTATCACCCGCATGCCGACACGCTGCAACAGCTTGGGCGCGGGCTTGCCGGTGCATTGATCGTCGAGGAACGCGACCCGGTCGCCGTCGATCGCGAGCTACTGTGGTTCATTGAGGATTGGCGGCTCGACGAGAGCGGCAGGATCGCGCCCGGTTTTGGCAACCGGATGGAAGCCGCAATGTCGGGCCGCATCGGCAACACGGTCACGATCAATGGCCGGGTTCCCGGGCGCGTCGTGGTCAAGGCCGGCGAGCGGGTCCGGTTGCGGGTGGTCAACGCCGCGCTGGCGCGGATTGTCGCGGTCGGGTTTGAGGGACACCGGCCCATCGTCGTCGCCTGTGATGGCCAGCCTTGCGACCCGCATCCGCTCGAAGCCGGTCGCCTGGTGCTCGGGCCGGCGATGCGCGCCGATCTGATTCTCGACATGGGCGGCACCCCGGGCCGCGGTTACCCGGTGTTCGACGATTTCTACCCCGACCTGCCCTACAAGCTGGTCGAGCTGGAATACGATGCCGGAAAACCAACAAGGGAACATCCACCGGATGCGCCGCCGAGGCTGCCGGCCAACCCGCTGCCCGAGCCTGACCTTGCCGCCGCCGAGCGCCATGAGATCGCGCTCCAGGGCGGCATGATGGGCGGCATGATGGGCGGCATGGGGATGATGGGCCGGGGCGGCGCGAGCTGGGCGATGAACGGCATGTCGGTGACCGGCGACGGGCAGCCGGACATGCCGGCGTTGCTGACGCTGCGCAAGGATCAAAGCTGCGTCCTTGCGTTGCGCAACGAGACGGCATGGTGGCACCCGATGCATCTGCACGGCCACAGCTTCCGCGTCGTCAGCCGCAACGGCAAACCGACCGCGCGGCGCGAGTGGCTGGATACCGTGCTGGTTCCGCCGCGCGAGAGCGCCGAGATCGCCTTTGTTGCCGACAATCCCGGCAACTGGATGTTTCACTGCCACGTCACCGATCACCAGGAGGCCGGCATGATGGCCGTCCTCCGGGTCACCTGAAGGAGGGAGAACATGATCACCCGACGAGGCTTACTGCTTGCCGCACCCGCCCTGGTGGTGGCGCGACCGCTGCGAGCCGCGCCGCCGACCGCGGTAACCCTTCACAAGAGCCCGGAATGCGGCTGCTGCGAGGGTTACGCCAGTTACTTGCGGCAGCACGGGTTTACGGTCACCACCAAGCCGACCAACGAACTTGCCGAGATCAGCCGCAAGGCTGGTGTCCCATCGGATCTGCAAGGCTGCCACACCGCCTTCATCGGCGACTATGTGGTGGATGGGCATGTCCCGGTCGAGGCGGTCAACAAGCTGCTGGCGGAGCGACCGGCGATCAAAGGCATCGCCCTGCCAGGCATGCCCGACGGGTCGCCCGGGATGGGCGGCGCGAAGACCGGCCCCTTCGTGATCTACGCGATCGGCCAGAACGGCCAATCGAGCATCTTCATGACGCTTTAGCAAATACCGGCGCTCCGACCGGACGACATGAGGCCCCTCGCGCGTTGGCTGGCGGGCGGGATCGCCGCCGCCATCCTGCTTGGCGCTGGATGGATGCTGTGGATCATCGCGAGCGACGAGCCGACCGGGCCCGACCCCGATAACCCGACCCTCGTCCTGCGCGGGAAGGCCGTCTATGCCCGAGATTGCGCGTCCTGCCACGGGGCGACGCTCGAGGGCCAGCCGAATTGGCGCGAACGGCTGCCCAATGGACGCCTCCCCGCCCCGCCGCATGACGCGACCGGGCACACCTGGCACCATGCCGACCGGCAATTATTCGGGATGATCAAGAACGGCACCGCCGGGTCCCTCCCGGGCTACGAAACCGATATGCCCGCATACCAGGGTCGCCTCGGCGATGCCGATATCTGGGCCGTGCTGTCCTACATCGCGAGCACCTGGCCGGCGGACATCCGAGCGCGCCAGCAACGCCTGAACCGGCGCGAGCGATAGGCCATCCGGGTCCCCTCGCGGACACGGCGCCGGCCGAGGGCAAGACGTGCGCGCCGGCGGCGAGGCTGGGCTGCACCACGTCGCCTTCACGATGGGCTCGCTCGACGATCTGGCAGGGAAATTCCCTGCCAGCAGGGAAATTTCGCGAATTTCCGTCGCGACCGGCCCGGAAAGTCGTGGGGGTCTGCGGGTTTCGGCTCCAACTTCCGTACAGAGCAGGGAATTTTGCGCCGCGTTGGCAGGGAATTTTTTGCGCGCCGCAGGGAATTGGCAGGGAAATCGTGTTTTGCCTCGCGAACATGTCCCTCGCCGAGCGGTTGGGCAGCACCATGGAGTGTCATGTCGCGAGTTGGCCGAACAATTCAAGAACACGGGAACCGATGGTCGCAGGTCGGAAGCGCGAAACGTTTTGGGCGTTGGCGGGTCGCCGATTGTAGGAAGCCGTAGGGCGGTGGAGCGCAGCGGCTGGGCAAGAATTAGACGAAGGGCTGCATAACGGCCGTGCGTCCTTCGAGACGCGCCCTTTGGGCGCTCCTCAGGATGAGGATAAAGCTTTGATGGCATTGAGAAAGTTCCTCATCCTGAGGAGGCCGCAAAAGCGGCCG
>Ga0326597_10012400_pt1 | contig 11238 bp, 5 predicted proteins | sample RVTome_12_FD_203789 | JGI IMG/M metagenome (GOLD analysis project Ga0326597, IMG submission 203789) | Soil microbial communities from uranium-contaminated site in the Upper Colorado River Basin, Wyoming, United States - RVT100D185 | ecosystem: Environmental > Terrestrial > Soil > Contaminated >... | reverse complement strand
TGGAAGCCGGTCTTGCGGTCGGTGATGGTGTCGGCGAGGCCGCCGGTCCGGCGGGCGACGGGAGGGGTGCCGTAGCGCTGGGCGATCATCTGTCCGAGGCCGCAGGGCTCGTAGCGGGAGGGCATGAGGAAGAAGTCGGCGCCGGCGTAGATGCGGTGGGCGAGCGCGTCGTCGAACCGGAGGAAGGCGGCAACGCGTCCGCCGCTCGAGCGGGCGACCTGCTCGACTTCCCACTCGAAGCCGCGGTCGCCATCGCCGAGGATGACGAGGCGGATGCCGGCGTCGAGCAGGGCGGGCATCGCACGGAGGACCAGGTCGATGCCCTTCTGCTGGACGAGCCGGCTGATCATGGCGAAGACCGGGGCGTCGTCGGCGAAGCCGCACACATCGAGCAGGACCGAGCGGTTGCCATCCTTTCCGTCGAGGGTCGCGGCCGTGTAGCGGTGACGCAGGTGCGGATCGTGTGCGGGGTCCCATACGGCGGCGTTGAGGCCGTTGAGGATGCCGTGCAGGACGCGATGGCGGAAGCGGAGCAGGCCGTCGAATCCGTTACCGTACTCGGGGGTCTGGATCTCCCGCGCGTAGGTGGGAGAGACGGTGACGATCCGGTCGGCGAGGGCGAGCGCGGCCTTCATGAAGGAGGCGTTGTGATGGAACTCGAGGCCGTTCTCCGTGCGGAAGAAGGACTCGGGAATTCCCACCTGCCGGAGCAGCGCGGGCCAGTAGTTGCCGTGGTAGCCGAGGTTGTGGACGGCGAAGACGGTGGGCACGTCGGTGCCGTCGAGCATCGAGTAGATCGGCATGAGACCGGTGGTCCAGTCGTTCAACTGGACGACGTCGGGCTCCCACTCGCGCGCGAAGCGGGCGATGGCACGGCTGAAGAGCGCGAACCGGCGGCCGGTCTCGAGCGGGTCCCCGGAGTCCCCGCCGTACGGTGTGCCCGGTTCGAAGAACGCGGGTTGGTCCACGAGCACGGCGGGAGCGCCGGAGGGCGGGCGGTGCAGGTGGAAGCGGACGTCCACGGGAGCGATCGGCCAGGGAAGCGTCGTCTCGAGCACCGTTTCAAGGCGGTCGGCGCGCTCGCGGACGCCGCCGTAGAGCGGGAGGAGGATGCGGACCTCGTGACCGGCGGCGACGAGCGCGTCGGGGAGGGCGCGGGAGACGTCGCCGAGACCCCCCGTCTTGAAGTACGGGATGGCCTCGGACGTCGCGAAGAGAATCCTCATCGCATCACCTCGAGCGACGGTTCGGTTGCTCGGGCTCGTGGAGGAGAGCCCAGACGAGCAGCCCCGCCTCAGCGGCGGCGAAGGGCCCCGAGGCCGCGCCGCCCCCGTCGGGATCGTACGCGGAGCAGGCGACGTCGCCCGGCAGCCGCAGTCGGCGCAGGCGGATGATCGCTTCCCGCCGGCCTGCGGACAACAGATCGGTGCAGAGCGCGGCGAAGCTGGCCGACCGGGGCCGGCTGCGTGAGGCGAGTCCGGGGTGCGGCCGGTTGCCGAGCCAGAGCGGGTAGTCGGCCGATCTCAGGAGTTCGACCGTGTTGGCGAAGATGGGATCATCGGCGTCGCAGAATCCGAGGTGCGGCAGGAGCGCGAGCGGGCCGCCGGGATCATCGTAGATGGCGGCCTGGCCCTCGAGGTCGGCCGTCCCGGCGATCACGCGAACGCCACGGTAGTCGGTGGTGCAGTGGCGCCAGAAGGCGGCCTCGATCTCCTCGTCGCCGTTGGCGAGGCGGGCGGGCGGCTCATCGGGCGCCGGGCGCCAGAGGCGCGGCAGGGCGCGGCAGAACGCCCACAGCAACACGTTGTCGAACGCGCTGAACGGGAAGTCGGCGCGGTCGCCGCCGGTCAGGACTTCCGTCGAGCCGAGGAAGATGTCGCGGTGCAGGCGGCGGTAGAGCAGGTCGTCCAGTTCGCGGATCACCTGCTGCACCAGCGGCTCATCGAGGATGGCCTCATCGCGGGTGAGATCGACGTAGCGCAGCAGCGCCAGGCCCCAGTCGCACGCGCGGCCGAGGGAAAAGCCCGGGTCGATGATGCCGCCGTCGAGGTAGCGGCGCTGCAGGCCCGGCCGGTCCGAGAAGGTCTCGAGCCCGCGCATGAGCAGTTCGCGCGCGATGCCCGGGTCCGTCAGGCAGAACGCCGGCAGGCTCCAGGCCAGCGCCTCGCGTTCGCCGAACACGGCGCAGGCGCCGTGCGCCGGGGCCCGCGACGCCACTGCATAGACGCGATCGTCGTCGATGGCGCGCGCGGCCGCGAAGTAGTGATGGAAGGGCAGATTGCGTCCGAGCAGGTCGCGCGCCTGCGAGTCCTCGGTCGCCCGTGCCAGTTGCGCGAGGTCGAGACGCGCCCTGCGGATCAGCTCCGGCGCTCCGATCTGCTCGAGCCGGGCCGCGGTTGCCAGCGCTCCATCGCGCTCCGGCGCGACGCCGATGAAGAGCGCCGCGGATCCCCGTCCGCCGCTCGCGAGCGCGAGGTCGCGCGACAGCGAGAAGCGGAACAATGCCGTCCCGCTCGGCCCGGCCGCCCCGGTATCGGCCCGCACCCGGCCGTCCTTCCCGCCGCCGCACAGCAGACGGAGCGCGGCCCCCCGTCCGGGCTCGCCCGTCTCCAGCGTGACGCCGTCCTCGTCCGGGATCAGCTCGCGGGCGTGCCCGAGCACCCGGGTGGTCGCGACCGTGAGCAGCGTCGCTCCCCACCGTCCCTCGAACTCGACCGTGACCTCGCGCTCGCGCGGACCATTCTCGACATCGACCTGGATCATACCGCCGCGGACCAGGGGATCGAACCCGCCGGGGGCACAGACCGTGACCCGCCCTTTCAGGTCGTGCGCCAGCCGGAAGAAGGCGCGCGGAATCCAGCGGTCCAGGCGCTCCCATTCCAGGGTATCCAACGCCAATTCCTGGCCGCCCGAGCGCAGCCGGACGCGCAGGAAAGGGCCGCCCGAAGGACCCGGTTCGCCAGCCCAGGAAACCAGCCCGCCGAGCCCCCGGTGCAGGACGTTCACGGACCCGATCGCGGCGTCGTCCGGGCGGATGTCCGGGAACGCGAGGTAATGGTTGCCGGTGACATGAGGCGAGCCCCCGGACTGGGGGAGACCGGGCTTGGCGCTAACCGCGGCGTGATCGCTCAAGATATTACCAGACAATGATTTGTGTCCCAACACCTCGCTCGGCTTACCCGCGGGATGCGGGGCGGCCGGCGGGCCCGGGCCACACGGCGACGGGCAAGTTTGGGAGGTGGCTGGCCCGCCGTCAATCGAGCGCTCCAGCTACCCGACGAGCGGCTTGACTCGGAGCCGGTTGGACGGGTATGTTGGGGCCGTCTTCTCCGGCGTCTTCCGACACGGTCGAAGCGCGGCAGGATGCGGGAGGCGTTGCCCGAATGGACCTCTCCCTAAGTGCCGTCAAGGTTTCGTCGCCGCAGACCTGAGAACCGCAATTCCCATTTCGGTCCGAAGGCGGGCAGAGATGCCCGGAGAAGGGCGGGTCGCAGATCGAAGCGTCCGGTTCGCCGGCCGCTTCGGTCTCGGCCCGTCGTCGCGAACGCCACGGCAGGATTCCGTGGCAGCCCGGACGCACCCCCCCTCGGCGTCCTCGCTTGTGCGGACCCCCGCCGTGCTCCCTGATCCCACAATTCTCAGACTGAGGTCGCGATGGATGCAACCAGACGCATTTCCGTCATCCTGACCCTGCTGGGCCTCGTGTTCGGGGGCAGCCCGGTCCTTGCGCAGACTGGCGCGATTGCTGGACGGGTGATGGGATCCGACACGGACCGGCCGCTCGTGGGGGCTCTGGTCGAGGCGATGGACGCAGGCGGACGCGTTTCGGGAAACGCGCTCTCCAACCAGGATGGTGCCTTCCGGATCGGCGGGCTCCAACCCGGAGCCTACACGCTGAGCCTTGCCGCGATCGGGTACGGCACGGAGACGGGTCAGACGGTCCAGGTAGCGGCCGGCGCGACGGCGAGCGTCGACGTGACGCTGGAGCCGAAGGCATTCGAGCTGAATCCGCTGGTGGTCACATCGTCGCGGAGAGCGGAGAAGGCGCTGGAAGCGCCGGCCCGGGTGGAAGTGGTGAACGAACGCGAGATCGATGTACGCCCCGCCCTCTCCCTCGTCGACCACCTGCGCTCGACGCCGGGCGTGGACGTGATCACGGCCGGCCTGCAATCCGCCAACGTGGTGGTTCGCGGCTTCAACAACATCTTCTCGGGCGCGCTGCACACGCTGACGGACAACCGCATTGCGGGAATCCCCTCGCTGCGCGTGAACCTGATGCACTTCGTGCCGCAGACCAACGACGATATCCAGCGCATGGAGGTGGTGCTCGGTCCGGGGTCCGCGCTGTACGGGCCGAACACGTCGAACGGCGTGCTGCACATGATCACGAAGTCGCCGATCGATGATCCGGGCTCGACCGTCTCGGTTGCGGGCGGCGAACGCAGCGTCCTGCACTTCACGGGCCGCACCGCGGTGCGGGTGAGCGACCGTTTCGGATTCAAGATCTCCGGGCAGTACTTCAAGGGAAACGAGTGGAGATACACCGATCCGGTCGAACAGGCGGCCAAGCAGCAGGCCACCGGCCCGGACTCCCTGGCCTGGAAAGCCACACAGCCGCTCGGCCTGAGCCCGGCCGAGCTGCAGCAGCGGAAATCACGCCTGGCCGCGCGTGATTTCGACATCTCGCGTTACTCACTGGACGTGCGTGCCGACTGGCGCCCGACGGCGGACTTCTCGGCGATCTTCACCGCCGGCCAGACCAACGCAGCCAAGGGGATCGAGCTGACGGGCATCGGCGCGGGCCTGGTTGACAACTGGATGTACGGGTACTACCAGGCACGCTTCAACTACCGCCGCTGGTTCGCCCAGGCTTACCTCAACACCAGCGATGCCGGCGACACGTTCCTGCTCCGCAACGGCGCACCGATCGTCGACAAGTCGAAGGTGGCGGTCGCGCAGCTCCAGCACAGTGCGGGCTGGCGGAACCTGGAGTTCACGTACGGCGGCGATTTCATCCGGACCAACCCGGTGACGGATGGGACGATCAACGGCAGCCGCGAAAACGAAGACACGTACAGCGAGTACGGCGCGTATCTGCAGACGAAGGCGGCCCTCGGATCGAAGCTCGACCTGGTGGTCGCCGGCCGCGGGGACTGGCACTCGGAGTTGAACGACCCGGTCTTCTCGCCACGCGCGGCGCTGGTCATCAAGCCGGTTGCCGACCAGACCTTCCGCCTGACGTACAACCGGGCGTTCTCCACGCCCAGCTCGCTCAACCTGTTCCTCGACATCGACGGGGGCCCGGCGGGCCCGCTGGGGCCGCTCGGATTCCGGGTCCGGGCCCAGGGACCCGGCAAGGACGGGATCCGGCTTACGGGCACGGACGGGCTTCCGCTCAACGTGCGCTCGCCGTTCTCGGGTGCACCGTCGGCGCTCCAGACGATCAGCCAGCAGAACCTGTTCGACTACCAGCTGAACGCACTGCTGACCCAGGTGCCGGCGAACCTGCGGCCGCTGCTGGAGGGCCTGCGGAACCCGCTGAAGGCCGGGATCGGCCAGGTCGGGATCGCCACGCTCAACCCCACCACGCAGACCGTCGCCCCGCTCGCGGCCGGGTCGGTAACCGATGTGCCGGGCATCGAGCCTTCGATCGGTGAGACCTTCGAAGTGGGCTACAAGGGCCTGATCGGCGGCCAGCTCCTGCTCGCCGCCGACGCCTGGCGTTCGACGGAGACCGACTTCACGTCGCCGCTCGTGGTCCGCACGCCGTTGCTCATGCTCAATCCCACGCAGTTCGGAGCCTACCTCACGCAGAACGCGGCCCCGGCCATGGTGCAGGCGCTGGTGGCATCGGGCATGTCCCCGGCCGTCGCAGCGCAGACCGTCACGGGCATCATTACCAACTGGGTCAAGATCCCGGCGGGCGTGGTGTCCTCTCCGGACGTCGCGGCCAAGGGCTCCGACCTGCTGGCCACGTACGTCAACTTCGGCGAGATCGACCTATGGGGCTTCGACCTGAGCGCCCAATGGCTGGTCAACGACCAGTGGTCCGCGGGCGGCACCTACTCCCACACCAGCGACCACAACTTCTGCCTGACGGACCCCGGGAGCGGCGACTGCCCCGAGGAGGACCTGGTGGCGCTCAACGCACCGAAGGACAAGCTCAGTGCGAACCTCGCGTACCGGGGCTCCACCAACGGGTTCACCAGCGAGTTCCGGGTCCGCCGTACGGGTGAGTTCCCCGTGAACTCGGCCGACTACGTCGGGCTGCAGTGCATCGGCGGCGGTGGCGAGGACTGCGTGGAGGCGTTCACGCTGTTTGATGTGACGCTCGGCTATGCGCTCCCGACCGTGCGCGGCGCGTCGGTCCAGCTCGCGATCAGCAATCTCTTCGATGAGGATTATCGGAGCTTCGTCGGCGTGCCCACGGTGGGCCGCCTGGCCCTGCTCCGTCTGCGCTACGAGTTCTGAGCAGCGCGGGAGAGCCACGCGAAAAGGCCTCCGGGACTCGACGTCCCGGGGGCCTTTTCGATTCGGCCGGCGATCCGCTCAGTCCTGACGGCGTGCGAGGAGGGCACGCGCGTGGGCCCGTCCCGTTTCGCTGGCGGCGTCGCCCCCGAGCATGCGGGCGAGCTCGGCCACCCTGACTTCGCCTTCGAGCACGTCGACGGACGTGGACGCCCGTCCCCGCGCATCGTCCTTGCGCACGGCGAGGTGGTGATCGGCGAGGGCGGCGATCTGCGGCAGGTGGGTGACGACGAAAACCTGATGGTGGGCGGCCACCTCGCGGAGCCGTTCGGCGACGACGGCCGCGGTGGCGCCACCGATTCCGGAATCGATCTCGTCGAAGACGAGCGTGGCCAGCCGGTCGTGGCGGGCAAGGATGGCCTTCAGCGCCAGCATGATGCGGGACAGCTCGCCACCGGAGGCGACGCGGGCGAGGGCTGCCGGCTCGAAGCCGGCGTTCGCCGAGACCCGGAATTCGACGGTCTCCAGCCCGTGCACCCCCGGCTCCCGGAGCGGGTCGAAATGGGTGACGAACCGGCCTCCCTGCATTGCGAGCCGGGGAAGGAGACGATTGACTTCCGCATCGAGCCGGGCGGCCCCTGCGGCTCGAGTGGCCGTGAGTTCCGCCGCGAGCCGCCCGTACGCCTCCTGCGCTTCCGCCAGCCGGGCGCGCAGCGCCTTTTCGTCTAGCACCGATCCTTCCAGCTGCTCCAGCTCCGAGCGTGCGGCCTGGCCGGCCCGCATCACGTCGGCCAGCGTGGGCCCGTAGCGCGCGCGCAGCCGGAAGAGCAGATCCATCCGCCGGCGCACCTCGTCGAGGCGACCCGGATCGTTCTCGACCCGCGAACCGTATTCCCCAATCTGGCGGCCCAGCTCCTGGACGGACTGGAAGGCATCCTCCAGCTGCCCGGAGGCTTCGGTGAGACCGGGGTCGAGACGGATCAGATGGGCCAGGGTGCGCCGGGCGTCATCGAGGCGGGCAACGACGGCATCTTCGGCGGCATAGAGCACCTGATGGAGGTCGTTGGCCAGACGGGCCAGCTCGTCGGCATGGGCAAGGCGGTGCGCTTCCTGCTCGAGGCTTTCCTCCTCGCCATCGCTGAGGCGCGCCTTCTCGATCGCTTCGGCCTGGTCGCGCAGCTCGAGCGCACGCCGCCCGCTGCTCCGCCTCTTCTCCTCGAGGGAGTCGAGCCGCCGGCTGAGGTCACGGACCTCGAGGAGAGCCGCGCCCGCCGCGCCGACCTGCTCCTCGCACCCGCTCCAGGCGTCGAGAATGGCGCGCTGCTCATCGGCCCGGATCAGGGTCTGGTGCTCGTGCTGCCCGTGGAAGTCGACCAGCGCGCGCCCGACTTCGCCCACGATGGCCGCGGTCGCTGCGCCGCCGTTCACCCAGGACCGGCTGCGTCCCTCGACGGCGATCTCGCGACGGAGGATGAGGAGTCCGTCGTCGGAATCGAGACCGCGAGCCCTGAGGCGTTCGCGAAGCTCGGCGAGACCGCTCACCTCGAACACGCCCTCGACTACGGCCCGCGCCGCGCCGGCCCGCACGGCTTCCGTGGAAGCCCTCTCGCCGAGCAGGAGAGAAAGGGCGCCGACGATGATCGACTTGCCGGTCCCCGTCTCCCCGGTGAAGACGGTGAGGCCGCTCCCCAGGCGGAGGGAGAGCCGTTCGATCACGGCGAGATTCTCGATGTGCAGCTCGATCAGCATGGCGGGTATCGATCGGGACCGGGGACGGGCACCGCCATAGCCGGACCGGCGCGTCAGCGGGCGCCGTCGCCCGGTTCCAGGCTCCAGCTCAGCTTCCGGCGCAGCGTCCTGAAGAAGTGCTGCCCGGGGAACCGGACGAGAGGAACGGACGCGGCGCCCCGCTGAACGACGAGTCGCTCGCCGGGACCGAGCCGCTCGCCATCCTGGCCATCGACGGTCAGGATGAGCTCGGTCGTGGGTGACACGGACCGCACCGTCACCACCGTGTCGGAAGGGAGGACGAGCGGTCTCACCACCAGCGTGTGCGGACAGATGGGCGTGGCCACGATGCATTCGACCGACGGCACCACGATGGGTCCGCTCGCGGAGAGCGAATACGCGGTGGAGCCCGTCGGCGTGGCCATGATGAGGCCGTCGGAGCTGAAGGTCGCGACCTCCTGCTCGTCGGGTCCGACGTGGATCGAGAGGCGGACCACGCGTGCCAGCCCCCCCTTGTGGAGCACGGCGTCGTTGAGCGCGAGGTAGGCGGGTCCGGCGCGGCCGTCGCGCTCGATGACACGCGCCTCGAGGGTGAAGCGGACGTCGAGCCAGAACTCGCCGCGGAGCAGCAGCGGAATGTGCTCCGCCATTTCCGACGGCGCGATGGAGGTGAGAAAGCCGAGATGCCCGAGGTTGATCCCGAGCACGGGCCGGTGCCAGCGCGCCATGAGGCGGGCGCCGTGCAGCAGGGTCCCATCGCCGCCGAGCGTGATGAGCAGGTCCACGTCGGCCGGCGAGAACGCCTCCGCATCCGTGCCGGGCTCGGGCCCGAGCCGTACCTCGACGCCCTGCGCTTCGCACAGACCGCGCAACTCGGCCAGCACGCGGGGGAAGCGGGGATGGTTGCCCTGACCGATGACCGTGACGGTCCTGAAGGCCGGGATGCCGACCTCCGGATCGGCCGTGATCGTCATGCCGTTTCCCGCACCCGGTCGAGCCCGCACTGGTCCGCGAGCAGGCGCGCCCGCGCCGCAATGGCGGCCGGGGTGAGGCCGGCGTCCTCGAGCTGCTGCGCCCGCGACGCATGCGGGATCACCGTGTCCGGCACGCCCAGCGCGACCAGCCGGGTCTCGTGTTCCCGGCCGCGTCGCGCCTCCATCTCGCGGGCGACCGCCGCGCCGAATCCGTTGACGACGGTTCCCTCCTCGACCGTGAGCACGGCCTGGTGGCGCTGGCGGACCCACTCCAGCGTGTCGAGGTCCATCGGCTTGAGGAACCGGCAGTTCACGACCGTGGCCCGAATGCCTTCGGCGTCCAGCAGCGCCGCGGCCTCGAGCGAGGGCATCACCATGGTTCCGACGGCGAGGATGGCGAGCCCGCCGCTGCCGCGACGCAGCACTTCCCACGTGCCATAGGGGATGGCCGGGATCTCGGCGAGAGCCGGCACGGCGGCCGGCGCGTTGTCCCGTGGATAACGAAGGGAGAAGGGCCCGTCGTGCTCGACCCCGAGACGCAGCAACGCGGCCAGCTCTGCTCCGTCCTTGGGGGCGGTGACGGTCATGTTGGGCACGGCGAGCAGGTACGCGATGTCGTAGAGTCCCATGTGCGTGGGCCCGTCGTTCCCCACCAGACCCGCCCGGTCCATGGCGAACACCACCGGCAGCCGCTGCACGGCGACATCGTGGATGATCGAGTCGTAGGCGCGCTGCAGGAACGTCGAGTAGATCGCGACCACCGGCCGGATGCCTTCCGTCGCGAGTCCGGCCGCGAACGTGACGCCGTGACCCTCGGCGATGCCGACGTCGAAATAGCGGTCCGGATACGCCTCGCCGAAGCCGGTTGTCCCCGTTCCGGTCGGCATGGCCGCCGTGATCAGGACCATGCGCGGCTCCTTCGCCCCCAGCTCGACCGCCGCCTTCCCGAACACGCTGGTGTAGGCCGGGAGGGTGGCCTTCTTCTTGGGCATCTCCCCGCTGATCTTGTCGAAGGGCGTGGCGCCGTGCCAGGCGATGGGGTTCTGCTCGGCCACCGCGAAGCCCTTTCCCTTCCTGGTCAGCACGTGCACCAGCGTGGGCGTGTGCCAGTCGCGGACGCCGCGCAACGTGTCGACGAGCGCGTCGAGGTCGTGCCCGTCAACCGGTCCGACGTAGCGGAATCCCAGCTCCTCGAACAGGGTGCCGGGCAGGAGCAGCGCTTTCGCGCTCTCCTCCAGCTTGAGCACCATCGACTCGACGGTCACGCTGTGGATCCGCTGGATGAGGTGCTTGACCTCGTCGCGCACGCGATTGTACAACGGATTCGTGACCATCGCGGTCAGGTACTTGTGCATGGCGCCGACATTGCGTGAAATCGACATCTCGTTGTCGTTGAGGATCACCGTCAACGCCCGATTGGTGTGGCCGGCGTTGTTGAGCGCCTCGTACGCAATGCCGCTGGTCATGGCGCCATCCCCGATGACCGCCACGACCCTGTAATCCTCGCCGCGCAGGTCGCGCGCGGTCGCGATGCCGAACGCCGCGGAGATCGAGGTGGCCGCGTGCCCCGCGCCGAACACGTCGTACTCGGACTCGTCGCGGTTGAGGAAGCCGGACGGACCGCCCCTCTGCCGGATCGCCTCGAAGCCGCGGTTGCGGCCGGTGAGGATCTTGTGCGGGTACCCCTGGTGGCCGACGTCCCATACGATCTTGTCGCGGGGCGTGTCGAAGACGTAGTGGAGGGCGATGGTGAGCTCGACGACACCGAGCCCGGGAGCGAAATGGCCGCCGACCCGGCTGATCACGTCAATGATCCGCTCGCGGACGTCACGGGCGAGTTCGGGCAGTTGATCCTGAGCGAGCTTCCTCAGGTCGTGCGGGCTCTCGATCTGCTCGAGCAGGGACACCTGGTTCTCCTCCGTCGAAGCGGTGCCGGTTCAGCGGTCCCGGTGCACCGCGAAGGTGATCAGACTCTCCAGCGGTCCGTCGCTGACGCCGGCCTCGGCGAGCGCGGAGCGGGCTGCATCGGCTGCGGCGCGGGCTTTCGCGGCCGCAGCCTCGAGACCGA
>Ga0326597_10012399_pt1 | contig 11238 bp, 8 predicted proteins | sample RVTome_12_FD_203789 | JGI IMG/M metagenome (GOLD analysis project Ga0326597, IMG submission 203789) | Soil microbial communities from uranium-contaminated site in the Upper Colorado River Basin, Wyoming, United States - RVT100D185 | ecosystem: Environmental > Terrestrial > Soil > Contaminated >... | reverse complement strand
AGGAACGTGTGCGTGGTGGGCGACGACGACCAGTCGATCTACGGCTGGCGCGGTGCCGACATCTCCAAGATCCTCGGCTTCGCCCGCGACTTCGAGGGCGCCACGGTCGTGCGGCTCGAGACCAACTACCGCTCGACGCGGCAGATCCTCGAGGCCGCGAACCGCGTGATCGGCCACAACGCCTCGCGCCACGCCAAGGCGCTCCGTTCGGCGCGCGGCGAGGGCGAGGCCGTGCGCTTCGTGCGGCTCAAGGACGAGACGGCGGAGGCGGCGTTCGTGGTCTCGGAGATGCGAAAGCTGCTGCGGATCGAGGAGGCGCGGCCTCGGGACTTCGCCGTGCTCTGCCGCACCCAGGTGCAGTTCCGGCCGCTCGAGGCGGAGCTGCGCGCGAACGGCCTGCCCTACGTCGTGGTCGGCGGCATGTCGTTCTTCGACCGCAAAGAAGTGCGCGACGTCGTGGCGTTCCTCAAGCTGGCCGTGAACCCGCGCGACGAGACGTCGCTCTTGCGCGTGATCAACACCCCCGCGCGCGGGGTGGGCAAGGCGAGCCTCGATCGCGTGCTGGCGTTCGCGACCGACCAGGGCATCCCGGCGAGCGAGGCCTTCGAGCGAGCCTCCGAGATCGAGGGGCTCTCACCGCAGTCCGTGGAGGGCTACAAGGCGCTGCGCCAGGTGCTCGACGAGTCGGGTCTCGAAGCCGCCGGGCGCGACCTCGTGTCGCAGCTCGGGCGCTTCCTCGAGCGGGTGGGCTACCGCGAGGAAGTGAACCGCCTCTACTCCGACCCGATGACGCGCGAGGCGCGCTGGGCGGGTGTCGTCGAGATCCTGAACTTCGCCGAGAACCACGTGCGCCGAGCGGCCGAGCCCTCGCTCCACGGCCTTCTCGAGGAGCTCGCGCTCACGAGCGGCGACGAGCCCGACGAGAAGCCCGAGACCCGCGGCGACGCGGTGACGCTGATGACGCTCCACGCGGCGAAGGGGCTCGAGTTCCCGCACGTGTTCCTGGTCGGCCTGGAGGAAGGCCTGCTCCCCCACGCGCGCGCGGTCGCGGAAGCCGGCATCGAGGAAGAGCGACGCCTCGCCTACGTCGGCATCACGCGCGCGATGACGACGCTCACGCTGAGCTTCGCCCAGGAGCGGGCGAAGTACGGAAAGCGCGCGAGCTCGGTGCCGTCGCGCTTCCTGTTCGAGGCGCAGGGCGAGACGATTCCCGCGGGCTGGGTGGGCGTCGAGGCCGAGGCGCCGGCCGCGGACGAAGCGCCGCGGGCGCGCCGCGGGAAGAAGCTGGCGGCGCGCTCCCGAAGGCGCTGAGGCGCGTCGCCGGGCTACGCCAGGGCGCGTGTTAGCATGCGCCGGACTTCATTCGACCCTGGAGAATCATGACTGCGGCGTCCCCTCGCTTCCTGCTCGCCGTCGAAGGCGGCGGCTCGAAGACAACGGCCCTCCTGACCGACCTCGAAGGCAAGAACATGGGCCGCGGCTTCGGGCCGGGGAGCAACCCCCACAGCGTGGGCTTCGAGAGCGCGCAGAAGGCCGTCGCGATGGCCGTCGACGGTGCGCTGATCAACGCGACGGGGCGCCTGCCCGAGGGCAGCTCCTGGCGCGAGACCGGGATCGCCGCGGCGTGCTTCGGCCTCGCCGGCATCGACGGGCCCGAGGACGAAGCCCAGCTCACGGCGTGGGTCAGAGGCCAGGCGATCGCGGAGCGATTCGTGGTGGTGAACGACTCGGAGCTGGTCGTGGCCGCAGGAACGCCCGAGGGTTGGGGCATAGCGCTCATCAGCGGCGCCGGGTCGGTGTGCCTGGGCCGCTCGCCGCAGGGCCGCACCCTGCGCGTCGGGGGCTGGGGCCACCTGCTCGGCGACGAGGGCAGCGGCTATCGCCTGGCACTCGAGGCGCTGCGTCTCGCGACGCAGACCGTGGACGGGCGCGCCGACGCGGACGCGCTGCTGCGCGCGATCCTTCGCCACTGGTCGCTGCCGGACGCGGGCGCTCTCATCCGCCACGTCCACGCGCCCGGCATGACGCCGGCCGACATCGCCGGCCTCGCACCCGTGGTCGGCACGCTGGCCGCCGGCGGCGACGCGGCCGCCCGGGCGCTCGTCGAGCAGAGTGTCAAGGACCTCGCCCGCCAGGTCGACACGGCGATCCGCAGGCTCGCGCTCACCAACCCGCCCCTGGCGCTCGCAGGCAGCCAACTGCGAAGCGACATGCGCCGCGCGCTCGCGGCCGCGATCACGAGCCCGATCGGCGAGGTCACCTACGTCGAGGATCCCTGCCGCGGCGCGGTGACGCTGGCGAAGCGGCTGCTCAAGAAGGCCTGAGAACAAACGCGCCCCGGAGGCCCCATGAAGACCCGTTCCCTGATCGCTGCCGCCCTCGTTTACGCCCTTGGCGCCAGTGCGCGCGCCGCGAGCATCCAGACGCCGTCCGAGTTCCTCGGCATGAGCGTGGGAGCCGACAAGACGATCGCCGACTACCGGCAGATCCTCGCCTACTTCAAGGCCCTCGACGCCGCGTCGCCTCGCGTCGAGCTCGAGATGCTGGGCAAGACGACGCTCGGCGAGGAGCTGTTCCTGGCCGCGATCTCCTCCGAGAAGAACATCGCGAACAAGAAGCGGCTGCAGGAGATCGCCCGCAAGATCGCCGACCCGCGCGGCCTCTCCGAAGCCGAGACCAAAGCACTCGTGCGCGAGGGAAAGGTGTTCCTGTTCATCACCTGCAACATCCACTCGACCGAGATCGGCGCGTCGCAGATGGCGATGGAGTGGGCGCACGCGCTCGCGACGGCGGAGGACGCCGAAACGAAGCGGCGCCTCGAGGACGTGGTGCTGCTGCTGCTGCCGTCGATCAACCCGGACGGGCAGCTGATGGAGACCGAGTGGTACCGCAAGAACCTCGGCACGCGCTACGAGGGCGGCCGCATGCCCTGGCTCTACCACCACTACGTCGGCCACGACAACAACCGCGACTGGTTCATGCTCACCCAGAAGGAGACGCAGGCCGTCACGCGCGCGGTCTACCACGAGTGGTTTCCGCAGATCTGGCTCGACGAGCACCAGATGGGACAGACCGGGCCGCGCATCTCCGTGCCGCCCTATGCCGAGCCGGTCGACCCCGACATCCACCCGCTGGTGTGGCGCGACGTCAACCTGATCGGCGCGAACATGGCGTTCCGGCTCGAGCAGCAGAAGAAGAGCGGCGTCATCTACAGCTACGTCTTCGACGCCTACTGGCCGGGCGGCACCAAGAACACCGCCTGGTGGAAGAACATCTCGGGGCTGCTCACCGAGGTCGCCTCGGTGCGCTTCGCGACGCCCGTGCGAATCGAGGCGGGTGAGCTCTCGGGCGGCGGCAAGGGCCTCGTCGAGTACGGCACGCAGACGAACTTCCCGAACCCCTGGCCGGGCGGGACCTGGCGGCTACGCGACATCATGGACTACGAGCGGATCGCCTCCGACGCGATCCTCGAGAGCTGCGCCGAGCGGCGCGCCGACTTTCTCAGGAACGCGCTCGCGCGGGCCAGGGACGCGATCGCCACGTTCGACGCGAAGGACGCCTTCCGGATTCCCGCGGCTCAGCGCGACGCGGCGGGCTCCGCCAGGCTCGCGGCGCTCCTCGTCGAGCACGGCGTCGAAGTGCGCACGGCGACGAACGGCGACGGCTACGTTCCGCTGGCGCAGCCTTACGGCCGCTTCGTCGAAGAGCTGTTCACCACACAGCGCTATCCCGAGACCAGGCTCGTTCCCGGCAAGGACATCGTGCGCCCGTACGACGTCGCGGCCTGGACGCTGCCGCTGATGATGGGCGTGAGTGTCGAACGCACGACGCTCCCGGCGGGCCTGTCGCCGTGGAAGGCGAGCACGCCGTCGCTGCCTTTGGAGGGCACGGCCTTCGCGCTGGCACCGGGCAGCCCCGAAGGCGCGCGGCTCGTGAACGCGGGTCTGCGCGGCGGCCAGGTGCTGATCGCGCGCGCGGCGGTGAGCGCGGGTGGCCGCGAGTGGCCGGCCGGGACGGTGTTCCTGGACGGCGCCGCCGCCAGGGCCGCGGCCGCGAAGGCCGTTCCCGGCCAGTCGTGGAACGCCGTGCCGGCGCCGCCGGGCTCCGCCGAGCCGCTGCGCGCGCCGAAGGTCGGCATCTACAAGCCCTGGGCGGCGTCGATGGACGAGGGCTGGACGCGCTTCGTGCTCGAGCAGTACGGCTTCGAGCCGAAGACGCTCGACAACAAGACGGTTCGCGCGGGGGCGCTCTACGCGGCTTACGACGCGGTCGTGCTGCCGGACGTCACGAAGGAGGTGATCGGCACCGGCAAGCCGCGACGCGACGAGGGGGCGATGCGCTACTTCCCCGAGCTGCCCGCCGAGTACACGGGCGGGCTGGAGAAGGAAGGCGCCGCCGCGCTCAAGGAGTTCGTCGAGAAGGGCGGGACGCTCGTCGCACTTTCGTCCTCGGCCGAGTACGTGATCGAGGAGCTCGGCCTGCCGGTGAGAAACGCGCTCGCGCGCAGCGCGGATTTCGCGGTCGCGGGCTCGCTGCTGCGCGCCGAGGTCCGCGGCGATCACCCCGTGACCTACGGTCTCCCGGCAGACGTGGCCGTGTTCCAGGACGAGGCGCTCGCCTTCGACACGGCGCCGCCGGGTCCCGAGATGGAGCGCCGCGTGCTCGCGAGCTATCCCGCCGCGTACACGGACGTGCTGCTCTCCGGCTGGATCCGCGGCCCCGAGGCGATCGCGCGCAAGGCGGCGGCGGTGGCGCTCTCCTACGGCAAGGGCAAGGTGGTGCTGCTCGGCTTCCGCCCGCAGCACCGCGCGCAGACGCCGGGCACCTTTCCGTTCCTGTTCGGCGCGCTCTACTGGTCGACGGCGAAGTAGCCGGAGGGCGCCGTGCATGGCGTAGTCCTGGTTTGAACCCTGGCGGCGAGCGTCACGCTCTCGCCCTCCAGGAGCGAGCAGGCTGCGAGCCCGGCCCCCGGGGCGATCGGGTCGACCGACGCCGAGCAGGAAGCCTTCCTGAAGGAAGCCAAGATCGTGAGAACGCGCGGCGCCGGAGGCGGCGGCATCACCGGCGCCCGGCGGGCGACGCTGCGCCAGGGCGAGCTCCAGCACGACGCTCTCGTCCAGACGATCGACGAGGAAAGGCCCTTCCTCGATCTCCCCCGCGGCCGGGAGCTGGAGTTCCGCGACAGCTAAAAGAACAACGCCGCCGCGTATCGCCTGGATCGGCTGCTCGGGCTCGGCATGGTCCCGGTCACCGTGGTCCGGCTCCACGAGGGTCAACGGGCCGGCTTCACCTGGTGGGTGGACGACGTCCTGATGGACGAGCGGGCGCGGCTCGCGAAGAAGATCGGCGCCCCCGACGTCGAGCGCTGGAACCGGCAGATGTGGGAGGTTCGCCTCTTCGACCAGCTCATCTACAACACCGACCGCAACCTGGGCAACCTCCTGATCGACAAGGACTGGCGCCTCTGGATGATCGACCACACCCGGGCCTTCAAGATGTTCAACGAACCGAAGAGCCGCAAGAACCTGGCAGCGCAATGCGCCCGGGGTCTCCTGGAGGCGCTGCGTCGTCTCGACCAGGCGACACTCGCGGCGGCCACCCGGGACCTGCTCAGCGAAGGGCAGATCAAGGGCCTGCTGGCCCGCCGCGATTTCATCGTGAAGTACTACGACGAGCGCATACGAGAGCACGGCGAAGCCGCCGTCCTCTACGAGCTGCCAAGCCGCGTCGAGCCGGAGTCCTGAGGGCGCTTCCCGCTCGAGCGTGCGGCGGCCACGGTCCTGCGGCTACTCCTCGCGGAGGCACACCGCCGGGTCGACGCGCAGGGCGCGCCGCGCGGGATCCCACGCGGCGAGGAGCGCCACCGCGAGCAGCAGCGCAGGGACCGCGGCGAAGGTCGGCGCGTCGAGCGGGCTCGTGCCGTAGAGCAGGAACGAGAGGAAGCGCGTCACCCCGAGGGCCATCGCCAGCCCGATCGCGACGCCTGTGCCGGCGAGGCGCAGCCCGCGACCGACGACGAGCGCCATGACGTCCGCGCGCTGCGCGCCGAGCGCCACGCGCACGCCGATCTCGCGCGTGCGCAACGCCACGGCGTAGGACAGGACGCCGTAGAGCCCGATCGCGGCCAACAGCAGCGCCAGGGCGCCCGTGAGGCCCAGGAGTGTCGCCGCCGCTCGGGCCGGGAACAGGGCCGTGCCGAGGTGAGCCACCAGCGACTTGACGTCGTACACCGGAAGCGTGCCGTCGAGGGCGGCCACCTCGCGGCGGACGGCCGGGACGAGCGCCGCGGGGTCGCCCTGGGCTCGCACGACGACACTCATCTCCGCGCGATGCAGCTGGCGGTGCGGGTAGAACACGAACGGCGTCGGCTCTTCGCCCAGGGAGGTGTACTTGCCGTCTCGCGCCACCCCGACGACCTGCAACGGCACGTCCCCCGAGCTGTCGCCCGCGACCAGGCGCTCGCCCAGGCCGTCCCGGCCCGGCCAGTACCGCCGCACGAACGCCTCGTTGACGATCACGACCCCGGGCGCGCCGGGGCCGTCGCTCGCCTCGAAGCCCCGGCCGCGCGCGAGCGGCGTGCGCATCGCCTGGAAGTAGCCGGAACCCACGAAGCTCGAATGGACCTCCATGTCCTCGCCCGGGCCGGGCTCGTAGCCGACGATGCGCAGCCCGCGCCTCTCGCCGCCGAGCGAGAGCGGCAGCGCGCTCGTGACGCTGGCCGCCTCGACACCCGGCAGTCCAAGCAGCCGCTCCTGAAGCGCCGCGTAGAACCGAGCCCCTCGCGCCGCGTCGTACCCCTGCGCCCCGAGGTCGATCGAGAGCACCAGCACGCCGTTCGGGTCGAAGCCCGGGTCGATGGCCTTCGCGTTCGCCAGGCTGCGCAGGAAGAGCCCTGCCCCGATCAGCAGCACGAGCGACCCGGCGACCTGCGCGACCACCAGCGCGTCGCGCGCTGCGAAACGTCGCCGCCCCGGGGAATCGGCGCCGCGGGCCGTGAGCGACTCGATCGGGCTGGCGCTCGAGGCCCGCAGCGCCGGCCACAGCCCGAAGAGGACGCTCGTCGCGATCGAGAGCACGAGCGCGAACAGCAGCACCCGGCGGTCGAGCTCGAGCCCGAGGGCGAGCGAGACGGGCAGGGGTGGCTGGAAGGCCAGGATCAGCCTCAGGCTGAGAGCGGCGAGCGCGACTCCGAGGGCTCCCGCGCCGCACGCGAGGAGCAGGCTCTCGGCAAGAAGCTGGCGCACGAGCCGGCCGCGCCGGGCGCCGAGCGCCATCCGCACGGCGATCTCGCGCCGCCGGGCGCTCGCGCGCGCCAGGAGCAGGCTCGCGACGTTCGAGCAGGCGAGCAGCAGCACCAGGCCCACTGCGGCGAACAGCACTCCGAGGAACCCCGACAGCGGGCCGCGCACCTGTGGCAGGACGCGCGAGGCTTCTTCGGGCAGCACGCTGACGGCGCGGGGTTCGCCGAGCCGGTCGGTCCAGTTGTCGGAGTAGCTGGCGTGAAGGCGGCGCGCGATCACGGCGAGGTCGGCTCGCGCGTCCTCGGTGCCGACGCCGGGGCGCAGGCGGCCGATCAGCATCAGGCCGCGGTCGCCGCGCTCGGCGAGCGACCCTGCACCGAGTTCGGCTCGCATCGCGAGGGGTACGAAGACGTCCACCGAGAGGCCGCGCATCATGCCGGCGAAGCCCGGCGGTGCTATGCCCACGACCGTGAAGGGACGGCCGTTGAGCGCGACCTCTCTCCCGACCGCCGCCGGGTCGGCGCCGAAGCGACTGCGCCAGAACGCGTCGCTCAGGACCACGACCGCGTGCCGCCCCGGGGTCTCTTCCGCCCGGAGGATCGTGCGGCCGTAGGCGGCGCCGAGACCGATCACGTCGAAGAAGTTTCCGCTCACGAGCTGGGCCAACACCCGCCGGCTCTCGCCCGCGTCGGACAGCACCAACGGCTGCATTCCATACGCCGCCAGGCCCTCGAAGGTCCGGCTCTGCGAGCGGAATTCGAGGTAGTCGGGATAGGACGAGGCGCTGTAGAGCGGACCGCTGTAGTCGCTCGTATACACGGTCGCGAGACGCGCCGGATCCCGGCCCGGCAGCGGCCGGAGCAGCAGGGCATTCAGCAGGCTGAAGATCGTGGTGTTGGCGCCGATGCCCAGCGCCAGCGACAACACGGCCACGCCCGTGAAGCCCGGACTCTTGACGAGCACCCGGGCCGCCAGACGAACGTCCGAACAGAGCTGCTCCACGCGGCACCCCCCGGGCCAGGCCTTGCTTGCTTTCCGCGATTACGACGATGCGCGCTGGTGAGTTCGGAAAAAAGGAGCCGGTCGAGAGGTTCTCGACGGCCCAGAGCGGATCATTCACTCGGAAGGTCGGGCGGCCTCGTGAATGATCCGGGTCAGGGCTCCGCCGGGCCGCGGCCGACGCCGAGCGCGTCGGCCACGCGGTTGATGTAGTTGAACCAGCACGCGATCAGCGTGATCTGCAGGATGCCGCGGTCGTCGAAGCCGGCCTCGCGCAGGCGCTTGTGGTGAGCCGGCGTCACGCGCGTCGCGTCCTTCGTGATCACCGCCACGTAGTCGAGCATGACGCGGTCCTGCGGCGTGAGCGGGGCGTTGTCGTAGTCCTCGACCAGCGCCTTCACGAAGCCCGCGTCCAACGTCACGGCACGCAGAAACTCTGCGTGGGAGTCCAGTCAATAGTGGCAGCGGTTGAGCGCCGAGACGTGGGTCGTGATCATCTCGTGCTGCGCCCGCGTGAGCGGCAGCGACGGCGACAGCAGCGCGCCGAAGGTCGCGAAGGCGTGGTGCAGCGCCTCCGGGATCAGCGTGTGAGTGGACACGATGCTCTCGCCCAGGTCTCCGGGCTTGCGGTCGTACTCCTTCGGATAGAGCGAGTGCTGCGCCTCGAGCGCCTGGCGCAGCGCGGCGTCGGCCTCGTCCATGGGAATCGTCTTGATCCACGCCATCAGGCTTCCTCCACGGGCGCAGCCTGCGGCCTGGCGTGCCGCGGCGCGACGAACAGGCGATACACGGGCACCCCCGCGGACACGACCAGCAGCCCGAGCGCCGCCTGACGCGGGTTGCCCGCGGCCAGCAGCGCGAGCGTCACCAGCAGCATCGCCAGGAAGGCGAGCGGCGTAAAGGGCCAGCCGGGGACGCGGTAGGCGCCGGGCTCGGGCCGGGGCAGCCGGTAGAGCCCCGCCACCGTGAGCAGGAGAAACGCCACGGTGACGAAGACGAAGTACGCGACGATCGTGTCGAAGCTGCCGAGGACGACGAGCACGGCCGCGAGCGCCGCCTGCACCGCGATCGCGAGCACCGGGGTTCCCGTGCGCGCGTGGATGCGGCCCGCGAACGCCGGCGCCGCGCCGTCCCTGGCCATCGCGTAGTAGAGCCGGGGCGCGAAGGTCATGAACGCGAACAGCGTCGAGGTCACGAACACGACCACGAGCGCCGACAGCGCGCGACCGCCGCTCGGACCGAAGAGGGCGACGCCCGCCTGCGCCGCGAAGGTCTCGTCCGAGCCGGGCGTGTCGATCGGCACCAGGTACAGGAACACGGCGCTCACCGAGACGTAGAGCAGCGTCACGGCGCCCACGCCCAGCGCGAGCGCCCGCGGCAGCACCCGGCGCGGGTCGCGCACCTCGCCCGCGAGCTTGGCGGCTTCCCACCAGCCGCCGAACGAGAAGAACGCGAGCACGAAGGCACCCGCGAGCCCCGGCACCAGGGGCGCGGCACCTGGCCGCCGCGCGAAGAAAGGCTCGAAGCGATCGAGGTCGCCGGCGCCGGATGCGAAGCCCCACGCCACGAGCCCCACCAGCAGGGCGATCTTGGCGAGGGCGAGCGCGTGGCCGATGGCACCCGCGAAGCGCACACCCAGGAGGTTGGCGACGGCGACCACGAGGATCGCGCCGAGCGCTACCACTTTCGGAGACAGGCCGGGGACGGTGGCCTGGGCGTAGGCGCCGAGGCCCATCGCCAGGGCCGCGGTCAAGCCGGGGTCCATCACCAGCAGGCACTTCCAGCCGTACAGGAACGCGACGGCCGGCCCGTAGGCTTCGCGCAGGTACACGTACGAGCCGCCCGCCTCCGGGTAGCGTGCCGCGAGCTCGCCCAGGCTGAGCGCGCCGCACAGCGCGGCCGCGCCCATGAACGCCCACACCAGGAACACGAGCCCGGGCGAGCCGAGCCCGCGCGCCATGCCGGCGGGCGTGAGGAATATCCCCACGCCGACCGTCCCGCCCACCACCAGGGCCGCGGCGGCGCCGAGCCCGATCCGCCGCTGCAGCCCCGGTGCCGCTTCCGCGCTCAGAACTGTGCCCTCAGGCCCAGCTGGAACGCCCGGGGGCCACCCGAGCCGAAGACGCCGCCCGCGGTCGTGGAGGCGCGCCCGAAGGAGGACGAGCGCAGGAAGCCCGGGTCCGCCGGGTCGGAGCTGTCGCGCGCGAGCACGTTCGTGAAGCCGGAGTAGTTCGACTTCGAGACCCCGAGGATGTTGGTGACGTTGAACACGTTGAAGCACTCGACGATCGCCTCGAGGCTCACGGACTTCGTGAGCGCGAAGCGGCGGGACAGCCGCAGGTCGAGCGAGTCGAAGCCGTCGCTGAAGAGCGCGTCCTCCCGCACCAGCGGCAGCGGCACGCCGTCGATGCCGCCTTCGGCGTTGAGCGACGCGACGTACGCGTTGAGCTCGGACGCGGTCTCGAACTCGCGCGCGCCCGCGTTGCGCGACAGCGTCGGCACGCGTCGCGAGGCGTCGGGCATCAGGACGTCCATCGGCACGGCCGAGGCGATCGTCCAGATGCCCGAGAGCCGCAGCTCCAGCGGCAGCAGGAACGAGCCCGACAGCACCAGGCGGTGGCGCTGCTCGTTCGGGGTGGGGCCGTACTCGCGCTCGAGGTCGTTGGGGTCGATCGGGCCCGTGCCGAAGGGGATCTGGTCGTCGTTCGCGTAGTTGCGGGCGCGCGCCAGGCTGTAGGAGACGCGCAGCTGCTGTCCCGCGCCCCAGCGCCTTTCGAGGGTCGCGAGCAGCGCGTCGTAGCGCGTGCCGACGCTCGACTCCAGGTTCACCACGCGGTCGGGGCCGCCCACGACCGGATTGTAGACCTCGCCGATCGGCCGTCCGATGATGAAGTGCGTGCCGCGGTTGTGCACCAGGTCGAGCTGCAGCACCGCGTCGCCCGGCACCCGGATTCGCGTCCCGAGGTTGAACTGCTGCACGGTCGGGTTCTCGAGCGTG
>Ga0326597_10012398_pt1 | contig 11238 bp, 12 predicted proteins | sample RVTome_12_FD_203789 | JGI IMG/M metagenome (GOLD analysis project Ga0326597, IMG submission 203789) | Soil microbial communities from uranium-contaminated site in the Upper Colorado River Basin, Wyoming, United States - RVT100D185 | ecosystem: Environmental > Terrestrial > Soil > Contaminated >... | reverse complement strand
CCCTCGACACGAATCGATACGTGGATCTCTGCAAGGGGGTTACCGCGACGGTGGCCCTCCTGGAGGAAGCCGAGGCCATTGTGTTGCCGTTCGTCGTGATCGGCGAGCTTCGGGCCGGCTTCGCCCACGGGCGGCGACAGGCCGAGAACGAGCGGATACTCCGGCGTTTCCTCTTGAAAGACGGCGTGCGCGTGCTCTTCGCCGACGACCAGACGACCCACCATTACGCGTCTCTGTTCCGCCAACTCCGGAAACAGGGCACGCCGATTCCGACCAACGACATGTGGCTGGCTGCGCTGGTCCTGCAGCACAATCTGGTCCTGCACGCGCGAGATAAGCACTTCGATCGTCTGCCGCAACTTGTCCGCGCGTGATGCGGCGCCTCCGCCCACATTAGCCACGGCGCTGCGAGATCATGCCGGCGAACGCACCGCCGCGGCCTTCTTCGTCTTGACCCCCGCTCGCTGACGCGGCTTCCGGGCCTGCCGGCGCGGGCGAATCGACACGTCGACATGGGCGCCGAGCGCCGCCGCGACACGCACGAGTGTTCTCAACTCGACGTTCTTCGGTTGCGCCGACTCCAGTTGCGCGATCGCCGATTGCGTGATGCCGAGCCGATCGGCTCATTGCGCCTGAGACAGCCCCCGCGACTCACGCAGCGCCACCAGATCCTGCGCCACAGTGATCGCGGCAAGTTCTTCCTCGACCTGCGCCTGAAACGCCGGCGACTGGTGAATGACCTTGTCCAGCCACGCGTCGGCTGCTACGACGGTCGCGTGCTTTCTCATCGTCTACCGCCAAGACCTTCGCGATTATACGGGGGCAGCCCATGACCTTCTCTTCCACCCGCGTCGGTACGAGATGCTCGTTCGCGTTCGGGACTTCGGCGACACCCATCAGGATCTCTTTCCCCCGACATCACTGGCTGGCGAAGCGTTTGCCACCGTCCGCGCGGCGCGCACTGATCGTCTGGCCCGTCGGGCGACTCAGGACTGGGTGGCCCGACGGGCCACCTGCGGACGCGGCCGGACAAGTTCTCCCAAGAAACTTCCTCCCAAACCTAAGAAATCCCGGGCTCAAGGACTTCGCCGGTCTCGCGGTTGACCCAGCTTGCCGTCCCACGGCGCTCAATCGCTCGTCAGCTCGAGCACCTCGAGCAGCGCGTGCCCGAGCGCATCGAGCTGTTTCGGCTGAAGGCGCGACAAGGGGCCCTGGACCAGCCGACGATTGTCGATGGCGCGCACCTGGTCGATTAGGGCGTCCGAATCCTTTTTCAACGAACCGGCCGCTCGAATGCGCATCCGGAGTGGTTCGGCGGCGTCGACCATCTGCGTGGTGAGCGGGACCACGAGCGTCGACGGATGCTCGGCATCGAGCAGTGCCTGGGCCTGGACGATCAGCACAGGACGAGTCTTTCCCGGCTCCGTGCCCCGCCGGGGATTGAGGTCCGCGAGCCAGATCTCGCCCCGCTTACGCATCGATGTCCCGCTCGATCGCGGCGAATTCCGCGTTGACACGCATGCTCTCACCCCGGACCTTGCGAGAGGCGTCGCGGAGGCGGCGCGCCCGCAGGCGGGCGCGAGTCTCGCGGTTCATCTGTTCGAGCGCGCGCCGGATGTACTCGGCCCGGGTGAGCCGCAGCGCATCCGCGTAGCGCCCTGACGCCTCGAGAAGGTCTTCGGGAAGCTTCAGTGAAATGGCCGCCATGGATATTCCTTTCAGATATACCAAGAGGATATCAGGATTGGCGCCCTTGCGGCGGCTCGTGACGTTGCGCAGGGGCGCCCGCACAAACATGGGACTTTCGGCGCGTGGACTCGTCAAAACGCCGCGAAATAGGTTCGAACTGCGAAGCCAGGCTAAAAATGGGGTTAACGGCTGGGAGCACCCAGTCTACGGTGACAATATGAACACCCGCATCACGCTAGACAGCGCCGGCCGTGTCGTAATCCCGAAGGGACTGCGCGAGGAACTGCACCTGCAGCCAGGCGACGAGCTGGACCTGGAAGCCTCCGACGAGCAGATCACCCTTCGGCCGGTGCGAGAGGCTCCGCCGCTCTCCAAGGAGCAAGGCATCTGGGTGTTTCGAACCGGACACCCCCTCCCGGCCTCGGCGACAGACGACGTGCTTCAACGAGGCCGTCGCGGCCGTGACCGCGAGAACCTCGGCCGCGGAAAGTGAACGCGTTCTTCGATACGTCTGTTCTGGCGCCGGTCTTTTACGGGGACCACGAACACCACGCGCCCAGCTTGTCGTTGTTTCTGTCGGTCGGGAAGGAGAACGGCTGCTGCGGCGCACACACCCTCGCTGAAATCTACTCGACGCTCACGGGCATGCCCGGCAAGTATCGCGTGACAGGCGACCAGGCGATGCTGTTCATTGGCAGCACCCTGGAACGTCTCAGCGTCGTGGCCCTCACGGCAGAGGAATACGCGGCGGCGCTGGAATCCTGGAGCAAGAGGGGGATCGTCGGCGGAACGATCTACGACGCATTGCTTGCCTCCTGCGCTCTGAAGTCCCGTGCCGAAGCGATCTATTCCTGGAATCTGCGGCACTACCGCCAGCTCGGCCCCGAAGTCGAACGTCGCTTAAAACGCCCAGACGCTTCCAAGGTCTTGTGACGATCTGCAAAGCCATGGTGTCACGTTCAAGGAGCCGAATGCGGCATGGCCCACTCGCTGACGAGCGCCTACGAAAGAGTTGCCGCGTACTGGCAGTCGCAGGTCGACATGGTCTAGCGGACCTCCACGCAGACGCCCTGCAGCGGTAGGTGCAGCCAGCGGCCCAGCACATCACGGCCTGTCGCCCGCTCCAGCACCTCTACGTAAGCCGCGAGTTGCGCGCCGTACGAAGCCGCCGCCGTGAGTGCTTCTGCGAGCGAGCCGCCAAGGCACTTGTGGTCGATGAGCACCAACCCCTCCCGCGTCTCCAGCACCAGGTCCGCGAACCCATGCAGTTCGCTGCCATCCGGCAACCGCCGCCGCAACGGCCACTCGCGTCGCCATGTGGCCCCGGGCCAGTGGCGCCCGGCCCAGCCGCGCAGCGACGCACCCGCGCGGGCGAGATCCTCCGCACGCAGCGAACCCTGGACGGAGAAAGACTCCAGCAACCGCGCGGCCATCGCGACGCGCTCGGCTTCACCCAGCTCGTCACCGTCGGCGGTGAAGAACGCATGACAGGCGTCCCCCACAGACGTCGGGTCCGCGCCCACCGACACGGGAACGACACCACCGAGGTTCTCAGGCTCACCCAGCGCACCAACGCCGGACAGACTCGACGGACTCACCCTCGCCGGCGGGAACTCGCGCGAGCCCCGTGCCACGTAGCCCTCACCAGGCTCGATCGCCACGGGCACTCCGCCGCTCGCGGCAGTCGCACGCACACGTACGTTCACCACACGCCCCGCCCAGCTGGCGACCCCACTGCCATCCGGCTCGGCAAGCAACCGCGTGCCATCGGCCCCCGTCAGCATCCCCAGCGAACCGTCAAGAAGCTTGCCGTCCTTGCTCGCCAGCACCAGGATGTCGCGCGCGCGCGTCCAGCCCACATAGAGAAGCCGCAGGTTCTCGCTCGCCGAACGCTTCGCCTCCGCCAGATGCTCGACGCCGTTCCGCACGGCCGCATGCAGCGTCGTGTTGCCCTTGTAGTTACTGGGCATGCCTGCGAAGGGTTTGGGCTGGAACGGATCGGGCCAGTACCGAATCCACCGCCCGCCGAGCGGCTCCTCGAACGAGAACGTGTCGCGCTCGCTGACCACACGGACGCCGAAGGCGCTCGGCTCGCGAGTGCTGTCGAGCCCGTACAACACCGTCACCGGCCACTCCAGACCCTTGGCGCCATGCAGCGTGCTCACCGTGACCGCGTCTTGTCCGCCCGGCGTGGCCTGTCCGTCGCGATCGTCGTCGGCCAGTGATTCAAGGTGCGCCACGAGCCCGGCCATCGTGGGTGTCTGGCGTTCGGCCTCGCACAAGTCGGCGTAGCGCACCGCATGCGAGCGTAGCCGGTCGAGGTTGGCGAGCCGCTGCGTGTCCGAGCCCCAGCGCAGGCACAGTTCGCGCGCGCCGATCTCGTCGAGTGCGATGTCGAACGCCGTGAGAAGTCCGGCAGCGGGATTCGCCTCGCGGGCTGCAGCGATGCGCGTGACTTCGGCGAGGTCCTGGAACGGACGTCCCTGCGCGTCGAGCACCTGGGTCAGCCATGCATCCGGGTCGTGCGGCAGGCTCACCAGCCGGCCCAGTTCGGCTGTCGCCAGCGAGTCACGGCCATCCACCCATAGGCGCAGGGCTGCCAGCACCACGCGGGCCTCGATCGTGGCGATGAGTCCAGGCCGCCCGAGAACCGCGGGCACGCCCAACCGTTCCAGTGCCGCTCCCACGCGGCGGGCACCGTGGTTCGTGCGGCACAGGATGGCGACATCCGCCGGGCGCGGGCTGCGCGCCTCGCCCGTGACCAGGTCACGCACCCTGACCGCACCATCAGACAACATCTCTCTCACGGCCGTGGCGAGCGCGCGAGCCTCTTCCTCCTTCAGGCGGGCAGTGAATCGCCACACCTCGACCACGGCCCCGAGCGCATCCGGGTCGGCGGTGGACGGCTCGGGGGTGAGCCGCACGCGCGCCGCCGGGATACCCTGCGCGTCGAACGCCGGTGCGAACACGTCGGACGTGATCCGCACAAGTTCAGCGCGACTCCGCCACGAGTATTCCAGTGTCTCGAGTGCGTCCGCACCCGCGCGTGCTTCGATGGCCTCAACGGTGGCGTCCATGAGTCCCGGGTCGGTACCGCGAAAGCCGTAGATGGCCTGCTTCTGGTCGCCCACCCACACGCTACGCGGCGCGATGCTGGCCAGCGCAAGGAACAGCTCAAGCTGCAGCGGGCTGGTGTCCTGGAACTCGTCCACCAGCACCAGGTCCAGCTGCTCGGCCAGGATTTCGCGCACCTGCGGCCGTTCGAGCAGTTGCAGCGCCAGCCGTTCCTGATCCACGAAGTCGATCAGCCCCCATTGGAGTTTGTAGTTCTGATACGCCTCAAGCGCCTGCGCGGCCAGCTCGAATACCTGGGTGATGGCGGCGCGCAGGTCAGAGGCCAGCAGGGGGTGGCGTTCGTACGCCCGCGCCGCTTCGCCCACGGGCTCGTAGAACGTGCGCGACCTGGCGCCTGGCTCTGCCGCGGCAAGCCGCGACCACTCCGTCCACGCGAGTGTCTTGCCACGGCGAAGCGGCGTCAAGACGCGCTCGCAGACCTCGACGACGTCCGCAGTCTTCTTGGTGGAATCGAGCGCCTGGTTCCCCACGAATGTGTCGAGCGCCTCGCGCAGCGCCTGCTCCACAGCCGCGCCGTCGTGCTCGGCCGGCGGTAGATATCCGAGCAATGAGTCCACGCTGCGCGTCGCACACGCGCGCAGGCCTTCGGGATCACTGCGATTCGCGCGCGCCTGCTCGACAATCTCGCGGACCCGCTTGAGCCAGTCGAGTCCAGGCATGCGGTCTTCGAGATCGAGCAGTACCGTGGCGGCACTGCTTCCTGCCAGCACGGTGCCATCCTCGTCGCGCGTGGTGCTGACCAGACTATCCAGCGAGCGCTCGAACGCGGCGCGCGCGGCGTCGTCATCGAGCGTGCGTGTTTCGGTCGGCAGGCCCAGCTCAAATGCGAACTCCGTAACCAGCGAGGCACACACCGAGTGCACGGTGCCGATGCGCGCCATGGCGAGCCGCTGGGCCTCGGCCACGAGCCCCCGCTCCAGCAGCCGCGCGCGCACACTCTCGCGCAGTTCGGCCGAGGCCTTCACCGTGAACGTGGTCGCGACGACCGCCTCGGGGCGGATGGGGTTCTCCCCGCTGGTAATGGCGCGCTCGAGTTTGTCCACTAACCGGTGCGTCTTGCCGCTTCCGGCGCTCGCGGAGATCAGATGGATGGCGTTCATTCGCCATCCCCTGCGAAGGACCGCCCGCAGAGCGATGCGAACGAACAGAACCGACACGGCGGCTCCATGACGAGCTGGCCGTTGACCACCTTCGATTCCTTGGGTACGTCGTCATCAGCCGCCGAGACGCCGGACGCCTCGACATTACCTGCCTGAACGGCGGTCCAGCGCGTGACGTGTGCCTGCTCGATCAATCGCCACGTAGCTTCGGGAGACGGGCCGGTTACCGACTCCGCCCCTGGGAACTGTTCCGGCGTGGTCGTGAGCACTCGCTGCGCGCCCATGATCAAGTAGGCCACAGGTGGGAACGTGCCGTCTTCCTGGCTGAGGAACGAGTACGCCGCGAGTTGCAGCGCCGTGCCTTGCGCAAGACTCGTGCGGCGAAACGATGCGCCGCCCCACTTGAGGTCGATGATGCGCCGAGGCGGCCCCAAGAGCAGGTCAGGTGTGCCCGAGAACTCCGTGTCGAATGCACGACCCTCGCGGGCCTGCTCGCTCGCGAGCACGCGCGCGCCTGTCGCGTGCAGCAACGTGGCCAGCGTACTCGCGGTCCGCACCATGGCGCGCCGGACCTGCGCTCGCATCGTCTCGGCACCTGGCAGCCACAGCACTGCCGCGAGCCGCGGGGACTCACGGTCGAATAGTGCACCTGCTCGCGCTTCGGCGGCATCGGGGGCAGGCGGATCCGATGCGAACAACTGCCCGAGCAGCCGGTGCAAGAGGCTCCCGAGCAGCTGCGAGTTGCTCGCGTCGCTCACAAATGGCGACTCGGCCGCGCGCAACCGGCCGGGGTAGTCGAGCGTCCACTTGAACGAGCAGCCGAGCAGCGTTTCGATACTGCTCGGTGATTCCTTGTCGCGCCGTGCGATGCGCCCGGCCGCCATCGTCCACCGTCGTTGTGGTGCGGGCACGTCCAGCCGCTCACGACGCGCACGCGGCAGCCGGTCCGCGAACGAATGGCATACAAGGCGCGCCACCGCCCCCTTGCGCACAGCGCCAGGCCCGCCGATGCGCGCCAGCACCTCGTCCCACAACGGATGTGGGTGCAGCTCCTCGTCTGCCTCGTCACGCTCGGGGCACACGAGCAGCAGGGCCTGCGTGGTCTGCAACAGCGGTCGCTGCCAGCGCTGCGCCTGGGCGGCCGCCAGACGAGCGGGTGCTGGCAACTCGACGCCCTGCGCCGTCAACTCATCGCGTTCCGCTCGCGTGAGCGGCAGCCGCGGAACGGGCGCGAGTAAGCGTTGGTCGAACGACCACCAGATCACGTGCCGCGCCTCACCCGCCATGCTGCCCGGCAACCCGATGTGCCCGAGGCCGGCCTGCGCCGCAAACGGTGCATCCGCCGCCACCGCCCGCGTGGCTTCGGCGAGGAATCGGTGCAACAGCGGCTCCGAGAACTCGGTGAGCCCAGAGCCGCGCACCAGCGAAAGGAACAATCCGCACTGCGCCAGGCCCGCACGGGCGTTGCCGGGCGTGTCGGACACCTGCGCCAGGCCTGCGAGCCACGCGCGCAGCATCTCGGTACGCGCCACGGCGACCTCCACCGGGTAGGTCGCGCCGCGAGCGATTTCGACGCGCCAAAGGATGTTCTGTCGCGACTCAACGCGGGCACGTCGATTCGCGTCAGTAATGGCCGAGAGGCCGCGGACCAGCGCCTCGCGCCATGTATCGCTGTCGACGGCCGGCCACTCGCGCAGGGCACCGCGCAGCGGCCCCGTCACCTCGGCAGGCACCGGCGACGGGCGCAGCGACAACAGCTCGAACGCGCGCTGCGGATCCTGTGGCCGCCAGCCCATCTCGAGCACGAGCGGCAAGAGCTGCAGCACCGCGCTGTCGGGGCGCGCGTACGACGTGCCGAGCGTAGGTAGTCCGTGGCGTCGCAGCGCGGCATCGAGAACAGGATCCGCGCCGATGACCACCACCTGCCCGAGAGCGTCGTCCCCCAACTGCACGAGCCACGCACCCACCTCTTCGGCTGCCCGGAGCGGACCTGAAGGACGCAGCAGAGCGAGCGAGCCATCGCCTTGCGGACTGAAACCCGACGAGCGCGCGTTCGCAAGGTCGCCATTCGCCTGCACGGCGGCCGGCGGCGCCACCTCGATTCGCGTACCGTGGCCTGCGAGCGCCGTGAACACCCATTGCCAGAGAAGTTCGAACTGCTCCGCCGGCGCGAGCAGCCGCAGCTCATCGATGTGTGGGTTTCGGCGCTGCAGCACCGACGTGATAGCGGCGAGGCGGTCCGGCAGACCGAGGGGCGCCTGTCGGGCGAAATTGGCGATCGCCTGCAAACGAGGCTCACGAGCCTCATGTTGCCAACCGGCCATCGCCAGCTGGTCGCGCCACTCGAGCAGGCGCCGCGCGCTCCCGAAGGCATCCACGCTCGCCGAGGCGGTCCAGAATCCCTGCGTGCCCACCACCGCCGGCACAAAAAGCGCAGCTCGCTCGCCTGCGCTCATTATGGGCGTGGGTAGCCCCAGCGCTGTTTCGAGCACCTGCGCGAGCCGCTCCGCGCCCACCCACTCCTCGCCTGCGGCCGCTTCGCCACCGCGAAGCGGCCCGGGCCAGGAGCCGGCCGAGAAGTCAGGGTCGAAGACGAGTCGCAATGAGATCCTCCACGCTGGTGTGATGCTACTTGGTGATGGTGTCTCGGCGAATTACTGGTCAACCTACACCAACTGCGAGTTCTGCAGTACCTGCGCCCTCAGATAAAGCGCGGCCTACACATTGCGGCAAGGCATTCTCGGGTAAGATTGCCGACCCGTGAAACAGCGCTTCCTGGCATTCGATATCGAAACGGCAAAGCTCCTGCCCGAACAGGTTCCGGACCTGCTGTCCCATCGGCCGCTCGGCATCACGTGCGCCGCAGTCGTTGACATGGAAGGCCCGCATGAGAGGCTCTGGCACGGACGAGCATCCGAAAGCTTCGCTGCGAAGATGTCGCGAGTGGAGGCCCAAGAACTCGTTCACGACCTGGCGCAGCTTGTCGAGGAGGGCTACACGCTGTTGACGTGGAACGGATTGGGGTTTGACTTCAACATTCTTGCCGAAGAGTCCGGGTTACAAATCGAGTGCGAGCGTCTGGCGCTGGCCCATGTCGACATGATGTTCCACGTCGTGTGCACCAAGGGGTTTCCTCTTGCCTTGGACAAGGTTGCGCAAGGGATGGGCCTTCCCGGAAAACCGTCGGGCATGAGCGGAAGCAAGGCGCCGGCGTTGTGGGCCAGCGGTCACCAGCAGGAGGTTCTGGACTACGTCGTCGGGGACTGCCGGACCACGTTAGCCGTGGCTCGTGCAGCCGAAAAGCGCGGCAGTATCGAGTGGGTGACGATGAGAGGCAGCCGAGCGACGATGGCGCTTCCCAATGGATGGCTCGCTGCTGATCAAGCCATGAAGCTTCCATTGCCTGACACATCGTGGATGCGAACTCCGCTCACCCGGGAGTCGTTTACGAGTTGGATTCATCGCTGAACATTGCCCAAGGCGCTGCGCCATTTCTTGTGAAAGCCAGCGCGAGATCATGCCGGCGAACGCGCCGCCGCGGGCTTCTTCGTCTTGCCCCCCGCTCGCTGACGCGACTTCCTGGCCTGCCGCCGCGGGCGAATCGACAGGTCGACATGGGCGCCGAGCGCCGCCGCGACACGCACGAGTGTTCTCAACTCGACGTTCTTCGGTTGCGCCGACTCCAGTTGGGCAATCGCCGATTGTGTGATGCCGAGCCGATTGGCTAATTGCGCCTGGGACAGCCCCCGCGACTCACGCAGCGCCACCAGATCCTGCGCCACATTGATCGCGGCAAGCTCTTCCTCGACCTGCGCCTGAAACGCTGGCGACTGGTGAATGACCCCATCCAGCCACTGGTCGGCTGCCACAACGGTCGCGTGTTTTCTCATCGCCCACCTTTACGCTTGCTCGCCAAGATTTCACTCTGCAACAGTCGAATGCGCCGAAGAACCGCGGCCGGAATGTCGTCGCGCTTCTTCACGATCCCGTCGAGCAACACGATCTGCTGGCCAGGAAGAAACATGTAAAACACTCGAAAGGCATGTTTCACGCTTCGCAATTCAAACAACCCGTCGCCGAGCACCTTCGAGTGCGGCGGCCGAAGAAGATTGCCGCGCTCCCGGAGCGCGGCCAGCAGGGCCGCCACGTCCGCGCGCGCCGGTTCTGCCAACTGCTCGACGAACGCCGCCGCGGGCCGTTCGCCGCGTGGCGTCTGGTAGAACGCCAGGTTCCACGTCATAGGATATATTAGTTATAGCTAATCGAGCCAAGACCGTCGTCGATTGTACTGGGCCGCGCCCGCACGTGAGTTGTGGATCGCGACCGGCCCGTCTAGGCTTGGACGTGCCAAAATGGGATTGATGGCCGGGAGCACCCAGTCTACGGTGACAGTATGAACACCCGCATCACCCTAGACAGCGCCGGCCGTGTCGTAATCCCGAAGGGATTGCGCAAGGAACTGCACCTGCAGCCAGGCGACGAGCTGGACCTGGAAGCCTCCGACGAGCAGATCACCCTTCGGCCGGTGCGAGAGACTCCACCGCTCTCCAAGGAGCAAGGCATCTGGGTGTTTCGAACCGGACACCCCCTCCCGTCCCCGGCGACAGACGACGTACTTCAACGAAGCCGTCGCGACCGTGACCGCGACAACAATTCCTAGAATCTGCGACACTACCGCCAGCTCGGCCCCGAAGTCGAACGTCGCTTGAAAAGCCCAGACGCTCCTATGGTTTTGTGACGAGCTGCAAAGCCATGGTGTCACGATGCACTGCGGACCGCCCTCGACACACGCCTGCTCGAACGGGCTCGTCGCGACGCCGTTGATCTTCATCGTCTGCGACGCCAAGTCGCGTTCGATCGCCTGCTCCCGAGACGAAAGATCTCGATCTCACCGTTCGAGCGACAGCCGGCGCACAGACTCCACCCGACGCTCTAACTACGGCCCTGCGGGAAGGCGAGGCCACCATGAATGTGGGCACCGGTCATCTGCTGGGCGCTACGCTGCTCGGCCGACCGCGCAGACGAGGCCTACGGCACGCGTCAGCCTCTGAACGTGACAGCCCGTCCGCGGAGAGCCATCGCCAAGCAAATCGCCCATCACCAGGCGTATAAAGGCCCCTGAACGGTCCAGAACATGAGAATATTATGGAGATGAAACACATCTCAATTCAGGACCTCAAGGCGCAGTTGTCGGCGACGGTCGCCGAGGCCGAGTCGGGCCGTACGATTGTCATCACGCGCCATAACGAGCCGGTCGCACGACTGAGCCAGGCGGGTGCGCTCCACCTCCATCGCGGCCGTCGCCTGGGTGCCG
>Ga0326597_10012397_pt1 | contig 11238 bp, 13 predicted proteins | sample RVTome_12_FD_203789 | JGI IMG/M metagenome (GOLD analysis project Ga0326597, IMG submission 203789) | Soil microbial communities from uranium-contaminated site in the Upper Colorado River Basin, Wyoming, United States - RVT100D185 | ecosystem: Environmental > Terrestrial > Soil > Contaminated >... | reverse complement strand
GTCTTCGGCGGGCGCGGTGATGTGATGGGCATCGCCCGAAAGCCCATAGCCCTTGACCTCGGCATAGATCTTCGCGCCGCGCGCCTTGGCGTGCTCGTACTCCTCGAGCACGACGACACCGGCGCCTTCTCCCATCACGAAGCCGTCGCGATCCCTGTCGTAGGGCCGCGAAGCCCGCTCGGGCGTGTCGTTGAAGCCGGTGGAAAGCGCGCGGCAGGCGCAAAATCCCGCCATGCCGATGCGACAGATCGCGGCTTCGGTGCCGCCGGCCAGCATCACGTCGGCGTCGTCGAGCATGATCATTCGCGCGGCATCGCCGATCGCATGCGCGCCGGTCGAACAGGCCGTCACCACGGCGTGGTTCGGACCCTTGAATTGGAAACGGATGGAAGCGTAGCCCGAGACGAGGTTGATCAACCGGCCCGGGATGAAGAACGGCGAAAGCTTTCGCGGCCCTTTTTCGTGAACCAGGATCGATCCTTCTTCGATGCCCTGCAATCCACCGATGCCCGAGCCGATCAACACGCCGGTGCGGCAGCGGTCTTCCTCGGTCTTGGGCTCCCAACCCGAATCATCGACCGCCTGCTGCGCGGCGGCGAGTCCGAAGACGATGAAGGGATCGACCCGGCGCTGTTCCCTGGGATCGAGCCATCGATCGGGATTGAACGTGCCGTCCGTTCCATCGCCCTGCGGCACGTCGCAGGCGATGCGCGCGGGCAGATCGTCGACCTTGAATCTCGTGATCGGGCGGGCCCCCGATTTTCCGTCGAGCAGGCGCGACCATGACACTTCGACGCCGCAGCCCAGCGGCGTGACCAGCCCCAGACCGGTGACGACTACTCTGCGCATACGGACATCCCGTCCGGCCAAAGCCTCGCTCGGCCCTGCGGGATCAGCTTTGGCTCTTGGTGATGTACTTGACCGCGTCGCCGACGGTCACGATCGACTCGGCCGCATCGTCCGGAATTTCGATTCCGAACTCTTCCTCGAAGGCCATCACGAGCTCGACCGCATCGAGGCTGTCGGCACCGAGGTCCTCGATCAGGCTCGCGCCTTCGGTCACCTTCTCGGCATCCACGCTCAAATGCTCGACAACGATCTTCTTCACCCGCTCTGCGACGTCGCTCATCCTTCAAGACCTCTTAGGGTTCTGGTGCCATGCGTCCCGCCGACCGCCGCGGAAATCCTGCGGCCGAAGGTCGCGTAGGTATCACATGTCATAAGGCCATGCCACTAGGACCGCAAACCCTTGGCCGTCAAGCCTTTAATGTCAAATCATGGCCATCCCGCCATTGACATGCAGCGTCGCGCCCGTGACATAGGCCGCCTCCTCGCTCGCCAGATAGGCGACGGCGGCGGCGATCTCGCCCGCCGTGCCGAGCCGGCCCGAAGGCACGCGCGCGAGCAGGGCGGATTTCTGATCCTCGGTCAGCACATCGGTCATCGGCGTCGCAATGAACCCCGGCGCCACGCAATTGACGGTGATGTTGCGCGAGGCGACTTCGGCGGCCAGCGATTTCGTCATGCCGATGAGACCCGCCTTGGCGGCCGCGTAATTGCCCTGGCCGGGATTGCCCGTGACGCCAACGACCGACGTGACCGAGACGATGCGGCCCCAGCGCTTCTTCATCATGCCGCGCAGCACGGCGCGGCCGAGCCGAAACGCGGCCGTCAGGTCGACCGCGATCACCTGATCCCATTCCTCGTCCTTCATGCGCATGAAGAGATTGTCGCGCGTGATCCCCGCATTGTTGACCAGGATATCGATCGGGCCCTGGGCCGCTTCCGCGGTCTTCGGCAGCGCCTCGACTTCGGCCGTCACGCCGAGATTGCACGTCGCGACCGCGCAGCGATCGCCGAGTTCCTTCTTGAGCGCTTCGAGCGCGTCGACCCGGGTGCCCGAGATGGTGACCTTGGCGCCTTGTCCGTGCAGCGCCTTGGCGATCGCGTTCCCGATGCCGCCGGACGCACCCGTGACGAGCGCGTGTTTGTCGGTAAGTTGGAACATCGGTCGTTCGCCCTCTCTAGTTTACGTCCCCGCAAGCGGAAGACGGAATTGGGGATAAAGCGATGCGTGCATCATCACAACGTCTTCGCAAACGCCTCGATATCGCCGGGCGTATCGAGCGCGACGGCGGCGAGGTCCTTGTCGATGCGCTTGACCATGCCGGTCAAGACTTTGCCGCCGCCGGCCTCGACCGTGGTTTCGACGCCGAGCGCGCGAAAGGACGCCACCGTCTCGCGCCAGCGCACGCGGGCCGTCACCTGTTCGACCAGCAGGCGGCGGATCGTATCGGGCTCGGCGGTCTCGGTGGCGGTGACATTGGCGACCAGGGGCGCCGAAGGTGGGCGGATGAGGATGCCGGCCAGCGCTTCGGCCATGCGATCGGCGGCCGGCTGCATCAGCGGACAATGGAACGGAGCGCTCACGGCCAAAGCCATGGCGCGCTTCGCGCCCTTGCTCTTCGCGATCTCGCCGGCCTTCTCGACGGCTTCCTTCGCGCCCGAGATCACCACCTGGCCCGGCGCATTGTCGTTCGCGACCACGCAGACGCCGAAAGAGGAGGCCTCGCGCGCGGCGGCCTCCGCGCCTTCGATATCGATACCCAAAAGCGCACTCATCGCGCCAACCCCCACGGGCACGGCGTCCTGCATCGCGCGACCGCGCGTTCTCAAGAGCCTTGCGGTGTCGGCGAGCGTGAACGCGCCCGCCGCGCAGAGCGCCGTGTATTCGCCGAGCGAATGACCGGCCACGAGGCGCGCATGCTTCGCGAGATTCAATCCCCCCTCGCGCTCGAGCGCGCGGATCACCGCGAGGCTCGCCGCCATGATGGCGGGTTGCGCGTTTTCGGTGAGAACGAGATCGGTCTCGGGTCCTTCCCACATCAGCTTCGAGAGCTTCCGCGACAGCGCGTCGTCGACTTCCTGGAAGGTTTCGCGCGCGGACGCGAACGCCTCGGCCAAGGCCTTGCCCATGCCGACGGCCTGGCTGCCCTGACCGGGAAAGAGGAACGCGCGGGTCATGGGCCGAGCCCTTAATGGGCGGCGCGGGCCAGGGCAAGAGACGAGCGATCCCGACGCGCCGGAAGCCGGCTCCTATGGCCTCGGTTCGAGGCAATCGGCACAATGGGCGGCGAAATTCAGGGCCGAGACCACGCATGCGCCGAGCCGATATCGTGCATGGCGGTTTGATGCTCGGCGCGCTGGGCCTTGCCTATGTCCTGCCGTTCGAACTGCTGCTGCTGTCCTACGCCGTTCTCGGTCCCGCCCATTACCTCACGCAAATATCCTGGCTGCACGAGCGGAACTATTTTCTTCCCCACCGCGCCTTTGCGCTCGCACTGGCCTTCGTGGCGTTCGGCGCGATGTTCACGGCCGATCCCTATTGGTTCGGCGTCCTTGTCTGGGGCACTTTGGTCGCCTGCGCCTTGCTGGCCGCGACGACGCGCGCGCAGATCGCCGTGCTGGCGGCGGCGGCCGCGGTCGCGACGCTGCTGCTGTTTTCCTCCGACGCGCCGATCGGCGTCCTGGGTGTTCTTCTTCCGACGCTGATCCATGTATCGGTGTTCACACTCGTCTTCATGACGCTGGGCGCCGTCAAATCGCGCAGCCGCGCGCAATTCGCGCTGATCGGGCTCTATCTCGGGGCGATCGCGCTCATCCTGGCGATGCCGCCTTCGGCGGCGACCGTCATGCCGGAACTGGCCGCGCTCGGCGCCTATTATTTCGACGACATACCGCCCGCGCTCGGATCGGTGCTCGGCGTCGCGGATTTGCGTCTGGATACGCGGATCATGGGTTTGCTGTCCTTCGTCTACACCTATCACTACCTGAACTGGTTCATTAAGGCCGACGTGATCCGCTGGAGCGCGATCCCGAAACCCCGCCTTGCCGCCATCGCGGCGTCGAGCGCCGCTGCGACCGGATTGTACTTCTACGATTTCGTGCTCGGCTTTACCGTGCTGGTGACACTCAGCCTGCTTCACGTCCTGCTGGAATTTCCGCTCAACAGCATCAGCATCCGTCAATTGGGTGCCGCCGCCGGGCAAGGCTTGGCGCGACGCGTCTTCGGCCACGCGTGACGGGACGGTTTCGAAGCTGCCCCCCGGAGGGGAGCCTTGCTCGCCGCGCCGCCCTCCGCTATATCCCCCGGCTCTTAGGCGGCCACGCGGTCGCGGGGGTCTGGCGGGAAGCTGGATTTGGCGCATGGGGCGCTTCTCCGCGAACCATCGCCGGACAGGGGTACCCTCCCCGCCGTCCGGTGCCGCAGGCAAAGGAAAGGGCCGGGCCTCATGGCTCTCTACGAACATATGCTGATCGCGCGCCAGGACATCAGCGCGCAGGCGGTGGACGCGCTGGCGACCCATCTGAAGACCATCGTCGAAGGCGAAGGCGGCCAGGTCGAGAAGCAGGAATATTGGGGCCTCCGGACGCTCTCCTATCGCATCAAGAAGAACCGCAAGGGCCACTACGTCCTTCTCAACATCAGCGCGCCGGCGAATGCGGTTCAGGAACTCGAGCGTCAGCTCAAGATCAACGAGGACGTGCTGCGCTATATCACCGTGAAGGTGAATGCGTTCGAGCAGTCCAACGCCAGCAAAAAGCGCGACCGCGAACGCGAGCGCGAGCGCGAAGCCAAGGGCGAGGACGCCAAGGCCGAAGAACCCGCCGAAGGAGCCGCGAAATGACCCAGCCGCCCCTCCCGCGCCGGCCGTTCTTCCGCCGCAAGAAGACCTGCCCGTTCTCCGGCGCCAATGCGCCCAAGATCGACTTCAAGGACGTGAAGCTTCTTCAGCGCTATGTTTCGGAACGCGGCAAGATCGTGCCGAGCCGCATCACGGCCGTTTCCAGCAAGAAGCAGCGCGAGCTCGCCAAGGCGATCAAGCGCGCGCGCTATATGGCGCTGCTGCCCTATCTGGTGAAGTGAGGAGGACCCTGCCATGCAAGTGATCCTGCTCGAACGCGTCGAGAAACTCGGCCAGATGGGCGACGTCGTGAAGGTGAAGGACGGCTTCGCGCGGAACTATCTTCTTCCCAAGAAGAAGGCGCTGCGCGCGACCAAGGATAATCTCGCTTATTTCGAAACCCAGCGCACGCAGCTCGAAGGGCGCAATCTAGAACGCAAGAAGGAAGCCGAGGGAGTCGTCGAAAGACTTGCCGGCAAGCGCTTCACGATCCTGCGCCAGGCCGGCGATCGTGGCCAGCTCTACGGCTCGGTCAGCCCCCGCGACATCGCCGACGCGATCACGGCGGGCGGGTTTTCGATCGCGCGCACCCAGGTGCCGCTCGACAAGGCGATCAAGGAAATCGGCCAACACGAAATCGGCGTGGTGCTGCATCCCGAGGTGCGCGTGAAGGTGACCGTCATCGTCGCGCGCACCGAGGACGAGGCCGAGCGCCTTGCCCGCGGCGAGGACGTGCTGGCCGAGCGTTCCGAGGACGAGGTCGAGGCCGAGGAAGCCGCCAAGACCGCCGAGGCCATGTTCGAGGAAGGCGCGGGCCCGAAGACGGACGAGGCCGAAGAAGACGAGCCCAAGGAACCGGCCGAATCCTAAGTCGCTGCTTCCAGGCGGATCGCAGCGAAGGCCCGCTTGCGGCCGCGCGGTTTCACGACGATATCGACCTCGCAGCCGAGCCGCGTCAGCATGCGCATGATCCGCTCGACAGATACATCGCGGTAGTGCCCCTTGAGCATACGCGAAACGTCCGGCTGGCTGACGCCAATGACGCGCGCGGCAGCGGTCTGGGTCAGTTCGCGATCGGCTAGGATGTCCTGAATCCGAGCCATCAATTCCGCCTTCAGCAGATGTGTATCGGCATCGGCAAAGCCCAGATCGGCAAAGACGTTCCCCGTACCGCGCCGGATCGCCGATTCTTTTTTATTGCTCATCTTGTGCCTCGTCGCTTCGCGTCATCATACGCGGCGATCTTCAGACGTCGCCGCACCTGTTCGATGTCCTTTTGCGGGGTTGCGATCCCCTTTCTCGACTTCTTTTGGAATGCGTGCAGGACATAGACCGCGCTCTCGAACTTTATCGTGTAGACCGCGCGGTATGTGCCGCCGTAGTCGTCCTCCACGATTTCCTGGACGCCCGCGCCACCGAAGCCCTTCAGCGGTTTAGCGGATCGGTGCAGACGGCCGGTTTGAGCCAAGTAGAGCGCATGACCCATTTCATCTTGAACAGGAGCCGGAAACGCAACGAAATCCTCGTAACTGGTCCCGACCCATTCGACAGGTCTCAAGCTGCGCCCGATTGCATCGGAATATGGTTGTTTCACCATAGATTGTCAAGTGTCCAATCGCACTGTCGGCAAGCGCCTAATCGCTCGGCGACCAACCAAGCTTTGCCTCGATCTGCTTCCGATATTCGGTATCGATCTGCCGCGGAGCACGGCGAACGTAGCGTTCCGCGTTATCGCGCTCGGGCCCGATGAGAGCGGACAGATATGTTATGACCTCGTTTTGAGTCGGCGCCCTCTTGTCACCTTGGAACTTCGGACCCAACGCCGTCCAAATGACGGCGTCGATTCCCTTCGAGCTAGCCCATCTTTCGAGACCAACTATGCAAACAGGATATGAATCTTCGCACCGCCACGTTCCAATATCGTTTGCGACGTCTTTGCTAAAAATCTCTTCGCGCTTGGCGAGCGCCATTTGCGCGTCCTCAAGTTTGTTAAGGGCCATCAATGCCCAGAGACAGCCAACAGGCTTTGCGGACTCATCAAGAACCAGCGTGATACGACCGTCATTCGACTGTCGCAGGAACTCGACTTTCACAAGAGGTCCGTCCTCAAACCAATGTCGACGGATAGGAAGTTCGCGCGGATCCCAGATCAACGACCCCCATCCCAAGCACGCGATTCGCATTGGCTGCCCAACACAATGTGGCTAACTTAGGCTAGCACAAAGCAAGAACGACTTCTCTGCATTATCTCGTTCGCACCTGCAGCATCGGTTATAGTTCGCCTCCCGAAGGAGGACGTTCCATGTCCGCCCACGCCGATATCAAGCGCGTCACCGTTCCCGACATCCGCGCCCGCAAGGGCCGCGAACCCGTCGTCTGCCTGACCTGCTACCACGCGCACACCGCGCGGCTGCTCGACGATCACGTCGATCTGATGCTGGTGGGCGACAGCCTCGGCATGGTGATGCACGGGATGGAGACGCCGATCGGCGTTTCGCTCGATCTCATGATCCTGCACGGCAAGGCGGTGATGCGCGCGGCCAAGCGCGCACTGGTCGTGGTCGACCTGCCGTTCGGTACCTATGAGGAAAGCCCGCAGATCGCCTTTCGCAACGCGGCGCGCGTGCTGCAGGAGACCGGCTGCACGGCGGTCAAGCTCGAAGGCGGCACGCGCATGGCGGAAACCATCCGCTACCTCACCCAGCGCGGCGTGCCGGTCATGAGCCATATCGGGCTGACGCCGCAGATGTTCCAGGTCATCGGCGGCTTCAAGACCCAGGGACGCTCCGAATCCGAATGGCCCGCGCTCGAGGCCGATGCCGCCGCGGTGGCCGAGGCGGGCGCCTTCGCCGTCGTCCTCGAAGGCATGGCCGAGCCCCTCGCCTCCAAGATCACCAGGCAAATCCCGATCCCGGCGATCGGCATCGGCGCCTCGCCCGATTGCGACGGCCAGATCCTGGTGCTGGAGGACATGCTGGGCCTCAATCCCAACCCGCCCAAATTCGTCCGCGAATATGCCAGCCTCGGCGCCGATATCGCCCAGGCGGTGCAGCGCTATGCCGCCGACGTGCGCGCACGCCGCTTCCCGGGCCTGGAAAACGTCTACGCGATGAAGAAGAAGAGCTGAGCCCCCACGCCGCGATCGCGGGTTTGCCTCGCGCGCGCCCACAGGCTAATCATCGCGCCGGTTCAACGGCTTGGAGCGAGGCGGGAACGCTCGGGCCACTCCCAGGGACGACTACGCCGTGAGCGATATCTTCCGCGAAGTCGAAGAGGACATCCGCCGCGACCGCTACGCGGCGCTGTGGAAGAAGTACGGCGACTACGTGGTGGCCCTTGTGGCGGTGCTTGTCCTGGGGGCGGCCGGCCTCGAGATTTGGCGCTATTGGGAACGCAGCGCACGCGAGGAAGCGGCGCGGGACTTCCACGCCGCCGTGCAGACCGCCGAGTCGGGCAACGCGATCGCCGCCACGAAGGATTTCGCCAAGCTCGCCGAAGAAGGCCCTGCGGGCTACGCCATGCTCGCCAAGTTCCACGAGGCAGGTCAGCTCATTGTTCAAGGCAAGCGCGAAGAGGCCATCGCCATCTTCCGCACGCTGGCGCAATCGCGCGATTCGATGCTGTCGGGCGCCGCGCGCGTCCGGCTTGCCTGGGCGCTCGCCGATTTCGCGCCGCGCGAAGAGATCGAGACCGTCGTCGCGCCGCTCACCGATCCCAATAGCGCATGGCGTTTTCTCGCCCGCGAAGTGCTGGCCTACACGGCCTATCGCACGGGCTCCGCCAAGGAAGCGGCCGAAAGCTACGCGGCGCTTGCCGCCGAACAGGACGCACCGGAAGGTGTGCGCACGCGCGCATCCGCGATGGCCGAATACATCAAGGCCAGCGAGGGATTCACGCCATGACACGATCACGCACGGCGCGGCTCGCGCTAGCGGCGGCCTCCGTCGTCCTTCTCCCGGGTTGTTCGACGATCGGCGACATTTTCACGTCGCCGGCGAAGTCCGACATCAAGGGCGAGCGCATCTCGATCATGGCCATGGAACAGCAGCTCGAGGCCGACCCGCGCCTAGCCGATGTTGAAATCAAGCTGCCCCCGCCCTACCGCAATCCCGATTGGCCGGAGCCCGGCGGCTATTCGGACAACGTCATGCATCACCTCGAAGCCAGCGGGCCGCTGAACGAGGCGTGGAGCACGGATACCGGCAAGGGCTCGGACTCGACGTCGCGTCTGACCGCGCCGCCGATCATCGCGGAAGGGCGCATCTATGTTCTCGACGCGGCGTCCAACGTCTTCGCCTTCGACGCGCGCGGCGGCGAGAAAGTCTGGGAAGCGAAAATCGCACCGGCCAAGGAGCGCGGCTCATGGCTGACGATGTTCGGCATGTTCGGGAGCAACCCCAACGATCCCGTGAAAGGGTTCGGCGGCGGGGTCGCCTATGACGAGGGCCGCATCTTCGTCGCGTCGGGCTTTGGCTTCGTCAAGGCGCTCGACGCCGCGACGGGCCGCGAAATCTGGACGTCCGACATGCCCGTGCCGATCCGCAACGCCCCCGTCGCGAATGGCGGCCGCGTCTTCGTCATCACCCAGGAGAACCAGCTTTTCGTGCTCGCGGCCTCGGACGGGCGCGTGCTGTGGGATCATCGCGGAATCACGGAAAGCGCCGGAATCATGTCGAGCACGAGTGCCGCTGTCGCCGGCGAGTTCGTGATCGTGCCCTACACGTCGGGCGAGCTGTTTGCGCTGCGTGTCCAGAACGGGCGCGTGGCCTGGTCGGATTCGCTTTCCCGCACCGGAAACGTGACGGCGCTCACGTCGCTCAACGACATCGCCGGCCGCCCGGCGATCGACCGTGGTCTGGTCTTCGCGATCAGCCATTCGGGGCGCCTCGTCGCGATCGACATCCGCACAGGCGAGCGCGTGTGGTCGCGCAACATCGGCGGCATCCAGACGCCGTGGGTCGCGGGCGATTTCATCTATCTCGTCTCCGAGGACGCGCAACTCGTCTGTCTCGCGCGCCGCGACGGCCGCGTGAAATGGATCAAGCAACTGCAGCGCTACGAGGACGAGGACGAGAAGCAAAACCCCATCGTATGGAGCGGCCCGGTGGTCGTGTCCGACCGGCTCCTTCTGGTGTCGTCCGACGGCTATGCGGTTTCGATTTCGCCCTATACGGGCGCGCTACTGGGCCGCGTCGAGATTCCCGACGGCACCTTCATCCCGCCGGTCGTCGCCAACGAAACCGTCTACATCCTCACGAACGACGCGGAGCTCGTCGCGCTCCGCTGATACGCTGGGCCTCACCCTGAACTTGTCGAAGGGTGAGGGCCTCATGCTTACGCCTTCGCCAAGGCTACGTCGGATTGTGCGGCTGCCGCCCGCCTGCCGAAGCTATAGCGTAGGCGGGTCGACAAGCTCCGCATGAGGGTCGCGCCTTCCATGCCGCTCACCGTCGCCATCGTCGGCCGGCCCAATGTCGGCAAATCGACGCTCTTCAACCGCCTCGCGGGTAGGCGGCTCGCCATCGTCGATGACGCGGCGGGCACGACGCGCGACCGCAGCGCCGCGGAATCGAACCTCGCAGGTCTCGCGCTCCGGATCGTCGACACGGCGGGCTTCGAGGAAGGTCCGCCCGAAAGCATGAGCGCACGCATGCTGGCGCAGACGCGCGCGGCGGTGGCCAGGGCCGATGTCTGCCTGTTCCTGATCGACGCGCGCGAGGGCGTCACGCCGGGCGACGAGATCGTCGCGCAGGCGCTGCGCCGGAGCGGCAAGCCCGTCATCCTCGCCGCCAACAAATGCGAAGGCGCAGGCGCCATCTCGGGCCATGGCGAGGCCCATGGGCTGGGCTTCGGCGAGCCGATCGCGCTTTCGGCCGAGCACGGGTTGGGCTTGGCCGATCTCGCCGAGGCGCTTGCGCCCTATGCCGAAGCGCAGCCCGGCGACGCCGAAATGCCGGCCGAGGAAACGTCGGACGGCCGGCCTTTGCGGCTCGCCATCGTCGGGCGGCCTAACGTCGGAAAGTCAAGCCTTCTCAATAGGTTGATCGGCGAGGACCGCGCGCTTGTCAGCCCCGAAGCGGGCACGACGCGCGATGCGGTCGCCGCCGAATGGATGTGGAAGGGCCGGCGCGTATTGCTCCACGACACGGCGGGGCTCCGCCGCAAGTTCAAGATGAGCGAGCGGCTGGAAAAGCTCTCCGCCGGTTCGACGCATAACGCCGTGCGCTTCGCCGATTGTGTCGTCGTCGTGATCGACGCGACCGCGCCCTTCGAGCGCCAGGAGCTGGCCATCGCGGGCCAGGTCGCGCAGGAAGGCCGCGCCATCGTCTTCGCCGTCAACAAATGGGATTTGGTCCAGGACCGGCGAGGTGCCCTTGCGCGGCTCCGCGAGACCGCCGACCGCCTGCTGCCGCAAAGTGCCGGCGCACCTTTGGTGGCGCTCTCGGCGCTGACGGGCGAAGGCGTGGAACGGCTGATGGCCGCCGTGATGGAGGCCGACAAGGTCTGGAACACGCGCGTTCCGACGGCCGCGCTCAACCGTTTCCTGGCCGAG
>Ga0326597_10012395_pt1 | contig 11240 bp, 24 predicted proteins | sample RVTome_12_FD_203789 | JGI IMG/M metagenome (GOLD analysis project Ga0326597, IMG submission 203789) | Soil microbial communities from uranium-contaminated site in the Upper Colorado River Basin, Wyoming, United States - RVT100D185 | ecosystem: Environmental > Terrestrial > Soil > Contaminated >... | reverse complement strand
TCGCCCCGGCCTGGGAGGTGACCGCCGGCGAGGTCGACGCGCTCGCCGACGCCTACGCGCCCGTGGTCGATAAATACTGGCCCGGGGGCGTGGGCGTGGAGGGCGGCGCGCTGCTGGTCACCGCCGCCGTGCTCGCCCCGCGCCTGGGCCGCCCCCGGCGCCGGCCCGACCCTGACCCGGCCCCGGGCCCGGCCCCGCCCGCCCCGGCGCCGGCCGGCCCGCCGCCGATGGATGAAGTGGCCCCGCCGCCGAGCGCGCCGCCCCCGGCCCCGGCCCCGGACCCGAAACGGCCGGCCCGGCGCCCGGCGAAGGGCCGGACGTGACCGCCCGGCGCCCGGACGGGCGCATTGTCTACGTGTGCGGGTCGACCGGCTCGGGCAAGTCGGAATACGTGCGCCGCCAGCTTGCCGGCGCCCGGCGCGTGCTGGTGTGGGACATCGATGACGAATACGGGCATTTGCCGGGGTTTGTGCGCGTCGCCGACCCGGCCGACCTGGTGGCGCGGCTGCGCCGTCTGACCGGCCCGGGGCGGCTGGCGTTTGTCGCCGACGACTTGCGCCGCTTCGATTGGTTTTCTCGGGTCGCCTTTGCTTGGGGGCAGCTCGCCCCGTGCGTCGCGGTCGCCGAAGAGATCGCCGACGTGACCCACCCGGGCAAGGCGCCGCCCGGCTGGGGTGTGCTGGTGCGGCGCGGCCGGAAATACGGCATCGTGACCTATGCCGTGACCCAACGGCCGGCGGAGGCCGATAAGACGGCGCTCGGCAACGCCGCCGTCATCCATGTTGGCTGGCTGGCCGACGCCGCCGACCGCGCCACCGTGGCGCGCAAGCTGGGCGTGCCGGTCGCCCGGCTCGACGCGCTCGCCCCGCTCGACTGGCTCGAACGCGACGCCGCCGGGCGCGTCACCGCCGGGCGGCTGACGTTTCGCACCGCCGCCCCGGCCCCGGGGCCGAAGGCGCCGCGCCGCCGGCCGCCGCCCGGCTCGCGCGCCTCCGACCCCGACCGCCGCGCCGCCGCCGCCGCGTCGAAACCGGCGCCGAAACCGGCGCCCGCCGCCCCCGCCTGGACCCTCGACGATCTGTAGGGCCGGCCCGGGGCCGGCCCCCGGTTGCAGCCCGTGCCAGCCCTGTGCACCCTCGCCGTTGACGGGCGCCGTGGGGGCGTCCTTGAATGTCCATCAACGAACAGGAGTCGCACCATGCGCCGCTATCTGATTATCGCCGGGGTTGCCCTGGCCGCCGTCGCCGTCGCCAACCGCGTGCCCGCCGTGCGCGCCGTCATCAACGGCTAACCCGAGTCGCTTAAACCACCGGCCGGCGCCTGCGCCGGCCGCTTGACACCCCGGGGCCATGACCGCCCCTTGACTGGAGCATCACACCATGGCCCGCAAGCTAATCAAACTGCCGAGCATGTCGCGCGTCGTCGCCGGCGCCACCGCCACCCTTGAACTCCCGCTCGGCCCGACCTATCACCGGATCATTTTTTCGGCGTCGGGCACCGGCCTGGCCGCCGCCGACATCGGGCGAATCTCGCTCTACATTGACGGCCGCCTTGCCAGCACCTGGAAAAACTACCAGCGGCTCGCCGACATCAACGGGTACTATCAGCGCGGCACCGACGCCGTGACGCAGTTCTGTCTGCATTTCTTCCGCGCCGAGCTGGTCGACCTGGTGTATCGCCGGGCGCCCGGCATCGGCACCGCCGACGTGCAGACGGCCCATATCGAGATTGAGCTCGACGGGGACGGCCCGAATGACATCGCCATGACGGCCCATGCGGAAATCGACCCGCGCCCGGCGCCGCTCGGGGCGTTTGTCAAAACGCGGGAATACCCTTTCTCGTCGTCTGTCAGTGGTGAAGTCGAAATCGACAAGCTGCCGCGCGGTCCGTGGTACGCCGCCATCCACCTGTTCAAGTCGAATATCTCGGCCGTCGAAGTGGCCGCCGACCAGACCAAAGTGGTCGAAGCGACCAAGGCCGTGCTGGAGCGCCAGCAGAAAGAGGCGTCCCCGGTCCCGCGCGTGCCGGTCACCGGCTCGGCGACGCACATTGACTGGTTGACCGAGGGCGACCTGGCCCAAGCGATCAACACCAGCCGTGTGCAGGATTTCCGCGTGAAGGCCACCCTCGACACGTCGGGGAGCGTGGATATCGTGACGGAAACGTTGGACACTCTGACCGGAGCCTAAGCGATGAACCCGCTTGATTGGGAAGTCTCGGATGACTCGTTGATCGGCCGTCTGTTGTCGGGCTACGTCGCCATCGAACAGACCAAGGTAGATCAGCGGCTCGCCGCCAGCGACCCGAACGCCTACCACACCCCGACCTATCCGCAGGACGCGCAAGCGACCGGCGCCAGCTACGGCCCGGCGCCGGCCGGCCTGAGCGGCGGCGCCCTGGTCGCGCTGGCGGCCGCCGGGCTGTTGGTCTACGTGCTGGCGCGCTGATCGTGTTCGGTCTCGACATGATGACCGGGGGCGGGATGTCGGCGTCGTCGAGCGCGTCGAGCGGCCCGTCCTACAGTGGCGCCGGCTCGGTCACCGTGGGCGGCTTCAACCCGCCGACGTGGCTGGGCGGCGACGGCGCCGGCATCCCGCCGTGGGTCTGGCTGGCCGGCGCGGCGCTGCTCGCCGTGGCGCTGGTCGGCAAGCGGCGCCGTTGACATGGCGCCGGTGCCGCACAAGCTGCCCGCCTGGACCGACGCGGCCGCGCACGCGCTGCGCGACGCGCTCGACGGGGACGCCGCCGAGCTGGCCCGCCAGGTGGATGCCGGGATCGCCGAGCTGTACCGATGGGACACCGCCGCCGGCCCGTGCTGGCTGCTCCACCGCGTCGACCACCTGGCCGACCAGCGGCCCGAGCTGGTGTTGTGCTGCATCCAGGGGCGCGGCGCGGGCGAGGTGATGCCGCTGGTGCTCGACGCCGCCGCCCGGCAAGGGCTGGCCGGCGTGCGTTTCCAGTCCGCCCGCCGGGGCGCCGCCCGGTTCGCGCGCCGCTGGGGATTCGCGCCCGTGGCGACCCTGTTTTATCGCGCGCTGGGAGGCGGCCATGTCGTCCAGTAAATCGAAAACGTCGTCCCAAACCCAGTACACCACCAAAACCAGCAACCTGAATCTTCAGGGGGTGAGCGGCGCCGCCGCCGGCGTGTCCGGCGACAGCAACGTGGTCCACGTCACCGACGGCGGCGCGGTCGGCAAGGCGCTGGATTTTGCCGGCGACATTGGCGGGGAGGCGATTGATGCCGTCAAGGTCGGCGCCGCCGATGCCGTGGCCGCCGCGCTGAATTTTGGTGTGCGCGCGTTGGAGCACGGCGACCGTGCCAGCCGGGGTGCCATGGAAATGGTGTTTGATGCCTCGCAGCCCGATCAGGCGACCGGTCGCAATCTCACCAGCTCGGCACTCATCGCCGCCGCCATCGTCGCGGGGACCGTGCTTGTAGCCAAAGGATCGAAATAAATGCGCCCCGTCCCGCTACAGATTGCCGCCAGCCATGTCGAGACCCTGCACATCACGGGCGACTACGTGCGCAACCGCCCGTCGCAACCCGCCGTGCTGGTCACCGATGAGGCGACCGGCGCCAGTTACTACCTGGAGGCCGGCGACGGGGCAGTGTTCAAAAAGCCGTTTTCCCGGTTGCAGATTTCACACGGCGAAGGGTCGGACCAGACGTTGACCCTTGATATTGGCGACGGCCGCGTGTTGTCGTCGCAAGTGTCGGGGCAGTTGCAGCCCGTGGGCGGCGCCGCGAACGCCGCCAGCCCGCCGCTTGTGAGCGCCGCCGACGTGGTGGCCGCGCTCGCAAGCATCACTGCGAAGCGTACCGCTCTCACCGATTTAACCGGCTGCTCCTACGCCATCGCCAGCGCCGCGACCGTGGTCCTTGCCACGGCGGCCGCCAATACGGCCGGGGTGCGCATTGCCGTTTGCGACCTGTCGATCAGCACGACCGCGACGGTCGGCCGTGCCGATCTGAAGGTCGGCACCGCTGCGTTGCTTAATCTTATTGGTACGGACGTGACCGTTTCCAAAAAGGACATCTATGTCCCGGCCGGCGTCGAAGTGTCGCTTTATACCAACATTTCGGCCGCCACCGCGCGCGCCGCGTATGAGGTCTATTGATGGGTAAACCCGCGTATGCCGGCGTCGCGCTCCCCGATCAGGCGGCCGACGCCGCCGCCGCCGCCGCCGTCCACGGCCTGCCGCTGATCGACGGCCGCCAGGCGGTCGCGCTCGCGTCGATCACTCGCCCGGACGGCACCGCCCGGCACTGGTACCAGCTCGACGACGACCGCGAGATTGTCCACGACGCCGCCGGCAACCCGGCCGCCTGGTGGGCGGAATGATGGCCGGCGCCTGGCTCAAGGGCGGCGCCCTGGGCGCGCTCGCCGCGCTGCTCTGGCCGCGTCGATCCAGCGCCAGCGCGGCGCCGACCCTGGCCCCGACGGCCACCGACGAATACGGCGCCCGCGCCGCCCGCGAGGCGCTGCCGGCCGCCGGCCTGCTCGACTGGCGCGGCCAGGTGGTCGACCCCCAGTTGCGCGAGGGCGTGGAGCGGTTCGCGCTGGGCGTGCGCGCCCGGGGCGGGCGCGCGGTCATCAGCACCGACCCCGGCGCCATCGGCCGCCCCGGGCCGGGCGGCTCGCAGCATCAGGCCAGCCCGCCGCGCGCGGTTGATCTGTGGATTTTCGGCATTGACTTGCAATCCGCCTACCAGCTCGCGCGCGGCCTGGGCGTTTTTTCCGGCATCGGCACCTATCCCGAGTGGTCGACCGCGCCCGGCCTGCACCTGGACACCCGGCCCGACCGCACGCCGAGCGACCCGGCGCAGTGGTCCGGGTATTACGTCGTGGTCAACGGCCAGCGCATCCAGCGCACCGATCGCCCGGTCTGGGGCGCCTGGGCATGACCGCCGCCGACCGCAGCGCGCTGATGATCGCCGCCGGCGCCGCTCTTGGCCTGTACCTGGTCACGCGCCTGCAAGCGGCCGGCGCCGTCGTCGGTACGAAACTCAACCCGGCGAGCCGCGAGAACCTGATCTATGACGACGTGATTGGCGGCCTGGGGCGCAGCGTGTCCGGCGATTCGAGCTGGTCGCTGGGCGGCTGGCTTTACGACCTGACCCACCCGACCGAGACCGCCACCGCGCCGACCCCGACCCCGGCGCCCGCGCTGAACCCGTCGCCTTCCGTCTACGGCTCCATGGACTACCTGCCATGATCCTCGAAACCCTCCTATCGACCGCGCTGCCGGCCCTGCTGCCGGTCGCCATGGATGGCGTGCGCGCCGGCTTCATCCGCCTGACCGGCGGCGCCGGGGCCGAACCCGCGAACCACGCCGAGAAGCTCGAACAAGTCGCCGCCGACACGGAACGGCTGCGTGCGCTCGCCGCGCTCGACGCGGCCGGCCCCGGCATTGCGCCCTGGGTCGCCAACCTGCGCGCATCCAGTCGCTACCTGGCCGCGCTCGGCGTGGTCGGGCTGGCGGCGCTGGCGAGCCTGACCGCCGGCCCGCTGGAGCTGCCGCAAGAGGCGGTCGCCGACCTGCGCGAGTGGGCCGGCGCCGGCATGTTTTTTCTGCTCGGGGACCGGTCCTATCGTTACATGAGGCGGGGGCAGTGACCCGCGCCGCCGACGCCGTGGCCGTCGCCGTCGCCGCCGCCGTGCTCGCGCGCGCCGTGTGGCATTGGATGGAGCGCGACGCGCTGAAGCGCGCCGCGTCGGGTTACCTGCCGTAATGGACGCCGTGGCCCTGGACGGCCTCGTGGCCGGCCTGGTCGGCGGCGCCGGGGGCGCGGCCGGGGCCTGGGCCGCCGTCTGGGTCCATCTGGGCTACCACCGCCGCGACATCACGCGCGCGCAAGCGACCGCCGACGCCGCGCACCGGCGCCTCGACGGCCTGCGCGGCTACACGATCCACGCGCCGCGCCCGGCGCGCGGCGCCCCCGGCAGCGAGTGCGCGCCATGAAAAGCCGCGCCGCCGTGCTGGTGACCCTCGCCGTGGGGCTGGGGTTTCTGGCCGGGATGGCCTGGGGGCGCGGCACGCGCGACGCGCTGCCGGGCGCGACCCGCACGCGCTTTGACGGCGGCCTGTTGACGGTCGAGATCGACACCGGCGCCGCGCTGGCGTCGGGGCTGCTGAACGCGCTGCGTTGACCGTCTGAGACTGCCTTAATCTGCCTGAGACTGCCTGAGACTGCCCACCCTGGAGCCGATGCCATGAGCCACCACCCCAGCGGCGCCCGCCGCCACCGTCCCGCCGACCCGGCCCCCGTCTCGACACCCGCACCGAAGGCCGCCCCGAAGGCCGCCCCGACGCGGCGCGCGGCCCCGAAGAAACGCGCCGCCCCGAAACGCAAGGGGCGCCGGGCGTGAGTGCGCGCAAGGGCCGCACCGCCGCCGGGCGGATCAGGAAAGGCTACAAGCTGACCCCTACCGGCTGGACTGTTTCAGGCTGAGCCGAACCACCCCGGCCCGGGGCGCCCCCGGCGTCGGGCGTGCGCGCGCCTGGCGGTCGCGCGCCTGGACCGCGCGCACCGTCGCCAGGTAGTAGGGAAGGCTCCTCACGTCGCCGGGGGTGTACCCGGCGCCCGGTTCGGGCGGACACAACCGTCCGTCGCGGTCGATCCGCCAGCCGTCCCATGCCGGATGGAGGGCGCCGAGGCCGCCGGCCGCGTCGCGCAACCGCTCAAGGTGGCGCGGCCGCGCGGCCACCGTGCCCGCCTCAAGGCGCCGGTAGTGGCGCAGCCCGACGCCGAGCCAGTCCGCCGCCGCCTGGCGGGACAGTCCGGCGGTCAGGCGCGCGTGCATCAAGTCGCCGCCGGCCGGCCGCCAGGGGGGGCGCGATGATTGTATTTTCTTATCCATGGCGGTCGGTCCATTGAATCGGCTTATGGTTCCGCGCGGCGGCGCCCCCGGCGGCGCCGTCAACGGCCCGGCAACGGTCGCCGGGGGCGCAACCATACGCGCCCCCGTTGACCCTGCAACCCGTGCGGGAAAAGAACTGAAAAGTTCGCCGTTTACGGTCGCCGTCCGGCCTGTCAACAGGATTTGAAAACATGCGCATAATGTATACCGTGTCAAGCCGTCACGGCGGCCGCGCCCGCCGCCCGCGCGCCCGACCGCCGGCCCCACAGCCCCGCTAAATCCAGGCTCTGAAGCGCGCCCGACGCCTCGACGGCCGCGCCGATGGCCGCTCTTAAATCCGCACAATTTGTGCGCTCCCAACTGACCGCCAGAAACAGAAAAACAGGGTCAATTTCAAGGGCTGTTGATACCTGGATTACGGCATCGTCGGCAAAGTTCGTCCGCTCGGTGCGCCAGGTGGACACCTGGGCCGCGCTCCACCCCATGACGCGGCCTAATTCGCGGTCACTTTTGCAGCAAAAACGGGCCTTTAGCGCGTCGAGCGCGCCCGTGGTGACGGTCGGCATGGTCAGATCCTCGCGTTTTGGTTGTCCCTGCCCTGTCTATAGGCCGCCTGTCAACGTCTGTCGAATTACAGGGTTGTTGACACCGCCGCCGGCCTGTTGGCACCGTGGCCGTGCCGCCCGGTTGTCCCTGCTCCCTGGCGGCGATCCTCCCTAGGGGGCCGCGCCCGGCGCCAGCCGGCCGGCCCCCGCTTCAGGGGATCAGCAGGGGAAGCAACTAGGGGACTCAAAATGACTGCACAAGACTTCCGCGACCGCCTGGCCGCCATCCTGGTCGACGCCGACAGTGCGCCCGACGTGCTGCTGCGCCTGGCCGGCCTGTACCGCCGGGCGGGCGAGGGCGCCGCCGCCGACCTGTTGGCGGATTACCTGGTCCGCGTCGCCGACGACATCGGCTTTGCACCGTCCGCGCGCCTGAATCGCGCGCTGGAGCTGGTCGCGGCCGGGCACGGCACCGTGCGCGTGGCGCAGTCGATCCGCGCGGCGGTCCATGAACAGATCGACAACGCCATGAGGGCGGCCGTACGGGGGCGCGGCTGATGGCCGCGTCACGCCAGCTCGGCGACCGCGTGGCGGCCGCCGTGGCGCTGTCGGGCGACCTGCAGGAGTTCGCCGGCCGCGTGGCGGGCGCGCTCAAGGCGCACGGCTTCCCGTTGATGGCCGCCTCGCTCGAAGGGATGGCCCGCGACGCCGCCGCCCGCGAGGCGCCGCCGGCGGTCGCCCCGTTCCCTGCCGGCTGCGTCCGGCCGGGGGGCGAGTGATGGCCGCCGCCGACCGCCCGGCGCGGCGCAACCTGCGCGACATGCGCGGCCCGCGCCAGCGGCGCCGCGACGCCGCCGCCGCCCGGAACCGCGCCATGCGCGAGGTCGCGGCCCTGTTGGGGCGCCCGTTCATTCCGTGGGATGCGGATTGCCGGCCCCGGCCCGACCTGGCGGAGCCGGGGGCGTGAGCCTGTTCCCGCCGTCATCGCAGCAGAGCACGCGCCGAGTCACCCCGCTCTGGCGCCTGATCCTGGGCGATATCTGGCCGGCGCTGGTGCTGCTCGGCACCCTGGCCGTGATTACCCTGGTCTGGTGACAGTTTGAGTCGCACGCCGCCGTTCGACCACGCCGCCGCCGCCGTGCTGGCCGCTGAAGGCTGGGACGTGCCGGACATCCACGTCCGCCGGGTCAATCAGTGGCTCGCCGGCGTGCCGGCGCGCTGGCACCGGCCGCTGCGTGACCGTTACCGGCGCCTACGCGCCGCCGCCGGCGACCGGGCGGCCAACGTGTCGGTACGGCGCGCGAGCGAGTGCGCGGCCGGCGTCTCGCCGTCGCTGACCGAAGATGACGCCGCCGTCGTCCTCGCCGCCGAGCGGGCCGCCCGCCGGATGCGCCGCGCCCTGGGACCGACCACCCCGGAGCGCGTGCGCGCCGTCCGTCTGTCCATGGACATCATGGGACCGCCGCGCCCGGAGCACGCCGCCGACCAGCGCCGGGTCTGGTCCGCGCGCGCCGCCGTCATTGCCACGGTCGGCGATCCGTGCACCGACGCCGCCGACCTGGGCGGCGAGCTGGCCCGCTACATCGATCCGCTCTGGTGGCGCCGCCGGCTGCGCGCCTGGCACGGGCGCCAGGCGGAGGCGGGCGCCGTCGCCGCCGGCCTGGTCTGCAAAACGCTGGGCGCCTACTGCTCGGACACCGCGCTCCATCGCGTGCGCACGCAACGCCGCCGCAACCGCGATCTTCTCGAATCCCTGGAGGCGACCAACGACCGGGGTCAGTCCTACACCCTGGCCGACCTGGCCGACCGGACCACCGCCAATCCGGCGCTGCGCCGGGCCGAACTGATGACCCGCGTGCGCGGCCTGGAGGCGGGCGCCGCCGCGTACGAGGCGGCGCTGTTTGTCACCTGGACCGCTCCCTCGCGGATGCACGCCACGCGCCCCGATGGCGCCCCGAATCCGGCGTATGACGGCACCACCCCGCGCCAGGCACAACGCCACCTGGCGCGGCAGTGGGCGCGCGCTCGCGCCTGGCTGGCGAAGTTGCATATTGACTGCTACGGGCTGCGCGTCGCCGAACCGCACCACGACGGCACGCCGCATTGGCATTTGCTGATTTGGTGCCACCGCACGCAACGCCGCCGGTTGCTCGACGTGCTGCGCGGCTACGCGCTGGGCGAGGGCGCCGACCGCGTGGAGCCGGGCGCCGCCCGCCACCGGCTGCGCGTGGAGCACATCGACGCGCGCCGGGGCGGCGCCGCCGCCTACGTCGCAAAATATGTAGCCAAGTCGGTCGACGGCCTGCGCCACGACGGGACCACCGCCGGGGATGACCGGGTGACCGGCGCGTCGCTCGCCACCGCCGCCGCGCGCGTGACCGCCTGGGCGGCCACCTGGGGCATCCGGCAGTTTCAGTTCTTCGGCACGGCGCGCGTGGGCGTCTGGCGCGAGTTGCGCCGGCTGCGCGAGGCGACCGACTGCCTGCCCCTGGAGCCGGCCCGGCTCGCCGCCGATGGCGGCCATTGGGATTTGTACACCCGCGCGCAATACCGCAACCCCATCAAGCTCTGGCACGCGCCGCGCGGCGACGTGACCGACCCGCAGACGGGCGAGATCCTGCCCGCCTGGAACCGCTACGGCGAGCCGGCCGGCCCGCGCCTGCGCGGCCTGGCGGTCGCCGTGGATGGCGCGCGCGTCCACGTCGAAACCCGGACCACCGTCTGGACCGTCGCCCGCCGCGACGCCGTGCCGGGCGCCGTGCTGGCCCTGGGGCAGCTCGCCCCGTGTGAGGTGCTTTCGCCCCCGCCGCCGTTGTGTGCGGATGGCTGGGGCGCCTTGCTGGAGGCGGCAGAATTTGGTCGCTTCAGCGACCCTTGGACCCGTGTCAATAACTGTAACCACCCCGGAGAATCCGCCGATGAAAACGCCGACCACCCTGCCTTATCTGCCTGGCGCGGCGACCCAATCGCCGAATGGGCCGCCTGGGCCGCTCACGCAAGCGGCTGAGCGCCTGGCCGCGAACGCCGAAGCGCTGGCCGCCCGCTCGATGATGGAACAGGCGCGGGCGGCGCCGTTCCTGATCCGGGCGCTGGTCGCGCTGGTCGGCGCCCTGGCCCGTGAACTCGAAACGACGAAACCGGAGGTGAACCGTGCCGAAACCGATTAACCCGACCGTAGGCTCCTGCCCCTGCGTCACCGCCTACTGCGATGAGGTCGCCGACGTGCGCCGGCAGAAGGGCCACCCGAACGGGGCGCTCTACCTGCACTGTCCGGCCTGCCACACCGTGCGCATGACCGGCCCGGCGTATCAGGCGTGGATACAGGCGCACGCCACCTGGACCGACCCCGGCACCGACCCCGGCACGCCGCCCGGGGCGTCGACCGCCCCGGTGCTGGCCCCGGCCCCGGCCCCGGTCCAGGCCCCGAAACCGCCGGCCCCGCCGGCCCCGGTCCCGAAACCCCCGGCCCCGGCGCGCTCGCCGTGGGCGTTTGACCTGGAGGACTTGTAACCATGCACGCCACCGCCACCCCGGAGCCGGCCCCGTCCGGCGTCGACCCGGCCGCGCTCGACGCGCTCGACGCGCTGGCCGCTGAAGTCGCCCCCGAAGGCGCCGGCCCCGGCGCCGGCCCGGAGGCCGCCCCGGTGCCCGATCTGCCGACCGCCGACGCGCTGCGCTTTTTCCTGGCGCCGCTGTTCGCGCTGCTCGCCCCGGCCTGGGAGGTGACCGCCGGCGAGGTCGACGCGCTCGCCGACGCCTACGCGCCCGTGGTCGATAAATACTGGCCCGGGGGCGTGGGCGTGGAGGGCGGCGCGCTGCTGGTCACCGCCGC
>Ga0326597_10012394_pt1 | contig 11240 bp, 9 predicted proteins | sample RVTome_12_FD_203789 | JGI IMG/M metagenome (GOLD analysis project Ga0326597, IMG submission 203789) | Soil microbial communities from uranium-contaminated site in the Upper Colorado River Basin, Wyoming, United States - RVT100D185 | ecosystem: Environmental > Terrestrial > Soil > Contaminated >... | reverse complement strand
TGAGCCGGCGCTGAACCCCAACCGGCGCGTACGCAAGTGCCAGCAGCGCCGGCGGCCAGGCCACCAGCAGCAGCCCCTCCGATTGGCGCAGCAATCTCCAAGCGCCCAAACCGGCCAGAGGCAACAGCGGGAGATAGCTGACCAGGTACTGCCACGGCGGGGGGGAAGGCAGGTAGTTCTGCCGCGCCCACGCTTGCAGCGAAGGATCCCTCAGGTAGACGACGGCCAGATACAGCACCACCGGCGCCGGGAACAGCAGCGCCAGCCCGCCCGCCTTCAGCCAGCGGCGCAGGCCCTGACCTCCAGACCCCAGCAGCGTCGCGGCGTGCACCAGCAGCGCGGCCGCGCCGGAGACCAGCGCAAGTGGCTGGAGAAAGGCCAGGCCCAGCCACGCCGCGCCGGTGCGCCATCCCCAACCTCCCCGCCGGACTGCCTCCAGGTACCAGCACAGCCCGAAGAGCAGAGCCGCCCGCGCCAAGATCAGGTGGGGAATCCCGAAGTAGGCCAGAAATCCGAACGCCTCCGGTGAGTAGAGCTCCACCGGCACCAGGGAATCACCGGCTGGCTGTCCGATCAAGAGCAGCACCCAGCCCAGCCCGCCTCCCAGGGTAGCCAGCAGCGTGCCCCAACGCCGCCAGGCCTCGGAGGCCACCCAGAGTGCATGGAAGCGATAGGTCGCGGCCACCGCCAGCGGAATGGCTGCCAGGCGCAGCGCGTGGTACAGGACCAGCAGGGCGGCGTGCGAGGGCCGGGGGCCGGCGAGCTTCCCCAGCAGCAGGTAGGGCAGGAATGCCGGCAGCCCCTGCGGAGGCCGAGCGGAGTAGGGTGTTCGAAAGAGCCAATTCCCCGAAGCTCCCAGACGCATCTTGGCGATGTAGGAATTTCCGTCCTCCACCGCAATGACCGATCCGGTGAAGGCCCAGCCCTCCCCATGCTTAAGGCTCGCCACCAAGTAGGGGAGGCTGGTTAGGGCGGCCAGCAGCACAGAGTACTTCAGGCACCAACGCCATTCCTGGCGGGTCATGCGCGAATCAGCCACAAGGCCGAAAGGACGGCCAAGGTGACCAACGTGATGGCGGCGCCGCCGTAGACCGTCCACGGCCTGAAGACCAGCTCGACCTGTTGGGCTCCAGCCGGCAGGCTGATGGATCGCAGCGGATGCGCACTTTGCTCCAATTCGTTTTCCGCCCCGTTGAGCCTCACCTGCCAGCCGGGGTAGCTCATCTCGCTGATCACCAGGCGCCCCGGCCCCTCGGCCTCGATGAGGATGCGGTTGGGGGTCCAGGTCAATTTGCTCACCGGCCGCCAGGATCCGTCGGCCGCCGCGAGCTCCACCCAGGCTCGGGGCCGGGCGAGGGCGTTTCGGTACAGATACTCACCGCCGGACACCCCGGCGAATCCCCAGCCTTCCGCTTCCACCGGATAGGCGCTCACCAGGTAACCGACGTTCAGCCTGCCCAGCAGAACCGGATCTGGCCGCACCCCCCAGGGCCGCCGCGGGTCGCCCTCCGGAAAGGGCGGCAGGGTCACGCTGTACTCATCCGTATCGAAGCCGGTGGCCACCGCCATGTAGTCGCGCAGCCCGCGCAGTTGAAGGGGGTTGATCCCGTCCACCAGCTCCAGCCCGGAAAGGGCGGCCGCGGGCTGCGGAAGACTGTAAGACGGGGAGTAGGCGCGTTCGGGCACGCTGGGGGTCAACCTGGCGGCAACCTCGGCGACCGTGGCGTTCTCGGCCGGCGCCGAGGGCCTCGATTCGATCTCACTGAGATCCACCAGGGCCAGATCCAGCGCCAGCAAGGCCACCCAGCCGAAGGCCTGCCACCGAAGTGGAACGGCCCGGCGGACCCTGTAATGGATCCAAATCAGCGCCGTGCCGAGCACGGCCGCACTGACTGCGAACGCCGGCCCCCGCTGGAGCCCCGCGCCGACGGCTGGATCCGGCGAGATCCGCCAGCTGACGAATGACAGGCCAAGCAGCAGCCCGAACAGCCCGAAGACGGCCAGGTTGAAGCGCGCCCGCTCTCTGCCTTCGAACGGCGTGCTGATCAACCGGTGAAGCCCTTGGGCAGCCAGCACCGCCAGGGCGAACCCAGAACCGAACAGCCAGCGGGAGGGAACCCGCAGCCAACTGTAGCCGGGAACCACCCCGGTCAGGATGGCGTGCAGCGGCGTCCGATCACCTAACGCCAGGAGCCAGCCCGAAAGCGCCACGCCTCCCCAGAAGAGTCCGCCACGGGAGCGGCCGAACAGCGCTACCAACGCCAGCACCATGACGATCGTACCCGCGTAGGCCTGCCACTCCGGCCATCCGCCGAGGTCAGGCGCAATCAGCCCGAGCAGCCGGGCGGCCGGCAATCCCAGCGCTCCACTTTCCACTCGCGTCAGTTCGCTCCGGGTGCTCAGCGCCAGGAATTCCCGCAGCGGCAGGGCCAGGATCGCGGCCACGCCCAGCGAGCACGCCAGCGCCAGGGCGCCCCGGCCCGCCAGCCACCGGGGCCACCTGGCGACTTCCTTGTGGCTATGCGCAATTTGCCAGGCGGCAACGGCCAGCGCGATCATGCAGAGTGGCACAGCCCAGCGAGGATCGGCCAGGAATACCAGACCCAGCATACCGCCGGCCAGCGCCGACCGGCGAAGTGCTGCGCCCAGGGAGGCGGTCTGCTCGACCGAAGCTATGGCCGCCAGCACCACCCACGGCGTCCAGGATACGGCGTACACCATGCCAACGTGTCCGAGCCCGATGTGCCCCACCAACTTGGGCATGCCCGAGAAGGCCAGGCTGCCCACCAGCGCCGCCGGCTGCGCCAGTTGCAGGCGCTGGAGCATCAACCACATCCCCGTCCCCGCCCAGGCCAGATGGAGCCAGAGCAGCAAGTTGAAGGTCAGCCCACTCGGGAAGAGCGCCGCCAGCCAGCCGGGGGGATACCACAGACCGGAGAGCGGATCGGCGGCGAAGGGCGCTCCTCCCAGGATCATCGGATTCCAGAGCGGCAGCTGCCCCCAGGTCTGGAGCGAGTGGTGAATGTACCAGGCGTTCGGCCAGTGAGAGATCAACAGGTCGCTGTATTCGCCTCCCCGCCAGAAAGGAGTGCCCAGCGGCCGGACCGTCACCGGAAGCAGCCAGACCAACCCGGCAAGCAGCTGGATGGCCGCGATGCGGACCGCGCCGCCTCCCTGGCGCTTCACTGGTCAGGCACCTGATACAGGATGACCTCCCCCACGCGGAACACGGGCCGGAGGGTACCCAACCAGGCGGGGCGGCCGAGCGATCGCTCCTCCGGACCGTACAGGGCGTAGTCCACCTGGTGCGCTCGAAGCAACTGCTCGGTGCCCTCACCACCGCCATACAACACCGTCACCAACCTCTTGGCCATCTCGGCCTCGGGCGTTTCGAAGGGGTGCCCATAGAGCACTCTCACGTCGGCGAACGCCGGAAGCCGGCCTCCGTTAACGGGGCCCGCCAACACCAACGCCCGCGCCGGGGCATGCGCCTCCAGCCAGCGATAGGACTGCAGCTCATCGTCCCGGATGGTGACAGCTGGATCCATCCGAGCGACGGCGGTCACTCCGGCGGCCGCCACCACCAAATTGGAGGGGAGCCCGAGTGCCAGCATCAGTCCCAACGCCGGCACGAAGCGGAGCCCCCGCTCGCTCAGCCACGCCAACCCCAGGCCGGCCAGCCCAGCCAGTGGGAAGTACAGCCCCAACAGCATGCGCCGCTGCAGGCTGAAGGGCAGATAGACCATGAGCAGTCCGGCGGCGAACCAGGCGGCCAGGAGGCGCGGGCCAGGTGCGCGGGACTCCGGCGACCTCCACAGAGCGAGCCCGGCCAGCAGCAGCGGCAGTCCGAACCCGAGCAGGGTCTCCAGCAGAGGCGGAGCGGGGGTCTGGTTCTGGGCAGACCAACTCCGCAGGGCCGGATGAACCTGGGTGATCCACAAGTCGTAGAGCAGGACGGGTAGGCTGGCCAGTAGCGCCGCCCCCACGATGATCGCCGCCTCGCGCTGGCCCTTGACGACCTGGATGAGCGGCCTCGCCCGACGCTGGCGCCAGATCTCGATCAGGCCCCAACCGGCCGCGGCCAACGGTGGCACCAGCAGGGCGAACGGTTGCACCACCGCCAGTACCAGCGAGCACGACGCAGCCAGCATGGCTCGTCGGGGCGGTGGCCCCTGACTATCCAGCAACGCGTTGAAGATCCCCAGCAGCGCGGCGCTGGCCAGCGGGAAGTGGGCGTTGGTCAACCCCGCGAACCAGGGAATGGCCTCCGGGATCAGCAGATCGTTCCCCCAGATCCCGAACGGCAGGCCAAGCCAACCCAATCCCGAGCCGAACAGGATCAGTACGAATGCAGCCCAGCGAGCCCGGGCCTGCTGCAGGCAAGCCTCCAGCAGAGCGTACGCAGCTAGGAACATCAGCAGGGTTCCGAGCAGGCGAGCGGCGTGGTAGGCATACCGGAGCGGCAATCCAAGGAGCCGGGCGAGGTGACCCAGCGCCAGATAGTAGACGAACAGGAGCACCGGCTCGCCGGGGGCGGAGGCGTAGGGAAGCAGGAAGCCCCACGCGCCCAGGGCTCCTTGACGCATCTTGGCCAGGTAGCTGAACCCATCCTGCGGGTTGATCAGGAATCCGGAGAAGGAGGCGCCCAGCCCGACCCGTCCTGCCGCCAGCCAATACGGCGCCAGGGCGCATCCGGCTGCGGTGAGGCTGAGGGCCGCGGCCAACGCCCAGCTCTGGCTGCGGGACATGGAGGCATTGTACGTCGCCTTGGGAGAGCCCGCCATTTGCCGTGGGTACCGGACTGCCACTATAATCGACCCACCATGGGCCGCGTCTCCGCCCTACATCGGCTGCAGCAAGTGGACGGTGAGATCACGCGGCGCCGGACCCGCGGCGAGCAGATCTCATCGATCCTGGCGAATTCCGCTGAGCTGCTCAGCTTGCAGCAGTCGCTGGACGGCAATCAGAGAGACTTGGAGGCGACGCGGGCGACGGTGCGGGAGGCGGAATATGCCTCTCAGGCGCAGCGAGAGAAGCTTGAGCAGACCGAGAAATCCCTGTATGGCGGAACGGTGAGCAACCCCAAGGAACTGCAGGACCTGCAACTGGAGTCGGAGTCGCTGAAACGACATCTGCAGACCCTGGAGGATCGGCAGCTGGAAGTCCTGCTGGAACAGGAGGAGTTGCAGGAACAGCGCCAAACGTTGACGGAGCAGCTGGCCGCGCTTCAGACTCGCCGGTCCATCGAACAGGCTGCGCTGTTCAGCGAGCAGGCTCAACTAAACATGGAGCTGGACAACCTGCAAGCCGAGCGGGAGGCTGCCACGGTCAGTGTCGCAGCCCAGGACCTGGTTCGCTACGCGGCTTTGAGCCGGAAGCTGAGTGGCCTGGCGGTGGCGACCCTGCATGAGGGTACCTGCGGCGCCTGCGGGCTGACCATCACCCCTTCCATGCAGCAGGTCATCCGCGGCGGCGCTGACCTGGTGAATTGTCCACAGTGCGGTCGGATCTTGTACGCAGGATAGCCGGGCATGTTCGGACCCTTCGGCCCCTTCGGTTTCCTGTTTGACTGGCCTGAATTCATTGTCGGCGCCGCAGCCGGCCTGCTGGCCGCATTTCTACTCGGCCGGCTGAAGCCGGTATTCACCTGGCTGGGTTCCACCTTAGGAACCCAGCTGGACTCGCTGCGCTCCAATCTCGGCGCCCGCGCGGTGGATCGCTATCAGATCGAGTTGGTCGGCCGGGCGGAGACCCACCACCTGGCCCGCCCGATCTTCGCGCTGGACGAGATTCTGATCGCCCCCCGGGTGTTGGCGCCCCCGCAGCCCACCGACCCGGTCCATCCGGAGGCTATGCACCACAGTACCCTGGCGGTCGTACCCAACCTGCCCGACGTCAACTACCTCTCCGGTGTATTCGCTGCGCCCTCGCTCAGCCTGGTTCAGGCACTGGCTGGCGGCAGCAACCTGCTGCTGACCGGCGACCCCGGCGCAGGCAAGACCACCGCGCTGGCCTACCTGGCGCTGCGGCTGGCCAACCGCTCGGCGGAGATGAAAGCTCTCCTCGGCCTGGTCCCGGTGTCTGTACACGCCGCAGACCTGGATCTCTCCCGGGGTGACGAGAAAGACTCGCTGCAGCCGCTAATCCTGGCCGCCCAGCGCAGTGCCTCATCCGGCGTGGCCTCGATGCTGCCGGCCTACCTGCACAAGCATTTCGGCGCCGGGCGAGTGCTCTTGCTGTTGGACGGTCTGGACGAGTTCCCGCCCGACCAAGTCGCCCCCGTGACCGGCTGGCTGCAGGCCCTGCTCAAGGAGTATCCCGGCAATCGGATCGTCGCTGCGGCCGCGCCCATGGGCTACGACGGCCTGCTGGGTGCCGGACTGGCGCCGGTGAGCATGGCCCCCTGGACGGAGCATGAGCAGCGGACCTTTCTGGCGGCCTGGGCGAAGTCCTGGAGGGAATTCGTGGCTCCCAGGCTGCCCAAGAGCCGGCTGAGCGACCTGGATCCGGCGCTGATCAACGGCTGGTTGGCGGGAGCGATGAGGGGCTCGACGCCCGCCGAGATCACCTTGCGTGCCTGGGCCTCCTATGCCGGCGACGTGCGAGGGGGACGGGCGGTGGATGGGCTGGCCTCCTACGCGACCCGGATGCTCAGCACCGAGGAGCAGACACACGCCGAGCAGGTGGGGCTGAGTTGGCTGGAAGGCGGCATGGCCTCGATGCCCGAGCGATCCGTCCCCCGCGGCGTTCCGGTCGGAGATCTGATGGAAGCCGGGATCCTGATGCGCAGGGCGGACAGCAAGCTTGCCTTCCAACAGCCGGTGGTGGGTGCCTATTTCGCTGCCCGCGCCATGCTGGAGGCCGGCCCGTTGGAGGGTCTGCTCAATTCCACCTGGGCTCCCGCTCAGGCCGCGCTCCAGTATTTCGCCACGTTGGGCCAGGCCGACTCGGCGGTCCAGCGCCTGCTGAACACCACCCGCGAACCGCTGAAGCTGGAGCTCCTGCGGGTTGCCCGCTGGCTGCCGGGCTCCTCGAGCAAGGCCGCCTGGCGGGCGCGCCTGCTGCGGGAGCTGGCGATGGTGGTACAGGAGGGCAGCAATCCCTACGGCCTGCGGCTGCGGGCGTTGCACCTGCTGGCCCAGTCGGCCGAGTCTTCGGTGAATATCCTCTTCCAGCGCATGCTGCGATCGGAGACCGCCGCCAGTCGGGTGCTGGGGGCGTTGGGCCTGGGAGGGACAGCGGACGAGGACTCCATTCCGCAACTGGCGGCGATCACCACCAAGGACCCGGTGCTCTTGGTGCGCCAGGCCGCCTGCCTGGGGCTGGCGGCCATCGGGACCGATCCTGCTCTGGAAGCGCTGGGGCATGCGCTGCTGGAAGGAGAGGAAGCGGTCCGCCTGGCGGCCGCCGAGGCCCTGGCGGCCAACACCGGCGAGGGATACGTCATGCTGCGGGAAGCGGCAGAGCACGACGCTCTGCTCACCCGGCGGGCGGCGGTGTTCGGGCTGGCCCGGGTCCCGGACAGCTGGGCCGAGGAGATCCTGGAAAAGGTCCAGGTGGACGACAACCAGTGGGTAGTTCGCGGGGCTGCGGCGGAAGCGCTGGAGCAGAGACGCAACCCGCCCTGGAAGATCTACTCGGCCCCCAAGGACCTATCCGAGCTGCCCTGGTTGGTGGCCTACGCGGCGCGCGAGGGAGTAGGGATGGTTCCGGGGCGAGCAGCCCTGGATCTGGTACGCCGGGCGCTCAACAACGGTTCGACCGACGAGCAGATCGCGGCCATCGAGGCCTTGGGCTGGAGCGGCGGCGAAGAATTGAGCATGGAGCTGTACAAGGCCCTGCGCTCCGGCGAGGATCACCTGCGTGATTCTGCGTTTGAGACCTTGTGGAGGCTGACGGCGTCGGGTGTGGAACTGCCTTCGCCGATGAAATTCGGGATGTAGTCTCAGGAATCCAGCCAGCCCTGGATCCGGTTCTCCACTTCTTCTGCGCTCATTGATTCCACAGCCACAAGCTTGTCCAGACCGTTTTCCCCGGCGACGATCTCGATCCGGCTCTTGCGCACTCCTAACACCCTGGCCAGGAAAGCAATCAGCGCCTGGTTGGCCTTCCCCTCTACCGGGGGTTCCTTGATGCGCACCCTCAGGGTGCCGTCTTCCATGACCCCGGCGAACTCGCTCTTGCGAGCCCGGGGGGTCACCCGAACTGCGAGCGCGGCCCCGCGCTTGCCGTGGTGTAGTTTGTATTTTCGCATTTCGGCCTTAGCCCGACAGTCCTCGCAGCAGCATGATCAGAACGTCTTCTACGATCTGAATGAGGATGATGAGCACCATCGGGCTGAAGTCCAGGCCGCCGACGAACGGCATAATCCTGCGAATTGGAGCCAGCAGCGGACCGACCAGCGAATCCAAATATCGGCGGATCGGATGGTACGGACTCAGAATGAAGCTTACGAGGATATCCGCCAGGACCGCCAGGGTAAGCAGCAGTGAGAGCAGCCTGATGACGGTGATCAGCGGTTCCACCGGTCGGTTCCCTAGCCAGCCTATTATCCCATAGATCGCCGGATGGGGACGGAGGAGGGAAGTCCTAGAAGCACCGCCTCACCCTTCCGGCCGCGGTCCGAACAATTCCCGCCCGATGCGCAGCAGCGTGGCGCCCTCCTCCACCGCGATCTCGAAATCATCGCTCATCCCCATGGAGAGCACCTCCCAGCCCCACGGCGTCCCCTCCCGCAGGAATTCCGCCAGCCGGCGCAGCGTTCGGAAGGCCGGCCGGGCGGCTTCCGGATCGGGGGTGAGCGGGGCCATCGTCATCAGGCCCATCAGCTGCAAGTGCGGAAGGCGGGCGATTTGGTCGAATTCGGGAAGGACGGTCTCCCAGGTGGAGCGATCGGCCAGCGGCCAGCCGCTCTTGCTGGCTTCTCCGGAGACGTTGCACTGCAGCAATACGGGAAGGCGCAGGCCGGCGGAACCGGCCTGCCGGTCGAGCAGACGAGCGATCTTCGGCCGGTCCACCGAATGCACCATCCGAAAGGCGCCGGGGACCAGGGCCGCCTTGCGGCTCTGGAGGTGGCCGATCATGTGCCAGGCCAACCCGGGCAGATCGCCCAGGGCCTCCCGCTTGGGCAGGGCCTCTTCAACCCGGTTCTCTCCGACCTCAGTGAGACCGGCCTGCGCCGCCAACCGGATCGTCTCGGGCGGGAAGCCCTTGGTCACCGCAACCAGCTGGACCTCGGATGGATCCCTTCCGGCACGTTCTGCCGCGCGGCGGATGCGCTCGCGCAGCTGGCTCAGGTTGCGCTCGATTTCGGTCAAACCGGGATTGCCCACGCCTGCCTAGCCGCCCAGGGTCAGGGCCGCACCAAAGCGCCCGGTCTTCCCGCGGTCGCCCCGATGGGAAAACCAGTCCTCGAGATGACAGGCCGTGCAGACACCGGACTGTTCGATCGATCCCACCCCTGATCCGGCCAGCAGGCTGTGATTGGCCGACCACAGGTCAAAGCACACTTGCCCGTCCCGAGGCAGCAGGTGGCGCTCCGCCTCCTGCCCAAAGGCCTGCCGCACCTGCTCCACGACTTCCGGACCGACCGGGTAATGGTCGGGGCCGATCGAAGGGCCAATGCAAGCCAGCAAATCGGCCGGCCGGCTTCCGAAGGCCTGCTGCATGCGGGCCACGGTCTCGGCCGCCACTTTGCGGACCGTGCCCAGCCAGCCGGTGTGCACTGTCCCAATGGCCGACCGGACCGGGTCAAAGAGCAAGATGGGCACGCAGTCGGCGAACCGCATGAGCAGCGTGACCTCCGGGCGATTGCAGATCATGGCGTCGGCCTGGATCGGCGGCTGCGCGCCGCGGGGACCCTCGGCCAGCAGCACCCGGCTGGAGTGGACCTGCCAGACCTCGCACACCGACTCCGGCGAACGATTCAAGGCCGCCAGCGCCAGACGCTTGTTTTCAGCGACGCGCTCGGGCGCATCGCCCACCGTGCCGCCCAAGTTCAGTGAGCGCCACGGTTCGGGGCTGATGCCCCCGCGTCGGGTGAAAACGGCATGGTTCAGGTTGTGTTGGAGCAGGCTTTCGAACTGGAAGAGACGGAGCTCACCGCGCTCGGTGAAGGGCATGCCGGCAGTGTACCACCTACAACTGGCCGACTCGCTGGCGGGCCACCGACAGCTTGGCGGAGATGGCCACCTGGGTCTCGCGCATGCTTTGTTCGACGTAGGGATACGCCATCCAGACATTCATCACGCCGAAGAGTGCGCCGGTGAACGACCTGAGGAACGGCGTGCTCTCGCGGGCAGGCAGTGGATAGAGCGGGAAGACCGAGAGCAGCTGGCTTCCACCGTCCAGCGCGATGGGCAGCACTCCCAGCAGCAGCCAGAGGGCGATCGGGAGCGGCTTGACGTGCTTCTTGAGTGGACCGAAGACAAGCCCCGCCAGGAGGATGCCGCCGTAGATGGCGATATCTCGCTCGCAGAGAGCGACCTTGTACCCCAGCCGTTCGTCCCCGCGGAAGGCGCGGGCCGCGGCGTAGTCCCGCTCATCGAAGCCGGTGGCTTCGCCGTAGGACTGGAGGTCCGTGTCGGCGAGCCCGCTGGGATAGGCGGGCTGCTCGCCAAACAGGAACCAGCTGCGGAAGGCAAGCTGGTGACAGAACGGCGAGTAGAGCGTGTAGAGTAGATTCGCCGGCCCGGTGGCGCCGGCTTGCATGAGCACGGGAGCCGCAAAGGGCAGCGATACATAGGTGAGGACCAACAAGTTGAATACCGCCAACCAGTGCCGGGCGAAGACCAGCAGGCCCTGGTTGAGCCGAAGCGCCCATCCCCGTTGATCGGCCGGAGCAGCGTCTTCCGCGGCCACCTGCGACTGCTTCGCAGCGCCTAAAGAGACCCGCAGCTGGGTCGGGCTGAATGGGGCCTGTAAGGTGTAGGGACCGATCTTCAGCACCGGAATGAGCTCTGCGTATTGTTTCAACAGGGACGGGTCCGCTTCGATATCGATCTCGATCAATCGATGCGGGAACTCCGGCTGCAGGGTCTGCAGCACGGCCTTGGCCTGGTCGCAGAGCTCACAATCGCGACGGGTGAATAGCGTGACATCCATACGGGAGAGGATCCTGGACGACCTACCGGCCGGAGTCTAGCCGAAAACCGCGCAGGCGCAGGCTGTTGCTCACCACGAAGATGGAACTAAAGGCCATGGCGCCCGCCGCCAGCATGGGATTGAGAAAGCCCAGTGCG
>Ga0326597_10012393_pt1 | contig 11240 bp, 8 predicted proteins | sample RVTome_12_FD_203789 | JGI IMG/M metagenome (GOLD analysis project Ga0326597, IMG submission 203789) | Soil microbial communities from uranium-contaminated site in the Upper Colorado River Basin, Wyoming, United States - RVT100D185 | ecosystem: Environmental > Terrestrial > Soil > Contaminated >... | reverse complement strand
TGGTCGCGCGCTTCGACGGCTGCGCGAAGCCGTTCCTGGTCAGCGCCGGCTATCACGAGCCGTCGCTCGTGTTCAGCACGCGGACCGATCTCGTGCTGAGCGACGGTGCGGGCGCCGCGGAGGCGCTTTCCGGGCGCGACTGCGGCATCGCGATCGTGGCGCAAAATCAGCTCCCGGCGTTCCTCGGGCGGGCCCGCGCGGAAAGCGTCGCGCTCACCCCGCTCGGATCCGTGTCCGGGCTCGACATCGGCGGCGCGGACTGGCTCGAGCTCAGTCTGTTCAGCGCCGGGCGATGACCGGGCGCGCAGGCGCCGGCATTCTCTGATAGAAACCGAAGCCATGGACGAGGATCTCGTCGGCGGCGGTTTTGGCATGTCCGGCGCCCCCGGCGCGGGCATCGAGCTCAGCGTCATTGTGCCGGCACGCAACGAGGCGGCGAACCTTCGCGGCCTGATCCCGGAAATCATCGCCGCGCTCGACGGCGGGTCGTTCGAGATCATCGTCGTCGACGACGACAGCAGCGACGGCACCGCCGAGCTGCTCGGCGCGCTCGCGGTGGCCGACCGGCGGGTCAGGCATCTGCGCAACCAGCCGGCGGCCGGCAAGAGCGGCGCCATCTGGGTCGGCGCGGCCGCCGCGCGCGCCGTCTTCGCGGCCACGGTCGATGGCGACGGCCAGAACGATCCGGCGTTCCTCGCGGCAATGCTGGAAATGCTCAGGTCGCGCCAGGATATCGGAATTGTCTGCGGCCAGCGGCGCCGGCGCGGCGACGGCCCGGTCCGGCTCGTCGCATCGCGCATCGCCAATGCGGTGCGCCGTCTCGTGCTCGGCGACGCGACCCGCGACACGGCGTGCGGCCTCAAGGCGTTTCGCCTCGCCGCCTTTCGCGCTCTGCCCTATTTCGAAACGCTGCACCGATTCCTGCCGGCGCTGGCCGCCGCCGACGGCTGGCGCGTCGGCCATATCGACGTGGTCGACCGGCCGCGCAGATTCGGCGTCTCGAAATACGGCATCTGGGACCGTCTGGCGGTGGGCATTACCGACCTGTTCGGGGTCTGGTGGCTGACGCGGCGACGCAGGCGCATGGCGCGCGTCACGACGACGCGCGGAGGCGAGGCCGGTCGGCGGCGGTAGCCGCTCCGGTCGCGCCGGCCGCGAGGGCGATGGTGTGCGACGGCCGACTCGAGGGAGTGACATGTGGAGGGCGAACACAGCGCTGCGCAACGCCGCAATCGCCGCCGGCCTGGTCGCCTGGGCGGCCCGCTGCGCATCTTCGGCCGCGGCGGAGGAGCGCCTCGCGATGGAAATGCTTCGGGACCTGTCCGCGTTGTTCGGGCCTTCCTGCAGCGATGCACTGCCTGCGAAAGTCGCGGGCCGGGCCACCTGTCTCATGCCGGGCGACCGCTTCCGCGATCACCGGGACGCACCGGAAATGGTGCTGGTCGCCACTGAACAGGCCTCGTTCGCGGTCTCCAGGCTCGAGGTCACGTTCGCGGACTGGGACGCGTGCGCCGCGGACGGCGCGTGCGACGGCGACAAGCCGAGCGACCATGGCTGGGCGCGCGACCGCAAGGCGATCATCGATGTCGAATGGCGCGAGGTCGCGGGCTACATCGATTGGCTGTCAGGCAGGACCGGCGAGCAATACCGGCTGGTGAGCGACCGGGAATGGGGTCTGCTGCGGCGCGCTGACGGCGGCAGCGATTTCGGTCTCGGCGGGCTCGGCGACACGGCCTGGCTGTGGGTCGGCGACTGCCCGCCGCGCACCGGCGTGGCGCCCGGCGCGCCGCCCTACGACGGTGACTGCCTGCGGCGCGCCCGCCGCGGCGGTGCGTCGGGCGAGCGATACCGCTACGATGTCGAGGCCCCGATCGCGTATGCCTTTGCCGGGTTTCGCGTCGCGCGAGCGATCGATGCCGCGCCGCCCGCCTCCAGAGGAAAGCCATGAAGTCCTATCAGCTGACCGCCCCCAACCAGCCGCTCGAGCTGGTCGAAACGGAAACGCCGGTGCCGGTCGGTGGTCAGGTGCTGCTCCGCGTGAAGGCGTGCGGCGTGTGTCACTCCGACCTGCATTTCTGGCAGGGCGGCTACGATCTCGGTGGCGGCAAGTGGCTGTCCATCGAGGAGCGCGGCCTGCGGCTGCCGCTGGTGATGGGCCACGAGCCGCTGGGCGAGGTGGTGGCGCTCGGCCCCGACGCGGCGGGCGTCGGGATCGGCGAGACGCGGCTCGTGTTTCCGTGGATCGGCTGCGGCGACTGTCCGCGCTGCGCCGAGGGCAGCGAGAACGACTGCATTGCGATGCGCACCACGGGTGTGTTCGCGCCGGGCGGCTACGCCGATCACATCATGGTGCCGGATGCGAGATATCTGCTCGATATCGGCGGCATCGATCAGCATTATGCGGCGACGCTCGCCTGTGCCGGGATCACCTCGTACAGCGCACTGAAGAAGGTGCATCCGCTGTCGGCGGACGACACGGTGGTGATCATCGGCGCCGGCGGCGTCGGGCTCACCGGCGTCGGCATCGCGGCAAGGTATCTGGCCGGTCACGAACTGATCGTGCTCGACCTCGACGACGAAAAGCTCGCTCACGCGCGCCAGGCCGGCGCGCATCACACGATCAATCCCGGGCGCGACGACGCGCTGGCGCGGATCCGCGAGATCACCGGCACCGGCGCCGGCGCGATCGTGGACTTCGTGGCGTCGGGCGAGACCGCAAGGCTCGGCTTCGACGCGGTGCGCAAGGGCGGGCGCTACATCGCGGTCGGACTGTTCGGCGGCGAGTTCACGACGCCGACGATGATGCTGCCGGGCCGCAACCTGACGATGCGCGGCTCCTATGTCGGCAGGCTCAGCGAGATGAAGGAGCTCCTGGCGCTGGTGCGCGCGGGCGGCATCACGCCGATCCCGGTCCGGGTGCGGCCGATGAGCGAGGTGACCGAGACGCTGCGCGATCTCGCCGAGGGCAGGATCGTCGGCCGTGTCGTCGTCGTGCCCGACTGAGAGGGGGCGCTTGCCAGGCAATTTCGTGGCAAACTAGACTCCCGGCGACCGCATTGTTGCGGGCGGCGGCGCGGTCGGCTTGCGCGTCACTGACCTGCCCGCTGGCCGGGGCCGGCGCGGGGCAGGGGCGTTTCGGCCGTGCCCGGCATGTGGAGACCGGCTGGCGATGAAATCCGGCTTGATCGTGGCCGCTGTGCTTGGTGCCCTGGCAATCGTCCTCGGCGTCTGGGGATTCGACACGGTCTACGGCGGGCATGCGGACGATTGCTTCGCGCATGTCGGCAATCTCGTCTGGCGCACGCTGGCGCTTTTCGTGTTCGAGACCGAGATAAACGATAGCACCGCCACGGACTGGCGCCTTGTGCTGGCACGCATCCTGGCGCCCGCCGCAACCGGAATCGCGCTCTACGAGCTGATCGCGGAATACATATCGCAGATCGTCGCCACGATGGCGCTGCGCAATATGCGCGGCCATACCGTGATCATCGGCAACGGCCATGTCGGGCGCGCCTTCCTGGACAGCCGCGAGCCGGGCCACGCAGCAGCCGTGGTCGATCTTGCCGAGGCGCGTTATGTCGCTGGCACATCGGCGCGGGCGCGCAAGGACAAGGCGCGCAATTACCTCGGCGACGCGCGCGACGCCGCGACATTGCGCGGCGTTGCCGCGGAGCACGCGAAGCGCGTGATCATCGCGACCGGCAACGACACCGTGAACCTGGAAATCCTGCGCACCCTGCTTGCCAACCGGCGTTTCGGTCTTGGCGACAGGGACGAAGCGCTCGATGTGCTGGTGCGCGTCGAGCAGCAGGCGCTGGTCCGCCAGCTCGAGCGCGAGGACCGTTTTGCCCACTGGTCGGGCACGGGCGCGCGGGGGCGGCGGCTGAGACGCGCGCAAATCACCGCGTTCGCCCCGGCCAAGGTGGCCGCGCAACGGTTCTTCGCCCAACACCCGCTGGTCGACCAGGCCGATCTGAGGGCGCACGACCGGCTGCACCTGGTGTGCATCGGCTGGTCGGATTTCATGTTCGAATTCCTGGAGCAGCTCGCGCGCCTGTCGCCTTACCGCGCGTTCGGGCATCCCAGAGTCGATCTCTTCGTCCGCCAGCCCGACGCGGTGCGCTCGTTCCTGGCGGCGGTGCAGCCGGCGCTTCTGGCGGGGGGCGCGGACGCGATCGCCGATCTTGTTTTGCACGACCTCGATGACGAGAGCGGTATTCCCTCAAACGAGCAGATGCGCCTCGTCGAGCCCGACGGCACGGCGACGGTTACCGGCATCGTCGTATCGCTCGCGAGCGACGAAGCGACGGCGGCCGGCTCGGTCGCCATCCGCGAGCGCAGCGCCATCGAGGGGCGGTGGAACGCGCCCGTCTTCGCGCATCTCGACTACGACAGCACGCTGTCCGACTATCTCCGGGAGGACAGCGTCAGAAGCGACGCCGCCGACAGCATCGTGCCCGTCGGTGTGGTCGGCTGGTGCTGCACGGTCGATGCGATCCGCGGCGCGCGCGAGGACATGGCGCGCGCGCTGCACGAGAGCTACGTGCGCCATCGGCGCGGCGATGCCGGCGCGTCGGGGAGCGGCGACGACAACCTGGCGGACTGGCACGAGCTTCGCCAGACCTACAGGATTTCGAACCGGCGCGCCGCCGACCACATCGCCATCAAGCTCCTGAGCACCGGCCATGTCTTCGAGCCCGGCGGCAAGGTGCGCCTTGCCTCGCCGCAGGACGGCAGGTTCGTGGGCGCGGAGCTGGAGCAGCTGGCCGCGCTCGAGCACCGCTCATGGGAGATCGACCGGCGCCTCGACGGCTGGCGGCCGGGCAAGGTGCGCGACAACCGCCGGCGCATCAACCCGGCGCTCGGCACCCCCTACGGCGAGCTCGGCGAGGCGGTGAAGCAGTACGACCGCGAGCAGATCAGGGCGATCGGCGCCATGCTGGCCGAGGCGACGACCGGGACGGTCGCACGGCGCGACCTGCCGGTCGGCCTGATCGGCCATAATCGGGTGTCTTCGGCGGAGAAGCAATGGCTGGTCGACACGGTGAAGCCCGGGCTCGACGCGCTGATCGCGAGATTTCCGGGCCGGCATGTCTCTCTCGTGACGCCGCTCGCGCCAGGCAGCGACACGATCCTCGCCGAGGTCGCGCTTGCGGCGCTGGCCGCCGCCGGCGTCCCGCACCGCCTCGTCGTGGTGCGCACGCTGCCCGGCGAGGCGCTGCTCGGCGATTTTCTGGAGGTGCTGGAGGCCGGCGGCGAATGGCGCCTCGCGCCGCGCTCGGCCGACGCGGCCGCGGTCGGCACGACGATGCTGGCCGAGCACCTCGACAACGTGATGCGGTCGGCGCCGCGTGCGATCGTCGCCAATCTGATCCCCGCCGGCAGCCATCTCGGCGACTGGTCCGGCGATGCGGAAAGGCGGCGCGACGCCTACCGCCGCGCCAACGCCTATCTGGTGGCGCGGACGCGCGCGCTGATCGCGTTCTGCGATCCGGCGCGCCAGGCCAGGCCGGGCGGGACGGCGGAGGCGGTGGGCTGGGCCGGCGGCGCGCCGATCCCCGACCGGTTCGCGGATGTCGCGCGGGGCGGCTTTTCCGAGCCGCCGGAGCTGTTCGTGCTGTCGCCGCCGCACGCCCGGCGAAGGGGGCGACGATGAGCGGGACCGGGCCGGGCGGCGATGAGCGGGGCGTCGTGGGATCGATATTGCCGGGTTCAGCGATCAGGCCCGGCATCCATCGGCGCCACGGCGCGCGCTGAGACCGGAGGCAACGATGTCGTTCCTGCGCGCGGGCCTCATTCTCCTCGCGCTGGCGCTGAGCCTGCCGGCCAGTGCTGCGGAGCGGGTGGCGCTGGTGGTGGGGAACGACCGCTACGCGGCGGGCCAGGGCCTGCGCACGCCCGTCGCAGGCGCGTCGCTGGTGGCGGACGCCTTGCGGAAAATCGGCTTCGAGGTCATCGAGCATCACAACGTCACCCTGCGCGAGCTCCTGCAGTCGGTGGCCGAATTTGCCCGGCTCACGGCTCGGGCCGATGTCGCGGTCGCCTACTATGCCGGGCATGGCTTCCAGTTCGAGGAGCGCAATTACCTCGTTCCCGTCGATGCCGAGATCAGGAGCTGGCGCGACGTCGAGTTCGAGACGGTCTCGCTCGACAGCGTGACGACGGCGCTCGCGAACGCGGCGGCCGGGGTCCTGCTGGTGGATGCGTCATATGCAAATCCGTTCGCCGACCGCCTCGGGCCGGGGCGCGGAACGGCGGCGCGCGGGCTTGCCCGCATCGAGCCCGGCCCGAACATGGCCGTCGCATCGGCCACCGCGCCCGGTATCGAGACGGACGAGGCGGACGGTGCGCCCGGGGATTTTGCGGTCGCGCTTTCCGAACGGCTGACGACGCCGGGCATCGGCGTGGAAGTCGCGCTCGGCCTGGCGAGGCGCGACGTCGCCTCGCGCACCGGCGGGGCGCAGGTGCCTGCATATGCGAGCACGATGGTCGGGGTGGTCGAGCTCAATCGGGGCGGCGACAATGCTCCCGAGCCGGCTGTCGCGGCGGCCGAGCCGCCCGCATCGCGGGGGCCGGAGGCAGGGCCGGGCGCCGCACTCGAGCAGGAAATGTCGATGTGGGCGGCCATCCGCGATTCGGGCGACCCGTCGGCCTTCCGTTCGTTCCTCGAGCTCCATCCCAATTCGGTTTTCGCGGTGTTCGCGCGCACGGCGCTGGAAAAGCTCCAGGCCGGCGGCGGCGCCGGCGTGGCCGAGCCCGACATTCCCGACTTTCCGTGGCCGCCGCCGCTGGCCTCGGCGATGCACGTGCTGCCGCGGGAGTTCTTCGGCGACGGGGACGGAGATCCGACGCTCGGCGGCGTGGCGCGCCGGATCGAGCTGGCGCTCGACGACGGCGCCTATTTCGAGCGCGGCTACTATCGCGCGCCGGGCGGCTTTGCCATGGTCACGCGGCTCGAGCGCATGCGCGAGGACGGCACGCCCGAAGAGGGCGCGCGGCGCTGGTCGGTGGCCGGGGATGGCGAGGAATTCTCGCTTGCGCGATATCTGCGCAACCTGCTGGTGGCGGAGCCCGGACACTACCGGCTGATCAGTTTCGTGGTGAGCGCGCTGCCGTTCTCGGCCAGCGGCGCGGCGATCACGGCGGGCGAGGGCGAAAGCCTCCTGTCCGGCGGGCTCAATGTCATGCCGCGCCCGCTCGCCGAGCAGCCGTTCACCCGGGACCACAATGCGACGGCCCTCGTGTACGAGTTCGTGAAGCCGGGGCCTGGCGCGGAGGCAAGCCTGGTCATGCCGGGAACGCTGCCCGGCCGCCGCCACCTCGAGCGCGCGAGGCTGTGGTCCGCCTTCGCCGGCGCCGGCGCGACTGCCGAGTAGGGCACTGGCCGTGCGCGGCATCTTCATCAGCTACCGGCGGTCCGACAGCGCCGCCTCCGCCGGGCGCATTCGCGACCGGCTGACGCTGCTCCATCCCGGCCGGGCGATCTTCATGGACGTCGAATCGATCGCTCCCGGCGACGACTTCGCCGAGGAGATCGAGCGCGCGATCGGCCAGTGCGAGGTGCTGGTCGCGATCATTGGTCCGGGCTGGCTCGGCGAGACGGCCGGCGATGGCGCGCGCCGGCGCATCGACGAGGCTGAGGATTTCGTCCGCCACGAGGTCGCGACCGCGCTCGGGCAGGGTCTGCGCATCCTGCCGGTGCTGGTCGACAACGCGCCGCTGCCGGCCGCCCGGGACCTTCCCGAGGAGGTCCGGGCGCTGACCCGGCGCAACGCCATCGAAATCCGTCATGCGCGTTTCGACGCCGACATTGCGGCGCTGGCGCAAGCCATCGACGGCCACGGCCCGGGCGACGGCGCGGCGCCGCCGCAGCCGCCGGCGCGGACGCGCCCGCTCACCATGTTCGGCTTTGCGCTGGCCGGGGCGCTCGGCGGCCTTCTGGCCATGCTGCTCGCGCTCGTCGCGCTGTTCGAGACGACCGGGCGGTCGCTGTCGCATTTCGTCGGCGCCGAGGCCGCGTGGCTGGCGCTGCCGGTGTCCGCCGGGGCCGGCATGGTGGCGAGCTATTTTCTGCTCAGGCGGCGGGCCGGGCGGGCGCGGTGATGCTGACGGGGATCGTGCCTCAGGCGACCACGTGCAGCTCGCGCACCGGATATTTCTGGATGCTCTCCACCCCGTCCTCGGTGATCACGCAGAGATCGCCCAGCCACACGCCCTTGCGGCTGTCGGCGGTCGCGACCCATCCGGTGGTCGAGACGCAGACGTTGCGCTCGAGAACGTGGTCCTCGTCGGTCATGGAGCTGCCGTGGCAGCGGATGTCGGGCGGCTCGTTCCAGGTGGCCCAGCCGGTGATCGCGCATTTTGGCACGTAGCCGGCCTTCATTATGTCGTCCTGGCAGATCGACCTGAGGTCGCCGGCGCGAACTCCGGCGCGGATCGCGCCGTGCAAATTGCGCCCGGCGGCGGCGGCGAGGGCGAACATGGTCTCGTATTCGGGCGTCGGATCGCCCATGAAGAAGGTGCCCCAGATCTTGCCGTAATAGCCGCCGAGGCCCGCTGCCACCTCGGTCATCACGACGTCGCCAATCTCGATCGGCGTGGTCAGCGGATAATAGTGCGGATAGTCCATGTCCGGGTCGCTCATTGGCGTGCGCCCGACGTGGTTGAGGGTCACCCGCCCGCCCATCTCGAGTGCGGTGCGGCAGCTCACATTGTAGAGATCGCAGGGTCTCGCGCCCGGCCGCGCGGCGTTGACCATCACGTCGTAGACCGCGTCGGTGATCGCCGCCGCCTTGCGCATGCGCGCGATCTCCTCATCGCTCTTGACCATGCGCAAATCCTCGTACCAGCGCGTCACCACCTCGAACCCGGCATCGGGCAGCGCGCCGGTCAGCGCCATGTGGGCCTCGTGCGGCAGGTTGATGTCGAGCCAGCTGGTATCTCCGACAATGCCGATGCGCTTGCCTGCAAGGCCAAGCTGCTTCAGCCGTTCGGCGACCGCGAGAGCGGTGCCGCCGCGCCCGCCGGTGGCGGTCGGCGAGCCGCCGGCGCGGACGTCCTTGATCACGGAGTTGTCGCGGATGTTCTTGATGTGATTGGCGGTGGTGACGAACACCGTGGGGTCCGCGTCGAGCGGAAAGACCAGATAGGTCTGGCTCCACGAAGCGACCGAAGTCAGATAGACGAGATTGGTCTGGCCCGGCTCCATGCCCATGCCGCGGCTGATGCCGTAGACGACGAGGCAGTCGAAGCCGCGCGCCGCCATCGCCTCGCGCACCAGCGCGTAGCGCCGCCGGTATTCCTCCGGCGAGAACCACGGCCAGAAATAGTTCGGGCAGTCCATGTCGGGGACTTCCATCGTGATGGCAGGACTGTGCGGCGGCGCGGGCGGTGCGCGCGAGCGACAGCCGAAGGCGGGAACGCCGGACCGGGCGGGCCCGGTCCGGCGTCAGTCGTGTCGGTGAACAGGGCGCGCCTGTTACTGGATCACCTTGTCCGGATTGGCTTCCTTCCACTCGTTCAGATAGCGCAGCACGTCATAGGTCGACCACGCATTGGCGTGAGTGATGAACTGGGGGTCGAGAAAGGTCGAAGGCTCGATGAATTCATCGACGATTCCAACCTTGATCAGCGACGGCTGGATCCGGGCCCAGACATGGGGGACCAGCTCGCCGTAGTCCTTGGTGCGGCGCAGCTGGGTACCGTAGGCGGAATTCACGATCAGCGCCTCGCCGGTCACCATGTTCTCGAATTGCTCGGGGATGGCTTCGCGGCAAATCGCCATGGTCGCCTTGGTGTCCATCACGCCGGCGTGCTGCGACATCGCCCAGGAGCGCAGGAAGCCGCGCAGCGCCGGGCTCAGCTCCTGCTTGCGACTGTCTGCCGTCACCCAGGAGTTGCCGGGATTCTCCGACAGCGCCGACGGCGTAATGTTGCGAATCGTCAGGCCGGCCGCCTCGATGCCGGTCCGGTCGGACGACCCGCCCGCAAACGCGTCGATGGTGCCGTCGGTCAGCGACTTGGCGAGCACGGGGCCGGAGGTTCCGACAACCGCCGTGGTGACCTCGTCTATGCTGATGCCGACGCTGTCCAGCGCGATTTCCGTGGTGATCCGGTCCGGGTCCTCGGCAAGGCCGATGGTCTTGCCGCGAAGGTCGGACAGGGTCTGGATCGGGCTGTCGGCCGCGACCACGATGCCCTCCGGAGCGAACTGGTGGGTGACGTAGATCACCGAGTTCTGCTGGCCGGCGCGCGCCATCTGCAGCGCCTCCTGGGCGTCGAGCATGACCAGCTCGGCGTCCTCGTTCGACAGGAAGGCGACGTAGGGCACTGTGGTCTCCGAAGACAGAAGATTGACGGAGATCCCTTCGTCCTCGTGCATCCCGAGAGCGACCGCGAGATGATTGGCGTAGAGCGAGCAGGTCGTGTCGTTGGCCGAGATCACGTTCAGGGTCGTTGTTTCCTGCGCCTGGACGGCCGATACCACGCCGAGCGCCACGGCACCGCAGGCCGCCGTGGCCAGCAAGCTTCTCAATGTTGTTCGCATTTTCTTTCTCTCTCCCTATTGGCGCCGTTCCGGCTCACCACGAGCCGGTGCCGGAATTGTAGCCTTCAGCCCCAGGCGGGGCCCGCCGAAATTGACCGCACCGCGACGACGGCCAGGCGGACGCCGCCACGCGATCAGGGACCCCGGTGGTGCGGTGAGGGCCGCAAGCCGATGGGCGCGAGCGATGTTAGATCAACTCGGAGGCCCGGCCCCAGTTATTTTTCTGTTCCTACCGAGATCGGCCTGACGGTCTGGCCCAGATACTCCGCCTCGGGGCCGTACAGGAGGGCCTTGACCTTGTCCGGGCCCAGCGTCTTGACCAGCTGGTCGACCTGGCCGAACAGCGGCAGAGCGAGGCCGGCTGCCTGGGACAGGTCGAGCGCCACGTCCATATCCTTCTCGTGCCAGGTGAAGCGGGTCGTGTCCCAGCGTTCCAGGGTCACGTTCGAGCCGGGGCATTCGAGCAGGATCTCGCGCATATGCTGCGCGTCGATGCCGTGCCGCTTGGCGAGCAGGAGAACCTCGTAATTGGCGCAGCACGCGGCCCAGTGCAGCATGTTGTTGCAGGTCTTGGCGAGCTGGCCGGCGCCGAGCGGCCCGACATGCCTGACGAAGCGGCTGTAGGTCGCGAGCACGGGGCGCGCTCTTTCCACGTGCTCCTCGCTGCCGCCGCACAGCGTGCCGAGACTGCCTT
>Ga0326597_10012392_pt1 | contig 11241 bp, 12 predicted proteins | sample RVTome_12_FD_203789 | JGI IMG/M metagenome (GOLD analysis project Ga0326597, IMG submission 203789) | Soil microbial communities from uranium-contaminated site in the Upper Colorado River Basin, Wyoming, United States - RVT100D185 | ecosystem: Environmental > Terrestrial > Soil > Contaminated >... | reverse complement strand
GAGGCTCAGGAGATCGGCCCGCAGCGACGGCCACGCGTTCTGTGACCGGACGATCATGCCGTCCCGGACCGGCGTGACGCACGCCCGAGCGTTCGGCAGGCCGTCGACCTCGACGAGGCAGTTGGGGCACCGGCCGGCCGCGCACAGGACCCCCCGCGGACGGTGATACTTGAAGCTCCGCGACAGGACGTCCACCCCGCCGGCGACGAGCGCCGACGCGATCGTGTCGCCGCCGATCGCCTCGTGCCGCCGGCCGTCGAAGCTGAACGCGATCGCCTCGCCGGTCCGCAGCTCCGTGGCCGGTCCGGGCGGCAGGCGCCGGTCAGTCATCGAGCCGCCAGGCGACCCGGTCGACACGGTTCGTCCGCGTGTCGCGCGCTGCCTGGAACCAGCGCCGGCACGCATCGCGGTGGAACCACCAGGCTCGCTCGTCACCCGCAACGTTGGCGCGGCCGTACAGGTAGTCGGACCAGGCGGCGACCGTGGAGCCGGGCGCTGGCCGCACCTGGACCTCGCCGCCATAGCGGAACTCCGTCACCTCGCGCGGACCGCACCGGGGACACTCGAGGAGGAACGACACTGAACGCGAGCTCTCAGCCGTGCGGGGAGCTGCCGGGCACCCAGTGGGTGCCGACGAGCGGAATGCCGGTGATCGCCGCCGCCTCGATGGTCAGCGCCCGGAGGTCGTCCGGGTCGAGGTCGTGGATGTTCGCCTTGCCGCAGGCGCGGGCGATCATCTGGACCTCGAGGGTCATCGCCGTCAGGAAGTTCGCGATCCGCTCCGCCGCCTCGTCGACGGGGAGGCGGGCCATGAGCTCCGGATCCTGGGTCGTGATGCCGACCGGGCAGCGGCCGGTGTGGCAGTGATGGCACGCCCCGGGCTCGGCCCCGATCGCCGCGTAGTCGTCGAGGTAGATCGGCCGGTTGCAGTTCAGGGCGATGAGCGCCGCCGTCCCGATGTAGCAGGCGTCGGCCCCGAGGGCGAGTGCCTTGGCGACGTCGACGCCGCTGCGGATCCCGCCAGCGGCGATGAGCTGGATCTGACCGTACATCCCGACGTCCTCGAGCGCGCGGCGGGCCTCGACGATCGCGGCGAGGGTCGGGATGCCGGTGTGGTCCTGGAGGATCTCCGGCGAGGCTGCCGTGCCGCCCTCCATCCCATCGACGACGACGACGTCCGCCCCGCACTTCGCGGCGAGCTTGACGTCGTCGAACGTCCGGGTCGCGCCGATCTTGACGAAGATCGGGACGCGCCAGTCGGTCGCCTCGCGGAGCTCCTCGATCTTGAGGATCATGTCGTCCGGCCCCAGGAAGTCCGGGTGGCGGGCCGGCGAGCGCTGGTCGACGCCGGGCGGCAGGTCGCGGATCGCGGCGATCTCCGGGGACACCTTGGAGCCGAGCAGCAGGCCGCCGGTCCCTGGCTTCGCGCCCTGGCCGATCGTCAGCTCGATCCCGTCCGCCTCGCGCAGGTGGTGGATGTTCGCGCCGTAGCGGCTGGGCAGGACCTCGACGATCATTGTCTTCGAGTGTTCCCGCTCGGCCGGCAGCATCCCGCCGTCGCCGGACGTCGTCGAGCTGCCCACCGCGCTCGCCCCCTGGGCCAGGGCGACCTTCGCGTTCAGCGACAGGGCGCCGAACGACATGCCGGTGATCATGACCGGGATGTCGAGGCGGATCGGCTGCTCCGCGAAGCGTGTCCCCAGGACCGTGGCCGTCTCGCACCGTTCGCGATAGCCCTCGAGCGGGATGCGGGTCAGCGAGGCCGGCAGAAACGTCAGGTCGTCGAGCGAGGGGAGCGGCCGCGTCCGGAGCGTCCCGAATCCACGGATGAGGTAGCGGCCGAGCGCCGCCTTCTCCTGGATCTCGCCGATGACCGACGGCGTGTAGACCGGGCTCGTCCGCCGGCCCTGCGGGTCGTGCGTCATAGGGCAGCCCGCCACGTCTCGAGCTCGTGCTTCTCGAAGTTCCACAGCTTGCGCCCGGCCACGATCCGCCGGAAGCGCGGCGGCCGTGCGAGGGCGAACTGCGCGAAGGCGGCTTCGAGTTCCGCCTGCTCGGCGTCCGTCGCCGGCTCGACGACGGTGTCGTTCCCGAGCGACGCGATCTCGCCGCCGACGAAGACCGTTCCCTCGTACATCGAGTCGGCAAGCGCGTCGCCCGCGTCGCCCGCGATCGCGACGATCCCCTTCTGCATCATGAACGCGGTCATGTAGCCGGCGTTGCCGCCGACGAGGAGGCGCCCGCCCTTCATCGCGATGCCGGCCCGCGCCGCGCAGTCGCCACGGACGACAACCGTGCCGCCGCGGATCGAGGCCGCTGCGCTGTTGCCGGCGTTTCCGTCGACGACGACCGTTCCGGTCAGCATCCCCTCGGCCAGTCCCCAGCCGGCGCTGCCGCCGACGTGGATCGTCGCGCCGTCGCTCATCCCAGCGCAGTAGTAGCCGACGCTGCCGTCGAAGCGCACGGACCCCTCGCCGAGGAGCGCGACGCCGAGGTTGTGGCGCGCACCGGGATTGCGCACGACGACCGGGGCGCCGTCGGCGAGGGCGACCCGGATGTCGCGGTTGACCTCGCGGATCGGCCGCTCCGACGCGTCGACGATCCGCTCGCCGGCCGGCGCGGACGCGCCGGACATCAGGCCGCGGCCGGTGCTGCGATGGGCCCCCGCCGCCACAGGCGGAAGACGTGACCGGACGGCTCGTGGGCGACGCCGGCGGTCCCGAGGGCGGCGCGGATCGCGACCTCCTCGTTGGCGATCGCGACGTAGTCGTCCGTTTCGACCGTCACGAGCGGCTTGAGCGCGAACGGATCGCGCGCGTAGCCGATCGACTCGCCGTTCGCGACGAGGTAGGTGAAGCTGCCGTCGAAGTCGTCGAGCGACGCCTCGAGCGCCTGCTCTAGGCTGAGGCCGCGATCGAGCTGGTCGGCGAGGTAGACGCCGATGATCTCCGAGTCGTTCTCGGAGAAGAACCGGACCCCGCGCTGCTCGTACATCCGGCGCAGCTTGTGGTAGTTCGTGATGTGTCCGTTGTGGACGGTCGCGAGATCCGCCACGCCGCGCGCCCAGAACGGCTGCGAGTGGGTCAGGTCGACCCGGCTCTCGGTCGACAGGCGGGTGTGCCCGATCGCGTGCGTGCCGCGGAAGTCCTCGACCGGATAGGTCCCGCTGAGCTCGTCCGGGTGGCCGACCTGCTTGATCAGCTCGAGCTGACGGCCGACGCTCACGACCTCGATCTCCTCGTCGCCCCGCTCGACCGCGCGTCGGATGGCCGCCGGCCCGTCGTTCGGCCCGAGCTCCACCCGGAGCAGGCCGTGGCGCCGCTCGATCGCCCCGACGTCGCCGACGATCGCGAGATCGGCCACGATCCGGCGTTCGTGAGCCGCCGCGTCGCCGCTCTCCGGCAACCGGATCCAGCACGTTTCCCGATGCGCCGGTTCCGTCCGGAAGAGCGCGACGCCGGCCGAGTCGGGACCGCGTCGGGCGAGGCTCGTGAGCATGTCGAGGAGGATCCGCCCGACGGGCTGAGGCTCGTCGCGCCTGGACAGGTAACCGGCGATCCCGCACATGGCTCAACTCCACCACGGGTAGAACCGTAAGACGGAGCCGGCCCGAGGATACGGCCGACCTCCACTCACAGGTGAAAGGATAGGCCCACGATCCACTGTGGTGCAAGACCGGCCCGCATCGGGCCGCGAACGGCTTTCCTCATGGTGTACCCTGTCCGTCGCGTGCACGGCGCTGCCAGCGACCCGCCCGACGGAGACCGATGTCGGAGCCAGCAGACGAACCCGTCACCGCGACCGACGACGAGGCGACGTTCCTCGACGAGGCGATCAACCGTGCCATCGGCCGCCGTCTGCGCGAGGAGCGGCGCCGGCTCGGGCTGACCCTGAACGATGTCGCGACACGGTCCGGCCTGTCGCTCGGCATGATCTCGAAGATCGAGAACGCCCAGACGTCGCCGAGCCTGCGCACACTCGCCCGCCTGTCGCTCGCGCTCGAGGTTCCCGTCACGACGTTCTTCCGCGGTTTCGAGGAGGAGCGCGATGCGTCCTACGTCAAGGCCGGCGAGGGGATCGAGCTGGTCCGCCAGGGCACTCGGCACGGCCATCGCTACGAACTGCTTGCGGCCGCCAAGGGAGCCCAGCGACGGGTCCAGCCGTTCCTCGTCACCCTGACCAAGGAGAGTGAGGAGTTCCCACTCTTCCAGCACGACGGCGTCGAGTTCCTGTACGGGCTCGAGGGCTCGTTCGTCTACCGCTACGGCCAGCATACGTACGACCTGGGCCCCGGTGATTCGCTCATGTTCGACGGGCAGATCCCCCATGGCCCGGAGCGCCTCGATGCACTGCCGATCAGGTTCCTGTCGATCACCGTCGAGCTCGAGACCGACGCGGGATCCGGCTGACGGAGGCGGGGAGAAGGGAGGGACGCACGACGGATCCACGCGACTGAGCAACCGACAGGCGGCGGGGATCGCACGGCCCTGAAAGGAGGTTCCCGCTGCCGGGCGCGCCTGGGCGCCCTGACTCGTGGAGGGAGGGTATGACCGATCTCACCGATTCCCTGAACGTCCTGTTCACCGAGTTCTACTACTGGGTGACGGTCGTCATGATGTTCCTCATCCACGTCGGCTTCGCCACGTACGAAGTCGGGGTGGGGAGGCGGAAGAACCTCCAGCACATCCTGGTCAAGAACGTGATGCTCATCCCGGTCGTCACGGTCACGTTCTTCTTCTTCGGCTGGTGGATCTACTTCGCGTTCATCAACGGGCCGCTGATCAACGCCGGGATGGGCATCCCCAGCGAGACCGCGGACCTGTTCTATCCGTGGTCGCCCCTGATGGGGCCGAACATGGCGGACCGGATCACCGGGGTCTTCTGGGCGGCGTTCCTGCTGTTCTCGTGGACCGCCGCGTCGATCGTGTCCGGCGCGATCATGGAGCGCACCAGGACCGGCGCGTTTCTGCTCATCGCGGTCCTCGTCGGGTCCGTGACCTGGATCATCGATGCCGCCTGGGGCTGGTCCCCGAACGGCTGGATGGTCCAGTTGCTGGGCTACCACGACGCCTATGCATCGGGCGTCATCCACGCGATCGCCGGCGGTGCCGCCCTTGGCGTCCTCGTCGTGGTCGGACCGCGGATCGGCCGGTTCGGGCCGAACGGGGAGCCGCGCAACATACCCGCCCACAACGTCTGGATGGCGTGCCTGGGCCTGCTCATCATCTACACCGGTTTCTGGGGCTTCTACGCCGCCTGCAACATTCCGGTCCTCGACGTCGGGTCGGACGGCGCACCGTTCTTCTCGGCGACGAACATCTACCTGATGCCGACGACACTGTCGGCGATCACGTTCAACTTCCTCATGTCCCTGTCCGGCGGGCTGCTGATGGGCTTCCTGCTCAGCAAGGGACAGCCGTACTGGACGTTGTCGTGCGGCCTGACCGGCATCATCGCCGCGTCGGCCGGCAACGACTACTACCACCCGATCCAGGCTTTGATCGTCGGCGGCCTGGGGGCGATCGTCGCGTACAAGGGTCACTACTACGTCGAGCGAAGGTTCAAGATCGACGACGGCGTCGGTGCCGTCGCGGTCCACGGCTATTCCGGCTTCTTCGGCGTCGTCGTCGCCGGGTTCCTGCTGTGGGGCTACCCAGCGGCCGCGCCGCTGGCGGGCAGCGCAGCCCCGTTCTTCGGGGTCACCCCGGACGGCTTCCCGGCCGTCAACCCGATCGGCAACATCATCGGCGCCGTGATCATGTTCGCGGTCCTCGGCTTCGCGCCGGCCTACGTCGTGTCGCGTGTCCTGAAGGCCGCCGGCCTGATCCGCGTGCCGGCCGAGGCGGAGCTTGCCGGCCTCGACACGAACACGCTCGATTCGTCGTACCCGTACTTCTCGCGGACGTACACGGACTTCGAGATCGTCGAGAAGCAGGAAGCTCAGGCACTCTTCGGAAGACCGGCCGGTCCAACCGGTTCCTGAGCGAGAAAGGAGGCAGCGATGGCCACCGGCATCGAATCGTTCAGCAATCCCGGCGAGATCGGGCCGATCTATCCGTTCCCCGGCACGGAGGTGCCGCTCGCGATCATCGGGATCGTCCTGTGGATCGTCTGGCACTACCTCCAGACCCGCGAGGAATCGCGGGAGTGGGACGAGGCCAGCAAGGCGTTCGACGAGCGCCTGCTCCTGCCGGGGGCAGGCGAGCCCGAGCACCCGCACGTGCCGCCGTCATCCGGTCCAGGCGCGTCCGGCTGATCGTCACCCGGATCGCGCACCACGAGGCCGCCGCGGTCGCTCCGCGGCGGCCTCGGCATGACCTCCGGGTCAGTCCTCGAGGGTCGCCTCCACACTGAGGGCCACGTTTCCCTTCAGCGCATTCGAGATCGGGCAGCCGTCGCGGGCGGCCTCGGCCTGCGCGACGAAGTCCTCGGCCGTCATGCCCGGCACGCGACCGCGGACGGCCAGGGCGCTCGACGTGACCCGCCAGCCGGCTTCGGTCTTGTCGAAGGTCACGTCGGCCGAGGTGTCGAGTCGCTCGGCCGGATGTCCGGCTCGGGCGAGTCCGGCGGAAAGGGCCATCGAAAAGCATGCGGCATGCGCCGCCGCCACCAGTTCCTCCGGGCTCGTCCGGCCAGCGTGATCGGCCGTCCGCGACGCCCACGTCACCGGCAGGTCACCGAACGCGCCACTCGTTGCCGCGCGGACCGTCCCGGAGCCGGAGAGCAGGTCGCCGCTCCAGGTGGCTTCGGCTCGTCGGATCTCGGCCATGTTCATGTCTCCTTCGGTGCGGGTTCCGTCGCGTCGCGCGCCGGAAATCCTCCCACAGCCGGCCGGCCTTCGCGAGCGGTGCATACGCGCACCGGGTACCTCCCCCATCGGGCGTAGGGCAGGACCCGGACCATTCCGCGATCCGGATACCGGACGAGCGGGCGATGGCCGGTCCCGCCCTCCGACCGCAGGCTCGATGCCAGACGAGGTCGCTCATCCGCGAGCGGTCCACCACGAGGTCCAGCCGGAATCATGTCCCCCCGTCCACGCCGCCCGATCGCGCTCCTGGCCATGCTCGCTCTCGCGATCGTCGTCGCGGGACCGTGGGCGCCCGCCGTCGCCGCGAGCGACACGACCAGCCTGACCGTCGACGCCGCGGAACTCGAGCTCGTTCGGCTCATGAACGAGTCGCGTGGCTCGGCCGGGCTTCCGGCGGTTGCGGTCAATACCGCCGTCGCTGCCGTCGCCCGTGCGCGATCGGTCGACATGGCCACGAAGAGTTACTTCAGCCACACCCAGCCGGACGGCCGCAAGGTCTTCGACCTGCTCAACGCGGCGGGTATCCCGTGGAAGGCTGCGGGCGAGGTCCTTGCGTGGAACCAGTGGCCGTCGCTCGGCGACTCCGCGATTGTTGCCCGAAACTCTTGGCTCGACTCCGAGCCGCACCGGGCGGTCGTGCTCGGCACGGGCTACAACGCCGTCGGCGTCGGCGTCGCCGTCAACGCCTCCACCGGCAAGACCTACTGGACCGCGGTGTTCGTCGTCCTCGGCACGACCGCCGCCCCGGCTCCCGTGGCCGCAGCGCCGGCGGCCGCGCCGTCGAGCGCGGACCGGACCCGGCCGACCGTGCGCTGGGGTCAGACCACCGTCCGCGCCGCCGGCAGCCGCCGGGTCGCCACCGTCCGCTGGGCCGGCAGCGACACGGGTTCCGGCGTGCGCAACTACCAGCTCCAGCTACGTCGCAACGGCGGCCGCTGGGTCTGGGTCACAAGCGCGACGACCCTCGGCCGGCGGCATGTCACCGTCACGCGCGGCGTTCGCTACGACTTCCGCGTCCGAGCCCGGGACCGGGCCGGCAACGTCGGGGCGTGGATCTACCAGACCGTCCGGACCTAGCCGAGGCGCCGGCCTCACAGCCGGCGCCGCACCTCCGCCCCGAAGGCCCGATGCCGCGCACCGCGCGGCATCGTGATTCGCGGGACGCCGACGAACCGACGGTGCGCGTCGAGCGCCTCCGCGACCGCCCCGGCGAGGCGCGGGTCGGCGAGCGGGTCGACCCCCGGCTCCCACCACAGGCCGATGACGCGGAGCGTCCGGGCGGCTCGGTCGATGCGCGGCTCGATCCGCCCGACCAGCCGGTCGCCGAACAGGATCGGCAGGACGTAGTAGCCCCAGCGTCGCCTGCGGGCCGGAACGTAGACCTCCCAGACGTAGTCGAAGTCGAACAGCGAGCGGAGCAGGCCCCGATCCCAGACGAGCGGGTCCAGCGGAGCGAGGAAGGCCGCGGCGACCGCGTGACCGCCCGGCGGGAGCCCGGCATCGACCTCGCGCTCGGCCCGCTCGACGAGGGCCACGTCGTCCGCCACGACGAAGCGGAGGCCGCGAACGCCTTCGACGGTCGCCGGGACGAGCGCGCCGGCGTCGATGAGCTCGGCCCGGAGCTCGCCCCGCTCGGCGGCCGTCCGCCCGGTCCCGTACCACAGCTCGGACTGGCCGCCCGTTCCCAGCAGCCCATTGGCCCGGTAGCGGGACAGGAGCCGGTGCCGGCGCTGGTCCCGTTCGTCCGGACGCCGCGCGAGCAGGTCGGCCGGGAAGAGCCGCTCCGCGAGGTCGTAGACGCGCCGGTTGCCGTCGCGCCGGGCGAGGCCCAGGATGCCGGCCTGCGCGAGCGCCTCGAGGATGGCCCGGACCTGGTTGGTCGGCCGCCAGTACCAGTCGATCGCGGCCCGCGGCTCGACGTCCGTCGAGCTGAGCGGGCCGTTCGCCCGGATCCGCTCGAGCAACTCCTCGACGAGCGGGGCGTGTTCGTCGAACGCGCCCCCGTCGTGCTCCGCGCGAGCTCGGTCCCAGGTGAGGCGATACCACGGCAGCTCGGCCGTGGGGAGGAGCGACAGGCCCTTGTTGTAGGCCTCGAACAGGACGCGTTCGTCGTACAGCAGCCGATCCGTCCAGGCCCGCTCGTAGCCGGCCACCCGTGCAAGCAGCACGAGGTCGTGGTTCCGGCCGGCCACCTCGAGCGGGTCGAACTGGAGCGAGCCGATCCGGTCGACGACACGCATGACGCTCGCCGGTTCGGCCGGCAGGGAGCGCGGCGGGGCGAGGAAGTGCCGGAGGGCGAGAAACCGGCGCGCGACGGCGCGGCCCACCTCGAGACGGGGAATCACACGACCGATGCTATTGGACGGAGCCTGCCACTCGATGTCATGTTTGGCGCGGACTGGCCGATCGCGACCTCAGGCTGGCTCGGCGCCCCGTGCCGCCCAGAGCCGCGCTCCAACCACGGCCAGGCCCAGGAAGATTGCCAGGCCCATGACCGGGCTGCCGATCCGCTTGACCTCGGTCGACTCGGCGATGAGCCCCACGATGAATACGGCCAGGCCGAGGTTGACGCCCCAGAACACGAGATGATCGGCACTCGGCCAGCGGTCGCGCACGCCGGGGGCGAACATCGCCATGAGCGCGAAGAGCAGGTTCGTCACGACACCGATGAACACGGCATGGTCGCTCGCGATGAGCACGCCCAGCGGCAGCGCCTCCGGGTCCGGCACGGCGATGAACGTCGCGACGAGGTACATGAACAGGAGCATGGCGACGAGGACCCACAGCGCCGCGATGCCCACCAGTCGCTCCGGCCCGGCCGCCAGCCACGCGCTCCGGATCGCGGTCGGGAGAATGCGGACGACGAACAGCACGACCGCGACGAGTTCTGCCAGGAGATACAAGCCGCCCGCGGCCTGACCCTGCCCGGCGAGCAGGCCGATCGACAGGATCAGACCACCCGCGAAGAGGGCACCCAGCTGGACCAGCCCGGCCCGCGGCAGATCGGTGGTCCCGCGCAGCCGCCACTCGATGAGCCCCATGGTCGCGAGCACGACGTAGGCGAAGACCATCGCGGCGGCATGGGCGCCGATGGCGTCCCCGCTCAGCCACGCGTTGCCGGTCGCGAACTGGATCTGGAGGACGACGCCGAGGATCGCCCCGTAGGCGAACGTGGTGAGGCCGAGCACCACCGCGAGCCGCGGCAGCGTCCGCTCACTCGCGAGATACGTCCGCCAGACCCACACGAGCAGCCACACGACGCCGACGAGCAGGGCGGTGCCGGTGATGGCGCGAGCGGGGAGGTTGCCGGAGTAGAACGCGGCCGCATAGACGGGTACGAGCACGGCGAGCGAGATCGCCAGCCACCGGTCGGCGGCGCGGAAGAGCCAGAACGCCGTCGCGACGATCCCGAGCGTGATCCAGCCCAGTGTCCCCGCGTGGACGTGGGTGAGGAGGACGTCGCGCGGGAACTCGACCAGGTCGAGGCCGTTGAGCATCCCGATCAGGACCGTGACGACGAAGAGCGCCATCGCCGTGAGGTACAGGCCACGGGCCGACGAGGCCCAGCCAGAGGTCGCGCCCGGCGCGCTCATCCGGAACCCTCCTTCATCCGCCGAACCCGGTGGGCCATCCTGCGGTCGCCCGCCCGCCCATGCTGGGAAACGGACCTGCACCATCATGGCGCGGCGTCAGACCCGCTGCACGGCCTCCAGGCGGTCGATGAACGGAATCTGCGACGCCTTGACCCGAGTACGCGCCTCATCGAGCGGGAACCACGCCACGCGGTCAATCTCCGGAAATGCCAGCCGACGCCCGGATCCCGGCGGCCACTCCAGGTCGAACGTGTTCGAAACGGCCTGCGCCGGGTCGACGTCGCCCTCGATCGCCCAGGCGTGGACGACCTTGCCGCCCTTCTGGACGATCGAGCCAAGCTCGATCACCGGACCGTCAGGAGGAACGCCCCCGGTCTCCTCCTCGAACTCGCGGCGAGCCACGGCGAGCAGGTCCGACTCGCCGACCGGCTCACCCTTGGGGATCGACCAGTGGCCGGCATCCTTGCGCGCAAAGAACGGGCCGCCGGGATGAGCCAGGAGCACCTCGAGCCGCCGGTCGCGCCGGCGGAACAGGAGTATCCCGGCGCTCACGCGAGGTGGCATGCGCGGATCATCGCCGGTCGACCCGCATGCGCGCCACCTGACGGCCACTGGCCGCAGGGTGCTCGTTGACCCTCGGACGGCAATTCCGATAGAATGACTCGGAATTGAACGATCTGGAGGACCGATGACCTCGACGCGCGACCTCGTGACTGACAAGCGCGAGCAGTTCGCCTTCCACGACGACATCGTCTACCTGCGCGAGACGAAGCGCGGCTTGAGCCGCGATACCGTCGAGGAGATCAGCCGCTTCAAGAACGAGCCGGACTGGATGCTCCA
>Ga0326597_10012391_pt1 | contig 11242 bp, 10 predicted proteins | sample RVTome_12_FD_203789 | JGI IMG/M metagenome (GOLD analysis project Ga0326597, IMG submission 203789) | Soil microbial communities from uranium-contaminated site in the Upper Colorado River Basin, Wyoming, United States - RVT100D185 | ecosystem: Environmental > Terrestrial > Soil > Contaminated >... | reverse complement strand
CCCGACCTGGCCGGCTGGGCCGCCATGGCCTTTCTCGGGCTGATGGGCAGCCTCGGCCACCTGGCCATGATCCGGGCCTTCGCCGCCGCCCCGGCCTCGACCCTCGCCCCCTTCGCCTACATGCAGCTCGTCTGGGCGATCGTCATCGGATTCGCGCTGTTCGGCGACTTCCCGGACGGCGCGACGCTGGCCGGCGCCGCCGTGATCGCCGCCAGCGGCCTCTACGTCATCGAGCGCGAACGGCGGCTCCGCGAGCGGGCGCCGGCGAGCGGCACGGCCGCCCCGGTCAACCCGCCGGACGCCGCTCCGGATCGCGCAGCAGGGACACCGACAGAATGATGATCCCGAGCGAGGCGACGACGATGATCGTCCCGATGGCGTTGATCTCCGGCGTGATGCCGCGGCGCAGCGTCGAATAGATATACATCGGCAGGGTGTTGTCCCGGCCGGTCAGGAAAAAGGTCACCGGGATCTCGTCGAACGACAGGGTGAAGGTCAGGAGCCCACTGCCGATCAGCGCCGCGCGGATGTTGGGCAGGACGATGTAGAGGAAGGTCTGCCAGGGTCGGGCGCCGAGGTCGGTCGACGCCTCCTCCAGGCGCCGGTTGAAGCGCTGCAGGCGGGCATAGACCTGGGTCACCACGATGGCGACCAGGGCCGTGCCGTGGCCGAGGATCACGGTCTCCAGGCTGAGGTTGAAGCCGAGCACCCGGAACAGGTTGAGCATCGAGATCCCGGTGATGATGCCGGGCAATGCCAGCGGCAGCAGGACGAGCCGGCGGAACGCGGCCTTGCCGGGGAAGGCGGCCCGGTCGAGCGCGAAGGCCGCCGGGACGCCGATCGCCAGGGTGAGAACGGTGGCCGAGCCGGCGACGTAGAAGCTGTTGCCGATCGCGGCCCGCATGTCGGCATTGGCGAACAGCCGCTCGTACCAGCCCCAGGTGAACCCGCGCAGGGGCAGGGTCGTCACGGTGTTGTCGTTGAAGCTGAAGACGACGAGCACGACGATCGGCAAATAGAGGAAGGCGAGAACAAGGATCGAGGCGAGGGCCAGCGTTCGGCCCGGCAGGTCGATCGGGCGCCGGCGGCGCGCCGGTCGGGTCGACGCGATGCCGGCGGGCGTCGCCGCGCTCGCCGTCATGGCTCAGCCCAGGTCCAGTCGGCCGGCGCGTTCAAGACGGTCGCCGATCGAGACGATGGTCAGCACAATCACCAGCATGGCGATCGACAGGGCCGCCCCCAGCGGCCAGTTGAGAGCGGTGCCGAACTGCGACTGCACGACATTGGCGATCATCGAGCCGTTCGGCCCGCCGACCAGGAACGGCGCCACGAAATCGCCGAAGGTCAGGCAGAAGGTCAGGGTCAGGCCGGCGAGGACCCCCGGCGCCGACAGCGGCAGGGTCACGAGCAGGAAGGTCTGCGCCCGGCCGACGCCAAGATCCTTCGAGGCGTCGATCAGGCTCCGCGGGATTTTCTCGAGCGCGGCGTAGATCGGCATCACCATGAAGGGGATAAAGATGTAGGTGAGGGTCAGCACCATCGACAACTGGTTGTAGAGGAACAAGGGCGTCGGCTCGTCCAGGATCCCGATCCAGACGAGGAAGGAGTTGAGCACGCCCTCACTGCCCAGGATCGTCTTCCAGGTATAGGCGCGCAGCAGGTAGGAAACCCAGAGCGGGACGATCACCGCCAGATAGAGCATGGTGCGCAGGCTGGCCGAGCGGACCTTGAACGCCAGGAAGTAGGCCAGCGGATAGGCGAGCAGGAGGGCCGAGATCGACACCGCCGTGGCGATCTTCAGGGTCCGCAGGAGAACCTGGTAGTACTGCGGGTCGGCGAACAGCGCGAGGTAGTTGCCGAGCTGGAAATCGGGCACGAAGGTCGGGAACTTCCGGGTGTAGAAACTGTAGGTGAACATGATCGCGTAGGGCACGAACATGAACACCAGCGTCCACAACAGCGGCGGCGAGAGCACGCCGAGGATCGCCAGGCGGCGGCGGGCGGCGAGCGTCAAGGCTGCCGGTCCGCGGGGAAGACGGTCAGATTGGCCGGATCGACGGCGAGCGTGACCGACGCGCCGGGCGCCGCCAGACCGACCTCGGCGAGGGCGGCCGGCAACTGGATGTCGACCATAAAGGGCTCGACACAACCGATGTCGAATTCGGTCCGCAGGCCGTGGCCGTGGAACAGGTGCTCGATCACCCGCGCCTCGATGCGGTTGAAGGCGTCGGGCACCACGCCGCCGGCGGGCACCGTCACGACCTTTTCCGGCCGGATCGCGATCAGCACATGCGCGCCGGGGGCGAACCGCCGGGACCCCAACCGCGCCCACAGGCGGTGGCCTCCTGCCTCGGCGACGACGCCGTTGGCGTCGCTGGCCACGATGATCGCCGGCACTAGGTTCGACGTGCCCACGAACGACGCCACATAGGGCGTCGCCGGGCGGTCGTAGAGTTCGGCCGGGCTGCCGCACTGGACGATCCGGCCGCGATCGATGACCACGACCCGGTCGGACATGACCAGGGCCTCCTTCTGGTCGTGCGTGACCAGGATGAAGCTGATGCCCAGCCTTTGATGCAGGTGCTTGAGCTCGACCTGCATCGCCTCCCGCAGCTTGACGTCGAGGGCCGAGAGCGGCTCGTCGAGCAGCAGCACCTTGGGGCGGCGGATGATCGCCCGCGCCAGGGCGACCCGCTGCCGCTGGCCGCCGGAAAGCTGCGCCGGCCGGCTGTCGATCTTGTCGAGCAGCTCGACCATGCGCAGCGCGTCCTCGACCTGCCGCCCGATATCGGCGCGCGGCACCCCGGCGATGCGCAGGCCGTAGCCGACGTTCTGCGCCACGGTCATGTGCGGGAACAGGGCGTAATCCTGGAAGACCGTGTTGACCGCGCGCTTGTACGGCGGATCGTCGGTGACGTCCCGGCCGCCCAAGAGGACACGCCCGCGGTCCGGCGATTCGAACCCGGCGATGATCCGCAGGATCGTCGTCTTGCCGCAGCCCGAGGGCCCGAGCAGGGTCACGAACTCGCCCTCGCCGACCTGCAGCGAGACGTCGTCGACCGCGGTCACCCCGCCGGCAAAGACCTTGGTGAGGCTCTCGACCTCGACGATGCTCGTCATGGCGCGGCGGCACGCCCGCGCCGGCCGCCGAGGCACCCGGACGGCGGCCGCCGGTCCCGGCCGCCGTCGTCGCCGTCGCGGCGCCTCACTCGGCCGCCTTCACCGCGTTCCAGACGTTGGTGTAGACGTCGAGCCGCGCCGGCATTTCCCACATCACCAGGCTGTTGACGTAGCCGATGTCGTCCTGGTGCTTGGCCGTGAACTCGTCGGGCGACATGCATTCCTTCGCCGCCGCCGGATTCGCCGCCGAATATCCGGTGACGTTCGAGATCCCGCACTGGCCCTTGGGCGACAGGGTAAAATTGATGTACTTGTAGGCGCAGTCCACGTTCGGGCTGCCCTTGACGATCTGCCAGTTGTCGACCCAGCCGTCGGCCTTTTCCTTGGGCAGGAATTCCTTGACCGGGATCCCCTGCTTCTGCAGCTCGGCGACCTGGAAGCCGCCCCAGGTGTTGGAGATCCAGACCTCGCCGGAGGCGTAGAGATTCACCAGCTCGCCGGCCGTGCTCCAATACTTGCGGAGCAGCGGCTTCTGCTCGATGAGCCGCTGCTTCACCGCCGCGAGCTGCTCGTCGGTCAGGTCGTACACGTTGTCGTAGCCGAGCAGCCGCGCGGTGTTGAAGAGCGCGCTCTTGTCGTCCCACAGCGAGACCTTGCCGGCGTAGCGCTTGTCCCAGAGCGCGCCGTAGGAGTCCGGCGCCTCCGTCACCTTGTCGGTGCGGTACATGAGCGGGATCGAGCCCCAGGTAAGCGGCACGCCCCAGACCTTGCCGTCGGCGTTGATGCCGCCGGCGTTGCGGAAGAGCTCGTAGATTTCGCTCCACCGTTCGACCCGCGACAGGTCGAGGGGCTCGACCAGGCCGGCGGCGACCAGGACGCCCGTGCTGTCGGCCGATACGGAGACGATGTCGTAAACGCCGCCGCCGGCCGCAAGCTTGGGCGCGAAATCGTCGTTCGACCCGACATAGGTCGCCGTCACCTTGCAGCCCGTCTCCTGCTCGAAATCCTTGACGAAACTGTCGTCGGCGTAGCCTTCCCAGCCGAGGAAGCTGAGCTCGCCCGCCGCCCGTGCCGGCGCCGTCGCGCCCGCCATCGCCAGCGCCGCCCCGATCACGGCGACCAGCGCCGCCCGTTTGTCCCGATTGCTCATCTCGCCCTCACCTCCCCGGTTGGATCAACTGCCGGCGCCCGTTGGCCGAGCGCCCGGCCAATTCCGCTGAATCGACCCTTCCCGTCACGCTATATCAGTCGGCCCGCATCGACAAGCCGCACCGGTCGCCCGACGACGTGGTCTGGCGCCGGCGTTTCGCCCAGTGCTATAACCACGCAAAGCGGGGGAGCCGCGGATCGACCGCCGGGCCGACCGGCCGAGAGCCAGCATCTTAAGGAGGGAGAGTCATGAACCTTGAACAGGCCAAGTCGCTCGACAAGAAGGCTTGGCACCGCCTGTCCGACAAGCTGAAGCCGGAGACCCGGATGTTCATCGACGGCAAGTTCGTCGACGCCAAGCGGGGCCGCAAGTTCGAATCGGTCAACCCGGCCACCGGTGACGTCATCGCCGAGGTCGCCCGCGGCGGCGCCGAGGACGTCGACGCGGCGGTCAAGTCGGCGCGCAAGGCCTTCAAGAGCGGCGTCTGGTCGCGCCTGGCGCCGCGCGACCGCATGGAGGTCCTGTACCGCTACGGCCGGCTGATCCAGGACAACGCGGCGGAGTTCGCCCTGCTCGACGTGACCAACATGGGCAAGCCGGTGGCGGACATGCTGAACGCCGACATTCCGGGATCGGCCCTGACCTTCCAGTACTTCGCCGAGACCATCGACAAGATCGACGGCCAGGTCACCAACACGGCGGCGAGCGAGTTCCATTACATCCTGCGCGAGCCGCTCGGCGTCATCGGCTGCGTGGTGCCGTGGAACTACCCGCTGATGATGGCGGCGTGGAAGGTCGCCCCGGCGCTGGCGGCGGGCAACTGCGTCGTCTTGAAGCCGGCCGAGCAGTCGCCGCTGTCGGCCAACGTGATGGCCCGGTTGTTCATGGAGGCGGGCGGCCCGGCCGGCGTGTTCAACGTCGTGCACGGGCTGGGCGAGGAGGCCGGCAAGGCGCTGGCGCTGCACATGGACGTCGACAAGATCGCCTTCACCGGCTCGGTCGAGGTCGGCAAGCTGATGATGGTCTATGCCGGCCAGTCGAACATGAAGCGGGTGACCACCGAATGCGGCGGCAAGACGCCGCAGATCATCATGGGCGACGTCGCCGACCTGGACACCGCCGTGCAGTACGCCATCAACGGCATCTACGGCAACCAGGGCGAGGTGTGCAACGCCGGCTCGCGCCTGCTGGTCGAGGCCAAGCTGCACGACGAGTTCCTCGACCGCTTCATCAAGAAGGGCAAGGCCGCCTTCGTGCCCGGCGACCCGCTCGACCCGAAGACCAACATGGGTCCGCTGGTCAGCAAGGAGCAGCAGAAGCGGGTGCTCGGCTACATCAGCGCCGGCAAGAAGGAGGGCGCGAAGCTGGTGTTCGGCGGCGACGTGCCGTCGGGGCTGAAGCACGGCTGCTACGTCGAGCCCACCCTGTTCGCCGGGGTCAAGAACAAGATGAAGATCGCCCAGGAGGAGATCTTCGGCCCGGTCGCGGCGGTGCTGCCGTTCAAGGACCTGAAGCAGGGCATCGAGATCGCCAACGATTCGATCTACGGCCTGGCGGCCAGCATCTGGACCAGCGACGTCAGCGTCGCGCACAAGGCGGCGCGCGACCTGGAGGCCGGCGTCGTCTGGGTCAACTGCTTCGACCACGGCGACATGACCCAGCCGTGGGGCGGCTACAAGCAATCCGGCAATGGCCGCGACAAGTGCTTCGAGACCATGCTGCACCACACCCAGACCAAGTCGGTGTGGATGCATATCGGCTGAGACCGCACCGCGGGGCGGCGGAACGTGCCGCCGCCCCGCGGCCGACGACGCCAGCGAGAGACGACCCCGGGCGCTGGCCTCAGGCCGCGACGCCGAGATAGGTCTTGCGCACCTGCTCGTTCGCGCGCAGGTCCTTGGCGTCGCCCTGGAGGACGACCCGGCCGGTCTCGAGTACGTAGCCCTTCTGGGCGAGCGACAGCGCGAGGCGGGCATTCTGCTCGACCAGCACGATGGTCCGGCCTTCGCGATGGACGTCGCGAATGATCTTCGCGATCTCCTGACACATGATCGGCGACAGGCCAAGCGACGGCTCGTCCATGAGGATCACCTTGGGGTCCGACATCAGCGAGCGCCCGATCGCTAGCATTTGCTGTTGACCGCCGCTCAGCGTTCCGCCCGCTTGGCCGCGCCGTTCCTTGAGGATGGGAAAGTGGGCGAAGACGTTCTCCAGGTCGCGCCGGACGCCGGCGGCGTCCCGGCGCAGGAACGCCCCCATTTCCAGGTTCTCCATGACCGTCATGTAGGGAAAGATGCGGCGGCCCTCGGGAACCTGGGCGATGCCCATCTGGTTGATTCGTTCTGGCGCCAAGCGATCGATCCGCCGACCGTCGAACCAGATTTCGCCGCTAGCCGGGTGGTTAAGGCCCGAGACGGCGCGCAGCGTCGTCGTCTTGCCGGCGCCATTGGCGCCGATCAGCGTGACGATCTGCCCTTCCTCGACGTCGAGGGAGATGTCCTTGACGGCCGCGACCTTGCCGTAATGGACGGCCAAGCGCTTCAGGCTAAGCAACAAATTCGTCGGCTCCCAAATAGGCTTCGATGACGTCCTTGTTCTCGCTGATCTCGCGCGGCGCGCCCTCGGCCAGTTTCTTGCCGAAGTCGAGGACGGTGATCTTCTCGCACAGCCCCATGACGGTGCGCATGTCGTGCTCGACCAAGAGAACGGTCACGCCCCAGCGTTCGCGGATACGCCGAATCAGGTTCGCCATCTCCAGCGTCTCGGCGGAGTTCATGCCGGCGACCGGCTCGTCGAGCATCAGCAGCCTCGGTTCCGCGGCGAGCGCGATGGCGACGCCCAGCGCCCGCTGGTGGCCGTAGGGCAGGTTCCGGGCCGGTTCGTCGCGGGCCGCGCCGAGGCCGATGAAGTCGACGATCTCTCGCGCGCGATCCCGGTTCGCCGCCTCGATCCGCCGCCCGGAGCCGACGATCGCCCCCCACAGCCCCTCGCGGGCGTGCCGGTGGCGTCCGACCATGACGTTTTCCAGGACCGAGTACTTGCCGAACAGGGCGACCCGCTGGAACGTCCGGATGACGCCGAGTTCGGCGATCCGGCTCGGCCCCAGCCCACCGATCTCCCTGCCCTCGAACTTGATGCTGCCGGCGGTCGGCCGGTAGGTGCCGCTGATCACGTTGAAGAGCGTCGTCTTGCCGGCGCCGTTGGGGCCGATGATGCCGCGGATCTCGCCTGCCGCGACCTCGAGCCACAGCTCGTCGAGCGCCGCCAGACCGCCAAAGCGCTTGCTAAGGCCCGTCACCTCCAGCATCGCCATCTATCTCGCGGTCCCTCCCGGTTTCGCGCCGGTCGCCGTCGCCCTAGAGCGTCCGCCGCCCCAGCCGCGGCCGCCTCAGCCGCTCGACCAGCGGCGGGATCTTCGCGAGCAGGCTCTCGATGCCGCCCGGCAGGAAGATCAGGAACGCAATAAGGATGCCGCCGAACAGGAGCGGGCGCCATTCGAGCAGCGGCCGCGTCGCCTCGAAAACCGCAGTCATGACGACGAGTCCGATCAGCGGTCCCCAAAACGTCGCCGTGCCGCCGACAACCACCCAGATGATGAGATACACCATGGTGTTGATGTCGAAATTGTGCGGATCGATCGCGCCGAGACGGTGGGCCAGCAATGCGCCCGCGATCCCGGCGAAGAAGGCGCCGACCGTGAAGGCGATCGTTCGGTACTTGGGCGCGTTCACGCCCACGCTCTGCGCCAGGGCCTCGTCCATGTACACCGCCTTCATGACGTTCCCGACGAGCACCGCCTTGTCGATCCGGTACATGATCCACACCGACAGCGCCACGATCGCCAGGGTCAGGAAGTAGTATGGAATGGCGTCGTAGAACTGGTACGAGCCGACCGAGACGGGCGGAATGCCGATCATGCCCCGGGGGCCGCCGAAGGGGTCGTGGAACTTGATCCAGACCAGGCGCAACAGCTCCGCCAAGGCGAAGGAGCCGATGAAGAAACCGAATCCCCTGGTCCGCAGCAATGGATAGACGAAGACGAAGCCGACCGCCGCAGCGCCGAAGCCGGCGAGCGGCAGCGAGGCCCAGAACGACCAGCCGAGCAGCTTTGCGATCAGCGCCGTGGCATAAGCGCCCACGCCCATCAGCACGACATGGCCGAGCGACCAGTCGCCGGTCGTCGTGATCAGGCGATAGCTGACGGCGAGGATCGCATTGATCAGCAGCAGGATGAGGATTTCGACGTAGTACTCCCTGACGACGAACGGCGCCACGCACAGCGCCGCGGTCAGGGCCGCCAGGCCGAGCGCCTTTCCCACCGTGCCGCTACGCCTTGACACGGCCCAGCAGCCCCGACGGCTTGACAATGAGGACCGCCGCCATGAATGCCACGCCGACCATCGTCGCGACGACGGCGTCGAAGACCGTCGTCACGAAGGTATGGATGAAGCCGAGCAGGAAGGCGGCGAGGATCGCCCCCTCGATGCTCGCCATGCCGCCGACGATCACCACGACGAAGGCCGTGACGATGATGGCGTGGCCCATATAGGGCGTGACGGCGTGGATCGGCGCCATCAGCGCGCCGGAAACGCCGGCGAAGCCGCCGGCGATGAACATAGCGAGCGCCGCCATCCTGTTGTTGCTGATGCCGAGCAGGGCCGCTGCCTCGCGGTCCTGGGCGCAGGCCCGCAGACCCTTGCCGAGCCTGACGCGGTACAGGAAGAACCACAGCAGCCCCATCATCGCGCCGGCCGCCGGAACGACGATCAGCCGCTGCCAGCCCAAGCGAACGTCGCCGACCTCGACGATGCCCATATAGGGAGTCGGGATGGAGCGCATGAGGCCGACGCCCCAGGTCTGCCCGACCAGCACCTGGAGGATGAAGGCCAGGCCCGCCGTCGCCATGAAGCCGGAGAGCACGTTGTCGCGGGTGGGTCGGAAAATGAACCTTTCCGTGGCCAAGCCGAGGAGCCCGACGATGGGGAAGGCGAGCGCGACGGCGGCCGGGAACGGCACCCCGCCCAGGGCATAGAGCACATAGACGACATAGGCGCCGACCATGAAGAACTCGCCATGCGCGAAGTTCGCCATCTGCATGACGCCGAAGGCCAGGGCCAGGCCGACGGCGACGGTGGCATAGACCGAGCCCTGCACCACCGAATTGGCGATGGTCTGCACCAGAGTTGCCGTTTCCATCGGTCCCCTTCCCCGCCCGGCCGAGTTCGAAGGGCCGCTACCGCTCGCCCCGTCGCCGCGTTGCCCCCGCTCGCGAGCGCGGACGCCGGCGCCGAAGGTCGACGCCGCCGCGCATCATGACAGCGGGCGGGCCGCAGGGCCAGCGCCCTGCGGCCCGCCCGGCTCCCCGACCGTTATTTCCGCTGATCCCACATCTGGCCCTTCTCGCGCACGACGGCGATGATCTCGTCCTTGTTCGCCTCGAACCACGGCTCGAATCGGATCTGGGCCTGGATCCGCTTGGTGCCGTTCCGGACCTCGTTGATGGGAATGGGCGGCGAGATCATGTTGTCGATGCCCCACATGTCCTTGCCGTACATCTTGGCCGGCCCGAGGATGGTGGGGAAGGCCGGCGCCGCACGCAGGGCCGCAAGGATCGCGTCGGGATCGAAGCTGCCGGCGAGCTGCGCGCCGTAGGCCCAGACCCGGAGCGTGATCACGTGGTCCCAGTCGATGCCCGTGATTTGCCGGTGGACGTCCTTCGGCGCGCCCGGGCCGTAGCGCGTCAGCCACTCCTGATAGAAGGCGTGCTGGAACGAGGGCTCGCCCCACCACGCGTCGTCGAACAGCGGGAAGCTGTCGGTCGCACCTTCGAGGAACTCGACCGGCACCTTCTGGAGTACCGACTCGGTGTCGATGTAATTGGCCGAGATGATCCCCTTGAAGCCCTGCAGATAGAGCTGTTCGGTGATCAGCGTGACGAAGGTCGGATATGAGAGATTAAGGCTGACTACGTCAGGCTTGGTCGCCAGGATCGCCGTGACGATCGGGGCGAAATCGGTGGTGTCGATGGAGTAGTGCTTGTCGTACACGATCTCCCATCCGGCCGCCTTGGCCGCGCCGACCTCCCAGGCCTGGCAGGTCTGGCCGATGGTGTCGTCCTGCGAGACCACCGCCCAGCGCGTCATCTCGGGGTTGTTCAGCTTGTGATAGACCGGCCGCAGCATGTCGATGCGCGGCGTCACGTCGCCGCCGCCGATCAGATAGGGCCGGTCCGGCTTGATGTCGGTGGCGATGAGGGTCGCGTAGAACACCTTGCGATCGCTCAGAAAAGGATGCGTGGCGTCGGCCGGATTGCCGCCGATGGCGCTGATGAACTTGACGTCGTGCTCCAGCACCAATTGCCGCGCGCCTTGCAGGGCCTTGCTGCCGATCGCCTCATCGTCGAAGGCGTGCAGCTCTAACGGGTAGCGCTTGCCTCCGACCAAGAGGCCGCCCTCGGCATTGATCTCTTCGACGTACATTTCCACGCCGGTCAGACCCGGCAGACCCCATCCGGCGTCCGGCCCGGACAGCGCCGCCAGGAAGCCGATATTCACGGTTTCGCCCGTCGGCTCGCCCGCGGCCTGCGCCGGTGCGGTTGCCAATAGGCCGACCAGCGCCGCCGCCAGCGGAACAAGCAGCCTTCCCAATCCGCTCCGTTTCATGACCCGTCCTCCCCTCGGTTGACAAAACGCCTGACGTTCGGTGTTGCGCAAGCGGCGAAGTCCGCCCTCACTATGCGGCGCATCGTTTCGCCCATGAAGACGGGCTTCGCCGCGGAGATATCGTTCTTCGGAGTCGAACCGTGATCCCCCGACCGAAGCTTGTCTATTCCTCGATGGAAGGAGAACTTCATCCGATCGAATAGCCCGCTCGGCCGATCGATGCGCGCACAGGCGGCGCGCCGCGGCGATGTACCGGACGCCGCGGCGCCCCGCGAGCAGCGTAAAAAAAGGCCGCCCGTCGCGAAATGCG
>Ga0326597_10012390_pt1 | contig 11242 bp, 8 predicted proteins | sample RVTome_12_FD_203789 | JGI IMG/M metagenome (GOLD analysis project Ga0326597, IMG submission 203789) | Soil microbial communities from uranium-contaminated site in the Upper Colorado River Basin, Wyoming, United States - RVT100D185 | ecosystem: Environmental > Terrestrial > Soil > Contaminated >... | reverse complement strand
TGGACGACTGGGTCAACTGGTTGCCGGCCCGCTTGGCAGGGGCGGTGATCGCCACCGCCGCGGTGTTCATGCCCGGTGCCAACGCCGCCCGTGCCTGGCGCACCATGAGTCGCGATGCGCCGCATCACCGCTCGCCCAATGCCGGCTGGCAGGAAGCGGCCCTGGCCGGAGCCTTGGGCTTTGCCCTCGCCGGGCCCCGGCAATACGGCACCGAGGTGGTCGATGACGTGTGGATGGGCGATGGCCGCCGCGATCTGGACGCCGCCGACATCCGCGTCGCGCTGCGCCTCTATCGGTGGGCGGTCGCAGTGGTTGGACTGGCTATCATTGCGGCATGGTTGAGCCTCTAACGAATTCGATGAACCGAGCTTGCTCGTCACCCCCACCCCACCCCTCCCCCATCGAGGGGGAGGGAGAAGAGGTTGCGCCATCCGCAATTCCCCTCCCCCCTTGATGGGGGGAGGTTGGGAGGGGGGTGGCGATTTGCTCGACCTCTGTAACTTCAAAACTCTATCCCCTTTTGCGCTTTCACGCCCTGCTCGCGGAAGGGGTGTTTGATCATGGTCATTTCGGTGACCAGATCGGCGGTTTCGATCAGCTCCGGCTTGGCGTTGCGGCCGGTGACCACCACGTGCAGCATCTCCGGCTTTGCCGCCAAACACGCGACCACATCGGCAATCGGCAGGTGGTCGTAGCGCAGCGGGATGTTCAGCTCGTCCAGGACGATGAGATCGTATTTCGGCGGGCTCATGCGGCACGCCTCGATCATCTCGCGGGAGGCGGCCCAGGCCGCTTCGGCGGCGCGGATGTCGCGGGCCCGGTCCTGGGTTTCCCAGGAAAAGCCCTCGCCCATGGTGCGGATCTCCACCTGCTCGGGAAAGTGCTCCAGGATGTGCCGCTCGCCGGTCTCCCACTTGCCCTTGACGAACTGCACGATGCCGACGCGCATGCCGTTGCCCATGGCGCGCACGGCCAAGCCGAAGGCGGCGGTGGATTTGCCCTTGCCCTTGCCGGTGTGAACGATGAGCAGGCCCTTCTCGCGGGTCTTGGTGGCCAGCATCTTGTCGCGGGCGATCTTGCGGTTGCGCGCCTTTTCGTTGGCGCGGCGATAATCTTCGTCCTCGTCCGGGCGCTCGCTCATGACACGGCCTCCACCGATGGCGCGCGCAGATCGCGCAGGACCGCATGCGCGGAATTGGACTGCGGTTTCCACAAGTCCCGGTCCTGCGCTTCCATCAGGCGCGCCGCCATTTCCTTCAGCGCCTCAGGGTTGTGGGCGCGCAGAAACGCCAGGACCTTGGGATCGCCCAGGTACGCCTCGAATACCGCGTCGAAGTGGTGGTTTTCGACCACCCGCGCCGTGGCGGCGAAGGCGAACAGGTAGTCGACGGTGGCCGCCATCTCGAAGGCGCCCTTGTAGCCGTGGCGCATGACCCCGGCGATCCATTTCGGGTTGACCACGCGGGCGCGTACCACGCGGGCCACTTCTTCCGCCAGGGTGCGGATGCGCGGACTCTCGGTACGCGAATGATCGGCGTGATAGATCGCGGGCTGGCCGCCGGAGAGATGGCGGATGGCCACCGCCAAGCCACCCTCGAATTGGTAGTAGTCATCGGAATCGAGTACGTCGTGCTCGCGGTTGTCCTGGTTGTGCAGCACCACCTGGGCGGCGCGCAGGCGCGATTCGAACAGGCGATGCTCAGGTTTACCCTCGCTGCCGTCGCCATAGGCATAGCCGCCCCAGGCCACATAGGCGCGGGCCAGATCCGCCTCGCCCTGCCAGCCGCGTTCGTCGATCAGGGCCTGCAGGCCGGCGCCGTAGGCCCCCGGCTTGGAGCCGAACACCCGGTATCCCGCCCGCCGCACCGCTTCGTCCACGGTGCAGCCCTCGCCTTGCAAGCGCAGCGTATCGGCGCGCACCCGGGCGGCGATGGGGTTGATCTGTTCCGGCTCGTCCAGGGCGGCCACGGCACGCACGGCGGAATCGAACAGGTCCACCTGCGCCGGAAAGGCATCGCGGAAAAAGCCGGAGATGCGCAGGGTCACATCCACCCGCGGCCGGTCGAGGATGGACGCGGGCATGATCTCGAAGCCGGTGACCCGGCGCGAGGCGGTCTCCCACATGGGCCGCACGCCCATGAGCGCCAATCCTTGCGCGATGTCGTCGCCGCCGGTGCGCATGTTCGACGTGCCCCAGGCGGAGAGCGCGATGGTCTTCGGCCAGGCGCCATGGTCCTGCCGGTGCCGTTCCAATAGGCGGCAGGCGGACATCCAGCCCAACTGCCAGGCCGCCGGTGTGGGCACCGTGCGCGTATCGACGGAATAGAAATTGCGCCCGGTGGGCAGCACGTCCGGCCGTCCGCGCGTCGGCGCCCCGGCCGGACCGGGGGCGACGAATCGGCCATCCAGGCCGGTGAGGATCGCCGCGATCTCGGCGGCACCGCAACCGATGACACGTTGGCGCAAATCAGAATCTATATATGTCAGAACCGCGCGAGTGTGTGACCAAGACTCATCGGTCATGCGGCGGCCAGCGATGAGATCGACGGCCAGCATCTCCAAACGCTCCACCGTATCGCCATTGGTGCGCCAAACGCCGGGTCCATCGAGAGCCGCCGGTCGCGGACCGCGCCAGGCTTCGGCCATGTCGCAATCCAACGGATCGAATTCGGCCAAGCCCATGTCCCGCGCCAGGGCGCGCGGCAGGGAGGCGCTGGCGCCCTCGTCGCGGCCGCGCGGCAGACGCACCAGGGCGGCCAGCAGGTCGTCGAGCAGCCGTCCCTCCGGCGATTGGCCGAAAATGTGCAGACCGTCGCGGATCTGCATTTCCTTCAACTCGCACAGATAGCCGTCGAGCTTGTTCAGGGCCGAGTCCGCCGCCTCGCCGTCGGCGATGCCGCAATCCCGGTCCAGGCCGATGCGCCGGGCCAGATCGAGAATATCGCCACGCAGTACGCGCAAGCGCCGGGGATCGAGGCCGGCGGCCTCGTAATACTCGTCCACCAGCAATTCCAGCTCGGCCAGCGGCCCATACGTCTCGGCGCGGGTTAAGGGCGGGGTCAGGTGATCGACGATCACCGCCTGGACGCGGCGCTTGGCCTGGGTGCCCTCGCCCGGATCGTTGACGATGAAGGGATAAAGATGCGGCAGCGGACCAAACGCCGCCTCGGGGAAGCATTCGGCGGACAGCGCCAGGGCCTTGCCCGGTAGCCATTCCAGATTGCCGTGCTTGCCCATATGCACCACCGCATGCACGTCCACGTCCCGGCGCAGCCAGGCATGGAAGGCCAGGTAGTTGTGCGGCGGCACCAGGGCCGGATCGTGGTAGGAGCCTTGCGGGTCGATGTTGTAGCCGCGCGCCGGTTGCAGGGCGATCACCACGTTGCCCAGGCGAAACGCCGGCATGGGGAACGAGCCGCAATCCAGATCGCCGGGGCGGAAGAACGGGTCCGCCTCGATCGGGCCCCAGCGCTCGACCACCGCGTCCTGCACGGGCCGCGGCAACTGGCCGAAGAAGATTTCATAGTCGACTCGTGAGATGCGCTCTGTAATCTCGCGGCCCGCCAATCCTGCATTAGTGGGTCCGCGTTGCAGCCGTTGGATCAAAGCTTCGCCTTTGTCGGGCAGATCGCCCACGGTATACCCCGCCGCTGCGAGCGCGCGCAGCACATTGAGCGCCCCGGCGGGTGTATCCAAGCCGACGCCGTTGCCGATGCGCCCGTCCTTGTTCGGATAGTTGGCGAAGATCAGGGCGATGCGCCGTTCGGCCGGCGGTGTGCGCCGCAGTTTCAGCCAGTTGGCGGCCAGATCGGCGACGAAATCGATGCGGTCGGGCACGGCGGCGTACGCTGCCACCCGGCATTGGGTCGCCGCATCGAAGCGCGCCTCGGCCTTGAAGGACACGGCGCGGGTGATGATCCGGCCATCCACCTCGGGCAAAGCCACGTTCATGGCGATGTCGCGGGCCGAGAGGCCGCGCGTGCCGCTGGCCCAGGCCGCCTCGCTGCCGCCGGAGAAGATCACCTGCAACACCGGCCCGGGCACGGCATCGAACGGTGTCGCGCCCGCGGCCGCCCCCGGCGTGGCAACGGAAAAGCCGGTGCCGTTCAAGACGATCTCGGCATCCGCAGCGGCCAACAGCTCGGCGATGGTCTCGGCGGCCAGCGGCTCCTTCAGGCTGGTGCAATAGATCGGCAGCGGATTGATGCCGCGATGGCGCAATGCGCCAATCAGCGCATCGATGGGGGCCAGGTTGCCCGCCTGGACCAGGGCCCGGTAGAAGACGATGGCGGCCGCCGGCGCCGCCGTCCACGACCTGCGCACATCGGCCAGCGTCGGCTGATCCAGCCCCGGCCAATACAATCCGGCGCGCAACAGCGGCCGCGGCTCGGCCCATGCATGATCATGGCCGAGCAGGCTGGCCGCATAGGCGAGACAGTTGCGCGCGTTTTCCGGCCCGCCGTGCACGCCGTATTGCCACAGGCGATGACATACATCGCCGCGCAAAGTCGAATGATCCGCCAAAGCCGCGTCCGGCTGATCGTCGCCGGGCAGAAACGCCAGCTTGATGCCCCGCGCCCGGCACACGGCGCCCAGTTGTTCCACTCCATAGGGCCAATAGGACACGCCGCCGAGCAGGCGCACGATCACCAGGCGAGCCCCGGCGATCGCCGTCTCCGCGTAGAGATCCACCGACATGTTGTGTGACAGGTGCATCAGGTTGGCCAGGCGCAGGCTGGGAAATCCATCACCCAATTCGGCGCGTGCCGCCGCAAGGGCCGCCAGTTCCGTATCGGCGGCGGACAGGATGACGATGTCGCCCGGGGTTTGCCCCAGGTCGACCGCTTCCGATCCGTCGGCGATGGCGCCGGCCTGTGCCTGCAGCAAATGCACCGGTCTATCCTTCCAGGTGCGCCCGGATGGCGGCCTCGTCCAGGCCGCTCTGGCCGATAACCACCAGGCGCGTCTCGCGCGGCTCATCCGCCCGCCAGTCGCGGTCGTAATGGTGCTGAAAGCGGGCGCCGACGCCCTGCACCACCAGACGCATGTCCTTGCCCGTCACCGCGGCAAAGCCCTTGATGCGCAGGATGTCATGGGCGGCCACCAACGGCTGTAGCCGGTCGAGCAAATGGTGCGGCGCCTCGATCGCATCCAAGCGCACGACGAAACTGGTGAAGTCGTCGTGGTCGTGATCCTCGCCGTTGTCCACATGCGACTTGCGCGTGGCGAGATCGTCTTCCGCCGCCGCGCCGAGGCCGAGCAGGATGGCCGCGTCGATGGCGCCGTAGGCGGCGGTCACCACCTTCACCCCAGGGCGGATATGCGGCGCCAATTGGGCGCGCAGGCGGGCGAGATCGCCTTCGTCCAAGCCATCGGTCTTGTTGATCAGCACCAGATCGGCGCAGGCGATCTGTTCCTCCAGCAACTCTTCCAGCGGGCTGTCGTGGTTGAGGGCCGCGTCTCCGGCGCGCTGGGCCGCCACCGCCGCCGGATCGCTGGCGAAGCGGCCGGCGAGGACCGCCGGGCCGTCGATCACCGCGATCACCCCGTCGACGGTCACCCGGTTGCGGATCTCGGGCCAGTTGAAGGCCTTGACCAGCGGCTTGGGCAGGGCCAAGCCGGAGGTTTCGATGACGATGTGATCAGGCGCCAGCGGCCGGTTCAGCAGTGCCTCCATGGTCGGCACGAAATCGTCCGCCACGGTGCAGCAGATGCAGCCGTTGGCCAGTTCCATCACCGTATCCTCGGCGCACCCCTCGATGCCGCAGCCCTTGAGGATTTCGCCGTCGATGCCCAGATCGCCGAACTCGTTGATGATCAGCGCCAGGCGCCGGCCGTTGGCGGTCTGCAGCAAATGCCGCACCGTGGCGGTCTTGCCGGCGCCGAGAAAGCCGGTGATGACGGTGGCGGGGATGCGTCCATTGTGCGCCATGAGTTAGCACCCACTCCCGGAAGATCGAAGGCCACCCCCACCCCGGCCCTCCCCCATCGAGGGGGAGGGGGACATGGAAATGGCCGCATCTATTTTCCCTCCTCCCTTGTGGGGGAGGGTTAGGGTGGGGGGTGGGCTTTGCATGCTCGACTCTGCTTCCATTACCTATCTCGCTTGTTTCAAGGGCATGGCCTGTCCGGCGGCCATGAACAGAACGGTATCGGCGGCTTCGGCCAAACGCTGGTGCATCCAGCCAGCCTGGTCGATGAAGGCCCGAGCCAGGGCATTCTCCGGCACAATCCCTAAGCCCACCTCGTTGGAGATGAAGATCACCGGCCGGGTCAGCGTGGGCAGCACGTCAAGCAGGGCCGTGGTTTCCGCCGCCGGATCACGCCGGGCGTGCAGCAGGTTGGAGAGCCACAAGGTCAGACAATCGACCAATACCGCACCCTCTCTTGTTTCCGCCGCCCGCAAAACGGCGGCCAGTTCCAACGGTTCTTCCACGGTTTGCCAGCGGGCGCCCCGGCGCGCCCGATGGCGGGCGATGCGCTCTGCCATTTCCCCATCGCCCGCTTGCGCCATGGCCACATATAGCAGCGGACCGGGCCGGGCTTCCGCCAGACGCTCGCCATGGCGGCTCTTGCCCGAGCGGGCACCACCGAGGATCAGGGTCACGGGCACCAGTATTTCGGGCATAGGAGCCGGGCCCATCACCGGACCGCCCGAAAGATCAGGCGCGGTCCGGTTCGTCCGATGGCAAGAGCGCCCGCCCGATCAATGGCAATAGCCGACCGCGCCGGCCATGCCGACACCCCAGGCACCCTTGCCCACGTCATCGATGGTCTTCACCACCTGACGCTGGCGCACGTCGATCACCGCCACGGCACCGGTGCCGCTCATAGCGACATAGATCTTGCCGCCGTCGGGCGTGGTGACGCCGGTTTCCGGGATGCCCGGCAAGGCGATCTCGCCCACCGCCTGCCGGGTTTCCAGATCGAGGAGAACCACCTTCTCCTGGCCCCGGCTGATGACGAAGGCCAGCGGCGAGAGCGGGCTGGTATTGACGCCGGTCATTTCCGTGGCGCCGGGCAAGGTCGCCACCACCGCCTGCGAGGCCACGTCGATCAAGGTCACCGTGCGATCGCCGTTGTTGGGCACGATCATGGTGCGGCCATCGGCGCTGGCATAGGCGCGCCAGGGCGTTTCGTTCAACGCCAGATCCTTGATCTTGGTCTGGGTTTGCAGATCGATGATCGACAGCGCATTGCCGTCGCCATGGGCGGCATAGCCGAGCCGCCCGTCGGCGGTCGCGGTCACATTGATGATGCCTTGATGGCGGATCGCCCGGCTGTTGGTGGCGATGGCCACCTCGGTGGGCTCGGCGACCGGGATCTCGTTGACCACCCGGGCGGCGGCCACATCCACCACGCTGACGTGGTTGGCCCCCAGATTGGCGACATAGAGCAACGTTCCATCCGGACTGAACGTTAAATTGTGCGGCTCGAACAGGCCGGTCACCCGCGCCGTTTCGCGTCCCTCGGTCAACGAAACGAAGGAAACCGTATCGGCGCCGATATTGCCGACCGCGACCGTCAGCCCGTCGGGGCTGAGCTCCATGTGTTCCGGCTCGCTATCGAGTGCAATCGTCGCCTCGGTGGTCAGGGAGCGCAGATCGACGATCGAGATCGTATTGTCTTCGGTGTTGCTGACCACCAGCATGCCCAGGGACAGGGCCACGATGGCCTGATGCGGGACGTTGCCCACCGGAATGCGGGTCAGCAGGGTATCGGTCGTGGTGTCGACGACGGCGATATCAGCCGAATCGCGATTGACCACGTAGAGATAATCGGCGGTCTTGTTCTGCGCCGTTGCGGTCGCGGCGGCGCCGGTGAAAACGGCAAATGCGGCGGCCAGACCGGCGGCCGCCCCGATGGAACGTAAAGACAGGCTATGCGACATGGGTATGTCCCCTCTGCGTTTGTATGCACCCATGCCATTGCGAACGAAAGAAATCCGAACCCAGGTTCGGTAAAGATTCCTCCCTACCTATCGAATCCCCGGCCGATAGGCTCGCAAAGGCGCGGACGGCGGCAGGTCTCCTGGCTCGCGGCCTTGGTGATCGTGTGCCTAGCCTTCCCGGTTTCCCAGTGGCGCGTAGGTGGCACGGATCAGCCGCTGACAGTTGCGGGGGCAGCCGGGGCATAGGCCGCGAAATCGCCGCCGCACCCCGTTCCCTGTTCGTCCCTTTCGGGAACCGCCGTGGTAAAGGCCAGCTTATGGGAGTCGGCCGCGCCTGTCATTAAGGATTTCCGCGGACCCCGGCGTTACGGCCCGTTTCACGCGTCCCTAATCCTCGGAAACGATGATCGAGGGCCGGATCAGGATGAGCAACGTGTCGGGTTTGGTTTTATGGGCGCTGCCGGCGAACATGCGGGCAAGGCCTGGAATGTCGTTCAAGCGCGGTATCTTGCTCGCCCGTTCCTCCGCCTGGTTCGCATCCAGCCCGCCGATCAGAATGCTCTGCGCATCGGGCAGGATGACCTTGGTTTCGGCGAAGTCCCGAAACACCGGCAGATCCCGGATCGGGTCGAAGGCGGGTGTCTTGCCGATCTCGATGATCTGCGCCGGTATTTGCAGGGTGAAGGACCAGGTATCGTTCAGCACCACGAGCTTCATTCGCTCGAATATCGCCTCTTGCGCCGGGTCCAAGGCCACGTAGAGACTCCGGTCCACGAACCAGGCCGAGCCGACGCGGGTGGCAGGCGCCACATCCTCGGCCGTATAGCGGGGATTCGTGGCATCGCCGAGGAACGGGATGAAACTGAGATCCAGCCGGTCCTGATCTTCCTGTTGCAGGCCCTGGCTGGCATCGGCGAGGCGCGTCGTCGCCCCATCGGTCAAGACTACCCAATCGATTTCCAGGCGCGTCAGATCCGATCGGACGATGGGAATGAACCGCGGATTGATGAGAATCTGCTTGCCGGCGCCAAGATCGCGTCCCTGCCGTTCCTTCTGGTTTCCCGGCTCTGTGCCGGCCGCGGAGCCGGCCACGCCGATCGCCAGCCACAGCGCCGTCCCGATGGCTGCAAGCTTTCTCATCCGCTTCTCCTCAAGAACCGCATCTCGTGCCATTCCACACCAGGGATGGTGACGCATACAAGATGTTACCACAACCCGCGGGGATGCCCGAAAGTAGGCAGAATCGGGCCATATAATAATCAACATTTTTGTTGACTATCAACCAATCTATTGATAGTTTAACGGCATGATGCACGCGCGAACCATGGCCCTGGCCGATAGAGGCGAAGCGCTGGAAGAGTCCGAGGAAGAACGGCTCGACCGGGTGTTTTTCGCCCTGTCCGATCCCATCCGCCGGACCATCCTGAGCCGGTTGGGTGGCACGTCGTTCCTGGTCTCGGAACTGGCGGCGCCGTTCGACATTTCGGTGCAGGCGATCTCCCGGCACATCCAGGTCTTGGTCAGGGCCGGGCTGGTCACGCAGGAGCGGACCGGCCGGATCAGCCGGTGCCGGCTGGAGGTCGGGCCGATCTATGCGGCGGCGGTCTGGATCAACCAGTACAGCGAATACTGGCAGGCGCAGTTCGATGCCTTGGCCCATTGGCTGGAGAAGATCGACGCCCGGAAGCCGCGCCGCTCCGCCAGCAAACGCACATCGAAGCGCGCGCGAGGATCAGTCAGCAAGTCAGGAGGAAAATCATGAACTACGCTAAAGGCGTGGCGGCATTGGCCGACCACCGCAGCCAGATCGCCACGATCCGCGCGCAGATGCGCAAGGTGCAGGCGGAAATGCAGCCGCAAGAGGTCGAGGACTATGTATTCCAGACCCCGGCCGGCGAGGTTCGCTTGTCCGAGCTGTTCGGCGGCAAGGACGATCTTTTCATTGTCCACAACATGGGCACATCCTGTGCCTACTGCACCCTGTGGGCGGATGGCTATAGCGGCATCTACAAACACTTGGCCGACCGGGCCGCTTTCGTGGTCAGCAGCCCGGATGCGCCGAAGGTGCAAAGCGCCTTTGCCGCCAAGCGCGGCTGGACCTTCCCCATGGTCAGCCACAAGGGAACGACCTTCGCCGCCGACATGGGATACATCGGCGTCAAGGGCGGCTTCATGCCCGGCCTTTCCGTGTTCCAGAAGCGAGGCGGCCACGTGGTGCGCGTTTCCGACACGCAGTTGGGCCCGGGCGACGACTTCTGCGCCCTGTGGCACATCTTCGACATGCTGCCCGCCGGACCGGATGGGTGGCAGCCAAAGTTCGACTATCCGCAACATAAGGCGGGCATCGCCAAGACCGGTTGATGCACCGGTGAATGGCGCCGCACGCACGGTTTCGGCGAAAGCTGAATACTGAGACTCGGATTGACTCGAACCGGGGTCGCGTCCCAATGTCTCGGCCCGAGCCAGGCCGTGACTGGCCTGTTCAATCCGCTTCGCCAAGAAAGCAGTTCTGACGCATGTGCGGTATCGCCGGAGTCTACGCGGTCGACGAGGCGATTCCGACGCGCCCGATGGTGGAGCGCATGGCGGCCGCCATCGCCAGCCGCGGGCCGGATGGCACCAAAATTTATCAGCAAGGGCGTATAGCGCTCGGCCATAACCGGCTGGCCATCATCGATCTGGTCACCGGCGACCAGCCGCTGCACGGCGCCGACGGCACCACGCTGATCGCCAATGGCGAAATCTACAACTACATCGAGCTGAAGCAGGAACCGGAGTATAGCGGTTATCCTTATCGAACCGCGTCCGATTGCGAGGTCGTGCTGCCGGTCTATGCGCGCCATGGCCGCGATTTCGCACGCACGCTGCGCGGCATGTATGCGGTGTGCCTCTTCGATCCACGAAGCGGCGACATGACCCTTGCCCGCGATCCGTTCGGCATGAAGCCGCTGTACTACCGTGAAACCGCGCAAGGCTTTCTGTTCGCCAGCGAGATTAAGGGATTGCTGGCCGATGGCGGCCCTGTGCCGAAAATTGACCGCGCGCAGGTGAATTCCTTCATGGACAATCATTTCACCCTGGGACGGCGCACGGTGTTCGAAGGGGTATACCGATTGCTGCCCGGCGAAACTTTGCTCGTCCGCGATGGCCGCATCGTCGAGCGCACCAGCCTGCCCACGGTGCCACACGCAGCGCCGCGGCCGATCTCGCAAAACGCGGCGCTGGATCAACTGGATGCGGTGCTGCGCGACAGCGTGGCCGTCCATTGCCGATCGGATGTGCCGGTCGGGCTGTTCTTTTCCGGCGGTGTCGATTCCAGCGCCATTCTGTCCATCCTGGCCCGGCAGTCCC
>Ga0326597_10012389_pt1 | contig 11242 bp, 6 predicted proteins | sample RVTome_12_FD_203789 | JGI IMG/M metagenome (GOLD analysis project Ga0326597, IMG submission 203789) | Soil microbial communities from uranium-contaminated site in the Upper Colorado River Basin, Wyoming, United States - RVT100D185 | ecosystem: Environmental > Terrestrial > Soil > Contaminated >... | reverse complement strand
CCCGTGAGCGCGAAGATCGCGTTGCACACCGCGGGCGCGATCGGCGGCGTGCCCGGCTCGCCCACGCCGCCGGGCGCGTCGTCGCTCGGCACGATGTGCACCTCGACCACCGGCATCGCGGCGAGGCGCAGCATCTCGTAGTCGTGGAAGTTGCTCTGCTCCACGCGGCCCTTGTCGATCGTGATCGCGCCCTTCAGCGCCGCCGTCAGCCCGAACACGATCGCGCTCTGCATCTGGGCCTCGATCGTGTCGGGATTCACGTACATCCCGCAGTCCACGGCGCACACGACGCGATGCACGCGCACCTCGCCCGCGGGCGAGACCGAGACCTCGGCCACCTGCGCCACGAACGACTCGAACGACTTGTGCACCGCGATGCCGCGCGAGCGGCCGGCGGGCAACGGGGTGCCCCATCCGGCTTTCGCCGCCGCCAGCTCGAGCACCCCGCGGTGACGCGGGGCGTTGGCCAGGAGGCCACGCCGATACTCGAACGGATCGGCCTGCGCCGCCGCCGCCAGCTCGTCGATGAACGTCTCGACGGCGAAGGCGTTGAACGAGTTGTTCACCGAGCGCCAGAAGCCGACGGGGATGCCCGTGTCGGTGAGGAGGTAGTCCACGTGGACGTTGGGGACGGCGTACGGCAGCCCCACGCCGCCTTCCACCGCCTCGCCGTCGAGCCCGTTCTGCACCGTGTTCGGGAAGACGCGCGCCATGATCGACGGCGCCACGATCCGGTGCGTCCAGGCGACCGGCCGGCCGTCTGCGCCCAAACCCGCGCGCATCCGGTGGAAGTTGGCGGGCCGGTACTGGGCATTGCGGATGTCGTCCTCGCGCGACCAGATCACCTTCACCGGCACGCCGACCGCCTTCGAGGTCTCGAGCGCCTCCTGAATGAAGTCCAGCTCGAAGCGGCGGCCGAACCCGCCGCCCAGGTACGTGGTGTGCACCTGCACCTTCTCGGGCGGCACGCCGCCGATCTGCGCGCCGATACCCTGCGCGCCCGTCTGGAACTGCGTCGGCGCCCAGATCTCCACGCCCCCCCCGTCGGGCCGCACGTGGGCGGTGCAGTTCATCGGCTCCATCGTCGCGTGCGCCAGGAACGGCAGCTCGTAGTCGGCCTCGATCACCCTGGCCCCCCCCCCGGCGAGCGCGCCGTCGGGGTCGCCGTCGTGCCGCGCCACCGCTCCGGCTTGCCCGGCGCGCTCGGAAAAGAGGCGGGAGATGCCCGCGCTCGACACCGCCGCGACGGGCCCTTCGTCCCACTCCACCTTGAGGGCGTCGCGGCCCTGCGTCGCGGGCCAGTAGCCCGTGGCCACCACCGCGATGCCACTCGAGATCTGGACGACGTCGCGCACGCCCTCGATCGCTGTGGCGGCGGTGGCGTCGAAGCTCTTCACTTTCCCGCCGAACACCGGCGAGCGCGCTACCACGGCGACGCGCATCCCGGGCACCCAGACGTCGATCCCGAACTTGGCGCGGCCGTTGACCTTGAGCGGCGTGTCGAGCCGGTGCGTCGGCTTCCCGGCGATGTGCCAGTCCTTGCGGTCCTTGAGCGGCACGTCCGCCGGGACCGGGAGCGCGGCGGCACGCGCCGCCAGCTGGCCGTAGCGGAGCCGGCGGCGGGTCTTGGCGTGCACCACGGCGCCGCGCTCCGCGTGGCATTCGGCCCGGTTCACGCCCCAGCGCTGGGCGGCGGCGGTGATCAGGACCTCGCGCGCCGCGGCGCCCGCCTTGCGGAGCGGCGTCCACGCCGCCCGCACGCTCGTGCTGCCGCCCGTTCCCTGCATGCCGAACAGCGGATTGACGTACGCCTTGTCGGCCGGGGCGAACTCGAACTGGACCTTGGTCCAGTCGGCCTCGAGCTCCTCGGCGAGCAGCATCGGCAGAGCGGTCGCCACCCCCTGGCCCATCTCCGAGCGGTCCACGACGACCAGCACGCTGTCGTCGGCGCCGATCCGGAGCCAGGCGTTGGGGGCAAAGGGCGCAGGCTCCTGCTCGCCGCGCGTGGGAATGCGAAAGCCGATCACGAGGCCGGCGCCGACCGTCCCGGCCGTCTGGAGAAATGCGCGCCGTTGCATCAGGCCTCCTTCGCCGCGCGGTGCACCGCGGACCGGATGCGCTGGTAGGTGCCGCAGCGGCAGATGTTGGTCATCGCGCCGTCGATGTCGGCGTCGGTGGGCTGGGGCTTGGCCGCGAGCAGCGCCGCCGCGGCCATGATCTGGCCCGACTGGCAGTAGCCGCACTGCGGCACGTCCTCTGCAATCCACGCTTGCTGCACGCGGTTAGACGAGAGGCCTTCGATCGTCGTCACTTGAGCGGCGCCGACCTCGGAGATTGGCGTGACGCAGGAGCGCGTCGCTTCGCCGTCCAGATGGACGGTGCACGCGCCGCATTGCGCGATGCCGCAGCCGAACTTCGTGCCGGTGAGTCCGAGACTATCGCGCAGCACCCAGAGGAGCGGCGTGTCGGCCGCGACGTGGACGGTATGGCTGCGGCCGTTGACGGTCAGGGAGAAGGGAGGCATGGGCACCTTCGAGTGGGTACGACGGAAAAGTGGCGCGGGAACCGGAAAACGGGAAGAGCCGCGGAATGAACAAGCCGTGTGGCGCGTTCGCCACACGGCTCGTTCGGCGCAGCGAAACCGGCTGCGGAGACCTGACAAGTACTGATGATGTTATGATCCGCGCGCCAGGCGGTCAATCCCCAGCGGCGGTGCTGGCGGCGGGACTCGAACCCGCAAGAGCTTGCGCCCAGAGACTTGTCAGGCCTCAGCGTTTACCAGTTTCGCCACGCCAGCACCTCACCGGTTCGCGAACCCTGGCAATCCCGTAGGCCGACGACGAGAGGACCCGACAAGCGCCACCGTACCGCGCGCCGAGTGTAACGGATGGGTGACCCGAGCTGCTTACCGAACTGCCGCATCCCGTGGCAGATTCACGCCCTATGACTACGTACGCCCGGCGCCTCGGCTTCTTCTCCGGCACGATGGCCGTGGTCGGCGGCATCATCGGCGGCGGGATTTTCCGGACGCCGGCTACCGTCGCCGAGCGGCTCCGCTCACCGGAGCTCGTGCTGCTTGCGTGGGTGATCGGCGGCATCGTCGCGTTGATCGGCGCCTTCTGCTTCGGGGAGCTGGGGCAGCGGCGGCCCCGGGCGGGCGGCGGCTACGTGTACCTGCGGGAGACGTGGGGGCCGCTCCCCGCGTTCCTGTATGGGTGGACGCTGGTGCTCGTGATCGCGACGGGCGCCACCGCCGCCGTGGCGGTCACGTTCGCCAACTATGCCCTCGCACTCGCCGGACTCCCCGACGGCCTCACGGTGCCCGTCGCGATCGGCGCGATCATCCTGTTGGCGGGCGTCAACTACCTGGGCGTCGGGCCCGCCGCGATCACCCAGAACATCTTCACGCTGCTCAAGCTCGCCGCCCTCGCCGCGCTGATCGCAGCGGGCCTGTTCCTTTCTATTCCGGACATCCGACCGCCCGACCGCCTGACCGCCGGTGTTTCGACCGCCTTCGGCGCCGCCCTCGTCCCCATCCTCTTCACCTACGGCGGCTGGCAGCAGACCAACTTCATCGCCGAGGAGATCGTCGCGCCGGAGCGCAACCTGCCGCGCGCCCTGGTGCTCGGCGTGGCCATCGTGGTCGCGGTCTATCTGTTGGCCAACGTGGCGTACCTGCGCGTGCTGGGCGTGGACGGGCTCGCCGCCAGCACTGCGCCCGCGGCCGACACGATGCAGGCGGTGCTCGGTCCCCTGGGAGGCAAGATCATTGCGGCGGGGATTGCGCTGTCCACGTTCGGCTTCCTGAACCTCGTGATCCTCGTGACGCCGCGCGTGCTCCAGGCGATGGCCGCCGACGGCGTGTTTTTCGCGCGGCTGGCCGTGCTGCATCCGGTCCATCGCACGCCCGCGGCCGCCATCGTCGTGCTCGCGGCGTGCGCGATCGTCCTCGCGCTGACGGGCACGTTCGGCCAGCTCGTGGACTACGTCGCGTTCGGCGACTGGATCTTCTTCGGGCTGACGGTGGCGGGCCTGTTCGTGTACCGGGCGCGCGAGCCCCGGACGGCGTTCGGTGTCCCGGGCTATCCCTGGACACCCGCCCTGTTCGTGCTGGCCGCGGCCTGCGTCGTGGTGAGCGCGGTCGTGTCCAACCCCCGCAACGCCGCGATCGGCGCGGGGCTCATCGCGCTCGGCGTGCCGGTGTTTCTCTACTGGCGGCGCCGCGGCACCGCGATACGTTAGGAGCCATGAACCCGACATCCTGCCGCTTTGCCGCGCTCGTCGCGGTCGCCGCCGTCTCGCCGCTGCCGCTGTTCGCCCAAGGTCACGACCACGGTCCTGCCGAGCAGCTCGGGCGCGTCTCGTTCCCCGTCTCGTGCAACGCCGAGGCGCAGCGCCGGTTCGAGCGCGCGATGGCGCTGCTCCATTCGTTCTGGTGGGAGGCGGGCGACAAGGCCTTCCGCGAGGTGGCGGAGGCCGACGGGGCGTGCGCCATGGCATACTGGGGCCTCGCGATCAACGCGTGGGGCAATCCCTTTGCGGGGGGCCAGTCCGGACAGGCGCTCGCGGCGGCGGGGCAGGCGGCCGAGCGGGCGGCGGCCTTGGGCGGGAAGACGCCCCGCGAGCGCGGGTTCATCGCGGCCGTGGCGACCCTATACCGCGATCACGCCACGGTGCCGAACGCCGTGCGTCTGCGCGCCTACTCCGACACGATGGCGCGCGTCTACCACGACACCCCGGGCGACGTGGAAGTCGCGATCTACTACGCGCTGTCGGTCGTCGCGACCGCGGCGGCCACCGACACGACGTTCATCCGGCAAAAGGCTGCGGCGGCGATCCTGAACCCGCTGTTCCAGCGGTTCCCCCAGCATCCGGGTCTCGCGCACTACATCATCCACGCGAACGATTCGCCGCGGCTCGCCTCGCTGGGGCTCGACGCGGCCCGCCGCTACGCGCGGATCGCGCCGTCGGCGCCTCACGCCCAGCACATGCCGTCGCACATCTTCATCCGGCTGGGGCTGTGGGAGGACAACATCGCGTCGAACCAGAGGTCGTTCGACGCCGGCGCGGCGCACGCCAAGGCGCAGGGGTGGAACGGAGTCGCGGCGCACGAGTTCCACGCCCTGGACTACATGGTCTACGGCTATCTGCAGCTGGGCAAGGATGCCGCGGCGCGCGGCCTCGTGGCGCGCGCGGAGAGCCTGAGCGCGGTCGAGGGCAGGGCCAATCTCATCGCCGGCTACAACGGCAGCGCGCTCGCCGCCCGGGTGGCGCTCGAGCGCGGCGACTGGCGGGCTGCCGCGGCGCTCCCCATTCCTGCGGGCAACTCGCCCGTGGCACTCGGCGCCGTCTCGCGGTTCACCCGCGGCATCGGCGCCGCCCGCAGCGGTGACACCGCCCAGGCGCGGGCCGAAGTCGCAGCGTTGGCCGACATCGAAGCCTCGCTTGCCTCGCAGACTGGCTATAACTGGTCCCGCATCGTTGGCATCAAGCGGCGCGCCGTGACGGCATGGCTGGCGCTCGCGACCGGCGACACGGCGTCGGCGCTCCGGCTCGCGGCGGAAGCCGCCGATCTCGAGGACGTCACCGAGAAGCACCCCGTCACGCCGGGCGAGCTGCTGCCGGCCCGCGAGCTGCAAGGCGACCTGCTGATGGCCACGGGTCGGCACGCCGAGGCGCGCGCGGCGTACGAGGCGACCCTGCGCCGCGAGCCCGGCCGGGCGCGGAGCATGTTCGGCGCCGGGCGGGCGGCGGAGCTGGCGGGCGACCAGGCCGGTGCGCGGGTGCGCTACCGGGCGTTCCTCGACCTCATGACGAGCGCCGATGGCGATCGCCCGGAGCTGGCCCAGGCCCGGCGCTTTTTGGCGAGCTAAAACGCGGCCCCGAGCGGGGTGGCGGGCGCCCGGCGCGAGCCGTAAGTTCGGACCTCCAAGCCCATCACGGACGCCATGCGCCGCGAACCGGTCACCCTCGCGGTACTCTTCTGCCTCGCCCTCTTCAGCACCCCCGCGCCCGGGCGTGCCCAGGAGTCGGCGCCGGCCCCGCCGGCCCCCGCGCCGCCCGCCAGGCTGTTCGCGACGCCCGCGCCCCTCGTCTTCACGCTCGAGACCGACCTCCGGCGCCTGCTGCGCGACCGCGGCACCGGCCGAGCCGAGCACCGCGCGACCTTGCGCTACGTCGCCCTTGGCGGCGACACGGTGTCGCTCGACGTCGACGTGCGAACGCGCGGCATCTTCCGGCTCAAGCGATGCGCGTTTCCGCCGCTGCGGCTCGACTTCCCGGCATCCCGCGTGCACGGGACGGCGTTCGCGGGCCAGGACAAGCTGAAGCTCGTCACCCACTGCCGGAGCGGCCGGTCGCCGTACGAGCAGAACGTGCTCCAGGAGTACCTGCTGTACGGGATCTTCAACGTCCTCACCGAGCGCAGCTTTCGTGCGCGGCTCGCCCGCGTCACGTACGTGGACACGACCGGCCGTGACGAGCCGCTCACGCGGTACGCCGTCCTGCTCGAGTCCGAGGACGAGCTGGCGCGGCGCTTGGGCGCGATGGTGGTCGCGTCGGCCAACGTCCACGACCTGCTCATCGAGCCTGAGCACCTGACGCTCGTCGCCGTGTTCCAATATCTGATCGGCAACACGGACTGGTCGATCTGGGGCCTCCACAACATCACGATCTTGCGGGACACGGCCGGCACCCTGTTCGGGATCCCCTACGATTTCGATTTCGCCGGCGTGATCTCGGCGCCGTACGCGACGACCCCGCCGCAGCTCCCGATCCGAACGGTGCGCGAGCGCCTCTACCGCGGCTTCTGCCAGCCCGACACGGTGCTGCAGTCGGTGCTCGCCCGGTTCCGTGCGGCGAAGGACTCCATCTACGCGCTGTATCGGTCGGTTCCCGACCTGAGCCCAGGCGGCGCGCGGCAGGCGCTCGACTACTTCGACGCGTTCTACAAAACCATCAACGATCCCGCAGCCGTGCGGCGGGAGTTCGTGCGCGGCTGCCGGCGCCCGTCGTGACCGCCCCCCCCCGGGCGGCGCTCCCGGTGCTCGCGCGGCTCGCGGCCTACTACGCCGCGCTCGCCGGAGTCGCGGTGTTCCTGGCGCGCTGGCTCCCGGCGGCGCGCGAGGCCGGGTCCCTGACCCGGCTGGGTGAGCTTTCCGGCACCGCGCCCGCGGCAGCGGGGCCGCTCGGTCGGCCCGGCGCAGCCGTCGCGGCCGCGGTCGCCATGCTCGGGGCACTCACACTCGTCATCCCCGTGGCCTGGACGTACATGCGCACCAAACCGCGGGCGCGGTACGACGCCTCACTCGTGCAGACGGTCATCATCCTCCCCGTCGCCGTTGCGGGCATCGTGCTGGTCGTCCAGAACAGCCTGGCCCTCGCCTTCAGCCTCGCGGGGATAGTGGCGGCGGTGCGCTTCCGTAATACCCTGCGGGACACCAAGGACGCCGTCTATATCTTCCTCGCCATCGGGGTCGGCCTCGCCGCCGGCGTGCAGGCCTTCGGCGTCGCGTTCGTCATGTCGCTCGTGTACGTGCTCGTGGTGCTCACGATGTGGCGCTTCGACGTGGGTGCGGCGCCCGCGCCCGCGCGCCTGACGGGCCTGCTTGTTGCCGACGGAGCGCCGCGCGTCTCCGCCGACAACGCGATCGCCCAGGCGCTCGACCGGCACGCCAAGAGGTGGAAGCTCCTCCGCGAGGTCCCCGCCGCCGAGGGGCGCGCGACCCTCACGTACCGCGTCCGCCTCCGCCGGCGGACCAGCCCCGACGCGCTGCTGGACGACGTGCGCCGCGCGGTCGGCGCGGGCGCGACCGTTCGGTTCGAGCTCGCCCCGCAATGAGCGGATGACCGACCGGTGGGAGGCGCCGGACAGCGAGCTGTTCCGGCAGATCCTGGCCGACCCGCCTGCGCCCGGCCTGCGCTTCTCCCGCCGCCCACCGCACCGGACGTATTTCCGAGACGTGTACTTCGACACCCCTGAAGGCGAGCTGCGCCACCGGGGCGCCCGCTGCCGCATCCGGTTCGCTGCGGACGGCGAGTGGGTGCTCGCCGTCTCGTTGCCCGGCGGTCGCCGGTTCGACAGCCGGGCGCGCGGCGCGGCGGCTGCGGACCTGTTCGAGGGCGACTCCGCACCGGGCCGGCGGCTCCGCGCGCTCATCGATCCCGCCCGCCTGGCGCCGTGGCTCGAGCTGGAGGTCGAGCGGGCGTGGCGAACGCTGTGCTGGCGGCGTGTGCCCCTGCCGATGTGCGACGTCGTTCTGGACGTCGTCACCGCGCGCCGGGGCGAGTTCACCGCGCGGACGCACGAGGTGGCCCTGCGCCCGCGCCCGTGGGGGGGGGGCCGCGCCGCCGCCGAACGGATGGCGCGGGCCCTCGAAGCGCGCCTGCCGCTCCGCCCAGTGGGCGCGGACCGGCTGCAGCGCGCGGTCGCGGCGTTGGCCGGGGTCGAGGGGCAGGCGCTGGCCCGGGAGCTGCGCGGGGAGCGCGAAGTGGCGCTCGTCGCGGTCGAGCACGGGCGCCTCGCGTTGCGACGGGCCGGAGCGGACCTCCGCCTCCCGGTGCAACGGGGCAGCGGCGAAGCCGCGTGTCGCGCCGCGCTGCGGGAGCTGGTGGGGAGCGGCGAGGGACAGGTACGGCTCATCGGCGTCGTGCCCGCGTCCGGCGACCGGCCGGCGTTCGAGGTCTGGGTGGCGCGCCGGCTGCGGCGCAGCGCCGGCACCGCCGACGGCGGGGGGAAGGGGGGGGAAGGCCTGCAATGGTTCAGCCCCGCCGATCTCCTCGCGCGCGTCGGCTCACCGGTCCTGCGCGACCCCGGCACGCTCGCGGCGCTGACCGTCGCGGCGCGCTCGCCACTCGTCCCGGAGTGGTCCGGCGGCGCGTTCGGCGACGGCGCCGAGGGCGACGCGGCCTCGGACGCGGTCGCGCGCGCCAGCCGGGTCACGCTGAGCGAGCTGCGGACGCCCGCGCTCCCCGACGCGGCGCGGGATCCGGCGCGCCCCGCGCCCGAGCAGTTCCTCAACGCGGAGCTCTCCTGGCTCGAGTTCAACGCGCGGGTGCTCGCGCTCGCCGAGGACCCGCGCACGCCGCCCGCGGCGCGCCTGCGCTTTCTCGCCATCTTCTCCACCAACCTCGACCAGTTCGTCATGACGCAGCTGGGGGCGCTGAAGCAGCTCGTCGCGCTCGGGCGGGCGGGTCCGTCGGCCGACGGCCTGCGGCCCCAGGAGACGCTCGACGCCGTCGCCGTGCGCCTGCGCCCGCTGCTCGCCCGGCAGGGCCGAGCGTTCCACACGCTGTCCCGCGACGAGCTGGCGCCGCGCGGCCTTGGGATCGCGCGGTGGGCAGAGCTGACCCCCGCGGAGCGGGCGCGGCTGCGGGCGTGGGGTGCCGACCAACTCCTTCCATTCCTTACGCCCAAGTCCCTGACGCGCGCGCCGGGGCACCCCTTCCCCCTGCTGAGCGACCGCCGCATCGCGGTGCTGGTCGCCCTGCGCGACCACCCGGGCGGGGGGGGCCCCGTGCACTACGCGCACGTTGAGGTGCCGGAGGCGCTCCCGCGCTTCGTCCCGACGGGCGACGGGCGGCGCTTCCTCCCCGTCGAGGAGCTGGTGCGCGCCACCCTGGACCTCCTCTACCCGGACCGCGACGTCGCGGCCGCCCACGCGTTCCGCATCACGCGCAGCGGGGACCTGCAGCTCGACGAAGCGTCCACCGCCAACTTCCTGCAGGCCATCGAGGAAGAGCTCGCCCGCCAGCAGCTGCGGCCGGTGGTGCGCATCGAGATCGAGGCCGGCACGCCGCCGCGGCTCCAGGAGCTGCTGCAGCGGGAGCTGCGCTTCGAAGAGAGCGAGCGCGAGAGCACGCTCTCACCGGCCGACGTGTACGAGGCGGACGGGCCGCTCGCCCTGGGGAGCCTGTGGGAGATCGCCGCGTCGCTCCCGGCTCCGGACTATCCGCCGTTCACTCCGCGGGAGCCGTTCGCGGCCGGGCGGCCGGTGGCGGAGCAGCTCGACGAGCGCGACGTCCTGGTGCATCACCCCTACGATGCGTTCCCCGGGACCTTCGAGCGGTTCGTGACGGAGGCGGCGGCCGATCCCAATGTGGCGGCCCTCAAGCTCACGCTGTATCGCCCGGGCGGGGGGGGCCCATCGGCCATCGCGGACGCGCTCCGCCGGGCCGCCGCGAGCGGCAAGGACGTGTCGGTGCTCGTGGAGGTCAAGGCCCGGTTCGACGAGGCGCGCAACATCGAGTGGGCGCGGGGTCTCGAGCGGGACGGCATCCATGTCGTGACGGGGCTCGTGAGCCTGAAGACGCACGCGAAGCTCGCCCTCGTCGTGCGCCGCGGGGCCGGCGGTCGGGCGCGGCGCTACGCGCACATCGGGACCGGCAACTACAACCCGGACACCGCGCGGATGTACACCGATCTCGGCCTCTTCACGGCCGACCCCCGGATCACCGCCGACGTGCACGCCCTGTTCAACGAGCTGACCGGCTCAACTCGCGCGCCGCGCGCCCGCCTGCGGCATCTCCTCGTGGCGCCGGCCGAGCTGCTCGACCGCCTGCTGGCCCTCATCGAGCGCGAGGCCGGCCACGCGCGCACCGGTCGTGCCGGCCGCATCCGGGCCAAACTCAACGGCCTCGCCGATACGGCCGTGATTCAGGCGCTGTACCGGGCGTCGCAAGCCGGCGTGGACGTTGACCTCGTGGTGCGGGGGATCTGCACGCTGCGGCCAGGCGTGCCGGGCCTCTCCGAGCGGATCCGCGTGGTGAGCATTCTCGGCCGGTTTCTCGAGCACGCCCGGATCTATCACTTCGGGAACGGCGGCGTCGACGAGTATTACATAGGGTCGGCGGACTGGCGTCCCCGCAACCTGCGGCGCCGGGTCGAGGTGGTGGCCCCCGTGTTCGACGCGGCGGCGCGGGCGCAACTCGACCGGATCCTCGAGGCGGAGCTGGCCGATCCGACGGCGTGGCTGCTCTCGGCGGACGGGTCGTACGAGCGGGGGGAGGCGGGGGAGTAGTCCTCTATCCTAGGTACTCCTCCCTGTACATCCTGACGAGCTCGAAGAAGTACGACACCGCGAGCGGTCCGATCAGCAGCCCCAGAATCCCGAAGTACGGCACGCCCGCCACCGCCCCGACGACCGTCACGATCGGGTGGATGTGGGCCCAGCGCCGGAACACCCACGGCCGGATCATGTAGTCCACGCCCCCCACGGCCACCAGGCCCCAGAGGGCGAGCCCA
>Ga0326597_10012388_pt1 | contig 11244 bp, 9 predicted proteins | sample RVTome_12_FD_203789 | JGI IMG/M metagenome (GOLD analysis project Ga0326597, IMG submission 203789) | Soil microbial communities from uranium-contaminated site in the Upper Colorado River Basin, Wyoming, United States - RVT100D185 | ecosystem: Environmental > Terrestrial > Soil > Contaminated >... | reverse complement strand
CGCGGCGCCGCTTCTTCATCGCCCCTTGCCGGACCGCGTGCGCCGGGCCCGGGCCGCGGCCAGGCGCCTCGCCGGAGGCGATTCGGCGTCGGCCTCGATCATCTCGTCCACCCGCTCCGCGAACCGGCGGGCCGCGTCGTACCCCCGGTCCTTGAGCAGCCGGTTGCGCGAGGCCACCTCCACCAGGATGGCGCTGTTGCGCCCCGGGGCCACCGGCATGCGCACCAGCGGCAGCTCGATGCCCAGGATCGTGAAGCGCTCGTCCTGGAGGCCGAGCCGGTCGTACTCCTGGCCCGCCTCCCAGCGCTCGAGGCTCACCACCAGCTCCACCCGCTGGGACATCCGCACCGACGACACGCCGTAGAGGTCCTTGATGTTCAGCACCCCGAGGCCGCGAAGCTCCATGTGGTAGCGCGTCAGGTCCGGCGAGGCGCCGATCAAGGTGTCCCCGATGCGCTTGATCTCCGTTACGTCGTCGGCGATCAGCCGGTGGCCGCGGTCGATGAGGTCGAGGGCGCACTCCGACTTGCCGATCCCGCTTTCGCCTACGATCAGCACGCCGAGCCCGAAGACGTCGAGGAGCACGGAATGCAGGTGCAGCCGGAGGGCCAGCCGCTCCTCCAGGAACGCGGACAGCGCCTTGATGAACGGCGTCGACTCCGCGGGCGTGACCAGGACCGGGATCCCCCGGGCCTCGGCCGCCGCCAGCAGCTCCGCAGGGGGCCGCAGTCCCTTGGTGACGACGAAGCAGGAGATCCGGCAGCGGGCCAGCCGCTCGATGGCGGCCGCGCGGCGCGCGGGCGTCAACCGGCCGAGGAAGCTCAGCTCGCTGCCGCCCATGATCTGCACGCGGCCGTAGCGGATGTACTCGGTGTACCCGGAGAGAGCGAGGCCGGGCCGCTGCACGCGGGCGAGGGTGATCTCGTGTTCGAGCCCGTCCCGGCCTGCGGCCAGCTTCAGTTGCAACGGCCCCGGGCCGCCCTCCAGCAGCGCCCGAACGGGGACGCCGGGCGCGTCGCGAGGTTCGGCGCGACGCTCGGGGGGAGGCGCCGAGGGGACTTCGGGCCTCCGTTTTGCCGAGGACGAGCCGGCGGCCTTCGGCAGCCGCCGTCGCTTCACGCGGTCACGCTTCGGGTTCGATGAGGCCGAGGTTGCCGTCCCGCCGCCGGAAGACCACGCCGATCCGCCGGGTGGCGGCGTCCCGGAACACGATGACCCCGTCACCGTTGTTGGCCACGAGGAGCGCCGCTTCGTCCAGCGTCATCGGCTTGGCGACGAAGCGGCGGCTGCGGATCACACGGGGGCCGCCGGCGGGCGCGGCCGGCGCGGCGGGCCGGACGGGGGTGGCGCGGACGGAGGCGCGCCGCTTGCCCCCGCGCACCTTCTCTTTGTGGCGCTGGGCCTGGCGGGTGAGCTTGTCGATGACCGTCGACACGGCGACCGACGCATCGCCCGCCACCTCGTTCGCGACGAGGTCGAGGTGCGGCGAGTGCACGCTCACTTCCGCCCGCTGCCGGCGCTTGTCCGCGCCCAGGACGACCCGGACGTGGGTGATCCCGGGCAGGACCTTGGCGAGCTTGCCGATCTTGCGCTCGGCCAGGGCGCGGACGGCGGGAGCGATCTCCACCTGACGGCCGGTGAACTCGACCACCATGCGGCCACCTCTTTCCGCCACTAGTGCACCGACTTGCGAAGGTTGGAGGGCGGAATGCGCAGCTCCTCCCGGTACTTGGCCACGGTGCGGCGGGCCAGGGGCAGGCCGTCGCGTCCGAGCAGCTCTGCGATCCGCGAATCGGACAGCGGACGCGACGGGTCCTCGCCCCCGATCATCTTCCGGATCTTGTCCTTGATCGTTACCGAGCTGATGGCCTCCCCCATGTTGGACGTGATGCCGCTGTGGAAGAAGAAGCGCAGCTCGAACACGCCCCGGGGCGTGTGCATGTACTTGTTGGCCACCACGCGCGAGACCGTGCTCTCGTGCATGCCGATGTCGGTGGCCACGTCGCGCAGCACCAGCGGCCGGAGGTGGGCGATCCCGTCGTCGAGGAAGCCCCTCTGGTGCCGGATGATCGACTCCGCGACCTTGTAGATCGTCCGCTGCCTCTGGTCCACGCTCTTCAGCAGCCAGAGCGCGCTGCGCAGCTTCTCCTTGACGTAGTTGCGCGTCTCCTCCGAGCCCGCCTCCTTGCCGTCGAGCATCCGGCGGTAGGTCGGGCTGATGCGCAGCTTGGGCAACCCGTCGTCGTTGAGGACGATCTTGTAGTCCTCGCCGTCCTTCACCACGAACACGTCCGGGATGATGTAGGACGAGCGGTCGGGGCTGTACTTCATCCCCGGCTTGGGGTCGAGGCGCTTGACGATCTCCAGGTGGTGGGACACCTCCTCCGGGGTCAGGCCCATCTGGCGGCCGATCTCGGCGTACTGGTGGCTCTGCAGTTGCTTCATGTGGTCGCGCACCATCACCTCGGTGGGCGATCCCTCGAGCCCCAGGTGGCGGAGCTGCAGGAGCAGGCACTCGTTCAGGTTGCGGGCGCCGACGCCCGCCGGGTCCAGGCCCTGCACGATCGTGAGCGCGCGGTCGACTTCTTCCGCCGGGTACGGCCCCAGGTTCGCGATCTCCTCCACCGACGCGCGCAGCAGGCCGTCGGCGTCGAGGTTCTGGATGATGGCGTCGCCGATCTCCAGGATCATCTCGTCCGACACCGCCATGTGGAGCTGCCACAGGAGATGGTCGTAGAGGTCGGGGGTCTCGGTGAGCGTGTTCTCGATGGGCGGAAGCTCGGGGATCTCCTGCGAGCGGGTGCGGCGGTGGTCTCCGTCGTCGAGGTAGTCCTCGAAGAACTTCTCGACGTCGATCTCCTTCAGGGGGTCGGTGCGCTCCTCCTTCGCGGTGGCCTCTTCGGCCGCGATCTCCTCCGCGGAGAGCTGGTCCTGGGGGACCTCCTCCAGCAGGGGGTTCTCCATCACCTCCTGCTCCAGCACCTCGGCCAGCTCGAGGGTGGTGAGCGGCAGCAGCTTGATGGCCTGCTGCAGCGACGGGGTGAGGATCAGCCTCTGGGAGAGCCTTGTGCTCAGGCCCAGCTTCTGCTGCATCGTCATCAGATCTGTTTCATGGCCGGGCGCCGGATGTCACGGCTGACTGTCGTCCTCGTCGAGCCGGAAGCCCTCACCCAGATACACCCTGCGGACCTCCTCGTCGGAGGCCAACTGGCTCGGCGTCCCGGACCGGAACACCTCGCCCTCCCTGAGAATATAAGCGCGATCCGTGATTTTCAAGGTCTCACGGACGTTGTGGTCGGTGATGAGGACGCCGATGCCTCGGGCCTTCAGGTGGCCGATGATCTTCTGGATGTCGATGACCGCGATGGGGTCGATCCCCGCGAAGGGCTCGTCGAGGAGGATGAACGCCGGCGAGGTCGCGAGGGCGCGGCAGATCTCCAGCCGGCGCCGCTCGCCCCCGGACAGCGTGTACGCCGGCTGCCGCGCCATGCCCTGGATCCCCAGCTCCTCGAGGAGCTGGCGGGCCCGGGCGCGGCGCTCGTCGGCGGCCAGGCCGTGGCTCTCCAGGACGGCCAGGACGTTCTGCTCCGTGGTGAGGCGCCGGAAGACGCTCGCCTCCTGCGGCAGGTAGCCGATCCCCTGGCGCGCCCGAAGGTACATGGGCAGCGCCGTGATGTCCTCGTCGCCGAGGTGGACCTGGCCGCTGTCCGGGCGGGCGAGGCCGACGACCATGTAGAAGGTCGTGGTCTTGCCCGCGCCGTTGGGTCCCAGGAGGCCGACCACCTCGCCGGTGTGGATCTCCAGGTCGACGTGCTGGACGACCACCCTCCGACCGTACGACTTGGTGAGCGCCTCGGCGCGGAGGGTGGTCAGACCCGTCACTGCTTCGGCTTCTCCTGCCGGATGATGAGCTGAGTCCGGACCTGCTCGCGCCCGTCGACCAGGATCCGCGCGTCGCCGACGTGGAAGGTCAGCGAGCGGCCTTCGAGCTCCTGCGTCGGGTCCTTCAGCACCACCTTCTCCCCCACCAGCAGCATCGTCTCCGTTGCCGGAGTGTAGGTCGCCCGGGCCCCGGTCGCACGGCGCACGCCCTGCTGGACCTCCACCGGCTCTCCGGCCACCAGGGTGTCGATCGAGTTGCCTCCTTCGGTGAGCTCGAGGGTCGCTTTCGGGCTCGTGGTCTGGATGTCGCCCTGGCGAATCACCACGTCGCCGGTATAGACGATCTCGTTCCTGCCTTCTTCGTAGGTCATCTCGCGGGCGCGGGCCTCCACCGTCGCCGCCGGCCTGGCCGCGCCCTTCTCCGCGGCCGGTTGCATGCGGGAGACCACGGATCCGGACGCCTCCAGCCGCCGCTTGCCGCCGGCCAGCTCCTGGATGCTGATCTCGTCGGCCCGGACCTCGTCCTTCTCCGTCCGCAGCAGCGCCGAACGCCGATAGCGGGCCAGCTTCGTGCTCGCGGTGTATCCGAAGCGGTCGGCGGCCAGAAGCGTCGATCCGCCCTTGCCGCCCAGGAGCCCGCCTTCGGCTCCGGGCTTGTCCAGCATGTGGCGCACGTCGTCATGAGCACGGACATCGCCGCTGAGGGTGGCGATCTCGATGACCTTCGCGGTCAGCTTGCTCCCCTGCGCCTGGTCCGCCAGCGAGGGGCCCTCCTGGAGGAAGAGGGCGGACTTCTCGCCGTCGAAGTAGGCCCTCTCCGCCGTCGCGCGCCGGGTCCCCTCGACGAACACAACGTCTTTCACGAACTCGATGAGGGCGGGCTCGCCGGTCGCCGGATCCACCCGGGCGATGAAGCTCTGGCAGGTCAGCGTCCTGGCGGAGGCCTTGGACGGCGGCAGCGGCTCCGCGACGAACGACGAGTCCTTATGGCTGCGCAGCTCGGACATCTTCCCTCGCTCGTCGAACGCAAAGGCGAGGAAGCGCGCCTTCAGAATCCGCTTCTCCGGGGGGTCGCCCTTCCCGGGCCGGATGGTCAGGACGGCATCGGGTCCGGCGGTGGCCTCCTGCAGCGTGCGATCGGGTCGGAACCACAAGTCGAGCTTCTTGCCGGTCAGGTGGCGCGGGCCGCGGCCGGCGCTCGAGGGGGCGAGGCCCTGCACCAGGGCGCCGCCCCCCATCCACAGGTTCACGTCGTCCACCGCCTGTGCCCGGTACACCGCCTGCGTGTCGTCGGCGATGTTCACCAGGAATCGGCCCGCGGTCAGGCGGTCGCCCCCCTGCACGACCTCGACGTGGTCGATGAACTTCAGCAGGCCGTCCTGGCGCTCGAAGACGGCGCGGGCGCTTTTGATGTCCATGGGCTCGTTGTCGGGGTCCTGGAGCTTCAGGACGACGTCGGCCAGCAGCTCGAGGCGGCGCTCCGCCGCGTCGTAGACCACTCCCGTCGCCGAGCCCGAGAGGTCCTTGCGCTGGAACCGTACGGGATCCTCGGTCCTCGAAAGGTTCTTGTCCCCGCGGTAGATCAGCGACGCCGTGTCGAGCACGAAGCCGTCTTCGGTCACCACGCGGACGTTGCCGCGGAAGACCGCCTTCTGCAGGGTCGGGGTGTAGATCGACTCGTCGGCGGTGATCGTGCTCGTCCCGGGCGTTCCCCGGGCCATGTACGTGAACTGCACCTCCACGCCCCGGAGGTGCATCTCCTCGCCTTCCTTCCCCGTGTACGACTTCGCCCGCACGGAGAACTTCGTCTCGCCCATCTCCATGCGGAAGTGGGTGAAACCCTCCATCCGAGTGGCGGTGGTCGGCGACTCCGCCGCCTTTGGCGAGGACTCCGCCGCTGGCCGCGGGGCGCGGGACTGGCTCAGGCTGCGCGTCACCACCGCGGCCAGGCCCGCCATCCCCACCAGCAGCCCGCCGCGGATGAGGCGGGTCGTGCGTGGAGTCATGAAGCCGCGCCGACCAAATGCATCGTGTCGCGGGCGATCAGGATCTCTTCGTTCGTGGGGATGACGAAGACGCGCGCGGCCGACGGCGACGGCGAGATCTCGCCTTCCTCGCCGCGCAGCCCGCGGTTCCGGCCCTCGTCGAGGTGGATGCCCAGCCCCGCCAGGGGGGCCAGCGTGCGCCGGCGGATCGCGGGCGCGTTCTCCCCGATGCCGCCCGCGAACGCGATACCGTCCACGCCGCCCAGAACGCCCGTGTAGGACGCGATGTACTTCATCAAGCGGTAGCAGAAGACGTTCACGGCCAGACCCGCGCGCTCGTTGCCCCCCTCCTCCGCCTCCAGCAGGGCGCGCATGTCGTTGCTGACGCCGGAGATCCCGATCAGCCCGCTGTGCTTGTTGAGCAGCGCGTTGACCTCCCAGGGGCCGAGCTCTTCCTTGCGCATCACGTGGAGCAGTATGGCGGGGTCGAGGTCGCCGCTGCGGGTCCCCATCAGGAGCCCTTCGAGGGGCGTGAACCCCATCGAGGTGTCCATCGACCGCCCTCCGCGGATCGCCGCCACCGAGCACCCGTTGCCGAGGTGGCAGGTGATCAGGCGCAGGGCGGGATCGTCCAGCGGCCGGCCGAGGCGGGTGGCCAGCCGGGCGGCGACGAAGCGATGCGAGGTCCCGTGGAACCCGTAGCGGCGGATGCCGTGGCGCTCGTACAGGACGTAGGGAAGGCCGTAGAGGTACGCGGTGGCGGGCATCGTCTGGTGGAAGGCGGTGTCGAACACCGCCACCTGCGGGACGGCGTCGCCGAGCAGCTCGCGGGCCGCGCGATACCCCTTCACGTTGGGCGGGTTGTGCAGCGGCGCCAGGTCGAAGCAGTCCTCGATGCCCTGGACCACGCCGTCGTCGATCCGGACCGAAGCCTTGAACCGCTCGCCCCCGTGGACGACCCGATGACCGACGGCGTCGATCTCGCGCCGGTCCTTCACCACGCCCACATCGGCGCGCGTGAGCAGCGCGAGCACGTGCTCCACCGCGATCTTGTGCTCGAGGATTTCCTCGCTCTCGCGGATGGCCCGCCCGTCGGCCGCCTCGTACTTCAGCAGCGCGGCGCCCCCGATGTTCTCGACGTGGCCGCGGGCGAGGGCGCGATCGGTGCCGTCGGCCGCGCGGGCGGGATCGGTCTGCACGAGCTGGAAGCGGACCGAGGAGCTCCCGCAGTTGAGGACGAGGACGTTCACGGCCTCATTCTAAGGCGCGGGGGTCAGCGGCCCTGCATCTTGTCGACGGCGGTCAGATAGCGCAGGGCCAGCCGGTCGTCGTCGTCGAGGGGTGCTTTGACGCGGGCGGCACGGCCACGCGCGAGCGTCTCCCGCGTGATGCGCGCGCGGTCCGCGGGGGCGGCCGCGGACAGGATACGCCGCGTCACCGCGGCGTAGGCCTCGAGGTCCTCCGCGGTGAGCGCCGGGAACTGCCGGCGCAGGCGCTCGACGTCGACGGGCAGCGGCGGGTCCCCGGCGGGCGGCCGCTTCCGCTTCAGGATTGCTCCCCGTCCGCGTTGTACTCGAAGAAGCCGCTGCCCGATTTCACGCCCAGCTTGCCGGCGCGAATCATCTTCCGCAGCAGCGGGCACGGCCGGTACTTCACGTCGCCCAGCTCGTCGAACAGGTGCTGCATCCAGCGCATCACCTCGTCGAGGCCCATCCGGTCCGCGAGGGCCAGCGGACCCACGGGCAGGCCGTAGCCCAGGCGCATCGAAGTGTCCACCGCCTCCGCGGTGGCCACGCCCTCCATCACCACGTACATCGCCTCGTTCAGGAAGGGCAGGATCACGCGGGTGGTGACGTATCCGGGGTACTCGAAGACCTCGATGCCGGTCTTCCCGATCAGCTTCACGAACGCCATCGACGCCGCGAAAGTCGCATCCGACGTAGCGAGCCCGCGGACTACCTCGACCAGGGGGACGGTCGGCACGGGGGCGAGGAAGTGAAGCCCGATCACGCGGTCGGGCCGCGCCGTCCGCGCCGCGATCTCGGTCACCGAAAGCGCCGAGGTGTTGGTGGCGAGGATGTCCTCCGGCGGGCAGACGCGGTCCAGCTCCTGGAACACGGCGGTCTTCAGCTCCAGGTCCTCCGGGACCGCCTCCACCACGATCTGCGCCGCTTCCAGCGCGCCCAGGGCATCCACCCCGCGGATGCGGGCCTGGATGGCCTTCTTCTCGGAAGCGGTCCGCCGCCACTTGGCGATGTCGCGGTCCAGCGTCTCGCCGATGCACGCGATGGCGGCCGCGGTGATCTCGTGCGAGCGATCGTGCAGCAGGACGTCGAGGCCGGAGGCCGCGCAGGTGATGGCGATGCCTTGCCCCATCGTCCCGCCCCCCACGATGCCGACGCTGCGGACGTTCATGACACGTTCGTGGTGGGGGGCGCGGGGGGCCTTGCCCCCCGCAGAGCCGACGAATTCATTTCGGCGGCTCCTAGTCTGAAGGCGCGGCGGTCACGAACTCGCGGCCCAGCCGCCCCATGGCGCGGAACTTGTCGTAGCGCGCGGCCACGAGGTCGTCCGGGGACAGCGCGGACAGGTCCGCCAGTTGGCGGGCCAGGACGGCGTCGAGGGACCGGAACATCGCGTCCCAATCGCTGTGCGCGCCGCCGGGCGGCTCGGGCACGATCTCGTCGATGATCCCGAAGCGCTGGAGGTCGGGGGCGGTGATCTTCATCGCCGTCGCCGCCTCCTCGGCCCGCCCGGCGTCGCGCCAGAGGATCGAGGCGCAGCCCTCGGGGGAGATCACCGAGTAGATCGAGTGCTCGAGCATGTTCACCCGGTCGCCGACGGCGATGGCCAGGGCGCCTCCGCTGCCGCCCTCGCCGGTGACGTTGACCACGATCGGCGTGCGGAAGCCGGCCATCTCGCGCAGGTTGAAGGCGATGGCTTCGGCCTGGCCCCGCTCCTCGGCGTCGAGGCCCGGATAGGCGCCGGGGGTGTCCACGAAGGTGAAGACCGGCCGGCGGAACTTCTCCGCCATCTGCATCACCCGCAGCGCCTTGCGGTACCCCTCCGGCTTCGGCATGCCGAAGTTGCGGTAGATGTTCTGTTTGGTGTCGCGGCCCTTCTGGTGGCCGATGAGCGCGACGGGGCGGTCCTTGTACAGCGCGAGGCCGGTCACCATCGCGGGGTCGTCGCCGTAGCGGCGGTCTCCGTGGAGCTCGACGAACTCGGTGAACAGCGCCGACACGTAGTCCAGCATGTAGGGACGGCCGGGATGCCGCGCCACCTGCGTCTTCTGCCACGGCGTCAGCTTCGTGAAATCGTAGTCGGCGGTCATCCGGCTTGAGAAAACCACAAAGCCGGCCAGAACACAAAGGATCGGGCGGTTTTCGCTCAGACCCCGTTCGTGCGGGCGAGCACGACCGACCCCGGGCCGAGCAGGCCCTCGACCTCCGCTCGCAGCGTCTGGTCCGCGCGGACGCGGAAGTACGCGCTGGGGGCGACGGCCACGGACTCGCCGCCGGGGCGGACCATCTCCAGCGTGACCGGGCACTCCCCGCGGTGCGAGCCCAGGATGTCCCGCAGCCGCTCGCCCTGGGCGCGGTCCCACGTCGTCACCGGGACCCTGATGGTCACGAAGCGCGTCTCGGCCAGGCGCGCCTGGTCCAGCGGCACCACGTCGGTGGCGAGGAGGCGCGACCGGCCTTCGTCCACCGACTCCGCGCGGCCCTTCACGAGGACGACGACGTCGTCCGCCAGGCGGGCGGCTACCTTCTTGTAGGTCTCGGGGAAGACCAGCACCTCCGCTCCGCCCTCCAGATCCTCCAGGGTGAAGCTCGCCATGCGGTCGCCCTTCTTGGTCTTGATGAGCCGCAGCCCCACGACGATTCCGCCCACCGTGACCTCGCGCTCGGCCAGCTCCGGCAGCTTCCCGGTCGTGGCCGTAGCCATCTGGGCCAGCTCGGCCTGGAAATGCTCGAGGGGATGGCCCGTGATGAAGAAGCCGAGGGACTCCTTCTCGTAGGCCAGCCGCTCGCCTTCCGGCCAGTCGGCGAGGTCGCGCACCCTCTCCGCCGCCGCGTCGGGCTCCGCCCCGCCGCCGCCGAGCAGCCCGAGGAGGCTCGATTGCCCGTCGTCGCGGTCCCTCTGCCGCTTCTGCCCGACGTCCATCGCCCGGTCGAGGGCGTTCATCAGCGCGGCCCGCCGCCGGTCGAGGCTGTCGAAGCATCCGCTCTTGATGAAGCTCTCCACCACCCGGCGGTTGACCGCGCGGAGATCGACGCGCTCGCAGAAGTCGAAAAGCGAACGGAAGGGCTCGCCGCGGCGCCGCACCTGCAAAACCGCCTCCACCGCGCCTTCGCCCACGTTCTTGATCGCCGCCAACCCGAACCTTATGGCATGAGCAGGCGCCCGGCGATCCGCAACGACGGCGGAGCGAGCCGAATTCACTTCGGCGAGCGAAGCGGGGGGTCCAGGGGGATGCGGCGCAGCACCCCCCTGCTCAATGACGCTGAAGTAGATGTCGCTCTCGTTGACGTCGGGGGGCAGCACCTCGATCCCCATGGCCCGGCACTCGCCGATGTAGCTCACCATGCGATCGGTGTTCGCGCGCTCCGAGGTGAGGAGCGCCGCCATGAAGAACGCGGGGTGGTTCGCCTTGAGATAGGCGGTCTGGTACGCGAGCCAGGCGTAGGCCGCGGAGTGGGACTTGTTGAATCCGTAGCCGGCGAACTGCTCCGTGTGGTCCCAGATGCGGCTGGCTTTCTTCTCGGGGACGCCGCGATCGGCGCAGCCCTTCAGGAACTTGTCCTTCTGGGTGGCCATGACGTCGGCACTCTTCTTCCCCATCGCCTTGCGGAGGATGTCGGCCTCGCCGAGGGTGTAGCCGGCCAGGGCGGAGGCGATCTGCATGACCTGCTCCTGGTAGACCATGACGCCGTAGGTCCCGCCCAGGATCGGCTCCAGCAGGGGGTGGTCGTAAACGACCTTCGTCTGCCCGAGCCGCCGCTTGACGAAGTCGTCGATCATCTGCATCGGCCCCGGCCGATACAGCGCGTTCAGCGCGGTCAGGTGCTCGAGGCGATCGGGCTTGAAGCGCTTCAGGACGTCGCGCATGCCGTCCGACTCGAACTGGAACAAGCCGCTGGTGCGGCCGGCCGTGAAGAGCTCGTAGGTCGCCGCGTCGTCGAGGGGCAGGCGGTCGGGATCGATCCGCACCCCGGTCTGGGCCGCGATCATCTTCACGCAATCGTCGATGAGGGTCAGCGTGCGCAGCCCCAGGAAGTCCATCTTCAGGAGGCCGATGCGCTCCACGCCGTGCATGTCGAACTGGGTGGTGATGCCGTCCGCGCTGCCCTTGAACGACGCCAGGGGCAGGTAC
>Ga0326597_10012387_pt1 | contig 11244 bp, 7 predicted proteins | sample RVTome_12_FD_203789 | JGI IMG/M metagenome (GOLD analysis project Ga0326597, IMG submission 203789) | Soil microbial communities from uranium-contaminated site in the Upper Colorado River Basin, Wyoming, United States - RVT100D185 | ecosystem: Environmental > Terrestrial > Soil > Contaminated >... | reverse complement strand
GCGCCGGACAATTTCGTCATGAGCCCATCCGTGATGCGCGCACACGCGGCTGAGCTCAAGGGCTATCAGACCGGCAAGGGGTCCATCCGCTTCTCAGCGGAGCAGCCCCTGCCTGCCTGCCTGCCTCGGTGGTGAAGAAGCTCGTGAAGGCGCGGATCTTGGAGAATAAGGAAAGGAGACAAACCCCCAAGCAGAAATAGTCCTGAAGAGCCGGACTGGGAGCTTCTGATCGCGAGCGTCTTTCACGCGCCGCCGGGGGCCCTGCGGTTTTCTGACCCTACCAGCGCAAAGATGATGACGGCGGGCACGGGACGCGAGACCATGCTGGGCCATGCTAGTCCCTTGCTCTCCGAACGCCGAGGAGCAGATACTATGGGCATGGTCGCCCCCACTTACTGGACCGCTGAGATGGTCCGCCAGCTGCCCGACGACGGGAATCGCTACGAAGTCGTTCACGGGGAGCTTCTGGTGACTCCCGCGCCCCGTTTCGACCACCAGCTCCTGGTGAGCCGGATGGCCGTCGCCGTCGCGAAGTACCTCGAGCGTGAGCCCGTCGGATTGATGCTCACGTCCCCCGCGGACATCTCGTGGGGACGGGATGTGCTGGTGCAGCCGGATGTGTTCGTCATCCCACACGACGAGGCGAAGCGCCGCGAGTGGTCCCGGATCCGGACCCTGCTGTTGGTCGTCGAAGTGCTGAGTCCGTCGACGGCGCGGGCCGACCGGTTCACGAAACGCCACCGCTATCAGGATGCCGGGGTGCCGATGTACTGGCTCGTCGATGGAGAGGAGCAGCGGGTCGAAGTTTGGACGCCTGACTCTGAGCTTCCGGTGGTCGAGACGCAGCGGCTGGTCTGGCGCCCGGTGGGAGCCGGACAGGCGTTCACGCTGGAGTTGAGCGAGCTGTTTCGGCCGGTCTGAGCATTTTACGAGCGGCTGCGCTCGAAGCAGCCGCCGCTGGGGAACGGGCCGGGGTTGGCTTCGAGTCGTGATTCGCGGACCGTGAGTACGTCGCCGGCAACGGTGCCGACAATCGTGATAGCTGGTGCGCCTGGAGTAGCGAAGGGAATCCGCATCGTTACAGCGCCGTCCTCATCCAGGCTGCCGGTCACGGGGCCAAAAGCATCCGGAGGGAAGCCGACGTCCCCAGCGAACCAGAAGGTGACGCGACCGCGAAACTGCATGGTGTCGAGGGAGTCGATCACGATCGTGACGCGGAGGCCGGTGTTGAGAGAGGGCGGATCCCGGAAAACGGGCGCGCTCGCGTAACTCCACTCGCCGAGGATTACCCCCAAGGAGTCTGGGGGTGGGAGTGCGGTCGGCCCTTCGGAACACGCACCGAGCGACACTGCGGCAAACGGCAGGAACACTTGGCGCAACAAGCGACCCTTGTGCATGAGAACCTCCAGCTGGACTACTTGGGACCCTGCAACGGGCGCGGATCGACAGCCGTCCGACTGCCGAGCCGCGCCCGCCCTCGCCTCAAGGGGGCCGACTGAGACTCACGGCAGGACGCCTAGCGCCCGCGCGATGTTGATCCTGCCCTTCCCGTAGTACGGATCAACCCCTGGGTCCCCGAGGTCGTCGGCCGACTCGAGGATCCGCGCGCGGATCAGCGCGGGATTCCCGTGACCCAGCTGCGCCACGAGCAATGCCGCGAGCCCGGCGACGTGAGGGGCCGCGAAGCTCGTGCCGAGGCTCTGCGCGACGCGACTGCCAAGTGGCACGCTATTGGAACGGCATTCCGGGCGACCGGAGGTCGCCGTCCAGGTGGACGTGCACGGTATCCAGACTTTCGTGAACAGCAGTGGGAAGCCGGCGCCGGCCCCACCGGGCGCTGCGACGCTAACTGCTGAGCGACCGAAGGCGCTGTACGGCGCGCGCGCGTCCACGTTCTCCCACGGCCCGCTGACTCCGGCGGCGCCGGTCGGCCCGGTGGCGGACGCGCAGATCACGTTGGCGGCTTCACACGGCAGCCGAACCAGATCGCCGTTGTGATCGAGGTCGGCGGCGTCATTAAAGGGGACCGTGACGAGGAGGGCGCCTTTCCGGAAGGCGTAGTTCACCGCGCGCTCGAAGCCCGCCACAATCCCCGGGTTCCCACTCTTGTCGCGTTCGCGGCCATCGCTGAGGTTGATCACGTCGGCACCCTGGTCGGCTGCGTACACGATCCCGCTGAGGATGCGACCCACTGAGGTCGCACGGGTCGAGTCGTTGACCTTCACGGCGAGCAGTGTGACGTACCGGTTCACCCCGGCCACGACTTGTGCGTTGCTCGCGACGATGGACGCGACGAAGGTGCCGTGACCGTGGAGATCGCTGATCGGGAGCCGGCCGGCGTAGCGTGCGGGCATGACGTCCTCCGGCACGAACGACTTCGAGTGCTCGAGGTCCACGAGCCCGACCAGGTCCGGGTGCAGGTAATCAATGCCGCTGTCGAGGATCGCGACCACGACATCGCGCGAGCCGAGATGGCCGGCGGCCCACGCCTGGTCCGCGAACACGGCCCGCAGGTTCCATTGCCGCGCGTAGAACGGGGCCGATGTCGGGGACGCGGTCACATCCGCGGCCGCCAAGGGCTCGCCCGCTGCCTGGTCGGCGAATGCGTCATCCAGCGCAGCCGCATCCTCCGGCGCCGCCGCGATCGCGTCGGGCTCCACGGCGCGGATGCTTGGGGACGATGCCAACTCGGCGGCACCGGTCTCAGTCAGTCCGGTCACTGCGGCGACGCCGATGCTGTCGAGTGCGGACTCGACCGAACCACCCAGACTCGCGACGCGCGCCGCAAAGTCGGCGGGCACCCGCTCGGCCGCGAATACCACGAAGTGGCGGCCGGCTTGCTCGGGAGGCATCACGCTGGCAGCGAGCACCGCGCTGCCAGCGAGCTCTGTGGGTGCGCGCTCATCGCCGCAGCCCTGGAGGGCCAGGGCGGCGGCGCCGAGTGCAAGTAAGTGGGTTACAGTGTGTTTCATAACCAACCTCGCTTTCGCCGAGATCATGGATTCGCCTTCGCGCCTGTCTCGGTGCTGCTCGAGCACACGGGCGTGAACGCCGGGTTTACAGGGTTTGATCCATCGGAGTAGCCGCCATCCTTCATAGCGGCGACGAAGTACGAAGTCACGTCGCCACACGGTACGAAGTAGCTCGTCGAGTTGGCAGGCAGACGGTCCCAGGTCGTGCAGGTGTCGAAGCAGGCCACCACCTCATAGCCGTCCTCTACGCTGGAATTGTCCCTCCAGCTGAGCTCGACCTCCATCGTCACGGAGTCCATCCCGGCGACCGCCAGGTCGGTCGGAGCCGCTGGGGGCGTGGTGCAGTCGGCGTTCGACGGCGGGGAGTCGCCGCCGGCATTGAACGCGATGACGCGATAGCAGACCTGCTGCTCGCTCGCGCGCCCGTAATCGGAGAAGTCGATGAAGTCCGACCCCAAGGTGGCCGCGATCGTCCAACTGGCACCGGAGCTGAGCGAGCGCTCGACTCGGAATCCGGCTTCATTGATTGAATTGTCGACCCAGCCGACCCACACCCTGGTGCTGGTCAGCGGGACGGCGTCGACACCGGAAGGCGCGGCAGGGGGCGGGGGTGGTGGAGCCAGCGTCGTAGCGCACGCGGTGGACGAGAAAGGGGAGTAGCTCGTCTTGCGTCCGCTGACCTTCAACGCTCGGATCTTGTAGCAGTACTGCGTCGATTGGGTGAGGCCGGCGTCAGAGAAGCTGGTGACGCCGGCTCCCGTCGAGACCCGCAGCGTGTACGTGCCGGCGGGCCCGCTCGTCGAGCGGTACACCTCGAATCCAGTCTCGCTGGTTGAGTTGTCCTGCCACGTCACGTCGATCCGACTCTCGGATGCGGCGAGAGCGTTCGTGCCCGATGGCGCGTTCATCGTCGATCCCGATCCCCCGGTGGAAGCCGCCCGGATCGCCGGTTCGAGCGGCTGGGTTCGATCGCAGGCGACAACGCACAGGGCCAGGAGCGAACTCCCCAGGCAGAAGCGGTGCACAGCGGTAGTCATGGGTCTCTCGCGTTGAGTGACGGGGGCGTGATACGGACGGCCGCGGACGGGTTGCTCAGCGAGGATTCCACCAGATGAGTGAAGGAAGGACAGGACTCGGCAAGCGGGGAGAAGAAACCAAGACGGATTCGGACTGCGGACTGAGCAGCACTCAATCCGCAATCCCCAATCCGCAATTCGCAATCAGAACGCTACAGCTGGCCCGCGACCCTGACCGGCACGTTACTGGAGGCTGTCGCGCCGTTGCCGAGCTGGCCCCCGTTTCGTCGTCGACCCGTTGCCGAGCCGGCCGAGGTATTGAAGCCCCAGCATAAGGCCGCCTCGGAGCCGGTGAGCGCGCAGGTGTGACGGAAGCCCGCGGCAAGCGGTTGCGCGATGACACCGATCCGCTTGTAACTGAGGCAGCCGCTGCAGGTGCCGCGGCCATGGCTGTTGGAGGTCACGACCACATCCTGGGCGCCGGGGCTGGTCGCGGCCGGTGTGGCGCCGGTGATCTCGGTGGGGCTAACCACGGTGCGGCTGCCGGCTCGCCGCCGCCGATGGTCACGCTGGTCACGTCGTCAAAGTTGGTGCCCGTGATCGTCACGCTGGTCCCACCAGCAACCGGGCTGCTGACGGGGCTCACGACGGTGACTGAGAGCCGGAGTAGGAGGAGTGACGTCCTCGTAGCCTGGAGCCACCAACGCCGCTACGAAAAAGGCGGCGGTCGCTGTCCAATCGAGTGCGAGTCACCTTTCTTGTGCCCCGGTCGACGCCAGGGCGCCTCCGATGAAGGGCGCGACCGCCACCGGAATCGAGCTGCTGGTTGTCGTGCCGTCGCCGAGCTGGCCCTCGGAGTTGTTGCCCCAGCAGTAGGCAGCTCCGGAACTGGTGAGCCCGCAGGTGTGACCCGCGCCCGCGGCGACCGCGTCAAAGCTCAAGCCCCCGGAGACCGCGACCGGAACCGAGCTGCTCGTGGTCCAGCCGTCGCCGAGCTGCCCATTGGAGTTCTCTCCCCAGCAGTACGCCGCCCCGGCGTTCGTGAGCCCGCAGCTGTGAACGTAGCCAGCGGTGAGCGTGCGGAAGCTCAAGCCCCCGGCGGCGGCGACCGGCGTTGAGCTATTCGTGGTCGAATCGTCGCCGAGCTGCCCGAAGGAGTTGTCCCCCCAGCAATAGGCGGCCCCCGGGCTCGTGAGCCCGCAGGTGTAACCGAGTTCGCTGACGTTGGGGATCAGGCCCGGCGTACTAAGCACGACGCCGCCCGCCGCGAGGGCGCTGAAGCTGAGACCCCCTGAGACGGGGACCGGCGCTGCGCTCCCCGTGGTCGAGCCGTTGCCGAGTTGGCCAGAGGAGTTATCTCCCCAGCAGTAAGCTACCCCGACTCTTGTGAGCCCGCAGGTGTGCGACCAGCTCGTGGCGAGGGCGCGGAAGCTCAAGCCCCCGGAGACCTCGTGTGGAGTGAGGGAGTTGTCGCCCCAGCAGTAGGCCGCCCCGGCGCTAGTGAGCCCGCAGGTGTGACGGTAGCCAGCGGCGACAGTGCTGAAGGTCAAGCTCCCGGCGACGGCGACCGGCGTTCGGCTGCTCGTGGTTGAGCCGTCGCCGAGCTCGCCGTAGTTGTTGGTGCCCCAGCAGTAGGCCGCTCCGGAGCTGGTGAGGCCGCAGCTGTGATAGAATCCCGCGGCGAGGGCGCTGAAGCTGAACCCCCCGGCGACGGCGACCGGAATCGAGCTATAGGTAGTAGTGGAGCCGTTTCCGAGCTGACCGATGCCGTTCCAGCCCCAGCAGTAGGCCGCTCCGGAGCTGGTGAGGCCGCAGCTGTGGAGGAAGCCGGTGGCGAGCGGCTGCGCGAAAGCGTTGATCGGCTCGTAGCTGAAGCAGCCGCTGCACCTGCCGCTGCTGCCCCCTCCGCTGGATGCCACGAGGACATCTGCGGCTCCGGCGACGCTCGCGGCCGGCGTGGTCCCCGTGATCTCGGTGGTGCTCACCATGGTCCGGTCGCCGAGCGCGCGCCCGCCGATGGACACGGCGGTCACGTCGGTGAAGTTGGTGCCGGTGATCGTCACGCGGGTCCCGCCGGCCAGCGGGCCAGTGGCGGGGGTCACGACGGTGACCGTGATGGATGGTGGAGGGGGGAGGACTTCCTCGCAGCCAAGTGCCGAGACAACAGCCAACAGGCTGCCGAGGGTCGTGATTGCTCTCGTCCATCTCATAGACGCCCGCGTGGTACGGACGGGAGCGGACGGGTTGCTCAAGCGGAGCTTCAGGCTACGGCTGGCCCGCGACCCTCACCGGCACGTTGCTGTCCGTCGTCGTGCCGTTGCCGAGCTGGCCATATTCGTTCCAACCCCAGCAGTAGGCAGCGCCGCTGGCGGCGAGGCCGCAGGTAACCCGTTCGCCGGCGATCACCGAGGAGAACGTGAGCCCGCCGGTCACCGGCACCGGAACCAAGCTCCAGTCGGTCAAACCGGTGCCGAGCTGGCCCTTCGAGTTCTCGCCCCAACAGTACGCCGCACCGCTGATGGTGACACCACAGGTGTGAAAACCTCCACCGCTCACCGCCGAGAACGTCAGTCCACCGGTCACGGCCACCGGGACCAGGCTCCGAGAGCCTTCATTGGTGCGAGGGAGCGAAGGGTCACCGAGCTCGCCCGTGGCGTTGTTGCCCCAGCAGTACGCCGCCCCGCTGGTGGTGACACCGCAACTGTGTTCGAAGCCGACGCTCAGGGAGGAGAAGGTGAGCCCTCCGGATACAGCCACGGGGACGGATCTGGAGATGGTTGTGCCGTCGCCGAGCTCGCCAACAAAGTTGTCCCCCCAGCAGTACGCCGCCCCATTTGCGGTGAGACCGCAGGTGTGATGGCCCCCGACGCTCAGCATGGAGAACGTGAGGCCGCCAGTCACGGCGACGGGCGTAGTGCTGCAAGGAGTACCGGTCTCCGTACACTGGGCGGTCGACGCACCGAGCTGGCCGGAGCCATTGTGCCCCCAGCAGTACGCTGCGCCGGTCGTGGTGAGACCGCAGGTATGATAGCTCCCAGCTCTCAGCGCGGAGAACGTGAGCCCACCGGTCACGGCCACGGGCGCTAACCGATCGATGGTCGAGCCGTTGCCGAGCGCCCCCCAGCCGCCACTCCCCCAGCAGTACGCTGCTCCGCTGGTGGTGACGCCACAGGTGAGGCCGCCACCAGCACTCAAGGAGGTAAACGTGAGCCCACCGACAACTGCCACGGGCGCTGTGCTGCACGGCTCAAATGTTTGGCACATCTCCGGCGAAATCGTGCCGTCGCCGAGCTCCCCGTAGCCGTCGATACCCCAGCAATACGCAGCGCCGCTCGCGGTGAGGCCGCAGGCGTGCCGACCGAACCCCGCGCTCACGGACCCGAAGGTGATCGCAGTCACCGTGATGGCTGCCGTGTCACTGATGCCCTCGCTTGTCGCGGCCACCCCACTCGACCCCGCGCCGACCGCTGTGATCAGCCCGCTCGCATCCACGGTCACCACAGCCCCATTGTCCGTCGTCCAGGTGACGAAGCGCCCAGCGAGTACTTTGCCATTCGCATCCCGGAGCGTCGCGGACAGTTGTCTCGTCGCCCGCACCACCAGCGCCAGGGACGCCGGGGTAACCGTCACCGACGCGACCGGGAGAGGCGGAATGACCGTGACGGACGCCGTCCCGCTGGCCGTCCCGCTGGTGGCGGTGATCGTGACACCGCCCGGGCTTACACCCGTCACCGTCGCGAAGGCCCGCCCTGCGTTTCCAGAGCTATCGCCTGCAACCGTCGCCACTGCCGCGTCGCTGCTGGTCCACACAACCGAAGGATGGTCGAGCAATCGTCCGCTCGCGTCGCGCACGGTCGCCACCAGGTTGATCGTGTCGCCCGCAGCCCCGACGCTGGCTTGCGCGGGCGAGACCGTTACCGAGGCCGGAGGACCCGCACTGACGTTGACAGAGGCAAACGCCTGCACCGAACCTACTCGCGCGTTGACGGAATACTCACCCGCTGCCAGCGCCGTCAGCAGCCCGGTCGGGGAGACCGTGAGCCCATTGGGATCGCTCGTGGACCACGTGATCGGCAGACCGATCAGCTCGTTCCCGGCCGCGTCCCGCACCGTAGCGGACATTTGGTACGTCGTTCCGGACATGTACACGGTGTCTGGTGACAAATCGAGCGACGCGGCTGGCCCCGTACTGGACTGACCGGTCGTGAACGTCACCGTCACGCCCCCCTGAAGGGCGTCGCCATCGAGATCTCGTACGGCCTGTGTCACTTCCAGCCGGTACTCCGTGTTCGCAGCGAGCGGCGCGGTCGGTACGAACGCAGCAAGCGCCCCCGTCCCCTGGAGGAGCGTGATCGCGCCCGCGACCGTGCTGGTGCCGCGGAACAACTGCACCGACCCGGGAGTGAGCGCCTCCTCGGCGACGGGCTCGCTGAAGACAATGACGATCGAGGCATTGACCGGGACATCCGTCTTGCGGCGTGGGGGATCTGTCCGTACGACGATCGGAGGCCGGGCTGCCGTCACCGCCATGCCAAAGACCCCTCCGGGAACCGGGTTGCCCCCGGCGTCGGTGACGAGGACTTCGATTGAGTCGCCTACGTCGGCTCCCACAAGGACCGGATCGAAGCCGCCGTTGAGGACCGAAGTGATGAGCCTCGCGGAATCCCCAACCCGGCGAACAACCGCGCGGCTACCGGTTGGGACGGTGCCGGGCGGCAAAGACACATAGACTACGCTGTCCCCGGGACCGCTCGTGATAGCCAACGCGCCGGTTACCGCAGCCAGGCTGGTTACCAGGGACGGGTCCGATACGACCAAGCCCTCGGGCGGGTCGCAACAAGCCGGACCGACAGGGGATTCGGAGCATCCGCCGAGCCAGCCCAGCACGCTCACGATCGCGAGGGCGATTCCGGTGCGCACCCATCTCCCGACGTAGCTCATGGCTCCGTGATACGGACGGGCCCGGCCGCGCTGCTCGGGGCTTTCATTGTCCCGTCACCAGGGCGAACCCCGCCCAGTAGAACGGGTGCGCCGTCCGGGCATCGCGCCCTGCCGCCCGCTGCGCCTCGGCCAACGCCTCAGCCTCCGGTCGCCCCGCGGCGAGTTCCCGGTAGAACCGCTCCATCAACCGCGCCGTCGCGACGTCCGCGACCGGCCACAGCGTGGCGAGCACATTGGACGCCCCCGAAAAGAGAAACGCCTGCACCAGCCCCACCCAGTCGTCCCCCGGCGGCACGTCGGCCTGCGCCCCCGCGCCGAGTCCCGTCTGGCATGCGCTCAGCACCAGTAGCCGCGCCTGGAGCGACAGCCCGAATACCTCATGGACCTCGAGGCGGCCGTCCTCGCCGCCCCCTACCCCGAGCTCGACGTAGGAAAAGAGCGGGTTGTGCTTGTTGAGAACGCCGTACGTGGCGAGATGGACGATCCCCTGCTCGGGCACGAGCGCGCGGAACGCGCGCTCGGTCGCGGCTCCTCCGACAAGCACCCGCGCCCGGTCGCCGTGGATCCGTCCGATAGCACTGACCTCGGCCCGCGACCCCGGCAGCGCCGCGGCGCGGGGTGCGAGCGCCAACACGCCACCCCGCACCGGAGCCACGGGCCGACCGCGCAGGCTCAGCCACACCGAAGCCGACGGCACGTACTCGAGGACGTAGCGCTCGATCAGGAGTCGCTCCGGTGCCCCCGGCCGCACCAGCGCCGCAAACGGCAAGTAGTGGAGCTCGACATGTGAAGCAATCAGCAGTCGCCGCTTGCGGGCCAGGAGACCGCTCGCCTCCACAGGCGCGACCAGATACCGGAACAGCCGCCGCAGCGGTGCCCGCCACGCTTGCCGCGCGGCCCCCTCGGTGGGGCTCCCCAGCGTGCCGCGCGCGAAATCCACGAGCCCCGCGATCGTGCTGCGCGTCACGTTGAGATCCAGCGCCGCGACGCTGTCGGCCGTGACGACAAACACAATCGTCGTCGAGTCGCCCACGAGGTACTCGAGCAGCGCTTCGTCCGGCGTAAGCGCGCGCCTGACCTCGCCCGCAGCCGCGACCTCGCCGCGCACCAGAGCGCTGTACGAAGGATTCGCCTCGCGCATCTCGGCCAACAGCTCACCGTACGCATCCTGGGCGCGGGCGAGAGCCTCACGAGTCGCGGCTGCCGCTGTCCCGGCCAGCGCCGGGCCGCGCAATCCCGGGTCGGCCTCGCCTGGAGTCTCGAGCTGTCGGGTAAGCTCCGTGATCCGCCGGCGGAGATCCTGTTCGCGGGCTGCCAGATCGCGCGATGCCTCGCCCGCGGGCAGGACACGCCCGCGCGCGAGCAGGTCGAGCATCTGCCTCGCCCGCAGCCGTTCGCTGGTCTCGAACGCGGCCTCAGGGCGACCGAGCGAATGCTGGACCAGCGCCAGCTCGACGTATACCTCCCACTTGTCAGCGAGGAATGCTGCCCGGCGCTCCTCCACCGACAGCCTACCGGACACCCGCTCGATCTCCTCGATGGCCGCGCGCAGTTCCGCGGCCGCCTCCACGAGCGCCCCCCGGCTTCGCAGGGCGCCCGCCAGTCCGGCGTGCAGCTGCCATGCGATGTCAGGTGCCGGGCGCGCGCCGAGGCGTCCGAGCCCGCCCTGGTACAGGGACTCCGCCGTGAGCGGCAGGCCAGCCTGGGACTCGAGATCGCCGAGGGCGCCGAGCGCCGCGGCCTCGCCACCGGCGTCACCGAGCGCGCGCAGCGTATCGAGCGCATGAACGAGCGCACGGCGTGCGGCCGCCGTGTCGCCGCCGCGTCGTTCTGCGTACCCGATCAGCAGACGCGTCAGGGCCGGCGCACGCCTGTCGCCGGAAGCTGCTTGCGTTTGCAGGGCAAGCTCGAGGGCAGCCTGCGCGCGCGTGTAGTTCTCGCGCATGAGCAGGACGATCCCTAGCCCCTGCTGTGCCGCCGCGCGGGCCTCGCCGTCTCCCGCGCCGCGGGCGATCCGCTCGGCCCGCGCATACTGCCGCTCCGCTTCGGGGAGGCGATTGAACTGCACCGCGAGGTCTGCCCGAGCCAGGACGAGGCTAGCGCTGAGCTCTGCGCCCGCGAGCACCTCCGCCCGTTGGAGCTGGGCCCGGGCGCCCTGCAAGTCACCCGCGGCGGCGCGCGCCGCCGCCAGGTTAGTCCGCGCGGCAATTTCCTGGGCTGCAGGCCCCAAGCGACGATAGATTCCGACTGCCTCGGTGAGCGCGGCGACGGCCGCGGTGTAGTCGCCGCGGCGCATGGCGAGTAGGCCAAGGTTC
>Ga0326597_10012386_pt1 | contig 11245 bp, 7 predicted proteins | sample RVTome_12_FD_203789 | JGI IMG/M metagenome (GOLD analysis project Ga0326597, IMG submission 203789) | Soil microbial communities from uranium-contaminated site in the Upper Colorado River Basin, Wyoming, United States - RVT100D185 | ecosystem: Environmental > Terrestrial > Soil > Contaminated >... | reverse complement strand
CCATGTCACTCATCCGACCGAATGGTACCTCCCAAGCGACCTCTCCGGTGGTCATGTCCACTGCGTGGAGCATGCCCCACGGCGGCGGACTGCACGGGATCCCGATGGGCGAAAGCAGAGCCGACCTCCTCACAGCGTAGGGCGTGCCGTGCTGCGGGGCGACCGAGTACTTGGCGCCCTCTTCGGGAGGAGCGGCCAGGTCGGCCACCTCCCGGGGAATCAGAGTGGCCACCATCGCGACGCGACTGGTGTTCGTCACCAGGAGGTCGGTCTCGGGGTCGAACGCCACGCCACCCCACTCCCCGCCCCCTATGAAGCCCGGATAGGCGATCGTGCCTCGAAGGCTGGGCGGGGCGTACATACCGTCGGACCGGAGCGACTCGACGAGCTTGCGGCAGGCGGCCCGATCGAAGGGTGTGAGACCCCAAGCGTCGGCGGGGTCCATCCCCTGCGGGGCCAGAGCCCGCGGGAGGACCGGGATCGGCTGCGTGGGAGACGCGACCTCTCCAGCCACATCCGACCGAGGCACCGGCACCTCCACGATCGGAAAGAGCGGCTCGCCCGTCTCTCGGTGGAGAACGAAGAGGTAGCCCATCTTCGTGCTCTGTACGACCGCGGGAACCTGCTCACCGTCCCTCTCGAGCACCACGAGCGCCGGCGGGCTGGGAAGGTCGTAGTCCCACAAGTCGTGGTGCACCATCTGGAAGTGCCACACGACCTCGCCGGTCGAAGCCCTCAGGGCGACGAGGGAGTTGGCGTAGCGGTTGTCCCCGGGCCTCAGCCCGCCGTAGTGGTCGGGGCTCGGGCTACTCGTCGGCACGAACACGAGATCTCGTTCCGGATCGGCGGTGATCGTGGCCCACGTGTTGGCTGCCCCCGGCGGGACTCCCTCCCCAGTCGCGAGCGGCAAGCCCATTCCCAGCAGGGGCTCCCAGGCCCACCGCTGCTCTCCCGTGCGGGCGTCGAACGCCCGGACGACACCACTGGGCGCGTCGGCGAAATGACTGTCGTAAATCGTCGACCCCACGATGACCAGTCCGTGGATCACGGTGGGGGGGGCGGTGTGCTTGAGGTGCTCGCGGCGCCCTTCGACGCGCGCCACACCCGCGCCGAGGTCGAGTCCCTCGGGTCCGGCGAAGCCCCGACATTGATCGCCCGTAGCGGCGTCGAGCGAGAAGAGTCGAGCATCGTAGGAGGCCAGGACGATCCTCGCGGCACACTCGTCTCCCTCCACCCTGAGGGGATCCCTCCAGTAGGAAAGCCCTCTGGACGTAACCATCGAATGGTCACTGTCGCTACGATCGATCTTCGGATCGAACGTCCACAGCTCCTCACCCGACTCGGCATCGAGCGCGATCGCTCGGCCGTAGGGAGTCGAGACGAAAAGGACGCCGTCCACCATGATCGGTGTCGCCTCGAACGCCGTGCCGGCCATGCCGTTCTCGTGCGTGTGCACGTCACCCGTGTGGTACCTCCACGCGACCTGCAGGTGGCGCACATTCTCCGCTGTGATATCAGAGAGAGGGGAGTAGTGCGTACCCAGGCGCCCGTCGGCCGTCGGCCAGTCCGAGACGCCCAGACCAGGCTGGTAGCGAGGGTCCAGCCACGCGCCCCCGAACGGGACGAGCCCGACGACGGTGACCACCAGGAGGCCAGCGATCCTCGAGTGCGTGACCTGTGAGGCGCGGGACATCGGAACCTCCAACGTTGAAGTCCAATCGACGACTTCACGTTGGCGCTCTGGCCGCTCGGCCGGACTCCGTCACACGACGTAGCCACAGCCGTGGACCGACGTAGTCGGATCCGCCGACTACCTCGGCCCGGGTATAAACGTTGCCAGCGTAAGCCCAGCCGCGTATGCATGAGACGTGCCCTCAGTCGCCCCCCCCCCTCCCGAGGGTTCGCATGGCGCGTCTGCTGATCGTCGACGACGAAGAGTCCGATCTGTTGTTGCTGAAGTCGTACCTGGAGGCCGAGCACGAGCTGCTCGTCGCCAGGAACGGCGAGGAGGCGTTGAAGCTCTACTTGCGCCACCCCATCGACGTCGTCGTCACCGACATCAAGATGCCGAGAGGCGACGGCATCGAGTTGATCTCGGCGCTGCGAGGCCTGGACCGGGATGCGTCGATCGTCGCGATTTCGGGCCAGGAGCCGCACAAGCTGGCCATAGCTCAGATGGCGGGCGCTGTGGCGATTTTGTCCAAGCCGCTGATCCCGGAGCTGCTGCTCGAGGCCGTAGCCAAGGCCGCCCAGCAGAGGGAAGAAGGGTCGACCGACTAACGCTTTCTCGCGCGCCCGACGCTCAGCCCCCGACGAGCGCCAGCGGAATGTCACCCAACCCGCTCATCTGCGGGTTCTGCCTTCCGTTGGTCGCATCCCGGACCCCCGCGCTCACGTGCCCGAAGAGCTCGGTGAATGTCACGATGCCGTTGCCATCGAGGTCCCCGGCACCTGCCAAGCCCTCGAGCAGGTAGTGCGTGAAGACCCCGTGGCCGCCCCAGCGGCTGTCCTCGAGACTGAACTCGTTCGTGTCGGCGGCGGTCATCATGAGGCGCCGCGACGGCGTGAAGAGCGCCTGAAAGCCCCCGGCGATCTCATTGGAGTCTCCGCCGCCCACGGTGTCACCGTCCGCGGTGCCAGCGGAGTGGCACGCGTCGGCGATGACGAGCACCCGCTCCGCCGCGATCTGCCGGCGCAGCGCCGTCTTCACGTCCCACATGGGGAAGCCCGTGGAGGCGAGGGCGCCCAAATCGGTGTCCGTAGGCAACAGGTACAGGTTGTCCGGGCGACCCGGGTCCGGCGCTCCGTGCCCAGCGTAGTAGATCACGACCAGGTCGTCCCAGTCGGCCTGCTGAAGGAAGACGAAGAGGGCCTCGCGCATCGCCGCGCCTGTGGCCTGCTCGTTCTCCAGGTAGAGCACCTCGTCGAACGGGCCGGCGGCGTCGCTCAGGAGGAAGTCCCTCACGGCTCGAGCGTCGTCAGGGGCGAACTCGAGGTCGGGAATGTCCTCGGACTGGTACTCACCCACGCCCACGACGACAGCCCAGCGCTTATCGATACGGGGCGACGCGAACGTCTCGACGGTCTGGCCGCCGGAGCCCTGCGCGACCACCGACACACTGTCCTGGCTGACCGGCAGCGTGAACTCCCGGGAGAACTTCCTCGCCCCGGAGCCCCCGAGCCCGAATCGCGCCGCGTCCTCATCGGTCAGCGCCTCGATCAACGCGGGTGCTCCGTTCACGTTCACCGTGCGCGCGTCCCCGACGACGACGCCCTCCAAGCGCACCAGATTCTGCACGTCCGAAAGGCCGCCTTGGTTCCGTCTGACCACGCCGATCCCGCGTGTGGCGACCCCGTTGCCCTGGGGCAAGACATCGGCCCGGGTGATGGCGATGCCGGGCGCACCGCTGGACGACGCGGTCTGCTGCGCCGTGATCTCCTCGACCGAGCCCGGGTCGGGCACCCAGTAGGCGGTCTCCTCCCAGGGGCGTCGCTCCCAGTCGTTGAGGACCGGACCGATAAAGGTTCCGATGACCTCCTGCGTGGCCGCGCGGATCGCTTTGGTCCGGGCAGCCTGACCCGTCGCGTCGATTCCGCGCGCATCGGCGGTCGCATCCGACACGACCTCTCCGAGGTCGAGCCGGAGCGCGCGGACCGCCACGTAGGTCGTCGCGGTGATGAGGGTACGGCTCACCGGGTCCGGTGCCGACTCGTAGTCCGCGACACCAAGAATGAGAAGCTGCGCACCCCAATCGCGACCGAGCTGCGTCGCCGCACCGTCGTTGCCGTTGGTCGCAGCGAACACGAGCTCCTGCGAAGACTGGTCGATCGCGAGAGCAGGATCGATGACCGGGAAGCCCGCCTCCAGGAGGAAGGACGTCATCTCCCTCGCAGCCACCTTGCCACGCCCCTCTTCGTCGATGAACACGAGCGTACGAGGCAGATCGCCCTCGAATACGATCGCCTGCGCCCCGACATCAGGCGCCCTCAGAAGCAGAAGGCCGGCGAACAAGACCGCCGGCCCCAACCCGCGAGTGTAGATGATGCGTGTCATGCTATGTCTCTCCGCGGAGCCGCTCGAGGGCGCGCTGCGCGTCCCGGTGGCTCGGATGGATCTCGAGTGTCCGTTCGTAATACTCGATCGCCTGCTCGACCTCTCCTCGGTCCTCGAAGGCGACCGCCCTGCTGAAGGCGATCGTGGCGGGGACCGGAATCGACTCTACGCCCGGCCTGCCCGATGGGGGTGTGAGGTCCAGCATCTCGCCGAAGTCGTCGGCCAGATCGACGATGATCGAAAAGAGCTCGGTCGTCAGGCCCGACATCTTCAGGACCGCCACGACCTCTGAGGTCTCGACGTCGACGGCCCGGATGTCCATGCGCAGGTTTCCGACGATGTCAGTGGCCTGACCCGTCAGGACGTATTGGGCGCCAAGCAACTTGCCGATCTCGATCGCACTCGACTCGTCGACCCGACCGGAGAGCGCGAGATCCTGCTCACGGAGCATCTCGTTGAGCTGGGCACGCTCGATGACTTGTATGCCTGGCCGACCACTGAACTCAGTGACGAGCATCGCGGCCACGGTCTTGCCCAGGGGTACCGCCGCGGTGCCGTCGCCCATCATGAGGCCCGAGAAATCCAGCACCGCAACCGTGGGTAGGTCCTGGGCATGCGCAGATCGAGTCCAAACGCCGTTCGTCGTCGCGAGAGCGACGACCATCAACGCAACGGCATACCTACGCATTTCGCTGGTCCTCCACGCAGGGGCAGCGCCCCCACGAGTGCCTGGAGCAGAGGCGCGAAAGGCGGGCATGCAGGAAAGTTTCCCTTTGCCCGCCATCTGGCCACATCCTATAGTTTAAAGTGGTATCATCGGGGAAGCGAGTGGATTGATTTTCCCCCTTGCCCCGCGTTTTATCTAGCGACCCCGTCGCTCCACAAGGAACCCGCTATGACGCATCCGCCCCGTCGAACCGGGAGACGCTACCTCTCCCTCCTTGCCGCACTAGGCTTGGGCGCTTGCGCCACCGGCCTACCCAACGTCGAGGCGGTCGACGTCCCGCGACTCGAACAAGAGGTCGCCGCCTCCCCGGACGACACGAATCTCCAGGTTCAACTGGGCATGGCCCAGTACAAGGCCGGTGACTTCGATGCCGCAGGGAGCACCCTCCAGGGTGCGATCGAAGCGGGCGACGAATCGGGTGCCGCCTTCCTCTACCTGGGAATGGTACAGGAGGAACGCCAGGATTGGTCCGCTGCACGCGATGCGTACAACCAGTACCTCACGGTCGGCGCGTCCACCGATGCGGTTGACGAGGTCCGCAAGCGCCTGACCCTGATCGGGAGGAATCTGCTTCGGACTCAGGCCCAACAGGCTTTGGCTCGGGAGGTCCAGATCGCCGGCGCCGCGAACGTGACGCCCCGGTCGGTGGCGGTACTGCCCATGGCCTTCAACTCGGAGCGGGCCGACCTCGAGCCCCTCGTCTACGCCTTGTCCGATATGATGACGACGGACTTCGCGGTCTCGAACGCATTGGTCGTCCTCGAGCGCTCGCAGATCCAGGCGTTGCTGGACGAGATGGCGCTGACCTCGTCGGGCTACGCGGAGCCCACCACGGGTGCCCGTGCCGGGCGTCTCCTCCAGGCCGAGCACGTCTTCCAGGGCGTGTTGACGACGCTCGGCGACGCCGACCTGCAGACCGATGCGGACGTGCTCAACGTCCCGAGTTCCTCGTCGGCCGGCCAGCTCACGGAGTCGGCCGTCCTCGAGGGCATATTCGACATGGAGAAGCAGATCGTCATCAGGACCATCCGTGATGTGCTGGGTGTGGCCCTGACGCCGGCCGAGGAGCAGGCGATCCTCGAGAATCGGATGGGCAATGTGCTGGCCTTCCTCGCGTACGGCCGCGGTCTCCGAGAGATCGACCGCGGCAACTACGAGGGCGCCCAGGCCGAGTTCGAGCTCTCGGTGCAGCTCGAGCCGGGCGGCTTCGCCTCCCGCACCGCGGCCATGGGGGAGGTGGCGAACCTCCTCGACGCGTCTGCCATGAGCACGGCGGACCTCTCAGGCATCGCGGGCGCGACGGGTGAACTGGGGCTAGGCGCGTTCGGACCACCCCCGGCGGCTATCACCCAGGACATCGCGTCCGCGGCCGGTGGCGGGACCAGTGGTACGACGAGCGGCACGCTCGAGAACGTCACGCAGGGTGTCGCGCCGCGACCCACGACGGGAACGCTCGACAAGGGAAGCACGAGCACGGGGACGTCCACCGATCAGACCAACGCCACGCGTGACCCCGTCCAGGAGTCCGGCGGCAACGAGGCCCTGCCCGGCACCGTCGAGGCTCAGATCACGATCATCATTCAGCGGCCCGGAGGTGGCGAATGACGCGCTCTCGCCCGCTCGGGCTCGCGGCCGCCCTCTCCTTCGCGCTCGCCGCGGCGGTCGCGCCGGCCACCGCCCAGTACTCCGTCGGTACGGGTGTCGAGTACCAGAGCTACGACTTCGACTCCGGCCTCGGCGCGGACGGTGCGCAGCTCTTTATGATCCCAGTCGCCGTGCGCATCCCGATCTCGGCGGTCGAGGGCCTCACGTTCGACGCGTACTCGGCTTGGGCGGAAGGTCGCGTTCAGGTCGAGGACAGCGTGCTCGAGCTGTCCGGTCCCGTCGACACGGGCCTGAGGGCCGCCTATCAGGCCACGCCCTGGGCGTTGGTGACCGTCGGAGTGAATCTGCCCACGGGCGCCTCGACACACGACAGTGAGGAGGCCCTCGTGGCCTCGGTGCTCTCCACCGACATCCTGGCGTTCCGCGAGGCGACCTGGGGGCGGGGCTTCGCGGTGACGTCGTCGGTGGCGGTGGCGCGGACGGTCAACGGTTTCGGACTCGGCCTCGCGGGCTCGCTGTCGCTGCGCGGGAAATTCAATCCGAGCGCGGACCTCGCGGGGACCCCGGCGGACGAGTCGGCGCTGGAGTACCAGCCCGGCAGTGAGCGCCGCCTGCGGCTCGGCATCGATCGGAACTTCGGCAACAGCACCATGACGCTCGGAGCGACGTTCATCAACTACGCCGAGGACCAGGCGGACAGCCGTAATCTGTTCCAGGCGGGAAATCGCTTCCGCCTCGACGGGACCTACGCGTTTCGTATGAGCGGCGGCGTATGGACCCTCTACGCGGCGGACCTCATCCGCCAGAACGGCGACCTCTCGCTCAAGGTGCTGGACAGTCTGGGCGACAGCGTCGGCGTCGCGTCCGTGGACACCCCCAGCCAGAACCTTTTCGTGGGCGGCGTGACCGGACACCTCTCGCTCGGTGGAGGCTTCGTGTTCCGACCTCACGTCGACGCCAAGCTCCAGCGCCGAGAGGACTCGGCCGGGTCGACCGCGGGTTCTGCGTGGTTGGTCGGGGCGGGCGGCGACGTCCCCGTTCGGATCTTTGGACACGACTTCTTCCCCAAGGCGCGGGTGTTGTTGGGCAAGATGAAGGACCCGGACGAAGCTTCGGTCAGTGTATTCGGGTTGGAGTTCAGCGGGACGATGCGCTTCAACTTCTGACGATGCCACCTGACGTCTGACGCGCTATTAGTGGGCGTCCGGGTTTCGCCCGGGCGCCCACTTCTCGTTCGAGGGAGTACCGCCGAAATATGAGTACCGACATTCGACGCATCGCCGTAAACACCGGTGGGGGCGACGCCCCGGGATTGAATGCCGTGATCCGTGCCGTGGTGCACGCGGCCGACCGTCGCGGCTGGGAAGTCTTCGGCATCGAGGACGGCTACGACGGGCTCTTCCGTGACGACGGCGTGGTCCGCCTGGACCGCAAGGCCGTGCGGGGCATCACCCACCTCGGCGGCACGATTCTCGGCACCACCAACCGCGGAAACCCCCTGAAGTGGCCTGTGAAGGGCGACGATGGGAGCGTGAGGTTCGTCGACCGGTCGCAGGAGGTCGTCGACAAACTGACGGGCATGGGGATCGACGTGCTGATCGCGATCGGAGGCGACGGGTCCCTCGCCATCGCGCACGAGCTGTCCCTGAAGGGGCTTCGCGTCGTGGGCGTGCCGAAGACGATCGACAATGACCTGGCCGCCACGACGCTTACCTTCGGCTTCATCACCGCCGTCGAGACCGCCACCGACGCGATCGACAAGCTCCACTCGACGGCGGAGGCCCATGAGCGGGTCATGGTCGTAGAGCTCATGGGGCGCCACGCCGGCTGGATCGCCCTCTACGCCGGACTCGCCGGCAGCGCCGACGTGATCCTGATCCCCGAGATCCCCTACGAAATCGGCTTCGTGTGTGACAAGATCCAGGAGCGTTGGGCCGAGGGGAGGGAGTTCGCCATCGTAGTGGTGGCGGAGGGAGCATTCCCGCGGGGGGGTGAGCCCCTCTTCAAGCAGACTGGAAGCGGCCAGAAGCGGCTCGGCGGGGTCGCGCACCTTCTCTCCGAGCAGATCGAGGCGCGGACGGGACGTGAGACCCGCGACCTCGTCCTGGGCCACCTGCAACGTGGCGGGGCTCCGAACGCCTACGATCGCCTGCTCGCGCTGTGTTTCGGCGCGGCGGCCGTGAGGCTGGCGTCCGAAGGCTCGTTCGGCTGCATGGTCGCGCTCGACCCGCCCGATGTGCTCGCCGTGCCATTGGACCTCGCCATCGCCAGCACCAAGATCGTGCCGCTGGACGGTGACGTCGTCGCTACCGCCCGCGCGCTCGGCGTCTGCCTCGGCGACTGAACGCGCTCACCACCACCTCGAGAGGAGGAAACCCCATGCGCTCGCCCCGGCACCACGCTCTCGCCTGGACCCTGTCGCTCTTTCTCCTGGCGTCCCCGGTGGCTGTGCTCGCCCAGGGCGTCGCCGACTACGTGCCCGAGGCGGTGCGGTCTCAGCCCTTCTCGCTGTCCATCCGGAACATCATGCGGGCCGAGGAGCACGTGGGTCAGCCGCCCACGCAGGTCCGATGGACGGACGACTCGCGCTGGGTCTACTTCCAATGGCAGCCCGGTGGGCTCGAGTGGAGCGAGGGGCGGAGCCTCTACCGCGTGCCGGCAGCCGGCGGTGAGCCCGAGAGGCTGGATGACGAAGCGGCTCGTGTCGTGGCTCCGCTCTTCGCGACGGGGGATATCTCCTCGGACCGACGTTGGAGGGTCAGCGCGGTCGACGGCGACCTGTATCTCGTCGACCGGGAGACCCTCGCCGTGCGCCGCCTGACCCACACCGAGGACGCCGAGAGCGATCCCACGTTCGGCGTGGACGATGCATCGATCCTCTTTAGGCGGGGTGACAACCTCTTCCAGCTGGAGCTGGCCGGAGGCGCTCTCTCGCAGGTCACACGCCTGTCCACCGACTCGCCCCCGGACGAGGACACGCCCCTCGAAGGCCAGCGAGGCTTCCTCGAGCGCCAGCAGGTGGAGCTCTTCGAGCATATCCGCCGGGGGGTGGAACGGGATCAGCGTGGCGACTCGGTCCGGGAGGTGCTCGACGCCTCGGAGCCTTCGGTCACCTATGTCGACGAGGGCGACGGCGTCCAGTCGCTACGGACGACTCGGAGCGCGGACTATGTGCTGATTCAGACCACCCGGGCCGCCAAGGGGGACCAGGTCGCGGTGGTCCCGGATTGGGTGACGGACGACGGGTATACCGCCGACATCAGTGCGCGCTCGAAGGTCGGGGACGAGCAGCGCTCGTCGCGCATCGGCATGATCCGCACCCGGACGGGCGCAACCCTGTGGATTCCGGTGACACCCTCGGATTACCCGGACGACGCCAAAGCGGATGTCCTCTCCGCGGGCTGGAACGACGCGGGCACGGTCGCGTTCATTTTTGCGACGTCGTACGACGGCGAAGACCGCTGGCTCTGGTCGCTTCGCGCAGACACGGGCGAACGCACGCTCGTAGACCATCTGCACGACGATACGTGGGTGGCGGGACCCTGCTTCGCGACCTGCGTCGGCTTCGTGCCCGACTCGGAGCGCATCTATTTCGTGTCAGAGGAGACGGGCTTCGCGCATCTGTACACCGTCGAAGCGGACGGCTCCGACAGGCGGACGCTCACGTCGGGTGATTGGGAGGTGCTCGACGTCACCCTGCCCGAGGACCGCTCCCGCTTCCTGCTGCGCACCAACGAGGGCTCGCCCTTCGACGTACACGCGTCCTGGCTGAGCTTCGACGGGACGGACCGGCGGACGATCACACGCGGGGCGGGTCGCTACCTCGCGACCCCGTCCCCCGATGGTCGGCAGTGGGCCTTCGTCCACGACGTGGCCAACCGCCCGCCGGAGCTCTTCCTGGCCGCCGCCGACGCGCCGGCCCGGATGCGGGCCGTGACCGAGTCACCGACGCCTGAGTGGTCGTCCTTCCCCTGGATCCGTCCGGAGATCGTCCATGTCCCCGCCGAGGACGGCACGATGGTCCCGGCGCGCATCTACAGACCCTCCGACTTCGGTGCGCAGACGAACAGAGCGGGCGTCCTCTTCGTCCATGGGTCCGGGTATCTGCACAACGTCCACAACTACTGGTCGACCTACTACCGCGAGTACCAGTTCAACCAACTGCTGGCGGCGAGCGGCTACACCGTGCTCGACATCGACTACCGCGGGTCGGCCGGATACGGCGCCGAGTGGCGCACAGCGATCTACCGCCACATGGGAGGCCTCGATCTCTCGGACAACGTGGACGGGGCCCGATACCTCGTGGAGCGCTGGGGCGTGGACGCCGGCCGCGTCGGCGTCTACGGCGGCTCGTACGGAGGCTTCATCACCCTGATGGGAATGTTCACGGCGGGCGAAACGTTCAAGGCGGGCGCCGCGCTGCGTCCCGTCACCGACTGGGCCCATTACAATCACGGCTACACGAGCAACATCCTCAACCTGCCCCAGGAGAATCGGGAGGCGTACGAGAGGTCGTCGCCGATCTACTTCGCGGACAACCTACGACCCGACCAGCACCTTCTCATCCTGCACGGCATGGTCGACACCAACGTGCACTTCTCCGACACGGTGCGGCTGGTCCAGCGTCTGATCGAACTGGGCAAGGAGAACTGGGATCTCGCCGCCTACCCGGTAGAGAACCACGGATTCGTCGAGCCGACGTCGTGGACGGACGAGTACCGCCGCGTCTTCGAGCTCTTCGAGCGCACGCTGCGACCGGGTTAGCAGGTCGCTGAAGAATGGGGGCGCACCGCGTTACGGTGCCACGGCCCCAGAGGGGCACCCGCGGCGCAGCCGTGGGTCGCGGAGCGACGACGGCA
>Ga0326597_10012385_pt1 | contig 11245 bp, 9 predicted proteins | sample RVTome_12_FD_203789 | JGI IMG/M metagenome (GOLD analysis project Ga0326597, IMG submission 203789) | Soil microbial communities from uranium-contaminated site in the Upper Colorado River Basin, Wyoming, United States - RVT100D185 | ecosystem: Environmental > Terrestrial > Soil > Contaminated >... | reverse complement strand
AGGCCATTGCCTCTGCTCATCCTCGTATATCTTAGTACCCTTGGCGGGAATTCGACCCCTGGCTGACCCTCGTAGTACCTCAAAGAAGCAGATTCGCCTGCCGAACGCCGATCGCCCGGTGGCTGGCGGCGAGCTGGAGGATGCCGAGCTCATGCGCCGGCTGGCCGAAGGCGACCAGCATGCCCTCGAGAGCTTGTATGACCGATACGCTTCGGCAATCATGGGGCTGGCATTGAGGATTCTCGGCGAGCGGGAGCCGGCCGACGAGGTCGTGCAAGAGACTTTTTGGCGGGCCTGGAGCCGATCGGAAACCTATCGCGCCGAGAGAGGCGCTCCACTGAGCTGGCTGTTTGGGATCGCCCACCATCTGGCAATCGATCTGACCCGGAGGAGTGCCTCAAGCCGAGTCGAGTTGGTACCGGCCAAGCCGAATCCTGGGGATCGGGAAGCGGTCGAAGAGCTCACTGGGGTTGCGTTGCGCCGCGAGCAAGTAGTGGCCGCGCTGGCGGACCTGGCACCCGAACAGCGCCAAGTTCTAGAGCTCGCCTACTTTGGCGGGCTAACCCATCGGCAGATTGCCGAAGCCACTGAAACCCCGCTCGGCACGGTTCACACTCGAGCTAGGCTGGCACTGCAGAAGTTGAGAAGCGCGCTACTGGCGAAAGGCTACGAGTTCGACTGATGGACAAAGAACTGGAAGACCTGCTGCCCTTCTATGCACTGGGTGCCCTCAGCGAGGACGACCGCGCTCGGGTCGAGCGCTATCTTCAAACCGATCCTGAGGCAATGGCCCGGGTGCGGGAATACCAAGCGACCGCCCAGGCGCTTTCTCATGTCGCTCAGCCGGTCGCGCCTGCTGCGGCTTCAAAAAGGGCACTCCTGCAGCGATTGCGGCGGTCGAGCGAGGGAGTTGCTGGAAGGCGACGGGAATTTTCATCTGGGTTCGTAGGCCGACTGGCCCCGGCCTTGAGCCTGGTGGTAGCGACCGTCTCGTTGGGTGCCGCGCTGGCCACCCGGGCTGAGCTGGGCCGGGTGCAGGCTCAAAACAGCGAGCTGCTGCGCCAGTTAGCCGATTATCAAGAAGCGCTCAGACTGGTCGGGTCGCCCGATTTGCTGGCGCTGGAAATCGAGGGAACTGAGGCGGCGCCTCAGGCCCGCGGAACATTCATTGCGGAATCGGATACCCGGTCAGGAATGCTGCTATTGGCGGGATTACCGCCTCTGGAGCCCGGGATGGCCTATCAGGCCTGGCTCATTCGAGATGGGACTCCATATCCTGCGGGCCTGTTCTTGGTGAGCGCTGAGGGGACGGGCACCCTTTCTCTCGAGGCACCGGATGTGCTTGGGCTGTACGATACCGTGGCCGTCTCGCTGGAACCGGCAGCAGGCAGCCTGCTCCCGACCGGGGCCATCGTCTTATTGGGGGCCATCTCGGGCTAAGCATTCCTGTTCCCGCCTGCGATCCATTGACCCGCTTGCAATCGCAAGCGGGTTTTTGTTGTTGGGATGAATTCAAACGACTGTGCGATGCGTAGTTCAGGCACCTTCATCTGAAGGGCCGCATTCGGCGACTTGCCAAGTATCAATGGGCAGCCATTTCGAAGGAGGTTAGCGGCAAATCAAAGGAGTGAGTCAACCTTCCAACTTGGCACTAGAACTACGACAACAACCCCATTTTCCACAAACTAGGAGGAAACCACTCATGCGTACGTTCTTGAAACCTATCGGAGCGCTCCTCGCCATTGGTGTGGTGACGGTCGCGTTTATGGTCGGTCTGGCCGCGCTGCCTACCCGCGCCGCCGACCATCTCGACGCGCCCGGGCTGACCTCGCCGGGCGGAAACGGCCGGCTCGACATTACCGACGTCTATGCCTTCCAATCGCCCACCAACTCCGCCAACACGGTGCTGATCATGGCCGTTAACCCGGCGGCCGGTTCCCTGAGCCCGACCGACTTCCATCCCAACGCCAGCTACCAGTTCCTGATCGACGAGAACGATGACGCCAAGCCCGACACTACGATCGAGATCGAATTCGGCAAGGTAAAGGGCGGTAAGCAAGAGGTAGAACTCGAACTTGAAGGTCCGGCCGGCGAAGCCGAGGCTGAGGGCAAGACGGGACAGGACATCGAGATCAACATCGAAGCCGATGACAATGACGACGACGGGGAGGACAGTGACGACGCCGATCACAACGACGACAATGGGGAGGACAGTGACGACCAGGGCGTCGGAACGCTGCGCGCCGGCCTGTTCGATGACCCGTTCTTCTTCGACCTGCTCAGCTTCCTCGCCATTGACCTCAGCATTCCATCGGTCCCGTTCTGCGAGCCCGGGGACGGGAACTTCTTCGTTGACCTGAACGTCTCCGCCATCGTGGTCGAAGTCCCGAGCGACCTGCTCGGGCCGGATGAGATCGGGGTCTGGGCGCGCACGGTCTTAGACGGGAAGCAGATCGACCGGATGGGGCGGCCGGCGATCAACACTGTGTTCATCCCCAACAACCCCTTCGAGCCCGTCAGCACCGAGCCATCGCAGAAGAATGCCTTCAACGCTGGCAAGCCGCATAGGGACCAGAAGAAATTCCGCAGCGAGGTCGTGGACACGCTCGAGCTCCTGGGGAATCCGAACGCCGAAAGCCTGGCGGACATCCTGTTGCCCGACATATTGACCGTCGACACCTCGTCCTCAGCCGGCTTCGAGGTCCTTAATGGCCGACAGCTAGATGATGACGTAATCGACATCGAGCTGCAGATCATCCTCAACAACCCGCTCGCTTCGGATTGCGTCAACAACGATTCCGCTTTCACGAACATGTTCCCCTATCTGGCTCCACTGAACTGAGTCGCACGCGAGTTTGCAGGGGCGCATCAACCTGCGCCCCTGCAAACTTCCACCGAAGGGTCCGTTCGTCAGGAGGGAGGAGCACCGCTGATCAGGTCGTTGCAGAGTCGCTTAAGATGTCATGCGGAGCCGCGAAGCGGCGAAGCCTCCCGTTTTCCATCAGGATTCAGGGTCGCCTTGCTGCTGCTAACCGGCGCGGCGATCCTGGCCGCCTCACACCTGGTCGCTTACCTCAGTTCCGGCCAGAAGTCGCCGGTTCCCCTGACAGACCCGTCGGGCCTTCAACCGGGCGATCTGGCTGACTTCCCCTCCACTGCCGTGGGCATCCAGTTCTTTCAGGAGCGCCTTGGGCGAAACCGGGGCGACTTCCTTAGCCTCACGCTCTTGGGCCAGTTGTACCTGGGGCAGGCACGCACAACCGGTGACATCGCCAGTTACGGGTGGGCCGAGGCGGCCCTCCTGGAGGCCTTGGAGATCCTGCCCGGGTATCCAGCCGCCGAAGCCGCCCTGGCCTCCGTCCGCTACGCCCAACATGACTTTATCGGCGCCCTTGAGTTGGGCCAGGCGCTTTATCAGGCAAATCCCCGGATGACGGGCATCCTGGCAACGATCGGCGACGCTCAATTGTCGCTGGGGCGCTACGAGCAAGCGGCGGCGACCTATCAAGCACTCATCGCAAGAACCTCTTCTCCGTCGCTGCTCGCCCGGTTGGCCCACCAGGCGGAGCTGCACGGGAATCCCGATGAGGCGCTGAATCTCATGCAGCGCGCCGCCGGCGAAGCCCTGTTCAACAACGTGGCGAAGGAGGAAATGGCCTGGTATCTCATCCGCCTCGGTGACCTGCATTTCAATGCCGGGCAGATCAATTCGGCGGAGGAACAATATCAGGCCGCGCTACGAATTTACCCTGACTACTACTTGGCCCTGGCCGGCTTGGGCAAAGCGCGGGCAGCGCAGGGCAGGCATGAGAATGCCATCCAGCTTTATGAACAAGCGATTGCCATCATCCCTCAACCTGATTTCCTCGCCGCGCTCGGGGATCTGTATGCGATCACGGGTCGGCCGGAAGAGGCCGAACGGCAGTACGAGACCGTTGAGTTCATCGGCAAGCTAGATGCCATCAACAAGGTCATCTACAACCGCCAAATGGCGATGTTCTATGCCAATCATGATCGCAATCTGGAAGAGGCCTTCGCGCTGGCCACCCGGGAAATCCAGGTGCGGAAAGATGTCTATGGTTACGACGCCCAGGCTTGGGCCCTCTACAAGAATGGCCACTATCAAGAGGCGGCAACGGCCATTCTCCCGGCCATGAGCCTCGGCACCCGTGACGCGATGCTGTACTACCACGCAGGGATGATCTACATGGCCCTGGGGGACGATCTCCAGGCCCAAGCGATGCTCTCCCAGGCGCTCTCCATCAACTCCCACTTCGATCTGCTTCAGTCACGCGTGGCGCGAGAGACGCTCGAAGGAATTGGTGCCACGGCAGCGCTTGGGTATCCAAATGACTAACTTTCTACGACCAACGAAGCGAATCAAGACACCTTCCCCGGCCCACAGGCATGGCCGGCCGAGCTTGGGATGAAAACAACCCCGCGTGCCATCGTCATCATCCTGGTTCTGCTCGCGATGCACGTTCTCGTGCCGAGCGCGGCCGCGCACCCCTTGGGCAACTTCACGATCAATCATCACGCTGGCATCGATGTACGCCGGGATGCCATCGTCCTCACCTATGTCCTGGATATGGCCGAGATTCCGGCTTTCCAAGAGATTTCGAGCCTCGATGCGAATCGAGACGGAATAGCCGAATCCGACGAAACCGTGGGCTACCATTCTGCCAAATGCGAGGCGATTCTTCCCAAGCTTGATCTGCGGATGGATGGCAATCCAGTTCGGCTGAACTTGCAGTCGTCGACGATTGAGTTTCCGCCTGGAGTAGGCGGCTTGTCGACGTTGCGACTGACCTGCGTCTTCGGCGCGCCCCTGTCGTCACTGCGCGAACTTACTCGGGTCGAATTTAAGATCGACGCTTACGCCGAGCGGCAGGGCTGGCGCGAAATTATCGTAAATGGGGAAGGAGTTTGGCTTCTAGGAGATCTCTCTTCTACGAGTGTCAGCGACCTGCTCCGCACCTATCCTGACAATCTGCTCACCAGCCCGCTCGATCAACGTGAAATCTCGTTCGAGCTTGTGCTGACTTCTTCAGTGGCGACCCAAATGGCCCAAACAGCCGCCTCGGACAATGCGCTGCCAAGTGGGGATCGAGAGACTTCCAGCGTGCCAACCGAAGTGGTCAGAGGCGTCGGCTCCGCTGCAGTCTTGTTTTCCCTGGCTCTGGTGATCACCCTGGGCAGCTGGTACACCATAAGAAGGAGGAACGCGTGAGACTGACACTAAGTTCTGCCCCCCGGTCGACCCTACCTGCGAGTTCACAGGGCAGCCAGGTTCCGTCGGTCGCAGGTGAAAAAAAGCCAAGGAGCACCGCGAGGAGATTCAGATGGGTTCCCCTAGTGATGGTGCTGGTCCTCCTTGCTGCCGGTGAGATCTACGTCCTGACGGCGGGCAATTCAAATGCCAGCGAGCCTGGCCATCTGCCTCTGGTAGAGAGCGGCATACAACTCGTTCAACGCACATTGCGTTCGGCGTCAGTCGGCTCAGCCTTGCCACCGGTGGCGCTGATCGTGGCTTTTGGGCTCGGTGGCTTGCACGCGTTGACTCCGGGCCATAACAAAGTTCTGACAGGCGCCTACCTGGTCGGCTCCCGTGCCGGCTACCGTGACGCAATCCTGATCGGGGCGGCGACCGCGTTCTCCCATACGGCGACCGTGATCGTTATCGGCATTTTGGCGTTGTCGCCCCAGGGTCAGGCGGCGGTGAGTTTTTATCTGCGCTGGCTGGGGGTTCCGGCCGGACTTCTGGTAGCCGGTCTGGGCTTCTGGCTGCTCATGCGCTACCTGGGCCAAGGCGTCCACCCGCATTCGCATGCAGGCGGTCACGATCACTCCCACGGCCACTCCCATGAGCATTCCCACAGCCATCGTGCGCCCACTGACCGATTGACTTTGGGCGGGCTCGTAGGTCTAGGCCTGATGCATGGCATCGTCCCCACAGCAGACGCGCTGGCCGTATTATTGGTCGCGTTGAGCGTGAAGCAGACCTTTCTGGGGCTGCTGCTGATCCTGTGTTATAGCCTCGGGATTGCGAGCGTGATGAGTGCGGTTGGCGTGCTGTTCCTGACCTCCCAGGGGCTGATGGAGCGGTTCACTCGGTTAGCAACTCTTTCGCGTTGGGGCCCAGCGATCGCGGCGGCGACGGTCAGCCTGCTCGGTATTGTGATGATCGTCCGGACAATAGGCTTGTAACCGCGGAGACGGAACAGAAGGGAAGGCACAACATGTCAACGATAGGAACTGCACTGGCGCTAGGTTTCATCCTTGGCATCAAACATGCCTTGGAGGCCGATCACGTGGTTGCGGTCTCCACGATAGTGAGTCGCGATCCCCGCCTGCTGAGATCTGCGATGGCCGGCATGTTCTGGGGCATCGGTCACACCCTGACCTTGCTTGCAGCCGGAATAGCAGTCCTTTTCTTCAAGGTGAGCATCCCTGACCGGGTCGCCCTTTCCTTCGAGTTCCTCGTGGGGGCTGTTTTGGTGGGCGTGGGGGTCCAGAACCTCTGGGATTCCTGGCGGACGCGGTTTCATGCTCACAGCCATGCGTCGGGCGCGACCCATACCCACTTTCACTCCCACCGAGAGGGTCATGACCACCACTTGCCGGACCGCTGGCGGAGGTCCTTGCTGGTGGGTATGCTGCACGGACTGGCCGGCAGTGGGGCACTGGTCCTCCTGGTTCTTGGCACCATTGACAGTCCATTGGAAGGCGCGGCCTATATCCTGATTTTCGGACTGGGGTCCATCCTCGGGATGATGTTGATCGGTACCGCCATGGCGATGCCGTTCAGTCTCTCTGCCCAGAGGATTGGGGGGCTCACCAAACGTGTTCAACTGCTGGCCGGAGGGGTTAGTGTCCTGGTGGGCGTCCTCGTGGTGGTCCAAATCGGTCTGCTTGGTGGGTTGCTTACCCCGGCCTAGGTCAAAAGAGCCTGGAGAACTGTGTAGGTATTTCTATTGAATGCAGACGGGCCGGCCGTGCGTAGTTCTAGAAGACAAGACCAATCTTGGCTAGCTCTCGACAGGCAAGGGAGGTGGTTGGGGAAACGCGGCAGGGAGTTCGTCCAGATCGGATCGGAACACATTCGCACCATGGAGGAGAGTAGATGAATTCAAAGCAGTTTTTGACCGTCGGGGGCGCCATCCTTCTGTTGTTGGGGATCGTGGGGTACCTGGGGGTCTTCTCAACAGAAGGCTCCTTTTTCTGGCTAGACAGCGGTGAAAACGTCGCACACATGTTCCTCGGCATCGTTGCTCTGGCTGCCGTGTATGTCCCGGGGCTCAATAGTGCCCTCGCGCCGTATTACAAGCCAATCGTGATCCTGGTCGGCGTGATCGCGCTGTTCTTCGGTATTTACGGCTTCGTTGTCGCCGGGAACGATGTCCCCAACACCTTCGGGGTGGCTAACTTGGAAAGCCCGGCCGACAACCTCCTGCATCTGGTGGTCGGCGCCTGGGCGCTCTGGGCCGCGCTTCGAGCGCAGCCCATGATGATGGAAAAGAAGGCAGTGTAGTCTGGTATCTCCATAACAAGCTCTAGCGAGACCGGGGCGGCCTGCCGGCCGCCCCGGTCTCGCTTAATAAGGAAGGCAATTAGCCAGGATTCCCGCAGCCAACCAAGCGGAGCTCGCTCAGCCAGGCGACCTGCGAGGGTTGTCGAGCGAGACGCGAGAGCGGGAATGCTGGGCGGCCGGGGCGCACCGCATTCGCGGTATCCACAATCTCCCCGGCGCCATCGAACAGCCACAAGATTTCTCCCTCGTCCCGCAAACTTCCGGTGTAAAGCAGATCGGCCGAGATATTGGCGATCGACTCGTCATCGTTCCGTTCTAGAAGGAAATAGCCGCCAGGCCTGATCGTGCCGCTTAGCTGAACATTCAGATCATCCCGGTCTGTGAGCAACCAGCCCTGAAGGTCCACCTCACTCAGTCCGCGATTGTGGAGCTCGATCCACTCGTCGCTCGCAGAGGCAGCCGTTCCGCCCCAGGCCACCTCACTAATGAGCACAAGCGCGCCGGATTGATCGGTGAGGTCCGGACGGCCCACCGCGACGGTGTTCTCATGGTCGGGACTGCCCCAGATCGGGCCGCCCTCCGCGTCGATCGCCTCACCGGGCGGGCCAGGGAAGCTCATCCAGCTGGCGGGGGTGTCTGGGAGCGCGAACCTTTCCATGCTGCCTCTCAACTGCCGGCTGCCGGCCGGCCAGGCATCGCCGGGGCAAACATAAAGGAAGAATGGCCCAGATGGGCGCTGCGGGGTTGGCTCTTCGAAAAGCAGATTTGCGTGCCGAGGAGTTGGCCACAATCCATACCTGAGGTGGTCAGACCCATCGGGCAGCCGGCCGAAGGACAAGTTAGCAGCGCGGACTGATAGGTAGCTGATCTCGTCGATCACTCGCTCGTCGGGCGCCAACAGGCGCACGGTGTCGCCGGTGTCGTTTAGGGCAATCTTGGTCTGGGTGCGAAAGAACACCGCGTAGCCCTTGGCGGGAATGGTGACTCCTGGGAGGTCGAACGGGCTTGATCCGCCGCCGGAACCGTCGTCCAGCCACCAGCCCTTGAGGTAGACGTCCATCCGCCCCGGGTTGTACAGCTCAATGAACTCATCGGCGGTGGTGACTCCGCCGGTCCCCTCCCAGTCGTGGCGCGGCCGGATCAATACTTCGTTGATGACCACCCGACTCGGAATTCCGGTCGGAGTCGGCGTTGGGAAGAAGAGCGAGTTTGCTTGCCGGGGCGTCCCCTGAATCGGGTTTCCGCCTGCATCCAGCCCAGTCCCAAAGTAGCCCGAGAAGGTTGCCCAGTTTCCGGGGAGGTCGGTCCCGCCGCGGCGCTCCATGCTGGCCCGTGTATCGGTATCGCCGGCGGGCCAACCGCCGCCCGCCGAATTGGCGGTGTCGACAATCTCCCCGGCCGGGCCGAGCAGCTCCAGTTGCTCGCCGGTGTTTCGGAGCGACCCGGTATAGATTCGATCGGCCCCAAGGTCGGAAACGGTTGTGTCGTCTGTTCGCTCCAGCAGGAGGTAGCCGTACCCCGGGAGGCTCCCGCTCAGGGTGAAGCTGATATCCCCGCCGTCGCTCAACCGCCAGCCGGTGAGGTCAATCGCATCTGGACCTGGATTGTGAAGTTCGATCCACTCGTCGTTTGCCGAAGCCACAGTCCCGGCCCAGGCGATCTCGTTGATTAAGACCGCTTGCGGAGGGAAAAGAGTCGGCGGAGTTGGGGAACCGCTGGGAGTTGGCGTTTCCGAAAGGGTCGGGGTTGGGGTGATCGTTATAGTTGCGGTCGCGGTGGGACTCGGATCGACGGCGGTCGAGGTCGGGGACGCGCTCGGGGTTGGCGTGGGGAACGGCTCTTCAGGCGTAAGGCTCGGCGTTGGGCTGGACGTCGGGGTGGTGGTTGGCTCGACGGTTGGAGACGCGCTCGCCGTGTCGGCGGGGGTGGCCGTCGGTGGTCCTGGGTCGAGCGTCGGCGTTTCAGAGGTCTTGCTGGCCGATTCGGCGCGGAACAAGTGCTGGCCTGCCGCAGGTCCATCCTGGGCAAATACAAAGACGACGATCCCCAAGACCGCGCCGACCTGCCTGAGCATCTGGGCCGGCCACGGGGTCCTCAACGCATCCCTACTTTCCAGGTTTGGAGGGGGTAGTACTAGAGTACCATAGTTCACCAGCTTGCCACCCGACCGCGCTCCGTCGTTCAAAGGCTGTTTTAGCCGGCATAGGCAGCGCGGTGGCGTCCGGTTAGAATGAAGCTGGTCGTCGCTAATCCCAACTAGGAGCAGATCGATGGACTTCGTGCAGGCTTTTACGTTTCCGTTCCAAGACCAGGACTGGATCAAGAAGCTCGCAATCACGGGCCTGATCTCGCTAATTCCAATCGTCGGCTGGATCGCAGTTCTCGGCTGGTCTTTGGAAGTCGCCCGGCGGGTCATCCGTTCCGAGGCGCCGGTCCTGCCAGACTGGAGCAACTTCGGGGGGAACTTCAGTCTGGGAATCAAGGGCACCGTCATCTCGGTCGTGCTGTCGATTCCGTTGATCGTGCTCTATTTACCGGTTGGGGTGCTGCCCCTCATTTTTGACGAGAATGAAGTTGCAACGGTGCTCACGATCGTCTCGATCTGCACCGGATGTCTAGCTCTGCTCTACTCACTGGTGGTGATGTTTACGCTGCCGGCGGCTTTTGGGCAGCTGGCCGCGACCAACAGCCTCGCCGAGGCCTTCAAAGTTGGCAGGCTGCTGAGCCTGATTCGCGCCGCGCCCGTGGCTCACCTGATCGTAATCCTGGGACTACTCGTCTCCGGAATCATCTCTCCGCTTGGGGGGATCGCCTGCGGGGTCGGGGTATTGTTTACCCTCGCCTACTCGTTCGCCGCCAACGGCCATCTCTACGGACAGGCGCACGTCGAAGCAGCCAAGGCCGCGGGGGCTTGAAGCCGTCGTCGATCTCCGCTGCGGGCGGTCATTGGATTTTGAAAGGGCTGTCCGCATCCGGACAGCCCTTTTCTGTGGGGAGCCGTGTCCTTGCACGTTAGTGATCTGCTCGGAGTTCGGCTCCAAACTCAGCGACCCGGCCCCCAGGCCGACGGACCCCTAACCCCTGCGCTGGGGGCGATGGCGGAAACCGCCCCCGGCGGAGAACCGATTTCGCCCGCCGGTACCGATCTGGCCCGGTTGGTGGCGCTGCTCACGATTCGGGTCGCCTTCCTTCCCACCCGCGGGAGCGGGGCCACGCCCTGGCGGAATTGGCTGGTGCTTGACACCAGCTACCGCGGTCCGGGACAGGCCAGCTCACCGGCGCGGGTCGGGCTGGTGGCCCATGAGCTCACGCACGTTCTGCAACGCGAGTTGGGTGACCCTCATTTCTGGCCGGACGGTACCCTGCGGCCCTCCCCCACCCGGAGATGGCTGGGCGACTCGACCAACTATATGGAAGTGCTGGCGTACCTCATTGGGGCCAGCGTCGAGCTCGATCTGCTCAAGGCGAAGGGCATGCAGGTCGCTCAGCGACTGGTGGACGACCTCGCCACCTTTGCCGCCGAGGACGCGGCCAACGCCGCACATTATGTCGCCAAGCGCTTTCCACGCAATGCGACCTATCGGAAGAACGAACGGGTGGAAGCCAGCTCGCCGGACCGGCGTATCCCGGCCGGAGGGTGGGCCCACTGGCTCGGTAAGTTGGGTTTTTCGGCTGCGGTGGTCGAGCGAGCCAGAGCCCAGGCCGCCCGCGGCA
>Ga0326597_10012384_pt1 | contig 11246 bp, 10 predicted proteins | sample RVTome_12_FD_203789 | JGI IMG/M metagenome (GOLD analysis project Ga0326597, IMG submission 203789) | Soil microbial communities from uranium-contaminated site in the Upper Colorado River Basin, Wyoming, United States - RVT100D185 | ecosystem: Environmental > Terrestrial > Soil > Contaminated >... | reverse complement strand
GACTACGGTTCGGAGAAGTCCATACTCAGGATGCTTGAAATATCAGATGTAGTAATGGGTACCGCCAAGGCCGGCCTGCAGATAATGTCCAAAGCACAATTAGAGAAGGCCGCAAGAATGGTGGTAGCAGCCGACGTGAATGCAGTCCCGCCGCTTGGAATTGAAGGCGTGGATGTGAACGATATGGGCAAAGAACTTGAATTTACGCCCAACAAGGCCGTGGGTATCGGCGCTCTGGCGGTAGGCAATATTAAATACAAGGTGCATCACCGGATGTTCGAGTTGATGATGACCACGCCCAAACCCCTGTACCTGGACCATGTGCAGGCCTTTGCGGCTGCCAGGGAGTTCGCAGCACAGTATGCAGCCAGGTAAGCCATGCCTCATCATCGCCCAGTCGGGACGAGCGCTTGCGGCATCTGCCGCACTGGGTGGGTTGAGATCGCACGTACTTGACCGGTTTGCCGATCAGGATACGGTAGCGACGGCGGTAAGCAGCCTGGCAGTTTCCGGCAATGAAAGCGGTTTCCATGTCGGCGAGTTGCTGGAAAAACTTTCTTTTTTTCTCGGTACGCCTTTATCTGGCGTCATCTATGGCAGTGGACTTGAGCAACAATACGACGTATTGGAGTATCTGGACCGGCACTGGACGTTGCTGGGCAATGAAGCCGCTGTCGTCAGGACCTGCAAGGAACCGTCATTGTTTTTTCCGCTGCTGACCCGTCTCGGAATTCCATACCCGGATACCCGATTAACTGCCCCGTCGCAAACCGGCGGAAATGAAACCTGGCTCATGAAACAGACCGGGGCCTCCGGCGGTGGCCATATACATAGGATCGGCGCAGGCGCCATGACTGGACGCCGTCATTACTTTCAGAAGAAATTATCCGGACGCACTTTGTCGGTCGTATTTCTTGCGGACGGGTCGGAGGCCACTCTTGTAGGGACAAATGAACTATGGACGGTGGCACCGGAAAAAAGCGACTTCCGTTATTCCGGTGCGGTGACCGTCTTTAAATTGCCCCGTTCGATAACCGTCATGCTGGAGGACACGGTACGTTTGCTGGTAAGGGAACTGGGTCTGAGAGGCATGTGTGGCCTCGATGTTATCCTGGATGATGCCGGCCAGTGCCAGGTGCTGGAGATAAATCCCAGACCGACGGCAACCTTTGAACTGCATCAAACGCAACACAGCCTGTGCCAGGCCCACGCCCAGGCCTGTAACGGCAGGCTGGGTTCCTGGTCCCCGGCCCCGGAATTGCTGCAGGCGCACCAGGTATTGTATGCGGACAGGGATTTCATACTGCCGGAAATCTCCTGGCCGAACTGGACCAGTGACCGCCCGTATCCCGGCAGGTATATCCATGTACATGATCCCATCTGTACGGTGCATGTGCAGGCCGAATGCATGGATGATGTGCGCACACAGTTGCAACAGCGTTCAGCCACCCTCATGCAACTTATGGGATTGCAAAAACTGGCCGCCTAATACGGGGGTTTTACATTTTTCAGATGAACAGGGGAACCATAATAACAATGCAAAAGAACAATATTTTGCCCAGCGTCAATCAATTATCTGCGCCACTCATTCGATCACTGATTGACCATGCAGTTGCGCTCAGAATAAATGTCATGCGGCTTGAAAACGGTACCGCCATGATTGATGCCGGTATCCGGACTGCAGGTGGCCTTGAGGCGGGGCGTCGCATTGCGGAGATATGCCTGGGGGGACTGGGCTCGGTAAAACTGCGCGCCTCGACCAATTATGATCACTGGTCCTGGCATGTGGACGTGCATACTTCACACCCGGTACTTGCCTGTCTGGCCAGCCAGTATGCCGGGTGGAACTTGTCCCACGCCGAAGGCAAACAGTCGTTTCAGGCGCTGGGTTCAGGGCCGGGGCGGGCCATGGGCAGCAAGGAAGAATTGTTTGATGAATTGCAGTATCGCGATCGGGCAGACAGCGCATGCATTGTGATTGAGGCTGATAAAATGCCGCCGGTTGAAATTGCCGACATGATCAGTAAGCAATGCAGCATAGCTCCGAAACAGTTGACCCTGATCATGACCCCGACTACCAGCCTGAGTGGATCGGTGCAAGTAGTGGCCCGGGTACTTGAAACAGCGTTGCACAAGGCGCATGCGCTGGGATTCCCTCTGGAAAGTATTATTGATGGCGCCGGTAGTGCGCCGCTGTGCCCGCCGTCCAGGGACTTTCTGACGGCCATGAGCCGGACCAATGACGCCATATTATTTGGCGGCCAGGTGCATTTGTTTGTACAGGCGCAGGATAACGAAGCCGAAGTCCTTGCCTGTAAATTACCGAGCAGCGCATCGAGGGACTACGGTAAACCGTTTGGCGCCATATTCAAGGACGTCAATTACGATTTTTACAAAATTGATCCCATGTTGTTCAGCCCGGCCAGAGTTTCAGTGACCTCACTGATCACGGGAAAAACTTTTCACGCCGGAAAGGTCGACATGAACTTGCTGGATAAGTCTTTCAACAATCAATGTGGGTAGTTTGCAGCCGCAAATCGCGATAGTGACGGATGACCCGGGCTGGCATGGCAGGGAATTGACCACCGCCCTGGAACATCACGGGTTGGGCGCACATTATCTATCCCTGACCGAATGCCAGTTTGCCTTTGATGAATCAGGCATGATGGTACGTATGCCGGGTTTTGAGCATAGATTGCCGCTGGGTGTATTTGTGCGAGGCGTTCCCGGCGGCACTCTCGAACAGGTAATATTCCGACTGGATATTCTCCATGCGCTGGTTGCTCTGGGGATTGTTGTATATAACGAACCGCGGGCCATCGAACGTACTGTAGACAAGGCCATGACGACCTTGCTGCTCAAACAATCCGGCATCCCCACTCCCAATACCTGGGTTTTTGAATCCAGCGAAAAAGCGGAGGCCATCTGTGCCAGCGAATTTGCCAAGGGTCATGCGCTGGTATACAAACCCATATTTGGTTCACAGGGAGAGGGCGTACGTTTAATCACCCGTGATACCGGACTGGTCACCGATGAACGATTTACCGGGCTCTATTATTTGCAGTCGTTTGTGGACAGGGCCACCAGTGACTGGTACGACATACGGGTATTCGTGATCGACGGCAAGGCGCGCGCCGCTATGTGCCGCCGGGGGAAATCATGGATTACCAACCGCGCCCAGGGTGCAAAATGTGAACCGTTGGCACTGGATCCCGGATTAGCGCAACTTGCAGAAGACGCAGTGCGCGCCATCGGGATTGATTATGCCGGGGTAGACCTCATACCCGATGCCAATGGCCAATTACAGGTCCTTGAAGTCAATGGCATTCCCGCATGGTGGGGCCTGCAGAGCGTCACTGATATGAACATTGCCGGATGTCTTATCGACCACTTTCTGCGACGCATTGGCGGCACCGGGGTTTTGTCTGTTTTGCCTTGATGCGAGAAATTTACAGCGTTTCCACGTTACAGGGGTTGGTCCTGGACAGTTTTCGTACCGAAGTGAACGCATTCAAACCCGGCAATGTCAACCGTTTTACCGATGGTCACGGGATGACCTCTGATGATTTTCTCCTCAGTGCAGAACTGGTGACACCGTTATTGTGTGATCGCAATTTGTCAGTAGGACAACGAATATTGGAAAGTGTCAAAATTACACGCCAAAAGGTCGGTACCAACACCAACCTCGGAATGCTGCTGCTTTTTGCGCCAATCATCATAGCCGCTGAAAGAATGCATGAAAAAACAGTTGCTGCTTTGCAGCAACAATTACAGGGTATCCTCTTGTCAGTTGATACATATGATTCCAGATTGATTTTTCAGGCAATTAAAGAGGCGAACCCCGGAGGGCTTGGACAGAGTTCCAAGTATGATGTAGTTTTAAATCCTGATTGTGAACTTTTTGTGGCAATGACCGTGGCCAGTGAGCGAGATACAATAGCCCGGCAATTCACCACAGGTTTTCAGGATATTTTTCAGACCGGGTTGAATGTAATAAAAGAGTTCACCCTGCGCTGGAATAGTGTAGAATGGGTAGCAGTTGCCTGTTACCTGACGTTTCTGGCAAATATTCCTGATTCTCACATCGTGAGAAAATATGGAATCCAGACAGCGGAACAGGTCAGAAAAAAAGCGGTTATAATCGCTGAGCAGTTTAAAAAGAATGATAATCCGGAAGATGCGCAGGTCGCATTGTTCCGATTTGACAGGGATTTGAAAGAAACCCAAATCAATCCAGGAACCAGCGCGGATCTTACCGCGGCCAGCTTACTGGTATACGGGTTAATCAAGAGTCGCTGTTAACAAAAATTGCAGGCACGCAGATCCTTCGTCTGCGCCAGCCGGCAAGAAAAAAGGGTAACACCTTAAATTAATTTACTGTGAAAGATGAGGATGGCAGTAATGTCCATTATCAGTAAACTCTTAAGCTTTCTAACGGGAGGAGGTAAAAAAATGGCGGTCATTGACAGAGTATTAGTAGGTGAATCATTGGTTGGAGACGGCAACGAAGTTGCCCATATTGATTTGATCATGGGGCCCCGTGGAAGCGCAGTTGAAGCGGCGTTCTGCAATGCTCTTACCAATAATAAAGACGGATTCAGCACCTTACTGGCTGTGGTAGCGCCTAATCTGGCGTGCAAACCCAACACCATTCTGTTCAACAAGGTGACGATCAAGGGCGCCAAACAGGCGGTACAGATGTTTGGTCCTGCACAACGGGCTGTTGCCATGGCGGTGATGGATTGCGTGGAAGACGGCACGATCCCGGCGAATGAGGCGGATGATATCTTTATTTGTGTAGGTGTGTTTATCCACTGGATGGCGGAGAACGATACCAAGATCCAGGATTACAATTATCAGGCAGTCAAGGAGTCGATCAAGCGCGCCGTCAAGCGTGACCCGAAGGCTGCCGAGGTTGTGGCCAAGAAGAAGTCGGCCAATCATCCTTTCCAGGCTCATGCATAATAATAATAAAGCTATGCGGTCAGGCTGAGCTATCAGCCATTGCTATGATAATGCCCCGGTCCACCGGGGCATTTTTTTATCACAGTTGTCTCGTTGCCAGGATATCAGCGGCTGTTAGCCGTCCTGTATGCAATGCGGTGGCAACCAGTATCCCGGCTATGCCCGTTGTCTGCAGATGTTGTATATCCGTAATATCCCTTATACCGCCACCAATATAAACATGGCTGTGTTCCGTGGTATTTAGAATTCGCGCAAGCAGTGTTTCGTCAACACCACTCGCAGTGCCTACCCGTCCCAGGTTCATGAGAATAATATTGCCCGGCCAGATATCCGGGCGTCGCAGCAGCGTTTTGTCTCCCAGGAATGACCCATACTTGAAATCCAGAGAAAGCACAGGTTGTGGGCGCAGTTCCAGCAGTGTCGACAATTGTTCCGGGCTGATTCCGGTTTCGCTGCCGATAACATGAGTTATACGGTCATGTGCGGCGTTAAGGAGGGCTATTTTATCCCGTAATCCCTGATCCAGCCAGAAATCCAGGTGCGGGAAACAGTCCAGAAGCCTGCGGACACAGCCATTGTTTGCTTTGCCGCCGGAGATAGAGTCCAGATCGGCTATATAAACGGATGCAAAAGGAAATAAGCCGAGAAATGCCTGTACAATATTACAAGGGTCACTTCCCGGGCAGAGTTGTGAGAGTACCGGTCGGTAACGATCACGCTGTCCTGCCACGGCATGGACCACTTGTCCCTGACACAGGTCAATCACCGGAATAATACGCATAAATCAACCATGAATTTTTTCGTTTGCGAGTTTATCACGGGCGGTGGTATGCAACATGCACCATTGCCCCGGCAACTCGTTCGGGAAGGCACCATGATGCTGTCAAGCTTGCTGGAGGATTTGCAGGCGGCCGGCGTAGAGCATCTGCTTTGTACCCGTGATCCAAGGTTGCCAACCTGCAACGAACATGTGAAGACCATCCCGGCCGAAGACGATGCCTGGACATTGTGGCGCAGATGCATGGAAGAATCCGCAATGGCCTGGATCATTGCGCCTGAAACAGACGGGATTTTGTATGAACTGACATACATGGCGCAGGCCTCGGGGTGCCAGGTGGTCGGCTGCATTCCGGAGACGATTAAACTTGCCGCCAGTAAATGTAATACCATCCTTCACCTTGAATCCCACCATATTCCATGCATACCGGTAATTGATAATGCAGAAACCGCTCCAGGCTGTCGTACAGGCTGGGTGGTAAAACCTGATGATGGTGTCGGGGCAGAAGGGTGCCATCACTTTATGGAGATTAATCAGGTGATTGGTTACATGCAATCCCAGAAAAAAAGGATGACCCTTCAGGAATATGTGCCCGGCATCGCCGCCAGCATGTCCCTGTTATGCCATAAGGGGCAGGCCCGATTACTGGTCTGCAACCGGCAGTTGTTTCAATTCAATGCGGGCAGGGGACATTTGCAAGGTGTGGTTGTGAATGGACTGCCCCAATATGCAGGGCTGTTCGACGATCTGGCAAAAAACATTGCGAGTAGCCTGCCGGGATTGAGCGGTTATGTTGGCATTGACGTTGTTATCGGGAACAACGGGCCGCAGGTGGTCGAAATTAATCCAAGATTAACCACGGCATACGCCGGATTACGGCGTTCACTTGGCAAGAATCCGGTGGAATGGATATTATCCACATATAAAACCGGGCGTTTACCGGATCTGGAAATGATTCGTGGCGTGCCGGTGACTATCAATATGTAGCCAATGAGTAACGAAACATTTACCGGTTGGGATATCGGCGGGGCGCACCTGAAACTGGCTAATGTTTCCAAAGCCGGCAGGGTGGATCTGGTTACGCAACTGCCGCTGCCGCTCTGGCAGGGAATACATATGCTGGATAATTCTTTGCTGGAGGCAAGAAAGAGATTGCCTCCGGCGCCCTCCATCCATGCCATCACCACCACTGCGGAACTGGTGGATATATTCACTGACAGGCATTCCGGCGTCCGGATCGTTGCAGAGCATATCTGTGACATACTTGGACCGGAGAATATACGGTTCTATGCGGGGCGATCAGGATGGGCGGGTCCGGATACCGCCGGACGGCACGCCCGCGATATTGCCTCCGCCAACTGGCATGCTACTGCAGCTTATGTGGCCGGAATTGTCGTCGACGGTATTCTGCTCGACATAGGCAGCACGACAACGGATGTTATACTGTTTTATGACGGGCAGGTCAGATACTTGGGTTATACGGATTATGAACGCCTTGCAAGCGGCGAACTCGTCTACACCGGCATTATACGGACACCGGTGATGGCGGTGACCGACAAGGCACCGGTTGCGGGCAAATGGCAACCGGTTACCGCCGAATTGTTCGCGACCATGGCCGATGTATACAGGTTGACGGGAGAATTGAACGAGCAGGACGATATGCAGAATACGCCTGATGGTGGTGGAAAATCACTTGTGGACAGCGCGCGACGCCTGGCCCGAATGTTCGGCGCGGACTTGAGTGGGCATGGTTCCCTGGAATGCTGGCGGATAGTGGCCACCTACCTTGCGGAAGTGCAACTGGACAGGATTAATCAGTCTTTCCAGCTCGTCCGTTCCCGCCTGGAGGGTAGCATTAATGCAGTTCTGGTGGGTGCCGGTGCGGGGCGTTTTCTGGCACGCAAGCTGGCGCTGTTGCATGGACTGGAATATGTAGACTTTGCCGATCTTATTGACGCCCCGGTACAGATGAAATATCCGGCAACGATGGCAGCCGCGGCAGTGTCTGTGGCGCAACTGGCGAGATTGCAACCGTGACGATCAAGTTAACTGAATTGCCCTACCAGCGGGATTCTTCAGCGTTGTTTTCGGCCATCGCCAATGAACCGTGGAGTATCTTTCTGGACAGCGGGTATCCCTCCCTTGATTACGGGCGTTATGACATCCTGTCCTGCCGGCCCTATACAACATTGCAGACATATGGCGGACAAACTGTTATCAAAGATTCATCCGGACATGAAGATCATTCCACGGAGGACCCTTTTTTTCTGGTGCAGCGGTTCCTGGGTACCAAAAAAGAAAACAGGACCGGATTGCCGTTCTGTGGTGGCGCCATGGGATATTTTGCCTATGACCTTGGCCGGCGCATGGAAAACCTTCCGGACATCGCGGAGAATGACATACCGGCGCCGGACATGGCGATCGGATTATATGACTGGGCGGTGGTTGTCGATCATCACCAGAGAAGATCGTGGCTTGCCGGCTACGGCGATAACCCCCATACCCTGGAAGCATGGCGGGACCTGCTGCAACTCTTTCAGACGTCCAGCTCCCGCTTGCCGGTGAATTTTTCTCCTCGTTCACCTATTGTTTCCAATCTGGACAAGGCTGCTTACGCCAGGGCTTTTGACCGCATCAAACATTATATTGTTGAAGGTGATTGTTACCAGGTTAACCTGTCCCAACGCTTCAATATTGAGGTCAGTGGCTCGCCGTGGGACGCCTATCTGCGATTGCGCAGCGTCAATCCCGCACCGTTTTCCGGCTTTTTCAATATAGCAGAAACCGTGGTTTTGTGTTCCTCACCGGAGCGTTTTCTCAAGGTCAGTAATGACCAGGTGGAAACCAAACCTATCAAAGGTACACGCCGGCGTTCTGCTTTCGCCTATGAAGACCGCGCCCTGGCCGTTGACCTGCTGGAGAGTGAAAAAGACCGCGCTGAAAATTTGATGATCGTAGACCTCTTGCGCAATGATCTGGGGAAGAACTGTGTTACCGGCACCGTCAGGGTTCCCAAACTGTTTGCGCTGGAAAGCTATGCGACTGTACACCATCTGGTCAGCACAATTACCGGGCAACTCCGGCCGGACCGTCATGTCCTGGATCTGTTACGCGGCTGCTTCCCCGGTGGTTCTATCACCGGTGCCCCCAAACTGCGGTCCATGGAGATCATAGAGGAACTGGAACCCCACCGCCGCAAGATCTATTGCGGCTCGATGGGCTATGTCGGTTGTGATGGCAATATGGATTGCAATATCGCCATCCGCACGTTGCTGTATCATGCCGGGAATATGTATTGCTGGGCCGGCGGGGGCATCGTCAGCGATTCGGTCATGGAGTCCGAATACCAGGAGTGTTTTGACAAGGCTGCGGCGATGCTGTATTTGCTGGAGACGCGGGAAATCAAGGAGGTCGGCAGCTGATGTGGGTTATTAAAATCGGCGGTAGTCTCCAGCATGCCGGCGACCTGTCGGGATTCCTGGCCGGGCTGGTTGAACATGCGGCGGGCAGTGCCGTTATCGTGCCCGGGGGCGGTGATTTTGCGGACCAGGTGCGCCGCTTGCAGAAGGAAACAGACCTTGATGACGTGACCGCACACCACATGGCCCTGCGCGCCATGGAGAACTATGGAACATTTCTGTCATCGTATGATTCAAATCTGCTGCCTGCCACATCACCCGGTGAAGCGAGGAAATTGAGCGTAGACAGGAAGATACCGGTCTGGTTTCCTTACAGTATGGTAGCTGACAACCCGTCCATCCCGGCATGCTGGGACGTGACGTCTGATTCCCTGTCCCTGTGGTTTGCGGAACAATTGCAGTGCCGGCATCTCTTTATCCTTAAGGCCGCATACCCCGTCCCGGAAAATTATTCCGCCCACTATTTGTCACATTATGGTTACCTCGACAAGTCTTACGCTGAAATGTCAAAAAGCACATCGGTGTTGTCCTGGTGGCTTTGTTATCAACAGGCACCATCCTTCTTCCAGATGCTGGATATGCGTGAACATCCCGCAACCGTCATGAATGAAATTACCATCGGTAAACAACAAGAACGACAATGAAAAATCTGAAAACAATGTCAATAAACAGTAAAAACCCGTTTGACCCGTTCGGCGTCATGCCTCTCAGCATGTCGATTGTCGAGGCCTGGTGCCGGCACCCGGAACAGTTGCAGAGCCGCATCCAGAATTTCTGGGGAGGTCTGTTCGAAGTGCAACAGCAGGTAATGTTACGGAGCATGGGCAATCTGATACCCGATTTTGTGCCGGCCATATCAGCCGATGAGCGCTTCCGGGACCGGGCCTGGACCGAAAGCCCATGGTTTGATTTCCTGAAAGAATATTACCTGTTATATACGCGTGCGGTTGAAGATGCGATTTATGCCACACCGGAAGTGCCGGAAAAGGACAAACACAAGGCCGCTTTCTGGACCAGGCAGGCACTCAATGCTCTGGCCCCTGGAAACTTTCTATGGAGTAATCCGGAAGCACTGAACAGGTTGATCTCGACCGGTGGCCAGAGCCTGCTGGAGGGATACCGGCAATTGCTTGCAGACCTGCGCAAAGGCGATATCGGCATGGTCGATGAAACCGCCTACAAGTTGGGGAAGGACATTGCCAATACCCCGGGGGAAGTTGTTTTTCGTAATGAATTGATGGAAGTCATCCAGTATGCGCCCGCAACCGGGGAGGTATACAAGATCCCCATTGTCATCATTGCTCCGTGGATTAACAAGTATTACATCATGGACATCGCACCGGACAAGAGTCTGATCCGTTATCTGGTCGGCAAGGGATTTACCGTATTCGTCACCAGCTGGAAAAACCCGGGCCCGGAAATGCGTGACATGAAACTGGATGATTATCTGACCCGGGGTGCGCTTGCGCTTGTCAATGTTGTGCGTGAAATTTGTGGCGTGGACAGCGTCCATGCGGTCGGATATTGCATAGGCGGCACCCTTCTTTCCATATTGCAGGCGTGGCTGGCGCGCCAAAACGAAGCATCGACTCTCCCCATTGCACACTGGACGCTGCTTACCACCCTGGTTGATTTTTCCAATCCCGGTGACATAGATGCTTTCATCACCGAAGACAGCATCCAGTGGCTGGAACAGCGGATGCAGGAGAAAGGGTATCTCGAGGGCATGGATATGGGCACCTCGTTTCGCTGGTTACGCGCCAACAGTCTCGTCTGGCGTTACGTTGTCCAAAATTATCTGTATGGCGAGACACCGCCACCGATGGACATACTGCAATGGAACGTGGATTGCACACGTTTGCCCCTGGCCATGCACAGCTATTACCTGCGCGAATTTTACCTGAACAACCGGCTGGTTGAGCCGGAGGCGCTGACGGTGGCAGGACGTCCCATTGATCTGCGGCTGATCAAGGCACCGCTCTATGCCGTGGGTACCGAACAGGACCATATTGCCCCATGGCGGGAGACATTCAAAATCGTGAATTTGATCGCCGCTCCCGTGCATTACACGCTCGCAAGTTCCG
>Ga0326597_10012383_pt1 | contig 11246 bp, 8 predicted proteins | sample RVTome_12_FD_203789 | JGI IMG/M metagenome (GOLD analysis project Ga0326597, IMG submission 203789) | Soil microbial communities from uranium-contaminated site in the Upper Colorado River Basin, Wyoming, United States - RVT100D185 | ecosystem: Environmental > Terrestrial > Soil > Contaminated >... | reverse complement strand
ACAAAACGATCCGCGTGAGCGGCGCATGTCTCAGCAAGTTTTTCATTTTGAAGCTTGATCAGCTCGGCAGCCAAATCGCGCTCCGCCGAGTACCAGGAGGCATTGATACTCAGGGCCTGCACATCGATTCCCCATTCGTCCATCACGCGCAAGCGCTCTGGCACATTCCCCAGGCTGATCTGCTTGCCGGTGAGAGGATTGTTGAGCTGGTTTCTGATGCCGTCGCCTAGGTCAAAGTCCTTCAGCAAGTCCCACGCTTCAGGGACCACACAGTGCGCATGAATATCCACCGTCTTGATGCGGCGCCCGGCGAGCGCCACCTCACGCCGCCTGCCGACACCACTAGCCTGGAACGGCGTCAATGCAGCATCTGCGAGGCCACAGCCGACAAAAAATATTCCTCCTGCCGCGCCCGCCAAATCTTTCAAAAATTCTCGCCGATTGGACATGGTTCCCTCCCATGGTGAAATGGCCATACTCTACCATGTCGGTTCGCTTTGCCGAAGCCCAATTCTTAAGGGTTGATCATTTACGCGCGAACTGCCCGCACTCTGGCAGCAGAGCACACAAAAGCTGTCTCTGGCAGTGGAGTGCGAGCCCTCGAGCCCGTTTATAATGAATACTCAACGTGAAGCTCGGGGAGCGGTTCAGCGAACAGCCCATTGGAAACGAGATCCTGATATGAGTCCCTCAGCGAAGAGTCTCCGCGAACACGTGGAAAAGTTGCGGGAGAAGATCCGCCGCCACGAGCATCTCTATTTCGTGCTCGATCGCCCGGAAATCACCGATGCTGAGTACGACGCTCTGATGAACGAGTTGAAGAATCTGGAGGCGGAGCACCCCGAGTTGATCGCGCCGGACTCGCCGACGCAGCGCGTGGGTGGCAAGCCACGGGAAGGCTTTGTCCAGGTCCGGCACAGCGTACCGTTGCAGAGTCTTGACAATGCCTATTCGGAAGAAGAACTCCGCGATTTTGACCGCCGCGTGCGCGAAGGCGCGGGACGCGACAGCGTTGACTACGTGGCCGAACTAAAGCTCGACGGCATGAGTATGGCGGTGATCTATGAGCACCGGATGTTGCAGAAAGCCGTAACGCGCGGCGATGGATCCATCGGCGAAGATGTTACGCAGAACGCCCGCACCATCCGCTCGCTGCCGCTCTCGCTCTCGGAGGCTGCGCTGGCGAAGGCCCAGCTCGGCGGGGACCTGGAGGCTCGCGGGGAAGTCTTGCTCGACCGCAAAGCTTTCGAGCGCCTGAACCAGGAGCGCGAACGGGCGGGCCTTGCGCAATTCGCAAATCCACGCAACGCCGCGGCCGGCTCGATCCGCATGCTGGAGCCGGGCCTAGTTGCCGAGCGGCATCTCGATTACTTCTGCTATGCGCTGTTTGTCAATCGCCGGATTCCCGTAGAAAGTCAGGAACAAATTCTGAAGGCGCTCACGGCGCTCGGCTTCAAGGTTAATCCGAACTGGAAGCACTGCCGTAATCTCGACGAGGTACTCGAGTTCATCAGCCATTGGGAGTCGCAGCGCGACGCGCTGCCCTACGAGATCGACGGCATAGTCCTCAAGGTGAACTCTATCGCGCTGCAACAGGAACTGGGCTCCACTGCGAAAGCTCCGCGATGGGCCATCGCCTACAAGTACGCGGCACGGCAGGCCCGGACCGTTGTGAACGACATTGTGATACAGGTGGGGCGCACCGGAGCGCTGACGCCGGTGGCGATTCTGGAGCCGGTGGCGCTCGGAGGTGTTACGGTCAGCCGCGCCACGCTTCACAATGAAGATGAAGTCCGGAGGCTGGGTCTCGAAATCGGAGACACGGTGGTGGTGGAGCGCGGAGGAGACGTCATTCCCAAGATCGTGCGCGTGGCTGCGGAGGAGCGCCAGCGTTTGACCGATGGGCGCCGCGGCGAGCGGCGCACGTTCCAGATGCCGTCGCAATGCCCGGTCTGCACCGGCCAGGTGGTGCGCGAAGAAGGCGAAGCAGCCTGGCGCTGCATCAACGTCAACTGCCCGGCAAAATTGAAGGAGTCCCTCCTGCACTTTGCCGGGCGCAAGGCGATGAACATTGACGGACTGGGCGAAGCACTGGTGGATCAACTGGTCGATAGCAAGCTGGTCGGCAATCTCGCCGACATCTACCTGCTGACGGAGGAGAAGCTGGTTGCGCTCGAGCGCATGGGGAAAAAGTCGGCGAAAAAACTGCTTGCGGAGATCGAGCAAAGCCGCAAGAACAGTCTCGACCGGCTGATCTTCGCGCTGGGCATCCGGTTTGTCGGCGAGAGGACGGCCACGCTGCTGGCAGAACACTTCGGATCGCTTGACAAGATCGCGGAAGCGTCGATGGAAGAGTTGGAAGAAGTATTCGAAGTCGGCCCCAAGGTTGCCCAGAGCATCCACAGTTTTTTTCGGGAGCCGCGCAATCATGATCTCAAGGAGCGATTGCGCCAGGAAAAGCTCCGATTTGAGCAGGAGAGCAAATGGCAAAAGGGAAACAGCCTGGCCGGAAAAGTATTTGTTCTGACGGGAACTCTGGAACACATGACGCGCGAGGAGGCCAAACAGAGAATCGAGCAGGCCGGCGGGCGCGTCACCGGTTCGGTGAGCAAGAAGACCAACTTCGTAGTCGCGGGCGCTGATCCGGGCACGAAGCTCGACACGGCACGAGAGCTCGGCGTGCCCGTCATCAGCGAGAAGGAACTCGACGCACTCTTGAAGTAGTCCGCGGCAAAGCCGGTAGCATATTTTGGTATCGTGGGAGGCATAGGAGTTCGTTTGTGTTGCAGCCTGATTTGGAGATGTTTCGGTCGGTGCAGCGCTAGCCGTCCTGCCCGGAATCGGCATAGCTTGTGCAACTCACGGGCGGCGCGACCGCGTTCTGGAAACACCACCTCCGTGTGTTAGACTCAACACTGACCATCCCATGGGCCGGTAGCTCAGTCGGTAGAGCATCTGACTTTTAATCAGGGGGTCGCGGGTTCGAGTCCCGCCCGGCTCACCATCCTAAGTTGTTGTTAGATCGAGCGGTTACTGGTCTCATTTCTCCTGAGTGCTTTCTGCATACTGTTCGTCGCAAGAAGCACCAGCGGATTGTGCTTCCTGCTCCGCTCAATCTTCGGCCCCAGCCGCTCCTGAGAGTGACTGATAAGGAAAGCGATGAAACTTATCACTGTGCCGGATGTACTCTATTGAATTAGAATTCTAGGCAGGCAAGGTCAGCCTGGATCCCATATTGGGATCGCTGAACGGAATTCGTTTTGAGCTGTTCGAAAGCGGCGGGCGCTGAAGCAATTCACCCGCTATTGTCGATTGGAATAGAAGTCGCGAGTAGTTGAGCGGCCACGGGGAAAATTTAATTGATAGCTGGCGAACGTCTGAAGGAAATACGCAATCGGCTCAACATTTCGACACGGGACGTGGAGGAACTCAGCCGAAAAATAGCTGACGCCGAAGGAAATGACGAATTTTTTGTCTCCAATCCGTGGCTTACCCAGATCGAGAACCATCTGGGCTCCCCCAGCATTTACAAACTCTACAGCATCAGTGTGATCTATAGAATCAAATTCTCCGATCTGCTCATACTCTACGGCATTGACCTAGAAAAGATTGGCAAGTATCAGGCAACCTGCGCCTTGCCTGAAACTCATTTGACACAGCTCGAGATTTACGACGAAGATCGTCCGGTCCAATTCCCAGTACGCTTTGATCCTGGTTTCAGCATAGACAGGACAAATCTCTTGTCCCGGATGGTAGAAATCTGGGGTGAGATTCCCATCGCGCTCATTCGCCATCTCGACTTGCGCAGGTGCCTGTTCGGATATATCGGAATGAACGATTATTCCCTTTACCCCATCCTGCGACCCGGTTCGTTTGTCCAGATCGACAACAAACGAACGAAGATTCAGCCGCCGCCCTGGAAGGACGAATACAGTCGTCCGATTTATTTTATCGAACTGCGAGAAGGCTACGCTTGTTCCTGGTGTGAATTGAAGGGGAAGACGTTATTCCTGATTCCCCACCCGCTTTCCGGATACGGAATCCGCCAATACGCATATCCTGACGATGCCGGGGTTGTCGGGCGTGTTACTGGGGTTGCGATGCAAATTGTTGACTCGGAGCCGACGCTTTCGACTGACGATGCTCCAAAACTGCCAAGGCCATTCGCACGTTAGAAAAGAAGAGATTACGCAGTATCAAATTGCAATTCCGGGGGACCAGCATCCGATAAGGCTGCAACTCCATCCAGACTTGAAGAACGTTGTCTGGCCCCATGTGGGCAGCCCGGATAAATCGCTCCAAATCCTGAACCAGCATCCCTAAGGGAGAGAACGCCAGTTCCTGGAAGATCTCTTGGTGAACAGTCTGGAGCGCCTCCTCAGCCACTCCCGCAGAAAACCGAAACGCCAGCCCGTCATGACAATATCTGCCGGTATTGTAATCACGGGTGGAGGACAGGCTAATCAGTTTTGCGAACTGGGTGGGGATAGAGACGAGGCTGCGCTTTCGCAGATCGTCGATTGCCTTGCTTAGCTCATTGGGGTTCATTCCGTGAAATCTTCCAGCCGGTCTAGCTCAGTCGCGTTCCGCCAGGCTGACCGGCCCCCATTTTTTCTAAGACCAGCGGGTCTATGCTCCCAAACAGAGTTTCCGAGCAACTTCTGATTCTGTTTCCCGCGCCAACCAAGCCAGCAACCAATTTCCCGGAGGCAAACGGACCTCGCAACCAGATATAAGTCTCGGCAAGTGCCGCAATCGCCAGGAACGAGCCGTAGTTTAGCGCCAGTTTGATCTCAAGCCCCGGGCTTACGCCCGCATTTTCCCTCGCCGAAATCCGATGGACCCACATGATCGCTCGCAAAGAATTTCGGGTCTGCGCGATCCACTGCAAGGCTAGAGCGCGCCGTTCGCGGACAAATTCTCTTCGAAGTTCAGGAGCATCCTTCAAGATAAACTGCAAATCAGCTTGCGAGAAAATTCCCTCGCTGATGCGTCCAGAGCGAAGATGTTCCGCTGCGGCAGAGTAGGTGAGCGTAAATGTTCCCATCGACTCTTGTGGAGATCTCACTCTCGACCTTTGGAAGGCGACGATCAAGTATGCCGCCAGGCCGAGTCCGATAAGGATGAGGCTCATCTGCATCATTCGGATTGAAACATGCGAAGGACTACGTTTCGTGCCCAATCAACGGAACGATACGTCCCTCGTACCAGGGTTTGATAATCTTTCTCTATGCCCATGGGGACGGTCAGCACAGGAGCGGGAACGCTGACCCACAGTGCCCGAATCCAGATACCCAGAGTAATCATGTAACTTAGTTGTTCTGAATACTTCCACCAAGTGACAAAAGATGGCCCGAACTGGGACGGGAGTGATAAGGCGACTACGCTTGCGGCAATATAGAACCCGTACCCGAGCGTGAGCCCTGCCAAGTTGCGTCCTAAGGGGAGCCCGTAGTACGAAAGGAGAGTAAGAAGCAGAGTAAGAAGCACCGCTTGCACGGCTCGCAAGTTGCGCTCGAATCTGGCTACGTGGCTCACGAGTCCACTGGCATCGCCATCAAACGCGTTTTCGAGAGCGATGAGCAGCACCACGATGAAGAATGTGCTCACGACGAAGCGAGCCAAGCGAAGCGTTCCGGCATAATCCCGCAGGGAGTGCCGGTAGATTTCCCACAATAAGCCGTATCCCAGGGCAGCAGAAATGAACTGCGTATACCAATAAAATTGCAGATACGATTCTGGATAGCTCGTGTAAAGGTGCATGCGCACGAGGCCTATCAATAATACGGAGCTAAGATAGAGACCGAAGATGGGGTAGCGAGAAAAAAAATTTCCCTTAGCGGTAACCGCCAGCAGCGCGAACCTGAGAAACTGTGTAGTCCACCAAAGGACAAGTGTAGTCATCAAACGTTAACGGTACCATAAGAGGGGGAAAATCTTTGGGGGTTTTTCCCCTCTTATGTATTGTGTACTCTTGCCCGGCTAGACTGTCCTGGAAACGTCAGGCAGCGGCATTGTCCGCCACCCACCTGGATCTGCCGGAGGATCGCCATCAGCGATTTCTACCGTGCTCACTGCGGAACCCGGAGTTATTGCTAAGCCATTGACAACAGGCCGCGCAAGAACAAGCATTCCAAACGTTAACGTTAACAAAACCAATTTCGTCATTTGAGGAGCCTCCCATAAGTGAATTTTCCCGACCCGCAGAGCTTATGGTAGGAACCAAACGGAAACTAGCGACTTCTTCCCGATGCTTCGAGTACGAAGCAAAACGGGTCCACAGAGGAGATAAAGCTGCTCTCTATTTGTGTGGCTCAAGCGTGCAGGTTTCAGGAAAACGGAGATGATCACGCTGGTAACAAAGATGTTAGGTAGAATAGAATAATTTGCTGACCCGTTTCGATTTTCGAAATTAGAGCTTCCTAGATAAAGCGAATCCCCGCTCTGTTTCCGAAGCATTTTGCTTCCTGCTCAAAGCAATTGCTGTTCCGGTTCGTCGAACGGCCATCGCTTTCCGCAAAAAATTGAAGATATTCTCGAGACCAACCGTTGAATCTAGCGGCCTAAGTATTTTCATGCGGGGTATTGCTGTGAGGCCCGTTCGATAGGCCTATGACGCGCCGTCAAACTGGAAATCGTTAGATCGGAAAGTACCCTCGCCGGCTCTTGGGACGTTTTCCGACCTCCGCCAGTGAGAATAACGGCTCGGAAAACTGCTTCCCTCCCGAAGCAGCCGGAAGATTCTTGCACGTTCCGGGGACTTATCCGTCGAAAATATGTGGTTGCCCGGACTCTTGGGTTGCGTCGTGCGCATTAGCCTCCAACCGGAAAACACGACCAAACCTACAGGGGATGATTCCTTGCAAGAGATCACCGATTACGATTCCCTTTCGATTCTTCCCACGCACCAGATCCTGATGGACCGCTTGGGACAAGCCTTGGCACGAACAACTCGTTATCGCCACCGGCTCTTTGCGCTACTCTCACTGACTCTCAACGGCGTTACGGCATTGAACGAAGCTATGAGCCCGGCTGTAGGAGGGGGCATACTGCGCGAAGCTGGAAACAGGTTGCAGAGATGCATGCGTAGCGTGGATAGCTTCGCTCGCCTTGGAAAGGAAGAGTTTGTAATCTTGCTTGATGAAATTGGAGAGCCAATGGATGCCGTTTACACCGCCGGGCGCATCCAGGCTTATTTAGCTCAACCCTTCGAATCGCTTGGCTTCACGGCATCATTTACCGCTTCGATAGGAATTGCACTCGGATCCGACAAATACGGGAACTCTGCGGATATACTACGAGATGCGCAAACCGCTATGGTCCGAGCCCAGATGCAGGGGGCCGGCCGATGTGTGATCTTCGACCCCAAGGTCCATCAAGAAGCCGAGGACAGGCTGAAACTGGAAGAAGAACTCCGGTGGGGAATTGAGCGCGGTGAACTGCGACTGCACTACCAGCCGATTGCATCCCTCACAACGGGGGAAGTGGAATCATTCGAAGCCCTCGTGCGCTGGCAGTCTCCGGAACGGGGATTGCTCTACCCGGCTGATTTTCTCCCCGTTGCGGAAACTGCCGACCTAATGAAACCGATCAGCAACTGGGTCCTCAAAGAATCGTGCACGCAACTGGCGCGGTGGAAGAGGCTGTTTCCCGTGCGGGAGGACCTCAGCATTAGCGTCAATCTGCCTACTGCCTATTTGGAAAATCCGGACTTGCCGGCAGAGATCGAGTTATTGCTTCTTGATAGCGGAATCGGATCCTTCGGCTTGACGTTGGAAATTACGGAAAGTCAAATTATGGAACATCCGGACTCCGTTTTCATGGTTCTCAATCGGTTGCACGAATTGGGGGTTGGAATTTCACTGGATGACTTTGGCACAGGCTATTCGTCCCTGAGCTACCTGGGAATATTGCCTGTGCAAATTCTGAAGATTGACCAGTCGTTCGTGGCCAAGCTCGGTGCGTCCGAAAAGACTCGCTCCATTGTTCGCGCAATCTGTCTGCTGGGCGAGTGCCTGGGACTAAAAATGATCGCAGAGGGAGTTGAAACCCTGGATCAATTACGCCAACTGCGGGTCTTGGGCTGCACTCACGGGCAGGGATATTACATCGCGAGACCATTGGAAGTAGCCCATATCGAACAACTGATTTCCCACGCGACCAAATTGGATCAGAGTCTTTTGTAAGCACCGTTGCCCTATTTCTGGACCGCTCCGCAGTCTGCCATCGCTCCGTTCCCGGCCCTTTTGTCCGAAGCCCCTCCGTATGCTGCCGTTCGCTATTGCACTCCAAAAAAGAAGAGTGCCAGGATCGCTCCTCAGAGGCCAAGTTCACCGAGCTCCTGGTCCGCGCCAATACTGGCTTAGGCTCGGAAAAACCCGCCCCGCACGGATCGCTCATCCCAGAATAGAATTCCTCTCGCGACATAGCTGAGAATGCCCGTCTGACCGCATAGTTGCTGCGCCCTGACTGTTCGATCCATCCTGCCGGTCCTGGTGCATTCCTGCTAGAATGAAATCGTTATGACCACAAAGATGAATTTGACGGCGATGGTGAAGGCCGCCGGCTGAGCGTCCAAACTAAGTCCAAAGGTTTTGGACGCCGTGCTCGGCAAGCTGCCTCGGATCAAGGACGAGAACGTCCTGGTCGGCTTTGACAAAGCCGACGACGCCGGAGTGTATCGTCTCAGCCCTACGCTGGCTTTGGTGCAGACGGTGGATTTTTTTACGCCCATCGTCAACGACCCGTACATCTATGGGGAAATTGCTGCAGCCAATTCCCTCAGCGATGTCTACGCCATGGGCGGGAAACCCCTGTCGGCGCTCTCCATCGTGGCCTTCCCGGAGAAGGGCGACCTGGAAGTTCTCGAACAGATTCTGCAAGGCGGCTTCGCCAAGATGCAGGAAGCCCATTGCGTGGTTATCGGCGGGCACAGCATCCGTGATGAGGAAATAAAGTTTGGATACTCGGTTACCGGAACCGTTCATCCATCGCGCGTGTGGTCCAACGCCGGGGCGCGGCCGGGCGATGCGTTGATTCTAACCAAGCGGCTTGGCACCGGTGTGATTTCAACAGCGTTGAAGCGGAAAACCGCAGCGGAAGAGTGGAATGCGGCCGCGGTCGCATCCATGCGGACTCTGAATCAGCAAGCCTGCGAGATTGCTCTGCGCATATCAGCCGAAACCGGCGACTCCATTCATGGCGCCACAGACATTACCGGCTTTGGTCTGCTGGGCCACGCACGGGAGATGGCGCTCGCCAGCAATGTAACGATGGAGCTGGATCACACCAAGATCGATGCCTTGCCCGGCGCGCTCGAGTCGATACGTCAGGGGGCTGTGCCCGCGGGGCTCAAGAACAACCAGGAGTTTGCCTCCTGCTCCGTCTCGGTTGCCGCAACGGTTCCTGCTGAAAACGAAACGTTGCTTTATGATCCGCAAACCTCCGGCGGATTGCTGATCGCCATCGCCGCCGAACACGCTCCGGCGCTCGAATCCGCCCTGCACGCCGCCAGCATCCCCGCGCGTACCATCGGACGCGTCCTCGCCCACGGTGAGCACCGCATTCGTATTCTGTAGGAGATATTTTTTCTATAACTAGGCGGGTCGGGCGAGACAGCCTGTGAGTTTCAGGAAGCGCGGATTCTGCCGAAGCGAATTCATCGCTGGCTCAACTCCCAAGTACACCAGCCAGCCGGGGCGTTTTTCGCCGGATCGATCCCGCATGTCCAAGCGACCTTCGGGGTGAGCGAATAAGTTGGCAATCGATTAGGTAGTGAAGCAATCGGGGCCTAATCCAGTCGGAGGGATTTGAGGTACTGGCGGAAGGCGGGGCCGAGGTCGTCGCGGCGCAGAGCGAATTCGACAGTGGCCTTGAGGAAACCCAGCTTGTCACCGGCGTCGTAACGTTTGCCTTCAAACCGAAAGCCATAGATAGGCCGCTTCTGCAAGAGGGCGCGCAAGGCGTCGGTGAGCTGAATCTCGCCGCCCGCGCCGGGCGAGGTCGAGCAGAGGGCGTCGAAAATCTCCGGCTCCAGGATGTAGCGGCCGATGACCGCCAAATTTGAGGGGGCCAGCTCGGCCGAGGGCTTTTCCACCAGATCGGTTAACTGGTAGAGCCGGTCTGACTCGCCGTTGTGATGGATTGGCTCGCCGGAGATGACTCCGTAATTCGAGATCGAATCGCGGGGAACTTCCTGGATGGCAATGATCGAGCCGGGATGGGCCTCATAGGCGTCCAGCATCTGGCGCAGGCAAGGGACTGGAGCATCGATGATGTCATCGCCAAGCAGCACCGCAAAAGGCTCATCGCCGACCAACTCGCGGGCCATCAAAATGGCGTGGCCGAGTCCCAGGGCCTCCTTCTGGCGTACATAGGAGACGTGGATCATATCGGATATCTGCCGGATACTCGCCAGCAAATCATGCTTTCCCTGCGTCTCCAGAATCTTTTCCAACTCATAGGAAACGTCGAAATGGTCTTCGATAGCCCGTTTGCCCCTACCGGTAACGATGATGATGTTGTCGATGCCGGATTGCAAGGCCTCCTCGACGACGTATTGGATAATGGGCTTGTCCACGAGCGGCAGCATCTCTTTGGGCTGCGCCTTCGTCGCGGGAAGAAACCGTGTCCCCAGACCGGCGGCGGGGAACACCGCCTTGCGTACTTTTTTCTTCATGACTTACTCCCACTCGATTGTATCCGGCATCGGCGGCGCAAGCCAGCAGCCAGGAACGCCTTTCCATGACCATGGTGCGTTCGCGCAACCAATCCCTTGGCGACTGATCTCGGAATGAAATTACTTCTTCAGGCTGGGGATGTATACGGGGTCGCCGACCTTGAGGACTCTTCCCAAATGCTGATTGTTCTTTTGGAGTAGCTGAACCGTGGTGTTGTAGTTCGAAGCAATTATCGACAACGACTCGCCTTTGCGGACCCGATGAATCAGCCGGCCCGTTTCCGTCGAAGGAACTCTGGAGGATTCTTTAGAAGCCGTCTGGCGCGGGTCTGCTGTGGAAACAATTCGTCGAGTGGCTGATGCGGACTTGAGGGCGCCGGCGATTTGCGAGATGGCCCTAGAAGGCGATGTGCTCGAAGGAGAAGCACTCAGGGAAGCGCTATTCCGGGAAGCAGCCGGAGAAGATTTCACCTCCGGTCCGTCCAGCGGCGCCACCAAAAGCCTCTGGCCGACGCGAATCACCGTGCTGTCGAGATCATTCCAGGAGATCAACTGCTCAGTCGAAACA
>Ga0326597_10012382_pt1 | contig 11247 bp, 12 predicted proteins | sample RVTome_12_FD_203789 | JGI IMG/M metagenome (GOLD analysis project Ga0326597, IMG submission 203789) | Soil microbial communities from uranium-contaminated site in the Upper Colorado River Basin, Wyoming, United States - RVT100D185 | ecosystem: Environmental > Terrestrial > Soil > Contaminated >... | reverse complement strand
AAGCGCTTGTGGGTGTTCTTCCAGCCGCCGAAATGCTTCGGCAAATCGCGCCACGGCGCCCCCACCCGGAATTTCCAGATCACCGCCTCGACGAACAGACGATTGCCCCGATCGCTGTTGCGACCGACGGTGCCAGGACGGCCGGGCAGCAAATTCTCGATCCGGGCGAACTGATCGTCTCGCAATGCATGGCGTTCCATCGTAAGCCTCCTCCAGCAAGGCTCCCCATGAATCACGCTTTGGCTGATTTGCGAATCCCCTAAATGACGACAGGCCCTAGTAGAGATCATGACTGAGGGCGTTGGCGATCGCCAGCAGCAGACCGTCGGCGGTCGACATGGCGGCAGCCATGCCGCCGGCGGCCACCAGACCGGACATCACGTAGGGCAGGCCGGCAATTTCCGGAGTCGCCAGCACGACGATGTCGGCGCGCATGAAGAACTCGTTCAATTGCAGGATGCCGTCGCCGTTCTGGTCGGCAATGGCCAGGAAGTTCACCGATGACCAGTTCTGGACCCATGGAAGCGCCGCTATATCGGCAAAAGGTTTGCCGATGATGGAGGTCGGCAGGCTGGGATCGAGAAGCTGCAGCTTGGTCAGCGTGGCAAGGGCCGGCGCCGTGAAGTACAACAGGAAGATGAACAAGAGCGACCAGGCCACCGACTTGCGCGCCGCCCGCACCGAAGGGGTGGTGAAGTAGCGCATGAGGATGTGCGACAGCGAAGCCGTGCCGACCATCATCGACAATGCAAGCGTCATGAACTTCCACGCCGCCATGGCACCGCCAGGCACGTCGTGCGGCGTCGTCAGGACGGCCACGCCCGCAATGGCCTCCTTGGCCGGCTGCAAGCCGTATACGGCTTCCAGTTCGGCGATCTTGTGCACCGCCTCGCCGTAGCTGAAATGCGGGATGATGCCGAAGCCCTGCTTGTTGGACATTCAGATGACCGGCGCCAGATAGGCAATGATCAGCACGATATACTGGGCCACCTGGGTCCATGTCACCGCCGGCATGCCGCCCAGCATGGAGCACAGCAGAATGCTGACGAGGCCGAACCAAACGCCATATCCGAACGGACAGCGCCCGCGCGGCGATGGTGCCGGTGGCGTTGATCTGCGCCGTCACATAGGTGAAGGACGCCACCACTATCGACAGTCCGGCCGGCCTGGTGAAATGGGCTCCCATCGCCGATGAACTGAAAGCTTTCGACCGCGGTATCGTGATGACGTCCATCCGCCTGCGCTGGCGCGACGTGTGCGAGCAGTTGCGCAATCGTCTGGATACCGCCGCCGTCGTGGCCGACTGGCGGGGCAGCGCCGACGCGGCGGCAACTGGTGTCTGAACTGTTTGTCGCCAGGCGCGCTCTTGGGCCGTCTGCCGGCCCGCCAGATACCGGTTAACATTGGCGCCTGCCTGTGTTTTATTCGCCCCATGCCCGACCTCGACACAACTCTCCATCTCGAGATGCTGCATAGCTTCCGCCAGGAGAAAATCCCGCTTTGGGTCGCTGCCAGGCGTGGCTATGCGCCGAGGTCCGAACTCGAGCGGGCGGTAGGCAGCGGCGCACTTGCCGCCGAGCCGGGCCCCAATGGTTCGCGCATCTTGAGCGTGGCCGATCTCGAACGCCGTTACGGTCGTCCGCGCGGTGATATCTTTGGGATGGACTGGGGTGATCCCGAGACGGTTGAGCCGTTGCAATTCATAAAGCGCCACTATTTGCTGCCGCTGATCAAGCCCGAATTCACCGCCGTGGAGATCGGCCCGGGCGGCGGCCGCTGGACCCAGTACCTGACCGCGATGCAAAAACTCTACGTGGTGGATTTCTATCCCGAGATGCTGGCAGAACTGGGCCGGCGCTACAACGCCCCGAACATCATCAAGATCATCAACAACGGCGACGATTTCCCCGGAATCGGCGCCGCCGAGGTCGACTTTCTGTTCTCCTTCGATGTGTTCGTGCATTTCGAATTGCCGCTCATCGAGGCCTATCTGCGCAACATGCAGCCCATCCTGAAGCCCGGCGCAACGGCGTTCATCCACTATTCCGACAAGACCAAGATCATGGGTGCGCGCAACAAGTCCTTCGGCATCAACGATCCCTCGCAGATGCGCGAGTTAGTGAGCCGCTGCGGCTACGAGATCGTGGAAGAAGACACCACGACGATGTGGCACTCCAGCATTGTCATTTTCCGTAAACCTTGAAGCGGCTGGCAAACGTCGATCGTCTTCCTGGACAGAGGGATCGCGACCTTGCCCATCGCCGTCGAACTCGCCAGGGGCTATAAGGGGGCCTGCAACTGGCAGCGCGCATCGCCGAACGCCTTGGCGACGTCCTCACGGTTGTCAGCCGCATCGCGCTGGCGGCCTGGGCGAGGCCGCCGCGCCGCGCGGACAAGTCGAAGCTGATCGAGCGCCGGATGCCGTCACGAAGCAAGTAGCGAGGAGAGCCATGCAGAAACTGCAAAGCCAGGGCGTTCATCACATAACGCTGGTGGGCGCCGACCGCCAGACCTCCATCGATTTCTGGGAAGGCGTGCTCGGCATGCCTTTGGTCTTCGACCAGCCCAATCTCGACCAGGCCGAGGAGGGGCATCTCTATTTCGATCCCGGCGACGGGCGCCTCATCACCGTGTTCACTGACGAGAACCGCAAACCCGACTCCACCCGCACCTCCACCGATATCGGCACGGTGCATCACATCGCCTTTTCCGTCTCCCGCGTCACCTTCCGGCAGGCGGTGGCACGGCTTGATGAGCGCGCCATCGAGCACTCGGGCGTCAAGGATCGCGGCTTCATGGATTCGGTCTACTTCAACGATCCCCTGGGGCTGCTGATCGAGCTGGCCTCCTACCGTTTCGAGCCGCCCGCCGGCATGACCCATGTCGAGGTGCTGCACGAGGCTCACAAGCTGCGCGTCGAGCGCGGCGACTACAGCATCGCCGAGGTGCATCTGGCCGATGCCATCGAGCGGCTTGTTCAGCGCAACCGGCCGAGCCTTTCCGCCGACCGCACCCCGAAAGATCCCTATTGACCCCCGAAAGGAGACCCTCCATGCCGACCAGCCTGAAGCTCAATATCCTCAAGCCCAGCGTCAACAATCTCGCCGTGCGCATTCTGACCCGCGCCGCCGGTCTGGATGTCACCGAGGCCGATGCCTGGGGCCATACCCGCTCCGAGGACTATCTCGCCAAGTGCCCGGCGCACCTGACGCCGATGCTCGAATCCGCCGACCTGCCCAAGGGTGCCCTATGGGAAAGCTGCGCCATCATGCAGTACCTCGCCAACAAGCACAAACTGACCACACTCTACCCGCGCAATCCGGAAAAGCGCGCCATGATCGACAGCGCTCTGTTCTACCTGACCGGCACGCTCTATCCGCTGGTTGCCCGTGCCACCTATCCGGTGCTGGGCTTTCCGCAGTATCCCGGCGAAGTGGGCGCCAGCGAGGCCAGCGACGCCGACAAGGAAAAGGCACGCAAGGCCGCCGCCGCGGCGCTCGCCGAGCCGCTCGAGGTGTTTCACACATTCTTCCTCGGCAAGCGGCGCTTCATCGGCGGCGCGAACCCCACCATCGCCGACATCCGCCTGGGCGCCACGCTCGAATTTCTCGCCGCCATCGACTACAAGCTGAAGCCTTGGACGAAGAAATACCTGGAGCGGCTGGAGGAAAAGCTGGGCACGGCCTATTCCGAGCCGGCCGCCGACGTGCGCGGCTACATCGCCCACGTCAAGTCGCAGGCGAAGTAGCCCCTCAGGCACTGCCGGCCGCGGCGTGAGCCTCGCCTGATTCACGCTCGCGGCCGCGCACCACCCTGAGGCCGGAAAGCGGCCCGAAATGCTCGGTGACCACGGTTGCCTGGCCTTCCGGCTCGCTGTCGGTGTGGAAATAGATCACCACCCAGTCCCGGGTGCGGCCCAGTTCGTGGGCCCGCGGGGTGTTGGAATAAAGGGCGGTAAAGTGCCAGTCGCCGCGCTGCGTGTGCAGGATGGGCAGCCACGGCTGCCCTGCGCTGGCAAAGCGCCGCGGCTGGATCTTGGGCAGGGCATCGGCTTCTGCCCTCTCGCGGTATTCGCGGTCGACCTCTAGCAGCAGCGCCGCCGCGGGCCGGGCTGCGGCGGGAGCGCCGGGCGGGCGTTGCGGTCGGCGTCGCTGCAGCATGGCCGCCAGGCTATGGCGGATGCCGGCCAGCCGCCGGGCGCCGATGCCCGGCACCGCTTCCAGGCGCCCGTCATAGGCCGCCGCCTCCAGCGCCTCCAGGCTGTCGGCATGCAGATGGTTGTGGATGTCGAGCGCCAGCCTGGGCCCGATGCCGGCCACCGTCTGGAGCAGTTTGACCGGATCGAGCGTGCCGCGCAGCCTTTCGAGCTGCACCCAGCGCCCGCTGTACACCATCTCGGCGATGGACGAAGCGATCGAGCGCCCCACATGGGGCAGCGCGATCAGCCCTTCCAGGCCGTCGGCGGCGAGGATGGCCTGAACGTCGCGCTCCAGGGTCTCCAGGGTGCCGGCGGCCCGCAGGTAGGCCCCGGCGCGAAACGGATTGGCGCCCTGGCGAGCCAGAAGATCGCCGGCCTCGCGCAGCCGCGCGGCAATCCAGCGGTTTGCCTCGCCCCCGGATGCCTCAGGCCCGGCGTTGCCTGCTTGGGTAGCCATGGTGCTCAGCGCACGGTGATGACATTGACCGGCGACAGGTTGTTGACCTTGTGCGAGACGCTGCCGAGCATCAAGGATTTGAGGTTGCTCCTGCCGCGGCTGCCGACGACGACGAGATTGGCCTTGCAATCCGCGGCCGCCGCGAGGATGGCGCTGGCCGGATCGCCCTGCCTGAGCACCGTCTTCACGTCTTTGACGCCGCGCTCGCGCGCCCGCTCCCCGGCGCTCTCGAGGATGCGCTCGCCCAGGAGCTTCTTGATGGCTGCAACGCGGGCGTCCTGATCGGCGAGAAACTCGCCGACGCCGCCGACCCGGTCTGCGATGCGCATCTGGGGCAGGCTGGGCGCCGTCTTCGGCAGCAGGGCGCCGAACTCAACATCGGCCAGATGGCGCACGTCGTCGGATAGCGGCTCGCTGCCGACCACGTGCACCAGAACCAGGCCGGCATCGTATTTCTGGGCGATGTCGGACGCCAGATCGAGGGCGCGCCGGGCATGATCGGATCCGTCTACCGCCACGAGGATGTGTTTCACGCTGGGCCTCCTTTGCTCGCTTCGTATCGACATCCCAACACTGTTTCACAACACCACGAACGCCGCGCCATGACATTGATCAGGGTCAAGGTTCGCAGCCGCGCCATCGCTAAACTGCAATAGGCTGATGGCCGCGTATATCGAGCCGAACTGGGGCGAGCGGCGCCTGGCTGATTACTTCAAGGAGGCGGACCTTGCCCGCAAAGCTCACTTTCCTCGGCGGCGTCGGTACCGTCACCGGCTCGAAATATCTGCTTGAGTTCGGCGGCGCGCGGCTGTTGGTGGATTGCGGCCTGTTCCAGGGCTTTAAGCAATTGCGCCTGCGCAACTGGCGACCGTTGCCGGTCGATGCGGCAAGCATCGATGCCGTGCTGCTCACCCATGCCCATATCGACCATTCCGGCTATCTGCCACTCCTGGGGCGCCACGGGTTCAAGGGACCCGTCTATGCCTCCGAGGCTACCCGCGACCTGTGCGCCATCCTATTGCCCGACAGCGGCCATCTCCAGGAGCGCGAAGCCGAATTCGCCACCCGCCACGGCTTTTCCAGGCACAAGCCCGCCTTGCCGCTCTATACGCAAGGTGACGCCGAAAAGGTGCTGGGCCAGTTCCGGGCGATCAAATTCCGCCAGGACGTGAAGCTTCCCGGCGGCGGCGTGGCGCGCTTCGTGCCGGCCGGCCACATTCTCGGCGCCGCCATCATCGAGCTGAAGGTGGCGGGACGCACCATTGTCTTTTCCGGCGATCTCGGGCGCTTCGGCAATCCCACCATGGTTGATCCCACTCCCGTCGAGCGGGCCGACTGGCTGCTGGTCGAATCGACCTATGGCGACCGCCTGCATGAGGCCCGCGATCCCGAAGACGCGCTGGCCGAGGTGGTGGGGCGCACCGTGGCGCGCGGCGGCACCGTCGTCATTCCGGCCTTTGCGGTAGGGCGCTCGCAGACGCTGCTCTATCATCTCGAGCGCCTGAAGGCCGCCCGCCGCATCCCCGATATTCCGGTCTATCTCGACAGCCCCATGGCCATCGACGTCAGCGACATCTTCTGCCGTCATTTCGGCGAGCATCGTCTGAGCGAAGGCCAGGCCCATGCGGCCTGCGGGGTTGCCCGCTACACCCGCGCGGTGGAGGAGTCCAAGGCGCTCGATGCCGATCCCGCCCCCAAGATCATCGTCTCGGCCAGCGGCATGGCGACCGGCGGGCGCGTCCTGCATCACATCAAGCGCTATGCGCCCGATGCCCGCAACACCATCCTGTTCGCCGGCTTCCAGGCCGGCGGCACCCGCGGCGCGGCCATGACGGCAGGCGCCGAGAGCGTCAAGATGTTCGGCGAATATGTGCCGGTGCGCGCCGAGGTGGACAACCTGCACATGCTGTCGGCCCATGCCGATGCCGCCGAGATCATGGCCTGGCTCGGGCATTTCCGCCCCGCCCCGCGCACCACCTTCATCGTGCATGGCGAGCCCGCTCCCGCCGACATGCTGCGTCGCCGCATCGCGGAAGAACTGGGCTGGACTTGCAGCGTTCCCGAGGACCGCGAGACGGTCGAACTGGATTGAAACGATGAGCGAACAGCCAGCCGGACCCGCGCCGCCCGTCGAGCAACTGAACTGGCTGAAGGCCCGCCGGCTCGGTCTCGACACCCGTCATGAGGCGGTGGTGTTCATGCGCGCCGATTGCCATGTATGCCGCGCCGAAGGATTCGAGGCCCATGCCCGGGTGCAACTCGAAAGCGGCGGGCGCAGCGTCATCGCCACCCTCTTCCGCGGAGATATGGGCCTGCTGCGGCGCAATGAGGCAGGATTGTCGGAAGCGGCCTGGGAAGCACTCGACCTCGCCGAGGGCGACATTATCGTGGTCAGCCATCCCCAGCCGGTCGAGTCCGTCAGCCGGGTGCGTGGCAAAGTCTACGGCCAGCGCCTCGACGAGTCCGCTCTCGATGCCATCATCGAGGACGTGGTGGACCGGCGCTATTCCGACATCGAGCTGTCCTCCTTCATCACCGCCTGTGCGGCCCGCCCCCTCGATTATGACGAGGTGGTTGGCCTGACGCGGGCCATGGTGAATGCCGGCGAGCGCCTGACCTGGCACGTGCGTCCGGTCGTCGACAAGCATTGCGTCGGCGGCCTGCCCGGCAACCGCACCACGCCCATCGTGGTGGCCATCGTGGCGGCCTGCGGGCTCACCATGCCCAAGACCTCATCGCGCGCCATAACCTCGCCGGCCGGCACCGCCGATACCATGGAGACGCTGTGCCCGGTCGATCTCAACCTCGCCGCCATGCGTCGGGTGGTCGAGCGCGAGGGGGCTTGCGTTGTCTGGGGCGGGGCGGTGGGTCTCAGCCCGGCCGACGACACCCTGATTCGGGTCGAGCGGGTGCTCGATCTCGACTCGGAGGGCCAGTTGGTCGCCTCGGTGTTGTCCAAGAAGATCGCCGCCGGCTCCAGCCACGTGGTCATCGACCTGCCGGTGGGGCCAACCGCCAAGGTGCGCTCGGAGGCCGCCGCCGCCAGCCTGGCGGGTTCGCTGGGCGATGTCGCCCACGCCTTCGGGCTGGAGATCGTGATCATCGAGAGCGACGGGCGCCAGCCGGTCGGGCGCGGCATCGGGCCGGCGCTGGAGGCGCGTGACGTGGTGGCGGTGCTGATGAGCCTGGCCGATGCTCCCGACGACCTGCGCCAGCATGCCCTGCGCCTGGCCGGCGCCCTGCTCGAGCTGGGCGGAGCCGCACCGGCCGGCAAGGGCGATGCCCTGGCGGCGGCGGTCCTGGCCGAGGGGGGCGCCTGGGCCAAGCTGCAGGCCATTTGCGAGGCGCAAGGCGGCCTGCGCGTCCCGCCCGAAGCGACCCATCACCAGCCCATCCTCGCCGAGATCGCGGGAGTCGTCAGGTCGATCGACAACCGTCGCCTCGCCAAGGCCGCCAAGCTGGCCGGGGCCCCCGACGCCCAGGCTGCCGGCCTGGAGCTGCATGTCAGGCTGGGCCGCAAGGTGGACAGGGGCGAGCCGCTCTTTACGTTGCATGCCGAAACGCCTGGGGAACTGGTCTATGCCCTCAACTACGTGGCGGCCAATCCCGGCATCATCGACCTGGCCGAGCCATGACGCGGCCTCTGATCGTGGTGCTGCCCGGCGGCGAGCATCTCGCCTCCGGCCTCGCCCGCGGCCTCGCGGCCGAAATCGCCCAGCTCGACTGCCGGTATTTTCCCGACGGCGAGGTCTATCTGCGCTATCGCAGCGATCCCGGAGGGCGAGCGGTGGTCGTTGTGTGCCCGCTCGACCGGCCCGACGCCAAGATCCTGCCTCTGCTCTTTGCTGGCGATACCGCCCGCGATCTCGGGGCTGCCGGGGTCGGGCTGGCGGCACCCTATCTTGCCTATATGCGCCAGGACCGGCGCTTTCTTCCCGGCGAAGCGATAACTTCGGCATCCTTTGCCCGGCGTGTCGCGGCGACGTTCGACTGGCTGGCCACCGTCGATGCCCACCTCCACCGCTACAGCGCCCTGTCGGACATCTATGCCATCCCCGCCATCAACCTGCATGCCGCCGCGCTGATCGCCGCATGGATTGCGCGCGAAGTCGCCAATCCCGTCCTCATCGGCCCCGATGCCGAGTCCAAGCAGTGGGTTGGCCGGGTTGCGGTGCTGGCGGGCGCGCCCTATGTGGTGCTGAACAAGGTCCGGCGGGGCGACCGCGAGGTCGAAGTCTCCGTACCCCACGTGGAACGCTGGGCCGGATCGACGCCGGTGCTGGTCGACGACATCATCTCCAGCGGCGAGACCATGAAGGCGACACTCGGTTATCTCGCGCTTGCCGGACTGAGGCCGGCCGTGTGCATCGGCGTGCACGCCATCTTCGCTGCCGACGCCCATGCCGGCCTGATGCGCGCCGGTGCCGTCCGCATCGTCACCACCAACACCATCGCCCATGCCAGCAACGGCATCGACGTCACCGATTTGCTGGCAACAGCGATCGGCGCCCTGGCCGGCCGGGCCGGACCGGGCGCATAACAAGGAGAGCGACCATGAAGAAACTGTCCTTCGCGGCAGCAGCAGCCACGCTGCTGCAATTTCTCGCCCCGGCGGCCTTCGCCCAGGGCCTCGGCGAACGCGACATGTGGTGGGGCCCGGGCTGGGGCTATGGCCACATGCTGTTCGGCGGCCTGATGATGGTCGTCTTCTGGGGCGGCCTCATCGTGCTGGTGGTGCTGGCGGTGCGCTGGATCGGCAGCGATGCCGCCCGGCGCGAGGTTCCGTCCCGCCAGACGCCCCTCGACATCCTCAAGGAGCGTTTTGCCCGCGGCGAGATCGACAAGAAGGAGTTCGACGACCGCAAGAAGGTGCTCGGCGATTAGGGCGCCATGGTGAAAACGGCCACGGTGCGCCGGGCACCGTGGCACGTCATCTATTGCATTGGATGCTGCCGCATCGAAACGATGCAGCAAGCTATGGCGTTACGGCCGGAACGGGCTGCGGCAGCGGTGATAGTAGCCATCGTAGCCGAGGAACCTGTCGGTGTTCACATTGTAGGAGTTGTAGTTCTCGATGCACCAGCGCACATGCGGGCTGTAAACATAGGGAATCGATGGCTGCACCGTGAGTGTCCACCACGGACGCGCATACCAGTAGCCGCCGTAGAAATGGACAAAACCGTGGCGGCGAACCCGGTAACGCTTGCCATGTCTATGATGGCTATACTTCCAATATTTCTTGCCGTATTTCTTGCCGTATTTCTTGCCGGATTTCTTGCCGTATTTTTTGCCGGATTTCTTGCCGTATTTCTTCTTTTGAGCGACCTGCTCCAATTGGCCGTTCCACTGTCCGGCCTCGCTGACGCTCGGCAGTGTCGGCGCGGGCAGCGTCAGCGCTGTTCCTCTGCCTGCGCTAGCCAACTGGATACTCCCGGCGACAAGCGCAACCAGTCCCAGTGTTTTCCATGAGAATGTCATCATTATAACCTCCTTTGCCGGACCCTCGCCGCCAATATATGCTAGCATTGGTTCAAGGCATTAGCCTTGATTCATGTCAAAACTTTGTGCCCTGCCGTCGGCCGGGTGGATTGCTCGAAACGTGGTTTGCAATGAGTTGATGCCGACGCCGGCCGGGCCTGTCGGGTTCGCCGGATTGCCGGGTGGATTTTCTCAGCGCGCCGCGACCGTGACCCCGGGTGCCACCTTGTCGCCCGGATAGACGATGAGCGTTTCGCCGGGCTTGAGGCCTGCGGCGATGGCGGCTGTCCGCGCCGCCCGCCGCAGCACGCTGACCGCGCGGAGCTCGGCGCGGCCGCCTTCGACCACATAGACGCGCCAGGCCTCGCCGTCGCGAAACAACGCGCCGGCCGGTACGATGGTGGCGTCGTCGCGGCTGAACACCGTGATGCGCGCCTCGGCGCGGTAGCCGTCGCCCAGGCTTGCCCACATGGCGGGCGGCGAGACGATATCGATCAGCACATTGACCCGTTGTTCCTCGACGCCGAGCGCCGACAGCTTGGTGAAGGCGGTGGGTTCCACCCGCCGCACCCGCCCTTCCAGGGTTCCCGGTCCCCCCCAGCGCGCGATCGCCACTTCGGCCCCCGGACTGATCTCCACCGCATCGCTGCTCAGCACGTCGACCGCGATCTCGAGATCGTGGGGATCGCCGATATCGACCAGCGGGGTTCCCGGCGCCACCACCGTTTCGCTTTCCTGATGCACCGTGAGGACGACGCCGGCCACCGGCGCCGTCACGGTCCAGCTTTCGGCCGGCTCGGCCTCCGCCTGCCCGTAGCGGGCGATCAGGGCGCGGATCTGTTTGGCCTCGTGGGCGGCGGCGATGTTGCGGAATTCGGCGGCGCGCAGGTCGCGGTCGGCGACCTGCCAGGCGAGCTGATCGCGTTCCAGCGACTCCGCCGTGGCAGCGCCGCGCTGCACCAGCATGCGGGTACGGTCACGATCAAGCTTGGCCTTTCCCGCCTCGGCGCGGGCTCGCTCGACCACGGTCCGGGTGCGTTGCAGTTCGGCTTCGGCGGCACTGAGTCTTTCCTCGGCCTCGCGGCGGGCGCGCGGGTCGAGCAGCGGGGCGGGC
>Ga0326597_10012381_pt1 | contig 11247 bp, 10 predicted proteins | sample RVTome_12_FD_203789 | JGI IMG/M metagenome (GOLD analysis project Ga0326597, IMG submission 203789) | Soil microbial communities from uranium-contaminated site in the Upper Colorado River Basin, Wyoming, United States - RVT100D185 | ecosystem: Environmental > Terrestrial > Soil > Contaminated >... | reverse complement strand
GCTCCTGGATGCGGCTCATGCCCTGGATGCTTTCCTCCACGGATCTGCGCCCGGCCTGCGAGATCTCGGACGCCTTCTGCGCGCTGTCCGAGACGTTCTTCGCCTTCTGGCTCGCCAGCTGCGCGGTCTGCTTGACCTCTTCCACCGTGGCCGTGGTCTGGCTCACCGCGGAAGCCGTCTGCGCCGACCCGGAGGCCACCTGCGTCGTCGTGGCGAGGATCTCGGCGGAGGACGCAGACAGTTGCGCGACGCTCTCCCTGAGCGGGTGCGTGATGGAGCGCGTCGCAAGTGCGCCGAACACCAGCACCAGGACGATCGCCAACCCCGTTGTCGACGACAGCAGCACGAACGTGCGATCGATTCCCCGCGATACTTCGGACCGCCCCTCGGCCACACGCGTCTGCTGCCGCCCGATGTATTGATCGCATTTGTCGTCCAGCGCCGCGGCGAGCGGAGCCAACTGCTCGTTCATGGCAAGCGCCTCTTCGCGTTTGCCTTCCTCGATCAGCCGGATCCCGCGTTCCTGGCCCTCCTTGTATCTTTTATGGGTATCGGCAATTTCATCGATGAGGCGCGCCCCTTCGTCGGAGCGCGAGAAACGGCGCACATTCTCCAGCAGCGCTTCGAACTCGCGGTGACTGTTCCGCACCTCGTCCAACAGTGGGATGCGCACTTCGGGGAAGAGAAGCAGGCCACGGTACCGGGCCACCTGGTCTCTCGCCTCCTGCTTGAGTTTCATGGCGCCGATGATTGCCTCCGTGTCCGCGTCGAGAAACCCTACGTATGCGCTATCGGTCGACTTCAGTGCGTAGAGCCCGCTACCTGCCACGATCGCGAGCAGCGCGAGCACGATCGCGTAGCCTCCGACGATCTTCTTGCCGATGGTCATTGCTGGACCTCCATCAGGGTTTCTCCATCGCGGTTCGCCGTCATGTCTTGTAGCGTGAAGCCAGTTGAGTGAGTCGCTGTCCGAGTTCGTGCAGGTTCCGGGCGGCGGCCTCTGCCTGCCGGGTGCCGGCAACGTTCTGGCTGCTGGCCTGCTTGATGTTGTCCATCGCCAGCGCCACCTGGTCCATGCCCACCATCTGCTGCTGGCTCGAAGCCGCGATCTGCGTGGCCGCCTGCGCCGCTTGCGTGATGCTCTCGGCCAGCAGCCGGATCGACTCGCCTGCCTGCGCGGATTGCTTCACCCCGGCGTCGACCGCCTTGGCGCCCTGCTCGGTGGCCAGCACCGCCGCGCCGGTCGCTTTCTGGATGTCACCGAGGATCGTGCGCACCTGCGCGGTCGCCTGCCTGGACTGCTCGGCCAGGCTCTTGACCTCCTGCGCCACCACCGCGAAGCCCTTGCCCTGATCGCCGGCGCGGGCGGCCTCGATCGCGGCGTTGACCGCCAGCAGGTTCGACTGCTCGGCCAGATCGTTGACCGTGGTGATGATCTCGCCGATCGCCTGGCTGTGTTCGGACAGGCGCACGATGCTCTCGGCGATCGAGCCCATCTGCTCCTGGATGCGGCTCATGCCCTGGATGCTTTCCTCCACGGATCTGCGCCCGGCCTGCGAGATCTCGGACGCCTTCTGCGCGCTGTCCGAGACGTTCTTCGCCTTCTGGCTCGCCAGCTGCGCGGCCTGCTTGACCTCTTCCACCGTGGCCGTGGTCTGGCTCACCGCGGAAGCCGTCTGCGCCGACCCGGAGGCCACCTGCGTCGTCGTGGCGAGGATCTCGCTGGACGAGGAAGACAGCACGTTCACGCCCTCATGCAGATCCCGCGTCATTCGCCGCAGGCTGTCGAGCATCGTGCCAAAGGCACGCATCAGCGTCCCCACCTCGTCGGCGCGCCGGTTTGCGGGCAAGTCGACGCCAAGATCGCCTGCGGCTACGCGTTCGGCCATTCCTGCCAGGGTCCTGAGCGGCGCGGCGATCAGCCGGTCGACGAGCAGCACCATGGCAGCCGCCAGCACGATCGCCACGACGCCGACGATGGCAAAGACGCCGCGCGCACGCTGCGCTCGCGACTCGGACGCCGTCACGGTCGCGCTCGCGCGCGCCAGCGCCGCTTTGCCCAGTTCCTCGGCAATGTCGCGCATCGTACGGTAGCGCTCGTCCTGGATGCCCAGCACCAGCTCCCGCGCCTGCTCGATCTCGCCTGCGTAGATGAGAGGGATGACCTGGGCATCCCTGGTCCTGGTGTATGCGCTGCGCGCAGCCATGATTTCCTCGAGCCCGCGCAACAGAGCAGAGCGGTCGCGATTGCGCTCCTGCAACCGTCGCAGGATCGCGCCGATCTCCCCGGCGCTCGCCTTGACGTCCTGGTGCCAGAGTTCCTGCTCGGTGCGCTGCGTGAGCACCATCAAGCTGAGCAGACCCGCTCGCACGCGGTTCTGTTCGGCATGCAGCAACGCCAGATCCACGACGTTCGCGAAATGCTCTTCGTAGAGACTTCTCTGAGAATCCTGGATTGCGCTGATGCCCGTGTATGCGGTCGCGACAACGATCGCCAGCAGGACGATCATCGATCCGAAGCCGGTAAGCAGCTTGCCGCGCGTCGTCAGCTCGAGAAACCATCTCATGTCAATTCTCCCCGGGATTCTTGAGCGCCGGCCTCGAGCGGGGGCACATTTGTTGTCACGTCTGCTCCTGCACCACGATTGCCCCGTCCGCCAGCAGGCTCGCCGCGTCGAGCACGATCGTGCGCTCGGACGTCACCCCCTTCAGGTACTGCGCGCGGATGCCGGTGAGCGTGGGCAGCGACGGTTGCAACTGCTCGAGTGCAACGCGGCGCACACCGAGAACGACGTCGGCGAGAACGCCGAAGCGCATTGTTTCCGACTGGAGGACGATGACCTTGTTGAGATCGGTCAGCCCACTCTGCGGTAGTTCGAAGAACTTCTTGATGTCGATGACCGAGACGATCTCGCCGCGCAGGTTGACGATGCCCAGCACGAACGCCGGCGTACACGGTAGGGGTGTCAGATTCTTCAGTTGCTGGATGTCGCGAATGAAGCAGGTTTCGATGCCGTAGCGCTCGTGCGCCAGCATGAATTCCACTATTTCCAGCGCTTCGGCATGTTGCGCCTCCCTGGACTCGAGGGCGAGTGCCTGTGCACGCGCCTCGAGGACGCGCGCCGCGCTCTGCGCATCCGGCGTCCAGGCTCGCTCGGTGGCGGCGCGAGCGGCCTCGACGCGCTGGTGGATCGCGGCCCAGTCGATCACGGCGCGCGGATGCGTCTCATCGTTCATGCACGCCTGTCCTCATGATGCGGTGCGCGGCCGGCTGGCCCGTGTCGATGCGATGATCTCGACCAGCCGTCCCGCGGTCAGCCCGTCCGCCTCCGGGAGGATTTCATCGTGTGCGCCGAGCACGGCGAGGGTGTTTGCGAAGTGCCGCTCGGCTTCGGCGCAGCGACCCTGCGACACGCGCAGATTGCCCAGCGCGAAATGCGCGAGCGCGAACTCCGGATCGAGGTACAGCGTGCGCGTGAGCGACTGAATTGCCGCGTCGATCAGTCCCTGTTCTTGCTGGATGGTGGCGAGCAGATAGTAATGCGCCGGATTGAGCCGATCGGCGGCGATCGCTTTTTCGCACCATCCGATCGCTTCGCCGAGCCGGCCCTCGCCGGCGCACAGGCGCGCGGCGCGCGCGTATGCGCCGGGATAGTCCGGTGTCGGCGCAGGAGCGCAGGCCGGTTCCGCGGCCGTCGCTGCCGGCGGGAGTTCCGCGGGCGGCGCGGCCGGCTCGGGTGCCACAAGCGCTCGCTGCCGTGGGGTCGACGTTTCGAACACGGCAGGGCGTGGCGAGGCTCCCGCGGCATTGCGATATACCAAGGCACCCGAAAGCTGCACGGGTGTGAGCGGCGCAAACAGGTCGTTCGAGGTCTCTGCAGGACTGACGATGAGCCATCCGCCGGTCACGAGCGCGCGCCGGAAATTCGCCGCCACCCGCCGCGCGCGTTCTGCAGTGAAATACATCAGCACGTTGCGGCACAGGATGACATCCATCGCGCTGGTGTTGTTCATCAGCGAGGGATAGGCGTCGTCGGCGAGATTGAGGTGAGAAAGGGTCACCCGCCGGCGGATGCGCGGCTGCAGGTCATAGCGACCGTCGCGCCGGCGTGTGAAGTAGCGTTCCCGGATCCACGCCGGGGTATCGCGGAACGACCACTCGCCGTACACGCCGTGCGCCGCCTTGTGCAAAAAGCGCGGATTGATATCGGTGCCGAGGATGGTCAGGTTCAATGCCTCGATGTCGGGTATCAGGCGGTCCAGGAGCATCGCGACGGAGTATGGCTCTTCGCCCGTGCAGCACCCTGCGCACCAGATCCGCAGCCGCTGCCCGGTGCCGCGTCGCGCGTCCAGCAACTCGGGAAGGATGTGCTCCTCGAGCGCGGCGAAGCTGTGCTTTTCGCGGAAGAAATACGTCTCGCCCACGGTCAGGTGGCTGGCGAGCACCTCGAACTGCGCATGAGTCAGGGGTACCGACAGCAGTGCCCGGGCGCAGGAGCGCGCATCGCGAAATCCGAGTTCGCGGGCAGCGGCCACAATGCCGCGCTCGAGATCACGCCAGCGCTGCGGCGGAAAGTGCAGCCCGATGTGCCGCGCGACGAGTTCTGTCAGGTCCGCCAGCAGCGCATCGGACAGCGGGTGCGTCATGACCACGTCAGCTTCCTGCCAGTGTCCGATCCAGGGCTGCTTGTTCGTCCAGCGACAGGAATCCGCCGAGGTCGTGGATGAGTACCAATCCATCGGCCAGCCTCAGCACGCCCTCGGTGTAGGCCACGCCGGGAACGATGTCGTGCGCCGCGACCGCATCCCGTGCGCAATAGCCGAGCACCCCCGACACGGCGTCGGCCGCGAGCGCGACCACCCGGTCCGCAGCGTGCGCGATGATGAGCCGGTCGGTCAGGCTGACGTCGCGTAGCGGCAGGCGGAAACGCCGCCGCAGGTCGAGCGCCGGCATCAACCGGCCGTGTACATTGATCACGCCGAGCACGATCGCGGGCGCCTGCGGCAGCGGCGTGATCGCGACCATGTGCACCACGCGTTCCACCGTGCTCAGCGGCAGTGCGTAGCGTTGCTCGTCCAGGGTGAACAGCAGGGCCTGGCGTCGGTCGCTCGCGCTGCGCGCGCGTTCCTCCGGGTCTGCGTAACCTGGCGCCGTCTCCTTGTATGGAAGCTTCGTTTCCCGCACCGGGCACTCGTGGGTGTATGTGTTACCGGTACAGCGCGGCGGGAGGCGCTCGCGTGCAGCGCGCGGCATGTGCAAGCGTTCGCGTGACATCGAGGCGTGCCATTGCCCGCCAGCGCGCCAGCGTTGGTCTCACGTGACGCGCAACCGGCACAAGCCGCTTGCGGGCGCGCTGCGTACGCGCCGCGCGAACGCGCAGGTCGCAGTGCCGCCCGGCGCCCGCGCCACGGGTCTGCGACGTCATGAGCGGAGGGCCGGTCATCCATTCTCCTGAAACGCACGGCGTCACACTGTGTTGGCGGGGGTGGCATTCAGGCGAGGGCGGGGCCTGAGACGATGTCGCGGCGATGGGGGCTGGGGGGTCGCCGAACGCACAGATTACATGAATATCATAGCCTGCAATACGGGGTCATGATCGGCGCACGCAAGCTCAGGCGTGCCTCGACGTCGTCGCCGTGCTGGCGCAGGAGCAGTTCCGCCCCTGGATCGGGCAGCAGATCCGCAACCAGTTTCAGACCGTCGCCGAGGCCTTGCTTGTGCGCGAAATCGAACTGCGGCGGCAGCCTGGCCGGACCGTTGCGGATCGCGATGCGGGCGCTGTGCGCGTCAACCTCGAGAATGACGCGTACTGGCCCGGGGCGGGTAGAGGGGAGACGATGCTTGACCGCGTTGGTGATCAGTTCGTTGATGATCAGCGCGATCGCAACGGCATGATCACCGGCAATCGCCGGTCCCGGGCCGTTCCCCGGCGCCTGGTGCTCCACCCGTACCGTACCGGCCGCGCTTGCCGCCGCGGTGCGCAGCAGCTCGAGCATCGGCAGTCGGCCGTCGTCGCCGCGCGCTTGCAGGCCATGGACCTGTGCGATGGCACGGATCTGGGCGATGGCCGCTTCCAGAGGCTCGCTGATGGCGGGACCCCTGGCCATCGCCCCGTGCAGCAACCCGATTACCCCCTGTAGATGATTCTTGATGCGATGGTGGACCTCGCGCACCAGGGTGTCGCGCTGCTGCGTGAGCGTCGCGATGCGTCGTGCCTCGGCCCGTTTGAGGCGCTCGATGTTCATCGCCACACCTAACCAGCGCACGATGCGGCCGAGGTCGTCGCGGATGGGCCTGGCGTTCACGCGAAACCACTCGTAGCTGCCGTTGCTGCGTTGCACCCGGTACTCCAGATCGTAGGTCGCCCGCTCCGCCACGGCTTCATGCCACGCCGCGAGAGCGGGTGCGCGATCATCGGGATGCAGCAGTGCATTCCAGCCGTCGCCGAGCTGTTCATTCATCGTCACGCCGGTGTACTCCATCCATTGCTGGCTCTGGTAATCGCAATAGCCGTCCGGGCGCGTGGTGAAGACCATGCCGGGAATGGATTCCAGCGCCTGGCGGTGGAACGATTCGCTCGCCTGCAGCGCCGTTTCCGCGCGCTGGCGTGCACTGATATCGCGCACGATCCCCTGCAGCCGTCCATCGGGCAAACGCCGGCCCACGACCTCTCCGGGAAAGGTGGCGCCGTCCTTGCGCAGCAATCGCCACCGCGATGTGACCACCGCGCCGTGCGTGATGTGGGCGATCTCTTCGGGGATGCGTGCAACCTCCTCGGGCGCCACGAGATCGGCGATGCAGCACGCCAGGATCTCGTCACGGCTGTAGCCCAGCATGCGCGCTCCGGCTTCGTTGACGTCCAGACAGCGCCCCTCGCCGTCCGTCAGGAAGATGCCGTCGGGGGCCTGCTCGACGAGCAGGCGGTAGCGCGCTTCGCTTTGGCGCAGGGCAAGGAGGATCTGGTCGGCAGCGGGTGCGGCACTTGTCGCGTCCGTGCGACTGGTCGCAGTAGCGTGCGTGCTGGCGCGCGCCTGCGCGGCCGCGAGCCGGCGGTGCGTTCGCGTGTTCTCGAAGGCCAGCGCGAGCGCATCCGCCAGGACTTGTTGCACGCGCAGCGTTCGCGCCTGCGCGCCGCCGCGCCGTGCCCAGTAGCAGCCGAGGGCGCCCAGCGGTTCGCCGCGCCGGATGGGGACCATGCTCAGGCTGCGCACGAAGGTGCTGCGGTAGGCCTCGTAGGGCACGCGCGGGTCGGCATAGATGTCGTCGACCATCACTGCTTCGTCGCGCAGCATCACCCACCCGGAGATGCAATCCGTCAACGCGAAACGCTGCCCCTTCCAAAGTGGCCCGATTGCATCCTCGTCGGCGTAACGGCACTGATCGCCTTCGCGCAGCACCAGGGTCACGCCGTCCGCGCCGGTCAGGGCACGGGCCGCGGTACGCGCAAGGCGCATCTGTTCGGGCAGCTCGCACGCGCGTGCCAGTTGCAGCGCAGTGCGCGCCAGGTCCAGGGTCGGGTCTTGGCCCGCGGGAGCGCTGTCGCTGCATTCCATGAGTCGATCAGCGTCTCAGCGACTGCTTACCGATCGGGCGTGGCGGTAGGCGGCTGATTGGTAAACACCTTTATCGGTAAACACGTTTTCAGAGCCGATTGAGCTGTTCCAGCGCCATCACCACATCGCCGGCGCGCTGCTCGAGCTTGCGGCGCTCAGCACGGGCCGCGGCGCGCAGGGCGTCGAAGGCGGCCGCCTCGGTGAGGCCGCGCCGCTCCATCAGGATGCCGATCGCAATGCTGGTGTGGCGGCGGCCGGTCAGCGCGTGCTCCAATTGCCCCTTGATCGCCGTCAACGCGGCGAAGTCGCGGGCGCGGGCAAGCGCAGCCTCGATGGCAGGAATGAGCTGCGGTGCGCCCACCGGCTTGACCACGTACCCCAGGCTTCCGCCGGCCACTGCCTGGAGCACGGACTCGCGATCGCTGTATGCGGACAGAAAAAGCGCCGGAATGTCGTATTCTGCCCGCAGGCGCCGTGCGATCTCGATGCCCGACAGCCCCGGCATGCGCATGTCCAGCACCGCGAGATTGAAGTGGATCGCAGTTGCGTGCTGCAACGCGGACGCGCCCGAGTTCGCGATGTCGATCTCGTAGCCCGCATCGCGCAGACTCCGGGCGAGCGTGGCGAGGATGAGGCGGTCGTCATCGACCAGGAGAAGACGCGTGCTGGGCATCATGCAGCCTCCGTGTGTCGTCGCTGGGCGTCAAATCGAGCACCATGGCCCGCAGGCGGCAATGAGCCGCGCATGATGGAACACGCCGCGCGTTGCCCGCCGCCTTGCCGCAGCCGCCGACCTGAGCCGTCGCCCTGAGCCATCGCGCTGAGCCTTTGTGTCAACGCGGCCAGCGGCGTCCAGCATCGCGTCGTACTGAGAGCCATTGCCAGGGTGTGCGGTGCCTGTTGGCGTCATTCGTCATCACACAAGTGCAGTATAGCGTTTCCGGCGTACGTGCATTTCCTGGGCGCTTGCAGGCAAGTGCCGCGCCGTCACGGGCAACGACACCGAATATTGGAGCCGGCGGTGGCACGGCCGCGCACCTGGGCTACTTCCGCGAGGCCTTCGTCGTGCACCGCGCGTGGATCGACGACAGGGCCGACGCCGATCTGGTCGCACTGTTCCAGTTCGTGCCCGGGCCCGCGTCCAGCCAGGCCGGCATCGGCATCGGGCTCGCGAAGGCCGGGCTGCCCGGTGCGTTCGCCGCGTGGTTCGCTTTCACGATGCCCTCGGCGCTCGCACTGCTTGCGTTCGGCTACGGCGTGCTCGCGTTCGAGGGCGCGATCGCCAGCGGCGTCGATTCCTCGGTGGTCGCCGCGCTGCTCAACCGCGCCGTGGGCGACCGGCTGACCTGCATCTTCGTGGACACGGGGCTGCTGCGCCTGGATGAAGGCGCGCGCGATCACCCTGCGATCCTGCGCCGAAAGCTGCTCCAGCCCCCGCCGGCTGCGGCGATTTCATTCCCAGCCGTCCTTCACCACCGAGCAGTTCACCGGGCTCGAGGGATAGCTGATTGTGCTGTGGCGTACAGACCAAAGACACCCGAATCTTCTCAACGTTCGTGTACTGCCTGCTCGTATTGCGCACCGTGCGCCGCGCCGAAGAAGTGCTCTTCGTCCCCCATCTGTCGGTCACCATCGGCGTGCTGTTCGCGCTTGCGAGCCTTGGGGTATTGATCTACTTCATCCATCACGTTTCCGTTTCCATCCAGGCCGACGAAGTCGTCGCGCGGGTCGGCAGGGAGCTGTTCGAAGGTATCGATCGCCTGTTTCCGGACCAGGTTGGCGAGGAGCGATCCCCGCCTGCGAACGAACCGCACGACGCCGCCATCCCGGGGACTTTCGACACGCAGGCGCGTCCCGTACGGGCGGACGGGGATCGACCGGAAGATCGGGCGGCGCTGAGGCGACACGCCGAAATGATTGCCCGGGGCGCTCGCGAGGGATTGCCGGAGGAAGAGGACCGCCGGGAGGCCGAAGACCGGTACGAGGCGGTGATTCGATCGCTTGGTGATTCGAGCGAGCTCGGCCGATGAATGCCGACACTGACTGGCACTCGCAGTCCGCTGAACAGGCCGCGAAAGAGTTGCACTCCAACCCCTCGCGCGGGCTTGGCGGCACGGACGCGGCGGAACGGCTCACCGCATACGGACCGAATGCTCTCGCCAAGGCGAGGCAGCGCACGGTCACGCCTGGCTGTGGGCCGTTGTTCGCGCGGCTTCTTGATCTCCGGCCTTGGGTTGTTCGGGATGACTCGAACTTTCGTGCTTGGGCTTTTCGGTCCCAGGCGACTTCTTCAACCTCAACAGGCGCGCGTTGACGGCCACGATCACCGTGCTGGCGGACATCAGCACGGCGCCCAGCGCTGGGGTGAGCAGCACGCCCCAGGCGTAAAGCGCACCTGCGGCCAGCGGAATGGCGACGACGTTGTAGCCGGTCGCCCAGGCCAGGTTCTGGATCATCTTGCGGTAGGTGGCGCGCGAAAGCTCCACGATGGCCAAGACGTCGAGTGGATTGCTGCGCACCAGGATGACGTCCGCGGTCTCGACCGCCACGTCGGAACCGGCACCGATAGCGATGCCCACGTCGGCCTGCGCCAGCGCCGGCGCATCGTTGACGCCGTCGCCCGTCATGGCCACGCGCACGCCGCGTGCCTGCACTTCCTTGACCTTGGCGGCCTTGTCCTGGGGCAGGACTTCGGCGAAATATTCGTCCAGTCCGACCTGGTCGGACACCCACTTGGCCGTCGCCTTGTTGTCCCCTGTCAGCATCAGGCAGCGGATGTCGAGTGCCTTGAGCGCATCGATGGCCTGCTTCGCTTCGGGACGCACGATGTCGGCCAGCGCCAGGGCTCCTTTTGGCCAGGTCCTGGGTCTTCGACTTGCTTTCCTGCGCCTGCTTGACGAGGTCGATGACCTGCGACAGGAACGAGTCCTTGCCGGTGCCCTTGACCTCGATGGTCAACGAGCCTTCGCCATTGATGGCACCACCGATGAGCTTCGCGCCCGTCTCCTTGTTCACGGGCGTCGACTCCCCGGTCAGCATCGCCTCGTCGACCGAACTCTTGCCGGCCACGATCACGCCGTCCGCGGGCACCTTCTCGCCGGGCTTGATGAGAACCTTGTCGCCCACCGCGAGTTCGCCCAGCGGCACGTCCTTCACGCTGCCGTCGGGCATGAGCTTGTGGGCGTCGGAGGGCATCAGCTTGGCCAGTTCCTCCAGCGCCCTGGACGCGCCCATCACCGACTTCATCTCGATCCAGTGGCCGAGCAGCATGATGTCGACGAGCGAGGCCAGCTCCCAGAAAAACATCTTGCCGGCCAGGCCGAAGACGACGGCGCTGCTGTAGAGATACGCTGTGGCGATGGCGACGGCGACGAGCGTCATCATCCCCGGCCGGCGGTATTTCACTTCCTCGACGAAGCCCCTGAGAAACGGCCAACCGCCATACCAGAACACCGCGGACGCCAGCGCGAACAGGACGTAGAAATCGCCGGGAAAGCCAATCGCTTCACGCAGCCCCATCAGGGCCTGCAGCATCGGCGAGAGCACCAGGATCGGCAGCGTCAGTGCCAGCGATATCCAGAACCGCTTGCGGAAGTCCGCGGCCATGTGGGCGTGGTGATCCGCGCCGGCGGCGGGTGCTTGCCCGGCTGCCTTTGGTGCAGCAGGCACGGCGGCCGAGGGCGGTGAATCGGT
>Ga0326597_10012380_pt1 | contig 11248 bp, 8 predicted proteins | sample RVTome_12_FD_203789 | JGI IMG/M metagenome (GOLD analysis project Ga0326597, IMG submission 203789) | Soil microbial communities from uranium-contaminated site in the Upper Colorado River Basin, Wyoming, United States - RVT100D185 | ecosystem: Environmental > Terrestrial > Soil > Contaminated >... | reverse complement strand
TACCGCGGCGGTGAATCTCAGGCACGAGGGATTCGACGGTGAAGTGGACCTCATCGGCGCCGAAGATCACCTGCCGTACAACCGTCCGCCGCTGTCGAAAGGCTACCTCCGCGGCCAGGAGCGGTTCGAGGACCAGCTCGTCAACCCCGCGGCCTTGTACGCCGAGCAGGACATCAACCTTAGGCTCGGCTTCCGCGCGACAGGGTTTGACCCCACGCGGAAAATCGTCAAACTGGAGCGCGGCGAGGAGGTCCCGTACGACCGGCTGCTGGTGGCTACCGGCGGCCGCAACCGACAGCTCACGATCCCGGGCGCGGATCTGCAGGGCGTCTTTCAGCTGCGCACCGTGGAAGACTGCGACCGGATCCGCGCCGTTGCGCGCGCCGGCCACCGGGCCGTCGTGCTCGGCCTCGGCTTCATCGGCTCCGAGGTGACGGCGTCGCTGCGTCAGCTTGGACTCGAGGTCACCGCCATCGAGGGCAACCGGGTGCCGCTGGCTCGGGTTCTCGGTCCGGAGGTCGGCGAGGTGCTGGCCGCGATCCATCGCGACATGGGCGTGGAGCTCGTGATGGAGGATTCGGCGGCGGCGTTCGAGGGCGGCGGTCGGGTCGAGCGGGTGCGCACCAGGAACGGGCGAGTCTTCGAGTGTGAGCTGGTGGTCGCCGGAATCGGGATCGTGCCCAACAGCGAGCTGCTGGCGGCCGCGGGAGCGGCGGTCGACAACGGTGTACTGGTGGACGAACGGTGCGGCACCTCGCTGGGTGATGTCTATGCGGCTGGCGACGTGGCAAGCCATCTGCACCCGATCTTCGGCCGCCTGCGCGTCGAGCACTGGAACAACGCGTTTCAGCAGGGGCGCGCCGCAGCCCGGGCCATGTTGGGCGGCACGCAGCCATATGACTATGTGCAATCCTTCTGGTCAGATCAGTACGCACACGCGATCCAGTACGTTGGCTTCGCGGTCCGCTGGGATCGCCTGGTCTTTCGCGGCCGCCCCGAGAGCCGCAAGTTCCTGGGGTTCTACCTGCAGGGCGGGGTCGTCCTCGCGGCGGTCGGACTCAATCGCGGGGGAGATCCGGAAGACCCCAAGACGGATGGTGAGCTAAAGGTCGTCAAGACCCTGATTCAGCACCGTGTGCCAGTCGACCCCGAGCGTCTCGCGAACGAGGACATCGAGCTGAGCCGCTCGGCCCCGATGTTGGATCGCAAGACCTGACCCCGGAGCGTACCCGCTGCCCGCCCGTCTGGCGGACCCCTTCCTCGGCGGCGCCCCGAACGGCTGGGATATTGGCTACGCTTTCTCCCATTCCGTCCTCCACCTCTTCATCTTCTCGATTTCGGCCTCCTGGGCCTTAATAATCTTCTGGGCCAGCTGCTTGATCTCTGGCCGCTTCCCCTTGTCGATGGCCTCCTTCGACATCTTGATGGCACCTTCGTGGTGCGCCATCATGTCATGGAGAAACTGGACATCGTACCCTCCGGTGGCGTTTGGGCTGGCATTTGCATGCCCGGGATGTTCTTACTTTTGGCGGAAGGTGCGCCTTTCCCCAGAGACGGAGCGCATAGTATTTGGGGTGTGCTCAAACCGAGTTCAAACCCGTGCTTCCCCAGTTCAAGAACTTCGTATGGCTGGCGTTGTCGCTCCATCGAGGTGTTCGCGCCGCCCCCTGTCGTCACGCCACTCGCGCTGCTGGCCGCGCCAGCCGTTCACAGGCGCCGGCGCAGCCAGTAGAACGCACCCGCCGCGAAGAGCCCGTACGCGACCGCGTTGAGCGCGATAAGCGTCGTAGCCGGGCCGGGGTTGATGGTGCTCCAGCCGCCGAACGTCCACGCGCGGAACGCGGGCAGGATGTGCGTGAGCGGCAGCAGCAGCGCAAATTCGCGCACCAGCGGGGTGGCGCGGTCAAGTGGGTAAATGAAGCCGCTGAAGAGGAGCAGCACCAGGAAGTAGATTGACGCCGACAGCATCGCCTGCGCTTGCGAGTGCGCCAGCGCGGAGACGGCGAGGCCGAGGAATGTCGACGCCAGCACGGCGGGCAGCAGCAGGCGGAGCACGTCGAGCAGGCCCGCCTTCACCTGCACGCCGTAGACGAGCTGCACCAGCACCAGCATTGCGGCGAGATTGAACAACGACAGCACGACGGGTAGCAGGACCTTGCCAGCCAGCAATCGCGCCGCGCCGATGCCGCGCGTGGCGAGTAGCACGTCAAGCGTGTGGTTCTCACGCTCGCCGATCAGCGACGGCACCGCGACGACGAACGGCACCAGGCACAGCACCAGCGCCATGGTCGCGGGCAGCAGGTTCAGCCGCGGATCGCCCACGTCCGGGAAGTACGCGCGCAGGCCCTGGACGCCGGTGGCGCCGGGCGGCCACGGCACCACGCGCGGCGTCAGCTGGCGCAGCGTGACGAAGTGCGCCGGATCCGTCGAGCCCGTGTAAAGTTGCCACTCCTCCGGCTCGGGATCCGTCGCGTCGAGCAGGAGATCCGCGCGCGCCTCCACGAGGAGCCGCAGCGGATCGAGCACGGCCGGCAGTTGCCGCCGCGAAATCTCGAACGGCGCCGTCTCATCGAGCTTCGCGGCCACGGTGTCCTCGCCCTTCTGGTCGGCCGTAACCACCAGCAGGCGCACCGGCGCCGCCGTCACGTTCAGCTGGCCGACGAACACAAGGGCGAGGGGCGGCAGCACGAGCACAAGCAGGGCGCCGCGGATGCCGTCGAGGAATTCGATCAAATCCTTCCGCAGCACGCGCAGCAGGCCGATCATGCGAGCCGCCCTTCCTTCAGATCTAGCGTGCGCGTGATGAACCTCAGCGACTCGCGCGTCGGCGACGTCATCAACAGGAGGCGCGCGCGATCCGCTTCGGCGGCGACGACCTCGGTGACGACAAGGCGCTTCTGCGCGTCCATGCCGCTGAGCGGCTCGTCGAGCGCGAGCCACGCCGGTCCGATCGCGAGCGCGGCGGCAAGCGCGGTCAGACGCTGAAAGCCGCCCGACAGCGCGTCGGCACGCCTATCGAGAAACGCCGTGAGCCCAAGCGCCTTGGCGATGGGCGGCTCGGCCACCGCGCGCACGCCCGAGAGGCCCTGGCGCAGCGCGAGATTCTTCGCTACGGTGAGGTCGGGATAGAGGCCGCCCGCCTGCGGCACGTAGCCCAGCAGGCCACGGCGCAGCGGCCGTGCGCGGTGGATGCGGCCGCGATCCAGCGGGATGACGCCCGCCAGCAACTTCAATAGCGTCGACTTCCCCGATCCGTTGGCACCCGTGATCAGCACGCGATCGCCGTCGTTGAAGGTCAGGTGCTCGATGACGAGAACGCTCTGGCGGCCGTAGCGTTTCTCGATGTTCTCGAGCCGGATCAGCGCACCGTCGTCGTTCACCGGCGCTTCTCCGCGCGTAGGAGCCGCGCGCTGAACGTCACGCGGCTGCGACCGTCGGCGGCGCTCACGCTCAGCGCCAGCGCCGGGTGGTCACGCAGCGCGGTCAGTGGGGCGCGGATCGCGTCGGTAAGCCCGCTGTCCGGCGCCAGCATGCCTCGCGCGGACAGCCGCGCGATGTCGAAGAACACCTCGATCTTGTCGGCCTCGCCCCAACGCACCGTCGCGCTGGGGAAGAACGTGCCCTGCGTCAGCGGGTCGACGCTGCCGTCTCCGCGCGCCGCCATCGCCTTCAGCGCGTCCACGTCCGTAGCGATCCACAGCAGGCCGCCGTCCATCGGCATCGCTGCGAGGCGGCCGCGATCGCTCAAGAGGACGTCGCGCTCAACGGGCTTGTCGCGGAACTTCCTGAAGACCGCGCGCAGCTCGAGGTCGTTCCTCGTCAGCCGTGGACCGAGATAGGTGATGGTGCGCCCAGCGTGCACGAACCGGTCGTCGCCGACGCGCGGGGGCGTAAGCCTCATCAGCGCGCCGGCCGTTACGACGGCGGCCCGCAGCCGCGGTTCCGGGGCCAGCACGCGTAGACGCACGAGGGCCAGGACGTCGAGCGCGGCCGCCTCCTCCTTCGCGCGCGGGTCGTTGAGCGCCGCCGTGAGAACGGCGCGGTCGCGCGAGGCGTAGAGGTCGCGCTGCAGATGCACCGTCATCTCATCGAGCGCCGCGGCGTCGCCCCACGCGCCCACCAGGAAGTCCGGCAGCGTCGCGCGCCGGCCGGTCGTGGCGATGACCAGCGCGCGCAGGCCGCTCACCTCGCCGATCCGCCGCAGCACGAGCGGCCAGCCGCCTTCCTCGTCCTTCAACTGCCGCGCCGCCCACGCCACGAAACGCGCAGCCTCGTCGTCGAGCAGCGTGACGGCCGCGGGCGTGTCACGCTCGAGCTTGGCCGACCACGTCGGCGGCGCCGCTGGCGGCTTGACAAACGCCTCGAGCAGCCGGCTGCGCTGGGCGTCCACGTCGAGCTCACCGTCGATGGTGAACGCGGCCGCTTCGCCCCGAACCCGCACGGTCAGTCGGCGGACAAAGTGGGCGTCCGTAGGCGGACGCACGAGCGCAGCGATGCGGCCGGCGCCGGGCTTCTCGACGTCGCGCAGAGTGGCCATGAGCGCGTCGTCGTCCCACGCGCGCGCGCGGTTCGTCGCCGGGTTCGCCAGCGCCCGCTCGAGCGCGAGCCACGAATTCGTGACCAGCGCGCGGCCGGTCGGAACGAACGCTAGGTAGATCGGCGTCTCGCACGTGGGGTTCTCGCAGTACGCGCTGACGCTCGCGTCGGCGGCGCCCGCCGGCACCGGCACCCGTTTCCCGGCACGGGAGGCGTTTGCGAGGACGCCGAGCCACTGCGCGAAGCGCGCGCGGTCGCGCACCCCCACTTGCGCCACGTACCCAGGAATCCTGCGATCCACGCCTACGATGCCCACGACGATGCCCTGGTCGATGTCGAGGCCGTTCGCGGCGAGCGCCTCCAGGCCCTCGCGCCGGATGCGGGCCAGGCAGCCACGAAAGGCGTCGAGTTCGCGCGCCGTGAGCGAGCATGGGGGCGCGGCCGCCACATCCTTCGTCTCGTCCAGCCGCCGAGCCGTGTCGGCGAAGTGCTCGGCGAGCACGCGCCACACCGAGCGCACGTCGCCGGTGGCCACGACGGCATCGGCCTCCTTGGGCAGGTAGCCGAGCACGTCATCGGCGCGCGGGCGCCCGGTGACGGCCGAGACCCCCAGCGCCGCGACCATCGCGACCGCCGCCACCGCGAATGAGAGCAGATTGGACGCGGGCCGGCGGCTCACAGGTTGCCCAACTTCGCGGCCAGCGCTTCCGTGCGCGGCGGCACGCTGGGCAGCTTGGGGTCGTCCCGGTCCACGATGCCGTACGCGTCCAGTACCTTGAGTGCGTCCTCGAGCTTCACCGGCGGGCGCGACACCAGGATGTTCACGCGGTCGAGCAGATCGGCGGGCTGGCGTTCGCGCGGCGAGACCGCGAGGAACTGCCGGTACTGCGCCATCAGGCGCTGGACCGCGGCGTCACGCTCCGCGTCCGAGAGCCGCGGGCTTGGATCGCAGCGCAGCTGCGGCAGCGCTTCGATAACGGAGAACGCCAGGCGCAGCGCGAGGTACGTGACGTCGTCGCTCGTGAGCCGCGCCCTACCCGTCGGCAGGTTGACCGTGGGCAGGCTCACCGGCGCGGTGGGCGAAGCGACCGCCTCAACATAGAACTCGTGGGTGGCCCGCACGCCGCGGGCCTTGCCCCCCGTGTCGAAGAACCCCACGCGACTGAGAATCACGACGGCGGGACAGAACCGGCCGCGGTGGAGCAGGTGCTGGATGCTCTTCGCCAGCTCTTTCTGCGGGCGTGCGGGATCGAGCTGCTGATCCCAGTCGCTCAGCCGGGCGGGGTCCACCGGATCGCGCCCCTTCCACAACGCGGGCTCGATGCGGAGCCCAGTGACACCGGCGAACACCTGCTGATGCGTGTTGACGTACTCGCGCCAGAAGCGCTGCAGTTCCTCGGCCTTCTCGTCCGTGAACGCGCGCGCGGGCAGGATGACGTACACCTTGTCCTGATTCCACTGGCGCTGCGCCTTCTGCTGATAGAAGGCCTGCTCCCCGCCGACGGCGGCGAGGGCAAGCACCAACTGCGCTGCCGCGAGGCCCCAGACGCGGCGCCACAGGAACCACGCGGCCGCCCCGGCCACGAGCACCCCAGCCGCCAGAATCCCCACGCCCGCCCAACGCCGGCCGTAGGCGTCGATGCCCGCGAAGGCCGCGAGGACAAGCAGGCCGGCAAACGGCCACGCGCCCCGCGCGTACAGCTCCAGCTTCGTCTTCACGGGGGTCGGCAATTTCTCAAACAGGGAGTTGACCTTCGTCACGGCATCCGCGAGCACCTTCCAGTGGGAGAGTACCCACAGCAGGCCGCCGCCGAGGACGGTGAGCAGTGTCGCGTTGCTCCGCCAGTCCCAGAGGTAATCGCCGAGCCCGCGGGTGACGATGTCGATCACGCCGTCGAGTCCGTGGCGTGCCACTCCGACAGCCACTGCTGCGTGGCTTCGGGGAACTCGCGGGTGGCTGCGGTGGCGGCGGTCTGAAACGCCAGGGTATCGATCGGCACGCTCGCCGCCTCCTGCGGCAGCGTCGGGACGCGCGGGACGTCGCCGCACGGCGTCATGCAGTTGAGCACGTTCGCCACGTTGCCGACGTCGCGCGCGTTCACCAGAGCGTAGGCGACATGAACGCCCTTCTCGGAAGTCGAGCCGGTCTTACCTCTCCCCAGAGACGGATGTGCCGTGTGGCGATTCCGTTTCATTTGTCTCTCCTCCAGTCTTCTCGCGCCTCGCTCCGACTCTGGCCTCACCGGGTCGCCTTGTCCGCCCGCATCCCCTTTTTGGATCTTAGATTGTTCGGTCATCGGATTACTCTGCCGGCTCGGATCAAAGCATTCGGCGAAATCGTCAGGTCGATCTGCTTCGCCACTTTCACGTTGATGATGAGCGTAGGTAACATACACCCGTCCTCAGTCATGGCCCTTCGACCCCGAGGTCTTCCCCGCGGGTCCGCCTTGTCAAAACGCGGATAACTCCCGCCACCACGCGCCGATCCTGGCAGAGCGGGAAGCAGAGGTCAAATGGGAGTCTCTAATCTGCTGTTGGTCTATGAAAATGTCACGCCGTAACTGTCCTGTGAAAGTGTCACCCATGAACCCATGAGAGACACTCACGATGAGTCAGAAGGAAGCGCCGCGGATCGGGCTGCTCGAGCGTAGATGACGCCTATTCTCGGACATGGCCCCCTAGGCCCGGGCTCTTGCTTGGCACAGCGCGGACAAACGCTTCCCCCATGTCGCGCCGATCCTGCCAGAGCCCGTCGAGAAGGTCAAACCAGGGGCCTCGACGCTGTAGGGCAGACGTCCACGCCTGCGTGGGCCCACGGCCCCAGCTGCCTGGCTACAGGGTCACAGAGGGAAGTGTCGGCTGCTCGGCCGGCGCCGCCGACGCGGCGAACGGGAGCGGCAGGCCGCCCCGCGCGCCCGGGAGTCCGAGATGAGCGAGGATCCGCGGTCCGCCGCAGGCGGCCGCGGCCTGGCCTCGGTATACTGGGCGGGTGTCTCCTGCCCGGCGCGTTCTCGGATACTTGCGTCCCTACGCCGCCCGTTACGGCGCGGGTGTCGGCTGCCTGGCGCTCGCCACGGGCTTCTCGCTGGGCATCCCGTGGCAGGTCAAGGAGGCGATCGACGGCGTCCGCGGCGGCGGGGGAGCCCTCGCCTTTCATGCCGCGGTGATCGTCGTTCTGGCCGCGCTCCACGCCCTGGCGAGACTGGGCTCGCGGTTCACGATGATCGGCGCCGGGCAGTGGGTCGAGCACGATGTGCGGCGCGACCTCTACGCCCACTTCGAGACCCTCTCCCCGGCCTTCTACCTCACCCACCGCACGGGCGACCTCATGTCGCGCGCGACCAACGATGTCCAGGCGCTCCGCGCGCTCGCGGGCTTCGGCGTTGTGATGCTCGCCGGCACCACGTTCACTTTCGCGGGCACGCTTGCGGCCATGTGGGCGATCGACCCGCGGCTCACGCTCTGGGCGCTCGCGCCGTCGCCGCTCCTGATCCTGCTCGCGCGGCGCTTCAACCACCAGGTGGAGGTCGAATCCACGGCGGTGCAGGAGCAGCTGGGGGCGCTCTCCGCGAGGGTGCAGGAGAACCTGACGGGCATGTCCGTCGTGCGCGCCTACACGATGGAGGGGCGTGAGATCGACGCTTTCGGCAGGCTCAACGGCGAGTACCTCGCGCGGAGTCTCCGGCTCGCGCGCACCCAGGCGGCCTTCTCGCCGATGTTGGGCCTCATCTCCGGTCTCGGAGGGCTCATCATTCTCTGGGTCGGCGGCATGGGCGTTCTCGAGGGGCGCCTCACGCTCGGCGCCTTCGTGGCGTTCACCGGGTACCTCGCGCACCTGGCCTGGCCCACCATCGCGCTGGGCTGGACGCTTGCCAATCTCAAGCGCGGGCTCGCCGCCATGACGCGCATCGCCGAAATCTTGGACACCCCCGGCCACACGGAAGCCTCCGAAACCGTTTCAGCGGACGGGGGGAGTACGGGGGCGATCAACCAGGATCGGGGGCCCAGACATGGCGCCCCGAGCCCCCAGCCCCCGTTGCTGAATGGCCCGATCGAGTTCAGACGGCTCTCCTTCGGTTACGACGGTCGCGGGCGTGCGCTCGACGACGTCAGCTTCACGGTGCCCGAAGGCGCCACCGTCGTCGTGGTCGGCCCGACAGGCAGCGGCAAGTCCACCTTGGGCGCGCTCCTGGGTCGGCTGTACGAGCCGCCGCCGGGGACGATTTTCGTCGGAGGACGCGACGTGCGGGAGCTGCCGCGCGAGCGCCTCCGCCGGTCCATCGGCTACGTGCCGCAGGAGGCATTCCTGTTCTCGCGCTCGATCAGCGACAACGTGGCACTCGGCGACGAGGCGGCCCCGGAGGCCCGCCTCCGGGCGTCTGCGGAGACCGCGGGGCTGGGTCCCGAGATCGAGGGCTTTCCCGAGGGGTGGGCGACCGTGGTCGGAGAGCGGGGGCTGACACTGTCGGGAGGCCAGCGCCAGCGGGTCGCGCTCGCGCGTTCGCTCGTGCCCGAGCCGCCCATTCTCGTGCTGGACGACGTGTTTTCCGCGGTGGACGCGGGCAAGGAGGCCGAGATCCTCCGCTCGCTCCGTGCCGCCGTGGCCGGGCGGACCACGCTCGTGATGACCCACCGCCTGCGGGTGGCGCAGGAAGCGGACAAGATCGTAGTGCTCGACGACGGGCGCGTGGCCGAGCAGGGGACTCACGCCGCTCTCCTCGCCTCGGGCGGGCTCTACGCGCGGCTCTGGCGCATCCAGCAGATCGAGCAGGAATTGGCCAATGACTGAGAGAGACCCCGAGCTGCTCGGCAAGGCGTACGACCCACGACTCATGCGCCGGCTCTGGGGCGTGACGCGCCAGCACCGCCGGCTCGTGCTGCTCTCGATGCTTCTTTTCCCGGCGGCCGCGGCGCTCGAGCTTCTGCAGCCGTGGCTGACCAAGATCGCCATCGACCGATACATCCTCACGGGCGATTGGCCGGGACTCAGCCGCGTCGCGGCGGCGTACCTGGCGTGCCTGCTCGTCCTCTACGGTCTGCGCGTCGCCATCTCGTATCTGACCCAGCTCGCGGGCCAGCGGGTCATGCACGACCTGCGCGCGGCGCTCTTCGCCCATCTCCAGCGGCAGGACGCGGCCTTCTTCGACCGGAGCCCGGTCGGGCGGCTGATGACGCGGGTTCTCACGGACGTCGAGGCCATCAACGAGCTCTTCGCGAGCGGCGCGATGGCCGTCGTCGGTGACGTCCTGACGCTCGGGGGCATCGTGGTCCTGATGCTGGTGCTCAACTGGGAGCTGGCGCTGGTCACCTTCGCGCTCGTGCCCGTCCTGGCGGCAGGCGCCGCGTACTTCCGGCTGAAGGCCCGCGACAGCTACCGTGGGGTCAGGATCCGGCTGGCGCGGCTCAACGCCTTTCTGCAGGAGTCGCTCCAGGGCATGGCCGTCATCCAGCTTTTTGCCCGGGAGCGAAGGGAGGCCGAGCTCTTCGCGGAGCTCAACGGCGATCTCCGCCAGGCGCAGTTCCGCTCGACCTTCTTCGACGCGATGCTCTACGCCGGCGTCGAGGCCATCGGGTCGGTGGCGGTGGCGCTTCTCCTCTGGTACGGCGGCGGCCAGGTGCTGGCGGGCGCTCTCACCTTCGGTGGTCTGGTGGCCTTCCTCGAGTACACGGGCCGCTTCTTCCTGCCGATCCGGGACTTGGGCGCCAAGTACACGGTGATGCAGGCCGCCACTGTCGCCGCCGAGCGCGTGTTCGGCCTGCTCGATGCTGAGCCTGCCGTCCGGCCCCCGTCCGGAGGCGTCGTCGCCGGCCTGACCGGGGCGGCGGCCGTCGAGTTCCGGAACGTCTGGTTCGCCTACGCGGGCGAGGACTGGGTCCTGCGCGACTGCTCGTTCACGGTCGCGGAGGGCGAGCGCGTGGCGCTCGTCGGACCGACGGGCGAGGGCAAGAGCACGATCGTCCGGCTGATGACCCGCGCCTACGACGCGTCACGGGGACAGGTGCTGGTGGGCGGCCGGGACGTGCGCGAGTGGGACCTACGCGCGCTCCGCCGGCAGGTCGGCGTCATCCCGCAGGAGGTCTTTCTCTTCACCGGCACCGTGGAGGACAACCTCAGGGTCGGGGCGGGCGCGGCGGCGCGGGATGAGGAGATCGACCGCGCGCTCAGGACTGCGCGCGCGGACCGTGTGGTCGCTTCGCTCCCGAGCGGCCTCCGGCAGGAGATCCACGAGCGCGGCCAAAACCTGTCGCAGGGGCAGCGGCAGCTGCTGGCCATCGCTCGGGCGCTCCTTTATAATCCGTCCGTCCTGGCGCTCGACGAGGCGACATCGAGCGTGGACCCCGAGTCGGAGGCGCTGATCCGCGCCGGGCTGGAGGAGCTGCTGCGGGGCCGGACCAGCGTGGTCATCGCGCACAGGCTCTCGACGATCCAGACGGCCGACCGGATCTTCGTGCTGCACCGTGGGCGGGTCCGCGAGGCCGGTCGTCACGCCGAGCTCCTGGCGCAGGGCGGGCTCTACGCGAGACTGTACGAGCTGCAGTTCGGGGGCCTCGGGCCCTGACGGACTTCCGCCGGAGGGCCTGGCGCCTGATCGGCCGGATCCCGCGGGGGCGGGTCGCGACCTACGGCCAGATCGCGCGCTGGCTCGGCCGGCCGCGCCATGCGCGCATGGTGGGCCTGTCGCTGCGCGGCTGCCCGCCGGGCTTGCCGTGG
>Ga0326597_10012378_pt1 | contig 11248 bp, 9 predicted proteins | sample RVTome_12_FD_203789 | JGI IMG/M metagenome (GOLD analysis project Ga0326597, IMG submission 203789) | Soil microbial communities from uranium-contaminated site in the Upper Colorado River Basin, Wyoming, United States - RVT100D185 | ecosystem: Environmental > Terrestrial > Soil > Contaminated >... | reverse complement strand
TGGCCGGTGGGCGCGACGATCACCACCGACGAGATCGCGCATGCGTGGAAGCCGCAGACCATCTCGACGTTCGGCGGCAATCCGGTCTCCATGGCCGCGCTGTGCGCGACGCAGGACGTGCTGCGCGACGAGGGCGCGCCCGCGAACGCGAAGGCCCGCGGCGATCAGCTGCGCGCGGGGCTGTGCGAGATTCAGAGACGCCACCCCTGGATCGGGGACGTACGCGGGATGGGTCTGATGCAGGCGTTGGAGGTCGTGGAGGATCCCGAGAGCAAGGGGCCCGATCGCCAACGGGTCGGGCGGCTCCTGGAGGCGGGCCGCCAGCACGGAGTTCTTCTGGGTCGCGGCGGACTCTGGGGCAACGTGGTGCGCATCGGGCCATCGCTGTTGATCACCGAGGCCGAGATGGCCGAGGCGATCGAGAAGATCGGGGCCGCCTGCGACGCGGTCGAGGGCTGATGTCCTTCGACGCCTGGCTGCTCCTGTTCGTCGCGGTCGGGCTGGGGTTGGGGCTCGAGATTGCGTTCATTACGGCGCGCAGGCGTGACCGCGGAGGCGACCGCTGACCTCCGGCACCATCATCGGCGTGCTCGTCGGATACCTGATCGTCCTGTTGGCGATCGGGTTCTGGTCGCGCCGGGAGTCCGGGGACCTCAAGGGCTATTACCTCGCGGGTAAGAAGCTCCCCTCGTGGGTGATCGCGTTCAGCTCGAACGCGACGGGCGAGAGCGCCTGGCTCCTCCTGGGCCTGACAGGCATGGGGTACGCCATCGGCGTGCACGCGTTCTGGGTGATCCTCGGCGAGGTGCTCGGCGTGGCGAGCGCCTGGGTCTTCGTAGCGCGGCCGTTCAAGGAGTACACGGACCGCTTCGACGCCATCACCGTGCCCGACTACCTGACGGACCGCTTCCGCGACACCCACCACATCTTCAGGTGGCTGTCGGCGATCATCATCCTGAGCATGGTCGTGGCCTACGTCGCGGCCCAGCTCACGGCGTCGGGCAAGGCGTTCGATTCGTTCCTGGGGACGGGCTACACGGCCGGTGCCGCCATCGGACTCGCGATCGTGCTGTTCTACACGACCGTCGGGGGCTTCAAGGCCGTCGCCTATTCGGACTTCGTGCAGGGCGTGCTCATGCTCGGGTGCCTGCTGACGCTGCCCTTCGTCGGCGTCGCCGCCGCCGGTGGACTGGGCGCGATGTTCGGCGAGCTCGCGGCGGCGGATCCCGCGCTCCTCCGGCCCATGGGTACGTTCGGTCTGGGTCCGGCGGGCATCGCGAGCGCGTTCGGGTTCGTCGCGATCGGATTCGCGTTCCTGGGCTCGCCCCAGCTATTGACGCGCTTCATGGCCGCGCGAGACCAGCGCCAGATCGTCGACGGGGGCCTGTGGGCGGTGCTGTGCGTCATCGGCTTCGACGTCGGCGCGGTGTTCAGCGGGATGGCCGGCCGCGCGCTCTTCCCGGGCCTGGTCGACCCCGAGACGATCCTGCCGGAGATGAGCCAGGCGCTCTTTCCGGCGCTCTTCACGGGCATCTTCCTGGTGGTCGTGCTCGCGGCGATCATGTCGACCGTGGACTCCCTGCTGATCCTCGCTTCGTCGGTCGTCGTCAGGGACGTCGTACAGAAGGCGATGGGATCGGACGCCTCGGAGCAGCGGCTCTCTCTGCTGGGGAAGGCCGTGACGGTGGTCATCGGCTTCGCGGCCTTTTGGATCGCGCTGGCCGAGGTGCGCGTGATCTTCTACTTCGTGCTCTTCGCCTGGTCCGGGATCGCCTCGGCGTTCACGCCCGTGGTGCTGTGCTCGCTCTTCTGGAAGCGTACGACGCGAGCGGGGGCGGTGGCCGGGATGATGGGTGGCTTCGTGGTGACCGTCGTGTGGACCGTCGCGTTCAAGGAGCGCTTCTACGACCTCTACGAGATGATCCCGGGTTTCATCGCAGGCTTCGCGTGCTGCATCGGTGTCAGCCTTTTCACTGAGCCCGACGAGGGGGCGGTGGCGGAGCTGGAGTCGGTGCGGCAGGCCGTCGGGCCGTTGTTCTAGCGCCCCGCGGCTACAGCACCACCGGGATCTGCTTGATGTGGTGTCTCGTGTGGAGCTCTGTGAACCGCGCGTAGTCGGCGACGGATACACGCCCGAAGGCCCCGCTTTGGACGGTTCGCCCAGTGGCGGCGGCCGCTCTGCACTCACGCTCGAAGACGGCGAGGCCTTGCTCCAAGCGTGAGCGGGCGTCGGCGGGTGCGGCCGGTCCCGCGACAGGACTCATGTCCTTGTTCGTCTTGGCCTTGGGGAACTTCCCCGTCCTCACGACCCGGTTGAAGAACATTCGGGCGAGCGGGCGGACGAAGAACGGTAGCGTCGGAAGCTTGGTGGGCTTTCCGGCCACCACGTTGCCGCCCTCCTCGAGCGCGAGCGCGACGTGTTCGACGACCTGGGAGGGCGACCACTTTCCAGGGGCGCGGGGCGTGGTCCAGTGGTCGGTGCTCGCCTCCGCGGCCTCGACGAGGGCGTCGACTGCGGCGCGGTTCGCCGCGAGGACTCCGGTGATGTCGGTCATGCTGTCAGGTTAGCGAGCGCTCCGGCGGTTCGGCCAGGGTCGCGACGCATCTCGGTCGGTCGCGGTCGCATCCCGCCTGCCTTCTGGCCTCCGGTCGCAACGACCCATACGATCAACTTCTTAGAGCCGTGCGACGTGTCGGAATGGGAGAGAGCCATGAGCGAGCTCAGCAGAAGGGGATTTCTCGGCCTGGGGACGGCAGCGACGGCGGGACTGGCAGCCGGATGCGCCCCGGGCGCCGCGTCGGCTTCGGTCGTGCCCGACCTGATCGTGGTGAACGGGAACGTCCTCACACAGGACGACGCCAACCCCGCCGCCGAAGCCTTCGCCGTGAAGGACGGACGTTTCGTGGCCGTGGGCTCTACGGCCGACGTGCAGAACCTCGCGTCCGCGAACACGCAGGTGATCGATGCCGAGGGTGCGACCGTGACCCCGGGCTTCATCGACGCCCACTCGCACCCGTCGGGGGCCGGCCTCAGCGCTCTGCGGAACGTCGACACGAACCTCGGTTCGATCGCCGCGATCCAGGCCGCGCTCAGCGAGCGCGCCCGACGGACGCCCCCGGGGGAGTGGATCATCGGGTTCATGTATGACGACACCAAGCAGGAAGAGGGCCGGCCGCTGAACCGCCGGGACCTCGACACCGTGAGCACGGAGCATCCGATCGTGGTCGGCCACCGCGGAGGGCACACGGGCGTGTACAACTCGAAGGCGTTCGAGCTCGCCGGGGTCACCGCGGAGACACCGGATCCGTTCGGGGGCGAGTTCGAGCGCGAGGGCGGCGAGCTCACCGGGAAGGTCGCCGAGCGAGCGAGGTCCGTCTTCCGGATTCCGGGCGGGTCGACTCGCGAGGAGCGCGCCCGCGGGGTGGCGGCGATCTGTCGACAGATGAACGCCAGCGGCCTCACCTCCGTCCACCAGGCGGGCGCGGGCTCGGCCGACTTCACCGCATACCAGGATGCCTACGAGGCGGGGGACCTCACCTTCCGCATGACCGCGATGGCGCGTGGCGGATCCTACCCAGCCCTGCGCGACGCCGGCGTGCGCACGGGCTTCGGCGACGAGTTCCTCAGAGTGGGCGCCGTGAAGTTCGCGGCCGACGGCTCGGCGTCGGAGCGGACGATGGCGATGAGCACGCCTTACGCGGGCAGGCCCGACGACTACGGCATCCTCACCATGACACAGGAAGAGGTGCACGAGGTCGTGGACGAGGCGCACCGCGCGGGGTGGCAGATCGCGATTCACGCCAACGGCGACGTGGCGATCGACATGGTGCTCAACGCGTACGAACGGGCCCAGCAGCAGTGGGCCCGTGACGACACCCGCCACAGGCTCGAGCACTGCTCCTTGGTGAACCCGTCGCTGCTGCAGCGCATCGCGTCAGGTGGCTACATCCCCGCGCCGTTCTACACCTACGCGCACTACCACGGAGAGAAGTGGGGTGAGTACGGGGAGGAGAAGATGGAATGGATGTTCGCGCACAAGTCCTTCCTCGACTACGGCATCCCGGTCGCGCCGGCGTCGGATCACGTCCCCGGTCCGTACGAGCCGCTGATGGCGCTGCAGTCGATGGTCACCCGCAAGGACTTCAGCGGCCACGTGTGGGGGCCGAGCCAGCGCATCACGCTGGACCAGGCGCTCCACGTCTGCACCGTGAACGGCGCGTATGCCTCGTTCGAGGAGAACGACAAGGGCGCCATCAAGGCCGGGATGCTCGGCGACTTCGTGATCCTGGCGGAGGACCCGCACGACGTGGATCCGGACCGGATCAAGCACATCCAGGTGGTGCGGACGGTGGTCGGGGGGAGGACCGTGTACGAGGCCTGATCCCGGCCGACCTAAGTATCAGAGCCGATCTACCCAATAGCCCGGCTCTCGATGCTGGTGCGCCAACTTCGCGGCGAGTTGAGCCCGGATCTGGCGTCGAGCTTCGGCCCACGGAACCTCGGCGATCTCGCCGGCAGCCCAGGCCCCCACCCTCCGACGTACTTCCGCCGCCCAAGCGGCCCCGACTTCCGGATCAGTTTCCAGACTGGCCAAGAGGCGCTCCGCAAGACGCGCCCGCTCCTCGAGGGGGAGCGACAGAGCTGCGGATTCGATGGCTTGGCTCGACTCGGACACGGGGCCTCCTGATCGCTCGGTTCACGGAGTAGTATATTCGGCCCTGCGAGACCGTTCCATGTCGCGACGGGACCGCCACCGCGGACCCAGGGGATGGCCAGGCCGGGCGTCAGTCCGAGCGGATCGCCGTCACGGGGTCGACACGGGTGGCGCGGAGCGCCGGGATGATGCTGGCCGCCACAGAGACCGTGGCGAGCAGGAGCGCCACACCCGAGAGAACACGCGGATCACGGGGTGAGACCTCGAAGAGGAGGTCCTGCGCGAGCGGGGCTACCGCGTAGGAGACCACCAGGCCGGCGAGAATGCCCGCGGCGCCGACCTGTCCACCGCGATAGAGCACGCCGCGCAGGAGTCGCGCGCGCTGGGCTCCCAGAGCGACCCGAATCCCGAGCTCGCGTGTCCGCTGCGCCACCTCGAAGGCGAGAATGGCGTAGAGTCCGATCGCGGCGAGCGAGACGGCGAGCAGCCCGAATGCGACGAACATGGTGGCGCCCAGCGTCCAGGACCTGGCCTGTCCGGCCAGCGAGTCGCGCATGGGCCACACCCTCGCCCACCGGACCTCGGGCGTGAGCGTGCGCAGGATCGGTGTGACAGCCGCCGCGATCGCCTCGGGATCGGTGCCGCGGATGTAGAGCGCGTGAGGTGCGCCGATGCTTTGGCCCATCGGCTGCACGGATACGGCCTGGGCGACGGGCAGGTAGTAACCCATATACGCCCCGTCCGTGAAGCCGTTTCGGGCTGCGTCCTCGGCGACTCCCACGACGGTGGTGCAACGCTCCGGTCCGTTGCCGACCATGAGGCATCGCCCGATGGGGTCCTGGCCCGGCCAGACTGCGCGCGCCATGGTTTCGCTGACGAGGGCCACCGGGCTCCGGTCGGGGCCGTCGCTCTCCGCGAAGGGGCGCCCTCGCGTGATGGCGAGCCCGGCGGTCTCGAAGTAGCCCGGAGTCACCGCGAACAGATACGGCCCTAACGTCGGGAAGCGGGGGAGCGAATCCAGCTCCGGGACGCGTAGGGAAATCGCCAATCCGGTTTGAAATGGCGATGCGGTTCCTGCGACTGCCTCCACCCCCGGAAGCTGCGCAACGCGCCGGGCAGCCAAGGCGTACACGTCGCGCCGGCTGGCGACATCCAAACCGCCTCCTACGAACTCGAGATCGGCGACGACGATCCGGTCCGTGTCGAGGCCGAGGTCGATGCCCCAGAGCTCGCTGAGGCTGCGTGTGAACAGACCGGCGCCCACGAGAAGAACCACGGAGAGCGCGGCCTGGCCCGCGGTCAGGAGGTCGCGTGTGCGCGATCTCTTTGCCGTGGAGCCTCGACCGGACGCGGTCAAATCCGCGCCGATGTCGACTCGACTCCCCTGAAGGGCCGGACCGAACCCCGCCGAGAGACCCGCCAGCACGGCGACCATCAGCGTGAAGACTATGACGCGGAGTCCGACCGCGGAGTCCGGAAACGACACGTCCGGCAGGAGCGTCGTCCTCACGATCTGACCACCCCAGCGTGCGATACCGAGCGCGACCACGCCGCCCGTGAGGGCGAGTAGGGTCGACTCGAGGACCGCATGGCTGACCAACCTCCGTCGGCTGACCCCGAGCGCGAGTCGGACCGCGAGCTCGCGCCTCTGCCGCGTCATGCGAGCGAAGAGCAGGTTGGCCACGTTCATGCACGCGATGAGCAGGACGACGACGGAGACGCCCATGAGCCAAGCCGCAACTCGCGACTCGGCGGATAGTTCCGGCCCCGCGCGGGCCGTCCGCAGTGGGGAGAGAGTGATCGAGGCCTCCGGGGGCCACCGCCCCGCTTCGACCTGATCACGGCGTCCGTTCTGGTGAAGCCGCGTCGCTTCCGCCTGCGCCGTCACGACGCCGACACCATCGTTGAGCCGCGCGACGATATGGATGAAATAGCAGCCTCGGCTGCGCAGGCACTCCTCGTCGCCTTCGAAGTTCGTGAAGAGCGGTAGCACCATGTCGATGGGTCTGAGATCGACCCCAGTGAAGCCCTGCGGTAGCACGCCGATCACGGGGACACGGTCATCGGCCACCTCGATCACGCGGCCGAGGATATCGGGATCCGCCCCGAAGGCCCTCCGCCAGAACTCGTACGAGAGTACCGCGGCTGTCGGTGGCCCCGGGGTCACTTCCTCGTCCGAGAAGAAGCGACCCATGTGGGGGCGTACGCCGAGGAGCGGGAAGTACTCGGCCGAGGCTCTCAGCGTGCCCGCCTGCGTCGCGCCGGCGCCGGCACCGACGATGGAGAAGCCGCCGGCGTCGTAGCCCGCGACCGACATGGTGCGCTGGGCCTCGAGGTCTTCGTAGTCGGGAGGGGTGAACTCATCCTGCGAGGTGGTCATCCCGGTGACCGGATGCGGGCGGGTCAAGAAGACCCGACGCACCCGCTCAGGCTGCACGATGTGCTTCGGCGGCTGCAGAAGGAGCCGATCCACGATCCCGTACATCGTGGCGTTGGCCCCCAGCCCCAGGCCCAACGTGATCACCACACCGGCCGTGTAGCCCGGATAGCGCCGGGCGGTTCTCGCGACCGACGTCACGCTCTGGCGCACCGCGTCCCAGGTGTACATCAGCCGCTCCCGGGTCAGCTGGCGACGCGCCAGACGTCTCATCGTCGGCACGTACCGTGCGCGATCTCCGAAGCGACGGGTCGCCTCACGCTCGGCGTCCGCAGGCTGCATGCCCTCGGCGACCAGCCGATCGACCAGCTCGGACAGGTGATGCTCGATCTCCCAGGTGGCCGACGTCTCCGGGGGCACCCGCCGGATCCCGAGATGATGGAGCCAGCGTCGTGGTCCTCGCGGCGCGTTCGCGGGAGGACGGGGCGTGCTCATCGGGGCCTCAGGCCTTGGTGCGCGCCAGCTTCGCCATGGCCGAGACGTACCGCTCCCACTTGGCGGCTTGCTCGGCGAGGGCCTTGCGGCCGGCGGGGGTCAGCTCGTAGTAGCGAGCCCGCCTGCCCTTCTCCGACACGCCCCAATCGCTCTCCAGCCACCCTCGTGCCTCCATCCTGCGGAGGGCCGGATAGAGCGCGCCGTCCTCGACGATCAGGACATCGTCGGTCGTATCGCGGATCCAGTCGAGGATCGCGAACCCGTGCATCGGCGCGGCCGTGGCCAGGGTCCTGAGGATGAGGAGCTCCAGGGTTCCCTGTACGACGCCGAGCGGCTGCTTCATGGGCTTTGAGGCTTCGTCTGCGAGTTATGAACTAAGGCATTTAGACTAAGATAATAGGGGGTAGGCGGGGTCGCCAGTCTGGGCCGACGTGGTTGCGGCCTGGCCTGAGGCACGGCGTTTCAGCTGAAACGCGGGGGCGGGGGGAGATCATCGGCCGGTTTTCCACATGAAGTGGTCCCATTTAGACATGGACAGATTCTGGGCGCTGGGATGGGGGTGGTCCGGACCCGCGGTGTGGCGTCGCGCGTGGGGCCAGGGTCGGGCCGCTGAGCCCGGCGGTGGGGCCGGGCCTCGTCCGGCGGCCTCCGAGGCCCGGTTTTCACCTCCTGCGGGCGCTCAGAGCCTCGAGATCGAGCCCCGTATATTGGAGGGTTAACGGAGGGTTAACTCGTTGTGATCCTTGGGGATGGGAGGTGTGAGGATGGAGACCTGGAGGGAGGGGACGGCGCCGGAGCGTGCAAGGGACGAGGAGCGAGCCGAGGAGTCGCGCTTCACGCGCATGGAGCGGGTCAGCGTGCTGTACGCGCAGATCACGTCGGCGACACGGGAGTTCCTGCGGGCCCTCGCGGAGTGCGACCGACACGGAGACTGGGCCGAGGAAGGCTTCGCGTCGTGTGCCGACTGGCTGGCCTGGCGGATCGGAGTGAGGCGGGGCACGGCGCGGGAGAAGGTGCGCGCCGCGCGGGCGCTGGAGGAGCTGCCGCTGATCTCCGAGGCGATGGACCGGGGCGAGGTGTCGTTCAGCAAGGTGAGGGCGCTGACCCGGGTCGCGAGACCGGAGAGCGAGGCCGAGCTGCTGGAGTTCGCGCGGGCCGGATCGACGGCGAGCCTGGAGCGGCTCGTCCGGAGCTGGAAGACGATGAGCCGAGACGGCGAGCAGCGCGCCGAGCGGGTCCGGTATGCGACCCGGCGCCTGTCGCTCTACCCGGCCGGCGACGGGATGTACGAGGTACGGGGCAGGCTCGCGCCCGAGGACGCCGCGGTGCTGATGCGGGCGATTGAAGCAGCGAGCGACGCGCTGTACCGGAAGCACGTGGCCCCTGAGGAGACCCGGCCCGAGCCGGAACAGCTCAGGGCGGATGCGCTGGGTCTCTTGGCTGAGCGGGCCCTTGCGGCCGGGCTCGGCGATCAGGCACCGGTCAGTGGCTCGCGCGCCGAGCGCTATCAGGTCGTGCTGCACGTCGAGACCGAGACGCTCCGCGAGGAAGGCGAGCCGGGGATGAGCGAGCTCGAAGACGGCACGCGCGTTTCAGCTGAAACGTCGCGACGGCTCTCCTGTGACGCGAGCCGGGTCATGGTCAGGGGGGGACGAGACGGCTCTGTGCTCGGTGTCGGCCGCCGGACGCGGACGATCCCACCGGCGCTGAGGCGCGCGCTCGACGTCCGGGACCGAGGCTGCCGCTTCCCGAGCTGCGGACGCCGGTTCACGTCCGCTCACCACATCGTGCACTGGGCCGACGGCGGCCGGACGGATCTCGAGAACACGGTGCTGCTGTGCAGACGCCATCACCGGCTCGTTCACGAGGAGGGTCACCGGATCTGCATGGACTCCGAGGGTCGGGTCGTGTTCTTCAACCCTAGCGGGCGGGCGATCGCGGCCGCGCCGCCGCCGCCCGATCCCGGCCCGGAGCCCCTCGAGCAGCTGGCTCAGGCCACCCGACTCAGGGGCGTCCCAGCCCCGAGGTGGGACACCCCGCTGCCCCGCTACCATCACACGGCTCCCATCCCCTGGGAGGTCGAGGCCGACGCCTGGGCAGCGCTCGACCAGGCCGCCGAAGCGCCGCCGAGCGTGGCGGCTCGTCCGGGAGGATCCTAGGATCAGACCAATGACTCCACGCCGCCTACGCTATTCCGTGGCCATGAGCCTGGACGGTTACATCGCCGACACCGAGGGAGGCTACGACTGGATCGTCATGGACGCGGCGATCGACTTCGCAGCCTTCACCGCCAAGATCGACACCCTCATCATGGGCAGGCGCAGCTACGAGTTGGTCTCCGGGCAGGGGTCGGGCATGGGCTTCGAGGGGATGGAGACGATCGTCGTGTCGACCACGCTCGATCCCGTGGAGCACCCCGCGGTCACGGTGGTCGGGGCGGAAGTCGAGGCCTTCGTCGCCGACCTGAAGGACCGCGAAGGCAAAGACATCTGGCTCTTCGGTGGGGGCGTCCTCTTTCGCAGCCTACTCGAAGCGGGCCTGGTGGACCGCGTCGAGGTCGGCGTGATTCCGGTGCTCTTGGGCGGAGGAGTCCCGATGCTTCCGGGGCTCACCCGTCTCGCCGGGCTGAAGCTCCACAGCGTGGAGGAAATGCCCGCCACGGGGACGCTTCTGCTGAAGTACGACGTGACACGCGAGCCACCGAGTTCCTAGCGCGGCCGCGGGCCCCTCATCGCGGTGTCTCGGCCGTCATGCCCGCCAACGTCAGGATGGGGCCGACGCCACACGTTCGCGGCTCGGTCCCCGCTCGCGCAGCCATACGTCGGGTGCCAAGGTGCGCCGGCGCTCCTCGGGATTGAGGCGGAACCATCGCGCGACCAACAGGATCTCCGCAGCATCCTGCGGATCGAGTCCGGCCGGCCCGGGGTCCGTCTCGCCGTAGACCTTCTCGATGGCACGCGCGACGGAGGCGCGAGCCTTCCGGCCCTTCGGAAGCCGCATTTCCTTGCGGATCCGTCCTCGTCGAATCAGGTAGATCCGGTCGTCGCCCTTGAAGCCCGGCACCCGGTAGACGAAGGTCAGGTCCTCCACTCGGCCGCGGAACGCGACCAGGTCATCATGGAATGTCCGCAGGCGATCGAGTCGATCCCGCAGCAAAGCCGCGTACTCGAAGTCCATACGGGCGGCTGCGTCGCTCATCTGCCGTTCGAGGGACGCGAGCGGAGCCTCAGCCCGCCCCTCCAGGAACCGGTGCGCGAGCTCCACGGCGGCGTTGTATGCATCGGCGGTGGGGCTGCCACAGCACGGAGCGAGGCAGCTCTTGAGCTCGGCCCTCATGCAGTGTGGCCTCCGGCCGGCGTCGAAGATCTCGAGCTGATCATCGAAGAACACGGGGGTGGCGGCCGGACAGTCCCGGATGCCGAGGACGTGCGCCACCTCGCGCACGGTCTGGGCGACCGCCTTCACGCGCGGAAACGGTCCGTAGTAGGTGGCGCCGTCCTCGGCGATCCGCGTGACGGGGAGCACGCGGGGAGCCGGCTCCCGAGTGATCTTCACGAAGGCGTACATCCGGCGGCGCTTGTGCTGCACGTTGAAGCGCGGCTGCCACCGCTGGATGAGCTTCATCTCGCGGATGAGCGCGAAGAACTCGTTGGGGATGTAATCCCACTCGATGCGCGCCGTCTCCCGAATCAGCTCCCACGGCTTCTCACCCCTCGGGGCG
>Ga0326597_10012377_pt1 | contig 11249 bp, 10 predicted proteins | sample RVTome_12_FD_203789 | JGI IMG/M metagenome (GOLD analysis project Ga0326597, IMG submission 203789) | Soil microbial communities from uranium-contaminated site in the Upper Colorado River Basin, Wyoming, United States - RVT100D185 | ecosystem: Environmental > Terrestrial > Soil > Contaminated >... | reverse complement strand
ATCGCCCGGCACCTGGATCGACCGACCCCAATTGGGAACAACCCTCACCCGTATCGCTTCCGAGGGAGCCAGTGCCTTCTATGAGGGCACGGTTGCGGCCGACATATCCGCGGCGGTACACAGGTACATCACGATCGAGGATCTCGCCAGCTATCAACCAGAATGGGTTGAGCCACTATCGCTCGACGTCTTCGGGCATAGAGCATGGACGGTGCCACCGAATAGTCAGGGTTACCTCACCCTGGCGGCGGCTCGAACCTTCGAAATGTGTGAGCCTCCGACCGATCCCGGCGATCCGGACTATGTCCATCTCACGATCGAGGCATATCGTTCGGTTGCGGCCGGGCGGGACGCCGTACTGTCCGACCCGTCGACGGCAGCCGGCCATGAGGAACTGCTCGGCAATCATCTGCTGGAAGCAGCAGCTGCCCGGATCGATAGGTCCCAAGCAGGCAGTTGGGACAATCCTTCGCCCGGCCCGGCCGGGACCACGTATCTTTCGGTCGTCGACCGGTCAGGGATGGGGGTGTCGCTCATCCAATCGAACTTCCATGGAATTGGAAGCGGCATCGGAGCCGGCGAATCCGGCTTCTTCTTGCATAACCGGGGGGCGGGTTTCACGCTCAAGAAAGGGCACCGCAACGAGCTCGTCCCCGGACGACGACCGGCTCACACGCTGGCACCTTCCCTCTGGACCCACAACGACACGTTGTCCCTCATTCTCGGAACCAGGGGTGGTCATCAGCAACCCCAAATTCTGACCCAGATGGCCGCCCACGTACTCCACGCCGGGCTCTCCCCGTCAGAGGCACAACAGGAGCCGAGGTGGACGACCAAATCGTTCGAACCCGGCAACACCTCGACGGTGAACGTTGAGTCGCGAATGATCCCGGCAGTCGTTAGTGAGCTGAGAACCCGGGGACACCACATCGAGGTGGGTGCACCTCTCGAGGCCGGTTGGGGTCCGGTATCGGTGATTCGCGTCAGCCCCTCGGGTCTCCGGGTTGGCGCCGGTGACCCACGGGTGGAAAGCGCCAGCGCCGCGGTCCGGTAGGGTTTGGCCAATTCCCATTATTTGGCTGCAAGTGGCTTGCTTAGTCCTACCCCGAACACCTATCCTGTGGTAGCTCCTCGCTGGGAGCATTTTGATGTCAAGGGCGGATTGTTAAATTGCGACTTATTCGATTAGGCGCTTTCGTGGGCTGGGCTGCGATGGCATCATTTGCAGTAGCTGGCTTCGCAGCGTTCGCTCCGACCGATTCCGGCCCGGTCGTTTCTGTTGAGGCAGTGACCGCGGTGAGCCCACAAGGCGGAGTCGACGCATCAGTCGGATTGTTGGCCGGCCGGGTGGCTGCCATGAACTTCGCCCCGGAAGTCGACCTGACCGGCGGTACTATCGCGAAGTCGCCGGACGTGAGCGCCCTGATCTCGGCCCAGGCCGCCAGCAACCGGACAACGACCACGGTCGCCACGGCCGCCCCCCGCACGAAGTTGACGACGACCAAAGCGCCGACCACGACCGTCCCGGTAGCGGCCCCTCGCGAGTACAGCAACGTCCCCGCCGATGCCGCTCCGTGGCGCAGCCTGGTCGAGGCATACTTCTCCCCGGCGGACGTCGATCGGGCGTTGTGGGTTATTCATTGCGAAAGCAGCGGCGAGCCCAATGCCGTCCACGGTGCGTCGAGCGCCTCGGGATTGTTTCAGCATCTTCCGAAGTTCTGGGAAGATCGGTCGGCCCAAGCCGGACTCGCCGGCGCCAACATCCTGGACCCCGACTCGAACGTCGCGGTCGCAGCCTGGTTGGTCTACAGCGGCGGTGGCTGGCGCCACTGGAATCAATCCGCCCATTGCTGGGGCTAGCGAGATGAAACTCGGAAAAGCCGCCCGTGTTATCGGCATAGTCGGTGGCCTCGGCGCAGTTGCCTGGGCGATGCGCGATCGTTTCGTAACCCTGGCGCTCATCCGGGAGCCTGAACACCCGACCTTCACCCTGCCGCCTGAAATACCGGAATCGGCTCCGACGGACCCCGATGACCTAACGACCGTCGCCGGCATCGGTCCGGTGTTCGCGCGGCGACTCATGGAAGCCGGGATCGCCACCTACGAGAATCTGGCAGGGGCCACCCCGGCGCGAGTGGCCGGGATCGTCAACGTGACGGAAGCCCGGGCCGGCAAATGGATTGAGGCCGCCGCCAGGCTCGTCCAAGCCTGATCTACCAGATCAGGTCAAAGCCTGACCTACAAGATCAGGTCAAAGCCTGACCTACCAGATCAGGTCAAAGCCTGATATGCGAAACCGCTTCCCATTCCTCGATCTTCCATTTACCCAAACCTGAATACAACCCAAAGCCGACCAACAGGCTGACAATCACGGCCGGGACTCCGGCCGCTCCCCAGGTTCCGGCCGCCGGAATCCTCTCCACAATCTCAATCCAGGGAACCGGACCGGACGGATTGATCCACTGTTGGATCGCGAACGCCACCACGAAAGACAAGAGACCGTAGACGTTCACCTTGCCGTACGGTCCCCCATCTGACTGGAACAAACCATCTGTCAGGTAGCGGCGCCGCCTCACCACGAAGAAGTCCGCCACGAGAATGGCGAGAACAGGGACAAACACGGCCAGCAGGAAGCTCCCTAAGCCGAGCAAGGAGCTGGCACTGGCAAGTGACGAGGTCACGCCCCCCAACCCCACCACGAGCAGAGACAGCCAGAGTGGAGCCCGCGTTAGCGTCGTAGTCGCCAGCGCCGTCGACGCACCATATACAAACCCAAAAGGTTGATCGATCTCGCCGGCCAACAACCATGCCACCCCGATCAACAGGACCAGTGGCCCCGCCCTGCCGACCAGAAAATCGATCGAACCAATAATCGTTCCGTCCATCCCCCCTGCCAGCCCCACGATTGCCCCCACCAGCAGCATGACGGCGAAACCAACCCCAAAACCAAACCCGACGGCCGACGTAGCGGCACTGGTGTCTTTGGCGAATCGGGCAGTATCACCGGCCAGCGGAACCCACAGCATGGTGAACATCACCACCATATCTATCGCCAGCCAGAACTGGCTCTGATCAGGAATCCGATCTTGCAGACCTGCCAGATCGGCGTCGGTGACGACCTCGACCACCACCCAGATAACCACCGCCAGAGCAATCCAGAAGGTAACTCGTCGGATGAGAACGCCCGAAACCCACCACATACCCATCCATACCAAACCCGCCACCAGCGTCGTTGCGATGGTGATCGCCACCCCGGTCGAGATTGGATAGCCGGCCTCGCTGGCTACTCGCTCCAGGAACGCCGCCCCGATCTGAATCTCGAGAGCGGTCCAACCAATGTAAAGGAGGGCCTGAAAAACAGAGGCCAACCACGAGCCAACCATCCCAAGGCTCGGCCGGAACAGTAGACCGGTCGGTATTCCCGTGTCAGCGGCCATCCACCCGACCGCCGAGATGATCGCCCCGCCGAGGAGTAACCCGATCGGGACCACCAGCAATACCTGAATGTAGGTAAGGCCCATGGCCTGGTCAGACCCGAGAGTGGCACCCACCGCTACGGCGGGAAGCCCCAAACCGAGCGAGGCCCATAGCGCTACGAAACCCGGGGTCGTGAAGAACCGCTCGCGGTTCGAGACCGGTGATAGTTCCTTGCGCTCCATGACTGTCATCCTAGGACCCATGGTGCGACGCCTACTATGGAAGCGTGCCCTATTTGGTCGATCCGGACGATCTTGGAAGTCTGTTCCCGAACGAGCCCTCATATCGGGCCGACCAACTGCGCTCGTGGCTCTATGAGCATCCTGTCCTCTCCACCGACCAGATGACCAATCTTCCGGCACACATGCGAGATGACATTTCCGAAAGACTTTGGCCGTTCTCGGTCGAGGCCGAGCAAACTGCGGATAACGGGACGACCGTCAAGTGGCTGTTCCGGACACCTGACGGTAACGCCATCGAGGCGGTCCTCATGGGATACCCGAGGCGCAACACCCTATGTATTTCGAGCCAGGCGGGTTGTGCGCTCGGCTGCACGTTCTGCGCAACCGGACAGTTCGGATTCGACCGGCACCTCGAACCCGGTGAGATCTTTGCCCAGGTCGCCTACGCCTCTGCTTACCTGGCAGCATCGCCACTCGAGGGTTGCCCCGACCAACTGACCAATGTCGTCTACATGGGGATGGGTGAACCCCTCGCCAACTACAACCGGGTCCGGGAATCCCTGAGGAGAATCATCGAGGTCCGAGGATTGGGTGCACGATCGATCACGGTTTCCACGGTTGGGGTGGTCCCTGGCATGCTCCGTTTGGCAGAGGAACCCTGGCAGATAACGCTGGCAGTGAGCCTGCACGCCGCCGACGACGAACTTCGATCCACCCTGGTGCCGCTGAACAAGCGATATCCGATCGCCGAGGTGGAAGCAGCCGCCGCCCATTTCTTTAACGCCAAAGGAAGACGGGTCTCCCTTGAGTGGACTCTCATCGACGGCGTGAACGACACCCTCGAGCAAGCCCGCAAACTGGCCCCGATCGCGGAACGCCTGCAATCACATGTCAACGTCATCGCCCTCAATCCCACTCCGCTCAGCCCGGACCGCCCGTCCCGACCGGAGCGGATAGAGTCATTCATGTCGGAGCTAAACCGATTCGGAGTGAACAGCACGTTGCGCCACATGCGAGGTCAGGATATCGACGCGGCATGTGGGCAGCTGCGGGCCCGGTCTGAACCCAAACGCGGATCGGCGCAGCGAGTCGAAATTGGCAAGCGCTGAAGCCCCGCGCACGGCTTGAATTACAAACTTGTGAGACGATAGGGTACGAGGGAAGCGGGCGGTGCTTCAGGAGACAAGTTCATGCTCGCATACTTCAAACGGCTGATCGTCGATCGCCGTCCCATGGCCGCTTTTCTGGTGCTCTGCCTGTCGGTGCTCGCCGCCGTGTCCGGGTACACGGTTAGAGCCGGTGATACCTTGTCGCAGATCGCCGCGAGAAACGGCGTCACCACCGGGGCGCTGGCATCAATAAACGGTATCAGCGACCCGAACAAGATCTGGGCCGGGCAAGTCCTCCAACTGCCGACAAGTTCGGCTACGTCGAACGATGCGGCCGTGGTGTACGTCGTGCAACCCGGTGAATCGCTCGGCGAGATCGCCCGGAGGTTCAAGACAACCGTATCAGCAATCAGCGCGCTCAATGGCATCACCAACCCCAATGTCGTTTACGCCGGCACCCGGCTGAGAGTGAGCGGCGAACCCGTCGCGACGGCGACTCCACCGAATGCCACGACTTCGGCCACCCACACCGTCAGAGCCGGCGAAAGCCTCTCCCAGATCGCCGCCAAGTACGGTATGAAATCCAGCGAACTTGCCAGCGCCAACGCGATTACGAACCCGGACCGCATCTACGTGGGTCAGGTTCTCAAAGTGAGTGGTTCGGCAGGGTTTGTATGCCCGGTTCCTGGCGGGACGTTCTTCAATGACTGGGGTTTTCCGCGCTCAGACAGTCGTTACCACGAAGGGAATGACTTGTTCGCACCCCGCGGAACTCCGGTTCTGGCGCCGGTCAGCGGATTTGTGCATCACATCGAAGGTACCATCGGAGGCCTGCAGTTCCGTCTAGAAGGCGATGATGGACACCGATATATCGGAAGTCATATGGACGCATTCGGCAAGTCAGGTCAGGTGGTGGCGGGCGAAGTCATCGGGTATGTAGGAGATTCTGGCAACGCCAAAGGTTCAAACCCTCACCTGCACTTCGAGATCGCCCTGAATCGCACCGAAACCGTCAACCCGTATCCCTATCTGGTGCCGGCCTGCAAGGGGTAGCCGGGTAGGCTGGCTGTCAAATGGCCGCACAAGAACTCATCCAGGTTCGGACGGACGAACGCTTCGACACCGCGGTGGTCGCGGCATATCTGTCGGATCGACTTGACACCGATCACGGTGAACTGACTGTTCAACAATTCGCCGGCGGCCATGCCAACTTGACCTATCTGCTCCGCTATTCCGACGGTACCGAATACGTGCTTCGACGCCCTCCACTCGGTCCGGTCGCCCCCGGCTCGCACGATATGGGCAGAGAACATGGCGTCCTCAAAGGCTTGTGGAGAGCGTTCCCCCAGGCGCCCCGCAGCTATTTGTTGTGCGAGGACCTGACCATCATCGGCAGCCCATTCTTCGTGATGGAGCGCAAGAACGGAGTAGTGGTTCGCCGCGAAGTCCCTGACGTCTTTGGGGGCGGTCAGGACACGACCGCCAATCGGAAGTTGTCCGAAGTCGTCATTGACACGCTGGTCGACTTCCATTCGGTGGCACCGGCTGAGGCCGGACTTGCCGATCTTGGGCACCCCGAAGGGTTCCTGGAACGCCAGGTAGAAGGCTGGGCACAACGCTGGCACGGATCCAAGGAACACGACTGGGCGGTTGCAGGCGAACTGATCACCTGGCTCCAAACCGAGTTGCCGGCCTCTCCCCCGCCAGCCCTGGTCCACAACGACTGGCGCCTCGACAACATGGCCGTCTCGCCGACCGATCCCGGCGTTTGTGTTGCCGTATACGACTGGGATATGTGCACACAGGGAGACCCCCTGGCCGACCTCGGGACGTTGCTGTCGGTTTGGTATGACGAGGACGAAGCACCAAGCGCGCTCAACCCGATGCCGACCAGCACACCTGGGTTCATGAACCGGCGCGAAGCCGTTGAGAGGTATGCGCGACGGTCTCGGATCAACCCCGACACCGTCGACTATTACATCGTATTCGGTTCATTCAAGATGGCTGTGATCGTCCAGCAAATCTACATTCGATATGTCCGGGGGCAAACCCAGGATGATCGGTTCGCGGTCATGGGTGACGCGGCGCGACAGCTGATGGAGCTAGCGCTCGCCCGCCGGACCTGAAGACAGTCGCTGCCTGGCGATCGCCACGGCATCCTCGTTCGTATCGACATATAAGAACTCCCGGCCTAGCTGTTGGGCAGCGACGGCCGTGGTCCCGGATCCTCCGAAAAAGTCGGCCACCACGTCACCTTCGTTTGACGACGCACGGATCATTCTCTCCACGAGCCCGAGAGGCTTCTGAGTCGGATAGCCAGTGCGTTCCTTTGAACTCGTAGGTACGATCGTCATCCACCACACGTCGGTGGGAAGTTTGCCGATGGCAGCCTTCTCCGGTCCGACCAGGCCCGGCGCCATGTACGGAATCCGGTCGATGTCATCGCGATTGAACGTCCACGTGGACCCCTTGGCGTACCAGAGAATATTGTCGTGCTTGCGCGGCCAACGATCCCGATGACGGCCACCATAGTCATATGCCCAGATGATCTCGTTGAGGAATCGTTCGGCACCGAAGATCTCATCCATCATTAGCCGGATGTGGTGGACGGCATGGAAGTCGACATGAACGTATATCGAGCCGTCGGCCGCCAGCACACGGTACATCTCGATTAGACGAACTCGCAGGAAGGCAAGGTAATCGTCGAGGGGCATGTCGTCGCGGTACGCCAGCTCGGAAACGGTTTCATACTGGTAGGTCCGACCGCCGAATCCAGAGCGAGTTGCCTCACCAGACCCCGTCTTGATCCTTCGATGAGTACGAACCTGCCCGGTCCCGAAGGGTGGGTCGATATAGATGAGATTGATCGAACCCTCAGGTAGCGCTTCAAGAACGGCGAGATTCTCGCCATGAATAATCTTACCTGCCATAGCCGGGCAGTATGGCAGACAGGCCTACTTGTAACGCCAGACAATCCGACCGCGGGTCGGGTCATAGGCTGAGAGTTCCACGTCTACCCGGTCGCCCGGCAGAATTCTGATGTAACGACCCCGGCGCATTTTGCCGGCTGCCCGCGCCAAGACTTCAAGTCCACCGTCGACTTCAACCCGGAATGTCGCGTTGGGCAGCGTTTCCACCACCACACCCTGAACCCGAATTACGTCTTCTTGCTTTGCCACTCATGCTCCAGAAAATTGATTGCGACCTATATGGTAGGTGATTCGAACGGGCCGTCCGCCGGTGGAGCCTTCGGCGAGGGTTTCGATATACGATTCCGCACCAGTACGACCCCACTACCAATGAGGACCAGCAACAGAATCACGCCAATCGCCACCGGCGCCCAGTCCGTCGCGACTCGTGAGGTGGCTGAAATGGTCTTCCCGGAGTCATCAATTCCGATCTGCCACACCAGGGTCCCATCTTCACGCACCGAATCGGCATTGTGATCGACGAGGTCGCCTGGCATATGGACTGCCAGGACAATATCAAAGAAGTCGTCGAAGGTATCCGCGGTTATGAACCCACCGAGACCTTCCGCGGCATCACTGAGATCACCAACCGTGGCCAAATAGCGATATTCGTTACCCTCCCGGACTACCGTGATTTCATCCGCCAGACCGGTCCCGGCCGCATCCTGAAGCACCAGGTTCAGTTCGTCGAGATCGGCAAAGGAGCGGATAGCCCTCGCACCGGCAAAGTCAGCGACGACAAGACCCTCGACAACGAATCCGTCGGGCACTCCCCCGGCCAGTTCAAAGGCGCTTGCTGCGTCTTCGAAACCGCTCAGCGTCCTGAGTTCCTCATCCAGCAACACATCAAGGACAATGTGGCCGGAGCCATCATCTTCCATATGAGTGGTTTGTTCAATCTTCACCTGGCAAGCCGACCCGATCACCGAGAGCATGACCAAAGGCAGCAGGAAGCGTCTCATGTCCCCAACCTAGCGGTGAGCCCCTGATAAGAAGGAGTCGGACCCGGCAAGTCGAATTGCGCAGCTGCGACGAGTGAACGTTCGGGTACTCAATCTCTCGTTCGGGACCGACGCCAAGTACCTGGTCTGGATCGAACTGGATAGGCCTTACCGGGGACCACGGAAGGCGGATTCGCCAAGCGCGCCATCCGCCCGGGCCGGCATCGGTAACTAGTTATTAGGGGGTCAGGCACGTTAGTTCCCAAGAAGACCACGCAAAGTGACGATACGAAGGCATAAGACCAACTGGGAAGCAAAGGGAACCGTGAACATGAGCGCAAGCGCAACCAGAGGATGGGCCATCGGTCTAGCTGTGATCGTCGCCATGTTGGCCACACTCCCCACAGCACCGGCCACAGCCACAGCCGACAACACGGTCGATGTCATCATCCGGATCGTGGAGGGTGCGTCCGTGGCTTCCACGATTGAGGATATGGGTGGCACAATCACCGGTACGCTCGGCGCCATTGACGCGGTAACCGCCGAGATCCCGGCCGCCTCAATCGGTCGACTTGAATCACTTCCCGGTGTCATGTCCGTAACCCGGAACGTCTCGGTCGATTTGTCTGGTGGCGGATGGGACAGCGGAAAAGACGTCACCAACCTTGCCGAAATAGCCAACGTCACTCAGTTCGGTAACGTCTGGGACATGGGGGCTACGGGTAAGGGGGTAACCGTTGCGCTCATCGACTCGGGCGTAACGCCCATCGAAGGCCTGAGTACCGTAGGCAAGATCATCAATGGCCCGGACCTATCGTTCGATTCCCAGATTGCCGGCATGCAGTATCTCGACGCTTACGGCCATGGCACCCACATGGCAGGCATCATCGCCGGGCGGGCGTCGAGCGCTCCGGCCACCCTCGCCTCGCACATAACCAAGAAACACTTTTTAGGGGTTGCTCCGGACGCCCGCATTCTGAATGTCAAGGTCGGAGCCGCCAACGGTGCCGTCGATGTCAGCCAGGTCTTGGCTGGAATCAACTGGGTCATCGAACACCGCAACGACAACGGCATGAACGTGCGAGTCCTCAACCTGTCATTTGGGACCAACTCCAACCAGGCCTACAACATCGACCCGCTCTCCTACGCGGTTGAGGTCGCCTGGCGCAAAGGCATCGTCGTGGTTGTCGCAGCCGGCAATGACTCCAACGGGTCTGCGCTTCGCTCACCGGCCACCAACCCCTACGTCATCGCCGTGGGTGCCGACGCAACCGGCGGTACCACCCGCACCAACGACGACTACATCCCCGACTGGTCCAACTGCGGAACGATCACCAGGTCGGTCGACGTGGTGGCACCCGGCAAAACGATCGCGTCACTCCGCGTTCCTGGCTCATACGCCGATGTCAACTACCCAGAGGCTCGCCTCGACAACAATCTGTTCAAGGGTTCGGGCACCAGCCAAGCCGCGGCAGTTGTCTCCGGTATTGCGGCACTCCTGATCGACAAGCATCCCGAATACACGCCCGATCAGGTCAAAAACGTAATCAAGGGCGGAGCAACCGGCCTATTCGGCATACTGTCGACCTGTCAGGGAACCGGACTCGTCAACGCCTACCAGGCGGCCAACTCCACCAGTCCCGGTTCGGCGATCCAACAGACCTGGGCGCCGGCCACCGGAGTTGGCTCCCTCGAAGCCGCTCGGGGCTCAGACCACCTCTCCGATAACGGCGTGATTCTCCAAGGCGAGATCGACATCTTCGGCCAGGCTTTCGTAGCTCCGGTCTGGGCGGGCAGCACCTGGTCCGGCAGCACCTGGTCGGGTGGCAACTGGAACGGCTCCACCTGGTCCGGCAGCACCTGGTCCGGGTCCACCTGGTCCGGCTCAACGTGGAGTGGTAGCACCTGGTCCGGCTCCACCTGGAGCGGGAGCACCTGGTCGGGCGCTTACTGGAACGGCTCCACCTGGTCCGGCTCCACCTGGTCCGGAAGCACCTGGTCGGGAAGCACCTGGTCCGGATCGAACTGGACCGGACTCACCTGGGACCACGGAAAACGCATCCGATAGGCAAACCCTCCGGTATATCTGAGCCCCGTCTCGTCGGGGCTCAGTCTTGCCTCTGTGATCTCGGCAACCAGTCAGTTCTGTATCAGTGAGTTTGGTTCGCAGCTAACCACACAGAGTGACGATGAACACACTCAGACCTCTGGCACTGTCTGGGACGGGTTCCAACTGGACCGGCCTCACTGGGATCACGGTAAGCGACACGCTCAACAAACCACCGACCAGCAGCACATCGACACCCAGATCAATGTTTGGCGGGAATCACCCCGAGCCGACCGGCTTCATAGTCGGCATAGGCCGTCACCAGTTCGTCCCGGGTGTTCATGACAAAAGGCCCGCTCCACGCCACCGGCTCACGAATCGGGCGGCCACCCAGAATGAGTACATCCATATCCGGACTCCGGGTCTCCTGGATGGTGTCAGCCGTAACGACGATTGAGTCGCCCGGTCCGAATAGAGCCAGCTGACCACTGAGAATCGGGCGACTCTCGATGCCAACCGCGCCC
>Ga0326597_10012376_pt1 | contig 11249 bp, 7 predicted proteins | sample RVTome_12_FD_203789 | JGI IMG/M metagenome (GOLD analysis project Ga0326597, IMG submission 203789) | Soil microbial communities from uranium-contaminated site in the Upper Colorado River Basin, Wyoming, United States - RVT100D185 | ecosystem: Environmental > Terrestrial > Soil > Contaminated >... | reverse complement strand
CCCCTGGCCTTCGTCACCGGCGGGCTGGGGGTGATCTTCCTGTACGTCTTCGGCGATGCGCAGATGATCAACATCCTGCCCTCGCGCATCTTCCCGTTCATGACCGACTATCAGCTCTCGGCCATCCCCCTGTTCATCTTCATGGCCTCCATGCTGGAGCGCGCCGGGCTGATCGAGGAGCTGTTCGACGTGGTGTACAAGCTGCTGGGGGGGCTGCGGGGGGGGCTGGCCTCGGCCACCATCATCGCCTCGACGATCCTGGCGGCCATGGTGGGCGTGATCGGCGCCACGGAGGTGACCATGGGCATCATCGCCCTGCCCGCCATGCTGAAGCGCAACTACAACCAGGAGATGGCCTGCGGCTCCATCCTGGCCGGCGGCACGCTGGGCATCCTCATCCCGCCGTCGATCCTGGCCATCATCTTCGCCGTGGTGGCCCAGCAGTCGGTGGGGGAGTTGTTCGTGGGGGCGGTGTTCCCGGGGCTGCTGCTCTCGGGCATGTACATCCTCTACGTGACCGCCCGCAGCTACATCAACCCCGCCCACGGCCCGGCACTGCCGCCGGAGGAGCGGGTCAGCCTGCGGGAGAAGGTGCGGCTGGTGCGGGGCATCTTCGCCCCGGTGGTGCTGGTGGTGCTGGTGCTGGGGGTGATCTTCACCGGCGTGGCCACGCCCGTGGAGGCCGCGGGCATCGGCACCTTCGGCGCCCTGGTGGTGGCGGCCATGGCGCGGCGGCTGAACTGGGTGGCCGTGCGCGAGGCGGCCATCACCACCCTCAAGGCCTCGTCCATGGTGCTCTGGATCATCTTCGGGGCCAGCATCTTCGTGGGCTTCTACATCGTCAACGGCGGCCAGCAGTTCGTCACGGCCACCCTGGTCGGCACGGGGCTGGGGCCCTACGGCATCCTGCTGATCATGATGATCGTGCTGATCCTGCTGGGGATGTTCCTGGACTGGGTGGGCATCCTGCTGCTGGCGGTGCCTATCTTCGTGCCGCTGATGGTCTCGCTGCCCTTCGACGGCGTGTTCGGCCTGCCCGGCGTGGCCCCCAAGGAGATTCCGCTGTGGTTCGGGGTGGTCTACATGGTGAACATGCAGATGTCCTTCCTCAGCCCGCCCTTCGGTTACGCCCTCTTTTACCTGAAGAGCGTGGCGCCGCCGGAGGTGTCCATGGCCACCATCTTCCGCGGCGCCCTGCCCTTCCTGATCCTGCAGGCCATCGGGCTCGCCATCTGCGTGATCTTTCCGGAGATCGTGCTCTGGTTCCCGCGTCAGGTGTACGGCTGAGCCCAAGGGCGTAGCACCGCCCCGCTGGGCCTGGCCCGGCCGGTGGGGTAGGATGGCTTGGGGGGGAGGGCGGAGCTGGGGCGGGAGGGATCGAACCTCCGAATGACGGGATCAAAACCCGTTGCCTTACCGCTTGGCGACGCCCCAGGATGACCCCGCCCGGGCAGGGGTTAATGTAGGAATCCCCCCCCGGGTTGTCAACTCGATTCCCGCCATGCGCCTCGCCGAGATCGCCCGCCAGCCGCTGTTTCTGGGGATGCACCTGGTGCGGCCGGAGGCGGAGCTGACCGCCGTGCAGGCCGACTCGCGCCGCGTGGACGGCCGCACGGGCTTCTACGCCCTGCAGGGCCTGCGTACCGACGGCCACGCCTTCCTGGCCCAGGCCGCGGCGGCCGGGGCTCCGGCCCTGTTCGTGGGCGACCCGGTGCGCTTCGAGGCCCTCCGCGCCGCTCCGCCGCCCGGGGTGGCGGGCGTGTTCCTGGTGCCGCCTGGGCGCGCGGCGCTGGCCCGGGTGGCGGCGCTGGTGCACGGCGCGCCCTCGCGGCGGCTGGCGCTGCTGGGGGTGACCGGCACCAACGGCAAGACCACCGTCTCCCACCTGGTGGCCCATGTGTGGGAGGCTTTGGGGCAGCCCTGTGGCCTCATCGGCAGCCTGGGCATGCACTGCGGCGAGGCCCACCGGTCCAGCGACCGCACCACGCCGGAGGCCCCGGACATCGAGGCCTTCCTGGGGCACTGCCTGGAGCTGGGGGCCACCGCCGCGGCCATGGAGGTGAGCTCCATCGGGATCGCCCTGGAGCGCACCGCCGCGCTGCACTTTTGCGCCGCCGCCTTCACCAACCTCACCCCGGAGCACCTGGACTTCCACGGCAGCCTGGACGACTACGCCGCGGCCAAGTTCCGCCTGTTCCTGGAGCAGGCGCCGCCCCACGCCGTGGTCAACCTGGACGACCCCCGCGGACCGGCGCTGCTGGCGCGGCTGGCGGCGGAGCGGCCGGCGGTGGTGCGCACCGGCTTCTCCACGGCCGCCGGCGCGGCGGCGACGCTCACCGCCGAGGCGGTGCGGGCCGGGCCGGACGGCATGAGGGGCGTGCTGCGCCACGGCAGCGCGCGGGCGCCCTTCGCCACGCCCCTGGTGGGGCGCTTCAACCTGTCCAACCTGCTCGCGGCCACCGGGCTGCTGCGCGCCGCCGGGGCGGAGCTGGCCGACGTCGCCGCGGCCCTCCCGCGCGCGGGGGGGGCCCCGGGGCGCTTCGAGCGCGTGCCCACGGGGCGCGACTTCTTGGCCGTGGTGGACTATGCCCACACCCCCGACGCGCTGGAGAACGTGCTCCGCTGCGCCCGGGAGCTCACGCGGGGGCGCGTGCTGGTGGTGTTCGGCTGCGGCGGGGAGCGCGACCGGGTCAAGCGCCCGCTGATGGGGGCCATCGCCGAGTGGCTGGCCGACGAGGTGGTGCTCACCAGCGACAACCCCCGCGGCGAGCCGCCGGAGGCCATCCTGGCCGAGATCGCCGCCGGCATGCGCGGCGCCGCGCAGACCATTCCGGAGCGCCGCGCGGCCATCCGCCACGCCCTGGAGCGCGCGCGGCCCGGCGACTGCGTGCTGGTGGCCGGCAAGGGCCACGAGACCTACCAGGAGGTGGCCGGGCAGCGGCTGCCCTTCGACGACCGGCAGGTGGTGCGCGACTGGGCGGGCGTCTGACCGCCGCCCGCGGGCGTAAAAAAAGCCCGCCCCCCAAACGAGGGAGGCGGGCCGTCAACCGGGGGAAAGCACCGCAGCGGCAGCCGGACGACGGGCTGCGGGCCCAGCGGCGGTCAGGGCCGGAGATGTTACGCTTACCGCTTCATGGCCACCAGATCGGCCAGCATCTCGTCGCTGGTGGTGACGGACTTGGCGTTGGCCTGGAAGGCCCGCTGGGTTTCGATCATGCGCACGAACTCGGAGGAGAGGTCCACGTTGGAGCGCTCCAGGTTGCGCACGGCCACGGTGCCGAACCCGCCCTCGGCCGGATGGCCGTTGAGCGGCTGGCCGGACTGGAGGGACTGCTCGAACAGGCTGTCGCCGGCCCGCAGCAGCCCGGCCTCGTTGACGAAGCGCGAGACCATCATGCGATAGAGCGGGCGGTTGTTGCCGTTGTCGAAGCGGCCCATGATGGTGCCGTTGACCGTGATGTCGAAGTCCTCCAGCGTGCCGGGCTTGTAGCCGTCGGCGTCCATGCGGCTCACCTTGAACTCCGAGGCGAAGGCGGTGATGCCGTCCAGTCCCGTGCGCGGGTCGTTCGGGTCGTTGGGGTTGGAGCCCCTGCCGAAGCTCAGGCCCAGCACCAGCGGGTTGTCCGCGAAGGGCAGGGTCACCTGCGGCACCGGCGCGCCGGCGGGCAGCGGGGCCTCCACCAGCACCGGCGGCCCGGGCGGGATCACCTGGCCTTCCGGGCCCACCTGGCCGGCGCCGGGGGCGGTGAACCGGCCGCCCGTGGCCTCCAGCAGGCGGCCCTTCTCGTCGAACTTGAGGAAGCCGCCGCCCACGGCCCGCACGGCCTCCGGGTTGCCGCCGAATTCGGACTCGGGCGCCAGCACGTACCACTGCCACTGGTTCTGGCGGCCGGTGCCGGGAATGGCAGCCCCGGTGGCGGGGTCGATCTGGGGCGGCGTGTCCGCCACGCGGCGGAAGGCCACCGTGACCACGTGCTCCGCGCCGCGCTCGTCGTACACCGTGACGGCGTGGGAGAAGTTGTACATCTCCGCCTTCACGTTGGTGGGATCGAACTGAAGCTGGGGCACTTCCGCCTCGGTGTTCAGGTTGGCGGCCACGTGGACGCCGGTGTCGTTGGCGCCGTTGCCGGTGGCCTGGGGGGGATCGGTGATCTTGTCCAGCCGGGCGCCCGTGAGGGGCTCCTTCAGCTCGCCGGTGAGGCGGTCGATCTCCCGCACCAGCACCGTGGCCCCCTTGTCGGTTACCAGCGTGCCGTCCTTGTTCAGCTCGAAGTTTCCGGCCCGGGTGTAGAAGGTGCGGCCCGTGTTGGTGCGCACCGTGAAGAACCCGTCGCCTTCCACCGCCAGGTCGGTGAGGCGGGTGGTGCTCTGGGCGCTGCCCTGGCTGAAGTCCCCCTGCACCGAGGAAATCTTCACCCCCTTGCCCACCTTGGTGGTGGTGCCGGCCACGCCGGTGGCCAGCAGGTCCTGGAAGTTGACCCGGTTCGCCTTGTAGCCCGTGGTGTTCACGTTGGCGATGTTGCTGCCCACCACGGACATCGCTTCGCCGAACGATTGCAGCCCACTCGCGCCTGTTCGTAATGCAAACATGTTCCGTCTCGTCGTTAAAAAAGCGGTATCGTCCTTGACCCGGCTTTCCCGGCGGGGCCCTGTTTCTGTCGTCGATCTGCGCTCAAAGCGCCTCCGCGCGCCTCAATGCGGCGGGCGGCCGGTCGGGCGGTGCGTCACGTCCCTGTGACCCGGGCGACCGGCGGAACTGGGGCATCCATGCGGACGGTGCTGCTCGCCGTCCTAGCGGGGCGCCTGGCCCGCGGGCGGTCGGGGCTGCATGTCTTCCTGCAGCGGATAGGGTTGTCGGTTGCCGAACAGGCGCTGCGATTCGCGCGAGACCGCCGTCACGTCCCGCAGCTCGACCTCCTGTCCGCTCAGGCTGAGGATGGGCCGGCCGCCCTGGAACCGCACGCCGGAGACCTTGCCCCGGGTGAGCAGCGCCACGGGAACCGTGTCCCCCTCCGAGGTCCTGGCCAGCACGTCGTAGCGGTACGCGCCGTCCAGCACCGGATCGCCGTCGTTGTCCAGGCCGTCCCAGGGCACCCGCTGGGGCCCGGCGGCGGTCTGGCCCAGCTTCATGGTGCGCAGGGGCTTGCCCGAGGCGTCGGTGATCCTCACCTCCACCTCGGCCGCCTCGCGGCCCAGGTCGAAGCTGAGGCCCGGCGAGCGGCCCTGCTGCACCAGGGCCGAGGCCCCCTGCACCGTCACGTCCGAATCCAGCAGGCCATAGGCGTTGGCGCGCATCAGGTCGGACTGGCCGCGGCCGAGCCCCTCCAGGTTGGAGTTGATGTTGGTGAGCTGCTCCAGGGCACCCATCTGGGTGAGCTGCTGCACCATGCCCTCCGAATCCAGCGGATTGAGCGGGTCCTGGTGCGTGAGCTGCGTCATCATCAGCTTGAGGAAGTCGTCCTTCCCCAGGGCGTCGGAGCCCGTGGCGCGGCTCTGCGTCCGGTTGAGGAGCGAGGCGCCGGCCTGGCGGATGGTGCTCTGGGTCTGGGTGGCGTCGACCACGGGCGGGTCTCCTTGTCCTTAAAGGGTTGCGCTACACGTAGATGCCCACGCCGCCCTGGCCCCAGGTGGGCCGGGTGCGGGCCGCGACTGCGGCTTCCGGCGCGGCCGCGGCGCCCCGGGAGCTGCGGATGCCGTCCAGGCCCGCCAGGGCCTGGGCGCCGTCCGTGCCGAAGGGGCCGGGGTCGCGCTGCTGGACGTCCACGCTGACCTGGAACTGTCCCTGCGCCAGGTTGTCGGCCATCAGCATCTCACGCAGGGTATCCATCTGCGATTCGATGAGGTGCTTGACGGCCTGGTTGTGCACCGTCATTTCCAGGCGCAGCAACCCGTGTTCCTGCATCACCTTCATGCGCATCTGCCCCAGGTTCTCCGGGTGCAGCTTGATGGTGACCTCGTTGGTGCCGTCGTCCCCGATCAGCCAGCGGGCGCTCTGGACGATCCGCTCCAGCGTGCGGGGCTCGGGCCGCGCTTCCGCGCCCGGGTGCACCGCCGCGGTGCGGTCGGCCGAGGCGCCCTGGGCGCCGGTGCCGCTCAGACCGCCCAGGGCCGTCACGGCGTCGGGATCGGGAGAAAAGGCCTTGCCGGAGGTCGCCGTCGCAGTGCCGCTGCCCTCGGCGTCTCCCGCGGTGCGGGCCGTGGCCGTGAAGGGCGCGGCGCGGTTGGTGGCGGTACCGAGCTGGGCCAGGAGCTGGTGGCGCGCCTGGTCGCCCTGCGCCTTGGCCGGATCGGCGGCGCCGGTCTGCTGCTCCGCCTGGCGGGCGGCCTTCTGCCGGAACTCGGCCAGGGCCTCGCCATCCAGGTCGTCGACCTGGCCGGTCTGGGCCTGCTGGAGCATTTCTTCGGGTTGCAGGTCCACCGCCGCGCCGCCGGAGAGCCCGGCAGCGGCCCCTTCCGTCTGGGCGGGGAGCTGGGCGCCGGCGGCCAGGGCGAACTGGAGCTCGCCCATGCCGTGGGGGCCGATGCGATAGGCGGCCCGGCCGATCTGGGCGTAGGTGGAGCCGGTGGCCAGGGCCGGATCGGGCGCCGGTGCCTCGCCGGTGGCCACCAGGGCCTCGCCGGCCTGGAGCGCCGCGGCTTGGCTGGCCACGGCCACGGGCGTCAGCAGCGCGGCCTGGAGGTGGATGCGCTGCGCGGCGGCGGCCGAATCGGCGCCGTCGGCAACTTTTGCCGTGGTAGTTTCTGCTCCCCCCTCGGCATGTGCGCCGGTGACGGCCGCGTTGCGCGGATCGGCCGGCGAACCGGCCACTCTGGGGGGCGTGCCTTCCGTCGGGGCGGCCTGGGAGAGGGCCCGTTGGAAGCCTCCGCCGGAGGGTCTGGGCGGAGGTGGGGTCGCCTGTTCTTCCTTGAAGCCGACCCTGCTGTGGACTTCAGCGATCACGCATACCTGTACGGATGCGAACAACGCCTCAATCGTACGTTTTTCACCAGTTCGTCAGTTCGTCGGGCTCGGCACCTTGCTCACGATCGATTCCGTGATGCGCTTCGCATGGTCCGGGGGCAGCTCTTCCAGGAGCTGCGCGGCCTTCCGCTGATTCATGGCCATCAGGATCTTCACCGCCACCCGGGGCTCGAGGGCCTGGAACTTGGTGGCGGCGCGCTTGGGATCCATTCCGTTGTACAGATTGACGACCTTGTTCAGATTCTCCGCATCCTGCGTTTTTTTCGCGTCCATGCTGGCTTCGACTTCCGTCTGAAGCCGTTTCAGCTCTGCGATCTGTCGTTGAATGTTGTCCCTCAGGGCCCGCAGTTGTTCCTCGCGCTGGTTGAGCAGCAGGTCGCGCTCGTCGAGCTGGCGCTTGCGCTCCATCAGGCTGCGCAGGATCTGCCGCTCCGTCTCGGAGAAGACCTCCCCCTCGGCCGGGGCCGTGGCGGGGGTCGCGGGCTCCTTGGACTTCCTGGTTTCCAATTCCGGGAAGGTGCCGGGGCGAACCTTGTTCACCCAGGTCTTGATGGTGGACATGCTATAACCGGGCCTCGCGGGGGTGGTGAGCACGAGCGCCAGCCCCAAAACGGCAATGATTTTTACAATGGTCTTTTTCTTCAGCATGTTACGCGAGCTCCCGGACATTGCGCGCCTTATTGCCGAAACACGTGGTAGTTGGAAGCCACCTCATCCATGAATGCGCGTTCACGGCGTGCCTGTTCCTGGTCGTAGCGTTTCCGTTCCTTCTCTTTCAGGATCTCCAGGGTGCGGTGGGCGCGGCGGGCCTCCACCAGTTCCATGCGGCGGGCCTCCAACTCCTGCTCCTGCTGGCGCATCTGCTCGCGCACCCGGTCGATCTCGCTGCGCAGCCGGCGGCGGTAGTTCTCGAAGAGCTGCAACGGCAGGGCCGAGCGCCCCTCCCGGCGCTGGGCGTCGTTGTTGCGGGCCGCGGCGACCAGGGCCGTCTCGCGCCGGTCCACCTCGCCTTCCAGCCGGCGCCGCTCCTGGAGCACCTGGCTGTATTCCTTGTACTTCAGCTTTTCCATGCGCTCCCGGACGTCCAGGACGCTCTGCAGGCTGAAGGTGAACACGCCCCGCCTCCCGATTCAGGCTTCGGCCCGCGTGCCGCGGGAGATCAGCTCCTCGGCCGAGGCCAGGGAGCGTTCGGTGGTTTCCAGGCCGCTCAGCAGGCGGGCCACTTCGCGCACCTTTTCCTCCCCTTCCAGCGGTGCAATGCTGGTGAAGGTCTCCTGGCCGCGCATTTCCTTGCGCACCAGCAGGTGGCGGTGGCCCAGGGCGGCGATCTGGGGGAGGTGGGTGATGCAGAGCACCTGGTGGGTTTCCCCCAGCCCGCGCAGCTTGTTGCCCACGATCTCGGCCGTGGCGCCCCCGATGCCGGCGTCCACCTCGTCGAAGATGAGCGTGGGCGTGGGGTCCGTGGCGGCCAGGATGGACTTGAGGGCCAGCATGACGCGGCTCAGCTCCCCGCCCGAGGCGACCCGCCGCAGCGGGCGCAGCGCCTGGCCCGGGTTGGTGCTGATGAGAAATTCCACCCCATCCATGCCGGTGGACGTGATATAAGGCGTTTTTCCCGACGGTGCAACCAGCGGTTCCACCGGAATCTGGAACGTCGCCTTGTCCATGCCCAGTTCCCGCAACTGACCGGAGATGAGATGAGTGAGGCGCGTGGCCACTTCCTTGCGGCGGGCGGACACACGCTCCGCCAGGCGATGCAAGCCGCCGGCCACCTCGCCCCGGCGCCGCTCGAGCTGCTCCCGGCTTCCCTCGGCCTGCTCCAGGGCGGCCAGCTCGCCCTCGGCGGCCTCGGCCTGGGCCAGCGCGGCGGCCAGGCTGCCCCCGAAGCGGCGCTCCAGCTTTTCCAGCTCGGCCAGGCGGCCGTTGACCTCTTCCAGCCGCCCCGGGTCCGGCTCGATGCGGGCCGCGTAAGCGCCCACGTTGCGGTACAGGTCTTCCAGGGTGAAGCGCAGGGGCGCGGCCGCGTCCACCAGCTCCTGGAGGGCCGGGTCGATGCGGGCCCCTTCGGCCAGGGTCTGCACCAGTTCCCCCAGCCGGGCGTGGAGGGTCTGCTCCCCCTCGTAGAGCACCTCGGCGGCCCCGTGGGCCACGCGGGCCAGGGTTTCGGCGTTGCCGAGGCGGTTGAGCTCGGCCCGCAGCTCTTCCTTTTCCCCGGGCCGGGGGGCGGCGGCCCGCACCGCCTCGATGAGGGTGGCCAGCTCGGCCCGGCGGGCCTCCCGGGCGGCGGCCTCCTCGGCCAGCCGGCGCACCTGCTGGGTGAGGCGGTTGTGCTCCCGGTAGGCCTCGGCCAGCGCCTCCCGCTCCCCCTCCAGCCCCCCGAAGGCGTCCAGGAAGCCGATGTGGAAGGCCCTGTCCAGCAGGAGCTGGTGGTCGTGCTGGCCGTGGATGTTCACCAGGTGCCGGCCGAGCTGCTCCAGAGCGGTCTGGGTGAGGGTGGAGTCGTTGGCCACGGCGCGGCTGCGGCCGGTGGCCTGCTGGATGCGGCGCAACACCAGCTCGCCGTCGCAGGGGATGCCCAACTCGGCCAGCCGCTCGCGTACCTCGGGCAGCGTGCTCACCTCGAAAGTGGCCTCCACCATGGTCTCCCGGGCTCCGGAGCGCACGCGGTCGGCGCTGGGCTTGTCGCCCAGCACGAAGCGCAGGGCATCGATGAGGATGGACTTGCCGGCCCCGGTTTCCCCGGTGAGCACGGTGAAGCCCTCCCCCAACTCCACCTGAAGGGACTGGATGGTGGCCAGGTTGGCGATGGCCAAGCGGATCAGCACGGACCGGTCTCCCTTACCTGGGGCGCGCCCGCCGCGGTGCGTCCGGCACCTGCCCCCGCCGCCCCGAGGGCCGGGGGCGGCAACCCGGTGCGGAGCGCCCCCGCTGCCCGCCCGTGGACGGCGAAGAGGGGCCGGGGCCGCGGGTGCATGCAGGCCAGCCTTAGACGTAACACACCCGTCCGGCGCAGGAAACACGGCCCGCTGGCGGGCCGCCGCTGCCCCGTTCCCGGTCCCTGTGCCACGGTGACGCCATGAGCCACGAATGGACAGACCGTGACCCGCTGGGGGTGCTGCTGGCCGCGTGCCGCGAGGTGGAGCTGCCGCTGCTGGTGGTGAACGAGGCCGGCGCGGTGCTGGGGTTCTCCCGGCTGGCACACGGGCTGCTGCCCGGGGTGTTCCCGGCGGAAGCGGAGCAGGAGGAGGCGCCGCGGGCCCTGCCCGAAGTGCTGGAGCCCGCACCGACCTCGTTCGTGGCCTGGCTCAACGAGGCCCGCTTTTCGCGCACGGTGCGGTTCCGGGAGCGCAACGGCGTGCTCAGCCCGCCGGTGCTGGTGAACGCCAGCCCGCTGGCGGAAACGGCCGGGCTGGCGGCCATCTGGCTGCTCAACCTGCACGCCGGCGACAGCCTGGCCCTGCAACAGGCGGAGCGGGAGGTGCTGCTGCGCATCTCCTCGCTGCCCATCCCGGAGCTGATGGAGGAGTGCCGCCCCCTGGACCCCCAGGCCGCCCCCAACATGCTCATCGGCGACCTGCTGGAGCTGATCGCCACCCACCTGGGGGGGCGGGCGGCCCTGCTGTTCCGGCGGGGCGAGGGGGGGCGGCTGGAGCTGATGGGCACCCACGGCCTGTCCGCCGAAAGCCTGCCCACCCTGCTGAGCGCCGTGGCCGGGGCGGGCACGGCGCCCACGGGCGGCCCGGACCTGCTGGGCGAGGCCGCGGCCACGGGGTTTCCCTTCACCCTGGGGCCCGACGACGCGCAGGACGCCACCCTGGCCCGCGTGATGCCCCTGCTGCCCTTCGCGCCGCAGGAAGTCTGGATCGACGGGGTGGCCGGCTTCGGCGCCGGGGTGACGTTCTACGCGGCCCCGGCCGGCCGCAGCCGGCGCCAGTTCGCCACCGACGCCTACGTGCGGCTGGGGCGGCACCTGGAGAGCGCCGACTACGGCAACCGCATGTACGAGGCCTACCTGGAGCTGCGGGAAACCCAGCAACAGGTCGTGCAGACCAGCAAGATGGCCGCCCTGGGCGAGATGGCCACGGGCATGGCCCACGAGCTGCGCCAGCCCATCACGGCCATCACCAACTTCCTGTCCAACATCTTCGACCAGATCGAGCACGAGCGCTTCGAGCGGGTGCATGCGCGGTTGGGGGAGTACCGGCAGCGCAGCCGGCGCAACCTGGAGCGGATGACGCGCCTCATCGACCACCTGCGCACCTTCGCCCGGCCCGAGGCGATGAGCTTC
>Ga0326597_10012375_pt1 | contig 11249 bp, 5 predicted proteins | sample RVTome_12_FD_203789 | JGI IMG/M metagenome (GOLD analysis project Ga0326597, IMG submission 203789) | Soil microbial communities from uranium-contaminated site in the Upper Colorado River Basin, Wyoming, United States - RVT100D185 | ecosystem: Environmental > Terrestrial > Soil > Contaminated >... | reverse complement strand
CCCTCGATCGGCTCGACGTGAACCGCGAGGTCCCAGCCTAGCTGGCTCATCATCCGACGGACGAGATCGTGTATCGCCTCGGGCGACTTCCGTTCCTCGCTCACTTTCCCCTCCTCAACCATGCGCCTGCGCTTGCTTCGCGGACTTCTTCGCTTTCGCCCCCTGGGCCCCGCCCTCGTCTTCCCCCTTCCCTAGCCAGCGGTTCGTCGCCACTTGCTGCAACATGGACACGAGGTTGTTCGAGAACCAGTACAGTACCAGGCCCGCCGGCGCCCACGCGAGGATAAAGGTGAACATAATGGGCATGAACTGCATGATCTTCGCTTGAACGGGATCGACCGTGGTCTGGGGGGTCATCTTCTGGATGACGATCTGACTCACGCCCATGAGGATTGGCAGAACGAAATAAGGGTCGAATTGAGAAAGATCATGGATCCACAAAAGAAACGGGGCGTGCCGCAGCTCAATCGACGACATCAGGAGGCGGTAGAACGCGAAGAAGAAGGGGATCATCAGAAGCATCGGGAGACAGCCGGAGACCGGCGAGACCTTGTGCTCCTTGTACAGGGTCATGATCTCCTGGTTCATTTGCTGGTAGCGGGGGTCCGTCGGTTTCACCTTCTTGTATCGCTCCCGGATCCTCTGGATCTGAGGAGCCAACTTCTGCATCTTGCGCATGGACACGAAGCTGTAGTGCTTGAGGGGGAGGAGGAGAAGATTGATGACCAGGGTAAGGAGAACGATGGCCCAGCCCCAGTTCCCGACGAGCTCGTGCAGCCGGACGAGCCCCGTCCGGAGCAAGAGCGCCGGATACCGCATCCAATCGCCGAACTCGATGATCCGGGAAAGGCCCGGGCGAAGCTGCTCGAGGAGCTCCAGCTTCTTCGGCCCGAGAAACAAGTGAAACGAGGCGGGGCTCCCCGGCGCTTCGAGCGCGGCGGTGATCACGTCGTGCTCTTTTCGCGACTTTCCCTCTTCACCGTTCGCGACCGCCGGAAGCGTCGTCTTCGAGAGCCGCGCGCCGTAGAGCCCACCGGCCTCGGGCAGCATCAGCGCGACGAAATAGTGCGAGGCGACCCCGGCGGCATCGACGCTCACCCCCGTTCCCGCTTCCTCCAGATCCGCGGCGGCGAAGAGCTCCACTTCGCCGCGGGAGGCGAGCACCCCCTTCTCGGCGCCGACGTACTGGCTCTTCGCCACCTCCGGCCCCAGCCCGGGCCCGTACAGGATCTCCTTCGCGATCTCCTGACCCCTCTCGCGCACCGAGACTTCGGCATCGATGCCGTAACTCGCCCCGTCGAACCGGAGCCGTTTCGTCACCTCGAGGCCCCTCCCGTCCGCCCATGCGAACGCGACCTCGGCCGTCTCGCTCCCCGAAATCGCCAGCGGCCCGGAGCTCTCGATCGCGAAGAGGGCTCCTCGCAGCTCCTCGGTTTGAGCAGGGTTCGGGAGGCGCAGGTCCAGCGGGTAGGACCCCCTGTGCTCGGAAGCCACCTGGCTCACGAGCTCGTAGGGCTCGCCTTTGTCGTCGTCGTGCGCCTTCAAGCGAGCGCTCACGAGACGCGCACCGCGATTTACGAACGTCAGCTGGTATACGTCGGTCTCGACCACGACGCGCTCTTCGCTCGCCGCGAATTTGGGCTCCGCCCTTCGTTCCTCGGGCGCTCCCGCACCCTCGACATCGAGCGCGGGTGCTGCCTCCGTCGCGGGCTCGTTCATCGCGGCCGGCCCTGGAGTCGGAGGCGCCTTGGCCTCCACGCCTACCGGGCTCCCCGACGGAACCGGCGGCGCTGCTGGCGGGAAGAGACGCGGCCATAGCGAGACGAGAAGAAACGTCACCGCGAAGAACAGCAATAGTCGCTTTTCCATTAGAGCTTCTCTCTAGGTCCGTTCCTCGCCTGTCGCGGCACGGGATCGAACCCTCCAGGATGAAATGGATGACACCTCAAAAGTCGCGTCGCGGCGAGCTTCGTCCCGCGAAAAGCTCCGTGTTCGCGGATGGCTTCCTCGGCGTAGCGAGAACAGGAAGGGTGGAACCGGCAGGCGCCGCGAAAGAGCAGGCCCAGACTCACCTGGTATACCCAAATGCCTGCCCTCAGAACCCAGCTCAGGACCTCTCTATCCAGGACTCTTAGATATCTTTTCAAACCACCGCCCCACGCCCCTGAGGTACTGAGCCTCTACCTCCGAGTAGTCCGCGTCGAGGATGGCCCCTCTCGCCACGAGCACCACGTCCGCCGATAGCTCCGGGGCCGGTCCCCTTCGCCGAAAGACTTCTCTCAACAACCGCTTCGCCCGGTTTCTCTGGACCGCTCCCCCGACCTTTCTGCTCGCGACGAAGCCCACGCGCAACCCGCTCTCGCTCCGGACGAGGACGAAGGCTACGAAGAGAGGGTTCACCCATCGCCGGCCCTCTCGATAAGCCCGCTCGAAGTCCGCCCTGCGGCGCAGCCGGTCGGGCCGTCCGTGACGCCCTTCGGAGCGGCTTTCCGTCAAACCGAGAGACGGTGCCGTCCCTTGCGCCGGCGCCGCGCCAGCACCGCTCGGCCAGCCTTGGATCGCATCCTCACTCGAAAGCCGTGGGTCCGGCTGCGTCGGCGTCGATTCGGCTGGAACGTTCTTTTCATTCTGTCATGACTCCCGACTCTCGACGGCGGGCTTTGAACTCACCGTCGGTTTCCCCTTTGATCGACTCCCGTCGGAGCGAAACCCGCTATGCTACTCCTCCGAGCCTGCGCTGTCAACTCCGCATCGCCGCTTCCCTCCCGTCCTCCTCACCTGCACCAACACCGACCGCCGAGAATTTTTTCTTGTCGCCCCCAACCCCATATGCTAGATTACGCGCCTCGTCCGGTCGACATAGACGAACAACTTTCCAAGCAGGGTGGGGTCCCTCGTCGCGCGATGGGTTTTCCACATTTGTTGAAATTCCTGTGGAAATCGCGCCCTTTCTTGGCGCCTGCCCCTTGGGGTTGATCGCCGTCGACTTCATGTTAAGTCTTTTGTTTTCAGTGCTTACGCCCATGAACCTTTGGGAAGAGATTCTCCAGAAGATCGAGACCAAGGTCAACCGACATAGCTTCAACACCTGGTTTCGCCCCACTCGTCTACTCGCCGAAAGCGGCCAGAGCGTCAGCGTGCTCGTCCCGAACGCCCACTTCCGCGACTGGCTGAACAAGCACTACTCCGGGGTCATCCTGGAGTCGCTCGATGAGCTTCATCGGCCCGAGATTGAGGTCGTCTTCGAGACCGCGCGGATCGACGCGGCTTCCTCGGATGCTCATCCGACCCATCCGACGCTCGGGCCGCCTCCCTCGGCCCTCACGCCCCTCGACACGACGCCGCCTCCGACGCTCAATCTCAAGTATCGCTTCGATACCTTTGTCGTCGGGACCAGCAACCAGTTCGCCCACGCGGCCGCCCGCGCCGTCGCCGAGTCGCCCTCCCGCGCCTACAACCCGCTCTTCATCTACGGCGGTGTCGGTCTCGGCAAGACGCATCTTCTCCACGCCATCGGCCGCCACATTCTCGACCAGAACCCTCCCGTCAAAATGCTCTACATCTCGGCCGAGAAGTTCATGAACGAGCTCATCAACGCCATCCGCTACGACCGCATCATCGAGTTCCGCAACAAGCACCGTTCGTTCGACGTCCTCCTCGTCGACGATATCCAGTTCATCGCCGGCAAGGAGCGCACCCAGGAGGAATTCTTCCACACGTTCAACGCTCTCTACGATGCCCAGAAGCAGATCGTCCTCAGCAGCGACGCTCCCCCGCGGGAAATACCCACCCTCGAAGAGCGGCTGCGCTCGAGGTTCGAATGGGGCCTGACCGCAGACATTCAGGCTCCGGATCTCGAGACCAAGATCGCCATCCTCCGCAAGAAGGTGGACGCCGAGGGAGTGATCCTCCCCGACAACGTCGCGATCTTCATCGCATCGCGCATCAAATCAAACATTCGCGAGCTCGAGGGATCGCTGATCCGCTTGATCGCCTATTCTTCTCTCACCGGGCGCTCCATCGACCTCTCACTCACCCAGGAGGTCCTGCGCGACCTTCTTCCGAGCGAAGAGAAGCTAATCAACATGGAGTCCATCCAGAAGTACGTCGCCGACCACTTCCGGCTAAAGGTCTCGGACCTCAAGGCCCGAAACAACGCCAAGTCCGTGGCTCTTCCCCGGCAGATCGCCATGTACATTTCGAAGGCCATGACCCGTGCCAGCCTTCCCGACATCGGCAAGGCCTTCGGCGGCAAACACCACTCGACCGTGATTCACTCGGTGCGCAAAATCGACGCCCTCCGGCGCTCCGACCCCGAGTTCGACCGCCTCATCCAGGGCCTGGTCGACTCCCTCCGATGACGGATCGGTTTTCCACAACCACGGCCGCAAAACCCTGTGGGGGCTTTTGTGCATCGCCGTGGATGGTGTCCTCAGATCCTCTTTTCCACAGCCATTGGCGGATCCGCCCCAGCGGCTCTACACAGCACGTACACAGAGCTAACTTAAAGAAACTAAAAGGGATAAATATATATTTCTTTTTTATTCACAGGCGATTATTGATATAATTAATGATTATAGAGTCTGTTTTCTGGAAAGAAGAGTAATAGGAATGATCGATGGAGTTTAGCGCCAACAAAGAAGAGCTCGTACGGGAGCTCGGACTCATTCAGGGCATCGTTGAAAGAAAAAACACGATCCCCATCCTCTCCAACGTTCTGATCGAAGCCGACGGCGCCGGCATCGAGTTGGCGGCGACGGATCTCGACGTGGGCCTCCGGTGCCGTCTCCCCGCCGAGGTGCGGAAAACAGGAGCCCTGACACTCTCGGCGAAGAAGCTCTTCGAGATCGTTCGAGCGGTCGACGACAAGAACGTCGAGCTCAAAGAGCTCGAGAACGCGTGGGCCTCGATCACCTCGGGCCGGGCGTACTTCAAGATGGTGGGGCTTGGGAAGTCCGAGTTCCCCTCGCTCGCGGAGCCGCCGGGGTCGGGGTTCACTTCCATCGCCGGCTCGACGCTGAGCGAGCTCATCCACAAGACGAGCTTCGCCATCACCGCGGACGACAGCCGTTACTTTCTCAACGGCGCCCGGTTGGAGCTCACGGACTCCGACATGCGCATGGTCGCGACCGATGGGCATCGCCTCGCGTTCATCTCCCTCCCTCGCCCCGCGAGCGCCAGTGGAAACGTGAGCGCCATCGTACCCAAGAAAACCCTTCTCGAGCTCCTCAAGATCCTGGGCGAGGGGCAAAGCGAGGTGGCGTTCGCGAAAGGCGACAACCACTTGTTCTTCCGCATCGGAGAGCGCCTGCTGATCTCGAAGCGTGTCGACGATCAGTTTCCTGCTTACGACAAAGTCATCCCCCAGGGAAACGACAAGAGGATCACCTGCGCCACCGCGGAGCTCGTGGGTGCCATCCGTCGGGTGTCACTCCTCGCGAACGAGCGCTCGCGGGCGGTCAAGTTCGCGATCAACTCCGGCAGCATCCAGATCTCCTCGCAGAACCCCGAGCTCGGCGAGGCGCGAGAGACCATCGAAGCCGCCTACCAGGGTCCATCGCTCTCGGTGGGATTCAATGGTCAGTACCTTCTCGATTTCTTGAACGTTACCGGGTCCTCGGAGGTCACCTTCGAGCTCAAGGACGACTCCTCCCAGGGCCTGCTGCGGCCCGCGGCCGCCGAGGACGGCGCGGACTACCGCTACGTCGTCATGCCCATGAGACTTTGACGCGAGAAGCGCCGCCCCTCGGGGGTCAACCGCGTCCGAGCCACGCTGACGAACGGGTCTCCGATCGCTCCCATTGAGGCCAATGACGGAACCACAAAAAGACGAAAGAGAGAAATCAGGAACCGACTACACCGCGGAAAAGATCCGCGTCCTCGAGGGACTCGAGGGCGTGCGAATGCGTCCGGCGATGTACATCGGCTCGACCGGACTCGCCGGGCTGAACCACCTCGTTTACGAGGTCGTCGACAACAGCGTCGACGAAGCGATCGCCGGCTACTGCACCCGCATCGAGGTCACCCTTCACGTCGACAACAGCGTGACCGTCGTCGACAACGGCCGCGGCATTCCTGTCGACATCGAGAAGAAGACCGGAAGACCCGCCGCCGAGGTCGTCATGACCCAGCTTCACGCCGGGGGGAAGTTCGACAACCAGACGTACAAGTTCTCGGCCGGACTCCACGGTGTCGGTGTCTCCGTGGTGAACGCTCTGTCGGAGAGGGTCGAAGTCGAGATCCGCAGAGACGGCAAGGTCTACCGCCAGGCCTTCGAGCGGGGGAAAGTCGCGACCCAGCTCGAAGAGGTGGGGACCACCGACAAGACCGGCACCACCATCACCTTCCGGCCCGACACCACCATCTTCGAAACCCTCGATTTCAGCTACGACAGCCTGTCGCAGCGCTTCCGCGAGCTCGCCTTTCTCAACCCTGGCGTCACCATCAGCCTCAACGACGAGCGCCAGGGGAAAGACAAGGAGTTCCACTTCGAGGGCGGCATCGTCTCCTTCGTCGAGTACCTGAACAAGAACCGCACCGCCCTCCACCCGAACGCTATCCACGTCCAGGGGGCCGCCGATGGCATGGAGTGCGAGATCGCGATGCAGTGGAACGACGGCTACCAGGAGGCTCTGTTCTCCTTCGTCAACACCGTGAACACCCACGAGGGCGGGACCCACCTCTCTGGGCTGCGCTCTGCGCTCACCCGGACCGTCAACGCCTACGGCACCGCGAACAACCTCACCAAGGTCCTCGAGGGCGGGATCGAAGGCGAGGACATCCGGGAAGGTCTGACCGCGGTCATCAGCATGAAAGTCCCCTCGCCGCAGTTCGAGGGACAGACCAAGACCAAGCTCGGGAACCCCGAGGTCAAGGGGTTCGTCGAGACCCTGGTCAACGAGAAGATCGCGCGCTTTCTCGAGGAGAATCCGGGCGACGCCCGCCGGATCCTCAACAAGGTCGTGGACGCCGCCAAGGCCCGCGAGGCCGCGCGAAAGGCCCGGGATCTCGTGCGCCGCAAGGGCGCCCTCGATTCCGCGTCGCTTCCGGGAAAGCTCGCCGACTGCCAGGAGCGCGACCCCGCGCTCTCCGAGCTCTTCATCGTCGAGGGAGAGTCCGCGGGAGGCTCGGCGAAGCAGGGACGGGACCGCCACTTCCAGGCCATCCTCCCCCTCAAAGGGAAGATTCTGAACGTGGAGAAGGCCCGCCTCGACAAGATGCTGGAGAACGAAGAGATCAAAGTCATGATCGCGGCGCTCGGCACCGGCATCGAAGAGGACTTCGACCTCAAGAAGCTCCGCTATCACCGGGTGATCATCATGACCGACGCCGACGTGGACGGCTCGCACATCCGGACGCTTCTCCTCACGTTCTTCTTCCGGAAGATGAACCAGGTCATCGACGGCGGGTACCTCTACATAGCGCAGCCGCCGCTCTACAAAGTGAAGCGGGGGAAGAAGGAGATCTACTTCAAGGACGACCGGGAGCTCGATCGCCACCTGCTTCTTCGGGCGGTCGAGAACCGCACGGTGCGCATTCCCGCGCTCGGGAAGGAGTACTCGGGCGAGGACCTCGCGAATCGCCTGGAGAAGATGGTCGCCTTCCGCAAGCACCTCGAGCGGCTGGCGAAACGAGGCTATCCCACGGTCATCCTGAAGGAGTTCTTGAGCGCCGGCGCGGACGAGACGATCCTGTCGAACAAAGAGTGGCTGGAAGAAGCGCTCGACCCCATCGCCCGGGAGCACGGGCTCGAGGCGACGGTGATGCCCGACGAGGAGCACCAGCTCTACAAGATCGTTCCCGGGCAGAACACCAACGGCTACCGCTGGGTCAAGCCTATCGGGCGCGAGTTCCTGGCCGCCGCCGAGTACCGGACGCTTCGAGAGCTCTACCAGGAGGTCGAGGACTTCGAGCGGCCCCCCATCGTGGTAAGCGAAGCCGCGCCCGCCGCTGATGGCGAAGCCCCCGCCGGTGATGCCGGCTCCCCCGCCGAGCGGCGGGAGCTCGCGAGCAAGGAAGAGCTCATCGACTATCTGCTCGCGGCGGGGAAGAAAGGCCTTCAGATCCAGCGCTACAAGGGTCTCGGCGAGATGAACCCGACACAGCTCTGGGACACGACCATGGATCCCGAGACCCGAGTCCTCCTCCAGGTTACCGTTGACGACCAAGTCGACGCCGACGAGATCTTCACCGTGCTCATGGGAGACGCGGTCGAGCCCAGACGCGCCTTCATCGAAGAGAACGCCCTCGAAGTGGTGAACCTCGATATCTAGTGCCGTTCCAACTTGTTTCGCCTAGAAAGGACATTGGCTTGGGCGGGCTGTCGCTGTCTATCAACGGCGCCGGCGGTCGGCGAAGACAGTTGGAACAGCACTAGAACTCGACGGCGCGGCATCGGCCGCGCCTGATTCGGCATCACGCCTTCAGGAAAGGTACGAGCATGGCCACAGCGGCAGAACGTTTGCCCGTCAACATCGAAGACGAGATGAAGCGGTCCTACATGGACTACGCCATGTCGGTCATCATCGGGCGAGCTCTTCCCGACGTGCGCGACGGCTTGAAGCCCGTCCACCGCCGCGTACTCTACGCGATGTACCGCGAGGGGCTCCTCTCGACGCGGGCCTATTCGAAATGCGCCGGCATCGTGGGCGAGGTGCTCAAGAAGTACCACCCGCACGGAGACGCCGCCGTCTACGACACTCTCGTCCGCATGGCCCAGGACTTCAACCTGCGGATGCCGCTCATCGACGGACAGGGTAACTTCGGTTCGATCGACGGCGATCCCCCGGCGGCCTACCGCTACACCGAAGCCCGTCTAACGGCTCTCGCCGAGCGCATGATGCGGGACATCGACAAGGACACCATCGACTTCGTCCCGAACTTCGACGGCAACACGCTGGAGCCCACGGTGCTCCCGTCCGCCTTCCCCAACCTGCTGGTGAACGGCGCCACGGGTATCGCGGTGGGGATGGCGACCAATATCCCCCCCCACAACCTCCGGGAGGTCGTCGACGGCATCCTCCACGTCCTGGGATCGAAGGGACGGACCGACGCGGAGCTCACCGACGCGCTCCTCGGGATCGTGCGCGGCCCCGACTTCCCGACAGCCGCGTTCGTTCACGGCGGCCCGGGCATCGAGCAGGCGTACCGCACCGGCCGCGGCAGTATCCAGCTCCGGGCCCGCGCCACGATCGAGGAGACGGGCAAGGATCGCGAATCCATCGTCGTGACCGAGATTCCCTACCAGGTGAACAAGGCCAAGCTGGTGGAGAAGATCGGCGAGCTCTGGCGGGACAAGAAGATCGACGGCATCTCCGAACTTCGAGACGAGTCCGACCGCACCGGGATGCGGATCGTGATCGACCTCAAGCGCGGGGAGGTCGCCCAGGTCGTCCTCAACAACCTCTACAAACACACCGCCCTCCAGACCAGCTTCGGGATCATCATGCTCGCCATCGTCGACAACCGGCCGAAGGTGCTCTCGCTGCTCGAGATGATGCGGCGGTTCATCGACTTTCGCCGCGACATCGTGAGGCGGCGGACCGCATTCGAGCTCAAGAAAGCGGAAGAGCGCGCCCACATCCTCGAAGGCTTCGTCATCGCCCTCGACCATCTCGACGAGGTCATCCAGCTCATTCGGAGCTCCGCGTCTCCCGCGGCGGCGCGCGAAGCCTTGATGGCGAATTACGCGCTCAGCGAGATCCAGGCCCAGGCCATCCTCGACCTCCAGCTCCAGCGTCTCACGGCGATGGAGCGCGACAAGATCGTCCAGGAGCACCGGGAGATTCGGCTCCGGATCGAGGAGCTCAAGGCGATCCTCGCGAGCGAAGAGCGGATCGATCAGATCGTCCGCGAAGAGCTCGAAGAGGTGAAGGAGAAGTTCGGAGACGACCGCCGGACGGAGATCATCGCCAAGACCCAGGAGATCAGCATCGAGGACATGATCGCCGAGGAGGACATGGTGATCACCGTGTCCCACTCCGGCTACATCAAGAGGAGCCCGGTCACCGTCTATCGAAAGCAGAAGCGAGGGGGCAAGGGCCGCATCGGCATGACCACCCGGGAGGAGGATTTCGTCGACCGCCTGTTCATCGCCTCCACCCATAGCTACATCCTGATCTTCACCGACCGGGGGAAGGTCCACTGGCTCAAGGTGCACGAGATTCCGAACGTCGGCACCGCGGGCAAGGGGAAGGCGATCGTGAACCTGGTGGCGATGAGCTCCTCGGAGAAGCTCGCTGCGGTCTGCGCGGTGAAAGAGTTCCCCGAGGATCGCTACGTCCTCATGGCGACCAAGAACGGCATCGTGAAGAAGACGCCGCTGTCGGCTTACGGAAACCCGATGTCCCGCGGGATCATCGCCATCTTCATCGACGACGACGACGAGCTCATCGCCGCCACCGTCACCGAGCCGGGGAGCGAAGCGGTGCTCGCGACCCGAGAGGGAAAGGCCATCCATTTCACCGAGACGGACGTCCGGCCCATGGGCCGCACGGCGCGGGGGGTCAACGGCATCCGGCTCCAAAAGGGCGACACGGTGGTCAGCATGGCGGTGGTCGAGCCCGACGGGACTCTCCTCACCGTGACCGACCGCGGCTACGGCAAGAGGAGCCGCATCGAGGACTATCGCCTCCAGACCCGCGGGGGGAAGGGCATCATCAACGTCAGAGCCACCGAGCGCAACGGGCGGGTCGTCGCCGTCCCCTTCGTGCACGACGAAGACGAGCTGATGGTCATCACCGCCCAGGGAATGATCATGCGTCTCCGGGTCAAGGACTTCGCCGTTCACAGCCGGGCGACCCAGGGCGTACGCCTGATCGAGCTCGGAGAAGGCGACCACGTGGTGGCGGTCGCGAAGCTCGCGGAGAAAGACGACGAAGAGGGCCCGACGAGCGCCGTTCCAACTTGATTCGCGTAGAACCGTCATTGCCTTCGTCGGGCTGTCGCTGTCTGGGAGCGGCGCTGGCGCTCGGCGAAGATAGTTGGAAACGGCACGAGCTGAACGAGCTCGCCGCCGCTCGCTTTCCATCCCGATTCCGTAATACACTCGAGTCAGAACGAGGGCACGTCCGACCGGGACGCGCCACTCGACCCGCGCCGGGAAGCGGCTTTTCAGCCGACAAGGTCCAAGCACGCCAGAGGAAGCTCGAGATGGAATTCAAGCTTTCCCCATCGAAGCGCCTCACGCTTCTCCTCGCGCTCGCGCTCGCGCTCGCGGCGCTCGCCTGCCAAAGCGAGACCGAACGCCT